>Ga0302271_10000895_pt1 | contig 29479 bp, 23 predicted proteins | sample III_Bog_N1_1_FD_198767 | JGI IMG/M metagenome (GOLD analysis project Ga0302271, IMG submission 198767) | Peat permafrost microbial communities from Stordalen Mire near Abisko, Sweden - III_Bog_N1_1 | ecosystem: Environmental > Terrestrial > Soil > Wetlands > Peat | place: Sweden: Abisko... | reverse complement strand
TTTATTTTTTTAAACCCCCCCCCCCCCCCCCCCCCCCCCCCCCACCATTTATTAGCTTCCCAATTCACTCTTTTTCAAAAAATAACCATCTGAAATCTCCTTCTGTTTGTATCTATCCCTAAGAATCTACATCCCAATTTATTTATTCTTCATCTTAATCAAATAACTAATCTATCTGATTTTGTGACTGTCAATATATTTATGGCCTTTAGAATTTGAATTTATCTCGCAACAATGGCAGAAAACCAACCACCTCCTTGGAGAGTTGAAGTTTTCTTCTTTTGCTGAGTTTATTATGTTTGAATTTGAATTTGATTTGATTTTAATTTTAAAGCGAGTGCCGAAATCCATTTGGATTCCTTGTGCATGCAGAGATGTCATTTGTTAGTTTGGCACTCTCTCTCTTTTTTTCTTTTTATTTAATGCATTTTTTCTTATAAAAAGATTCACAAGACCTTGTGTGAGTAATTTCTGCTATCATGAAGCAGATTTGTAGATGTTGACTCTCATTCTTAAGCATGAGTATCAGTCGATTTGTTGAAAATTCAGATCATAAGTGCATAGCCGCATTCTAGCCGAGGAAATTATCTTGCCTATGATTATCATCTCGTTCTTAGTATTTCAAAGCAACGCATGGACGTGGATGCAATGAATATCTAGTTGAACGAGAATCAGGCAGATACTAGGATTGCATTGTGCTTTGGAAGCATGTCCTGCGGGAACGATGGCAGCTGTTTTCTTTTCTTAAAAAGTCGATAATGATCGCATGGACTCCTAATATAACCTTGTTCGAGGCTATTTTAGTGAGGGAGAAAACAAACAGCATGCAGGGTTCTTCAAAAATTCACACTCCTAGAGATATTACACTCTGGAGTTTCCGCGCAGGTGACAATCCGAGTAGGCTAAAGTAGTTCTAGAGATGCGAGAAGCCATGACTCAGTGCAGGAAGTGAGCGTTCTGTCTTGAAGTTGGCTTAGGTGAGGAAGGCATAAAGGCAACGCATAACAGCTCGAGGATTCTTTTTTTCTTTTCCCTTATTTTCTTTAATAATTCTGGGAGTTTCCCAAGGGAAGAGTGACCGTTTAAATTAGGAATATTGATTAAAACAGTTAGAACAAGAAGAATAATTAGATTTTCAACGAATTAATTGGGGGAAATCTATTTTTTAATTTGATATTTGATCTGATGAAAGGGAAACAGTTAACGGGATTTATATTCAAAATACCAAGAGGGGAAACTTCCATTTAATTAGAATGCAACAATTAGCCATACGCAATGGGGGTTGACATACATGACAAATACGAATGTAAATAGTATTTTAGCTGTTTCTTTTTTTTTAATTAAATTTAAAAAAAGGAAACTCAAGAACTCCCACTAGATCATTGCAGTTAAGGGATCTAATAAATAGGATAATTTAATAAATGATTTTTTCTTAAAGCTTTCATTCTGTTTAGAGCATTAGAGTCTAGAATCTTTAGAGTTATTTTTTATTCCTTAACGGCGTTGCATCTCTACAACCACAATTCTTCTTGAGGCACACACATTTATCATGAAATAATCTTGTCTAGGTGTTGTTTTCTTCTTGGGCAATATATTTACTGTATGTTTCCTTGCGCTATCGTTCTTGCTGGTAAGATGTCACTTTCCCGTTGAAGTATATGCCACTTCCACAGCGACGACCAAGCATGCGCTTACCTGAATCGAAGGAAAATTATTGAGAAGATTTATCACTGATCATTGAGTGCTGCTATTTGCTGGTATCAAGTTAGTCTTAAGGATATGACTCAAGTTAATCGGGGGAGCAGTCAAATTGATTTTGATTCTAGGATGAATGAGGTTATTACTGTTGCAAATCAGATGAATTACAGTGTTTTCTGTCATTAGAGTACTCTGTTTCAGGATTAAAGACAGATTGAGCGAGCTGATTATGTTTTCTTCTTTTGTACTAAAGTATTGTTTCAGTTAAATGTTCAATCTCTTGATTTAACTATTCATCTTCTCCTTCAGAATGATCGTGGTTTTCATTGTTAATATTATCATCATTTTGCATTTGTTTCTCATTTTCAAACTACTCAAGATTGCTTCTTCCTTGAGGAATCCCAAGGATATTTCGTTTATCTGACTCTACATGACTGTTTGTTTATTATTATGATGAAAATGGCTGTCCTTGTTATGACTATTTTCTTCTTAGAGACTGCATCTATTCCTGTTGTAAGCATAGTTCATTATCCTGTTTCCTTTTCAAATCATTTTCTGATCTTTATTTTCTGTGCTGAATGAACTTATGAACGAGTTCAGTTTAAATGATTGCCTGAATATCTTCTGGCTATGTGAGTCCTGTGACTTTTTGGTAGTCAATTAAATCCTCTGGTGTATACTACGAAACATATTGCTGGACATCTTCTGGACTCTAGCTATTCTAGCGCATTAAAAGCTAAGGAGCTTATCTTTATTCTTAATTCCCTTGTGAGTTTGATAGATTGTCATTATTTTGACTATTTTCAACATCATCACTGCCTTCTTCTCCTCCTTTATCTTAATTACCATTTTTACCATAATCCTTGTCATATTAATTGACTCTGACAAGTTATCCCTCGTTGAAAGGACTCACGAGAATATTCTCAGGACTTCCATTGAATTATTCCTACGAACTGCCACCACTGATTTTACTTTGAGTTACTACCATTCCAGACTGTTCTATTGTTCTTCCTGAACTGCGAGTGTTAACAAAAGGGCCTTCTTCTATATTTTTCTCAGAAGATTTCATATTTGAATCAGGTTTGCACTCAAACTCGATCATTTGTTAAACCTAAGATACCTTAGGATTCAGCTATTCCACTTAAGACTACCCATTTTCAGGAACAAAGACACTTTTTTTTTATTGTTTTTACCCTTCTTGCTACAAATTGTGACTCTTACTATCGTTATCCTTAGGCTCAGTAGCAATTTGCTCTTATTGTTGATGTTATTTTTTCGACAAATTCTAAGAATTTCCCTTTGTCAGAGGAAGAGTATTCTATGCAATTTCTGCTTAACTTCTTTGATTGTCTTACTAATCTTATTGAGATTCTACTTGTTTCTCTTCCGTTAGTTATTGCCCCTGCTTTGGTTATCCTTGCATATCTAGCTAGGATGGCTTATTTTGCTTCTATTTATTTGTTGCCTCAGTAGTGCTACTAATCCCCTCAGCTGCATCAGTTCTTGTCTGAGGAACTTCATTTCGCTCTTTAATGATGCTGGGTTATTGAGTATTTATCTGCTAATCAGTCTTAAATAAAGCATTCTCATGATGTATTTCATTATCTTATGGGGTCTTTGCTTCTAATTACTTGACTTGCTTTGGTAAAGAGGAGCCTTAATAACATTTTAGTTGTTCTTCTTGCTGTTTTAACTGATTCTAAGGATTTCCCTCTAAATCAGTTTATGGCTTGCTGCTGCTACATGAATCGACAAGATTAATAACATTCTAACTCTCATTTGTCTCAATATCCTTCTGACTATCTCCAATCTAGCTTAAATTCTCTTCTTTACATAATTCCTTAATATTACTATTCTTATTAGCCTTAAAATCTTCCTCATAATCTCCAGTCTATCTTCCTTTATGTTTCTACTAATCATTCTCTTAGTGACCTTGATTGTCTTCGATGATACTGTTAGTTTGTTTTGCTTGTTTGCTTTGACTAAAAGTAGGGCTTTGTTTGTTGATAGGAGACTCTTCTTTTTCACAGTATCTTCTTTGCTTATGAGATACCTACCCTTCTTCTTCTTCTTCTTCTTCTTCTTATTAGATCTTCGACCTATTTTCCCTTTGATCTTGTTATTTCCCTTGTTCAGTTGCTTTCCTTTCTGCTTGCTACATAACTCTATTTTCCTGAGCAACCTCTGATTGATAAATGCTCTAAGGTTGTTTATTTTCTTCTTCTTCTTGTGTTATTTCATTTCCTTAGGAGGATTCGTTTATCATAGATTTAGTGTCTCCCTGCGAAACTGTATCATTCTCATAAGTTTGGGCTAACTTTTATGGGTTGAGATTTATTAAACTTCCAGGTTAATTCATATTCAGTTTCTCATTTTCTCCTTCTAATAACTAAAGAGAGTCTCTAAGAGAATTCTTTTAACTTAACTTCGAGTGAATCTGCTGATTATTGGATACATTTGTGCTCGTCACATTGGAGGTCAAGACACCAGCAGAAGTCTCAGATATTTGCTCTTTTTGCAACTAGTCTCTGTTATCTGCTAAATGCTCTTTTTCATAATAGCTGAATTAATCCGGATTTTGCTATTTCAATTGTTGTTGTTGTTGTTGTTGTTATTAAGGTTATTTAGATAATTTGTTTTCTTCTTATCCTTCTTCTTCGAAATGTCCAATTTCTTGTTTTTCCTGCAATTTGCGTTCGAATAATGGTTAATCCTCTTTCTATTGTTGAATGAGTTATTCATCTGGTTTAATTTATCTTCGTTAATGCTGTTGGAAATCTTAAGATTATCCTCTTTAGGAATCTTGATTTAATAATGCCTGCAAAGGAGATGAATCTTATGCAATAATTACTTATCCTTCTTAGTTGTATTCGTCCTAGCAATCCAAATCAATAAATTCTGCATTGTTATTGTTAGGCTAAGAATCGATTGAGTTTCTAAGTAAACCAGATGGGAAGATTTCCTCCGATCCAAAGAGTAAGTCATCGATCTGCTCACTAACTAATCCTTCATCTTAAGTGTATTTGTTCCTCTTGCTATTTGTTTGATTCTCTTCTTAAGAAACTTCATTATTGTCTTTCTGATCCTTATTATTTCCCTAGTTTGGTTACTCTAAAATTTGATTATTGTCCGTTTTCCCCTGCAATTAACTGCCAGTTAAGTTTTTTTCATAATTATTGTACTAGCTCTCCATAGTTAGCTAGTCTTCTCTGGGCTTATAATCACAAGTGTTTTATGATTATTCAGTGAGATTAGAGATGGCTTTCTTATCTGAATCTGCATTCTCAGCACACTTAATCTTGTCATTCTTTGGGAGATTCTAGTTTTTATGATTATCATCATCATCATTTTCACACTTGTTATCATCTTTTCTTCCCTAAAGTTACAGTTTTTATTATTATCCCTAAGCTAGTGCTCTTGTCTAACTGTTTGGACGTGCCTCCAGGAGTTCATTCTCCTTTTTAGAGATGGGATATTATTATGAATCTGATTTCTTTCGTTGCTATTGCTAAATATCTTGTATTTAAAAGATATTCTCAGCTTGTTGTGCAAGCACTTCTTTGTTTTATGATTGCTGTTATTATTATTCGATTTCTTGGTCTTCTCTTCTATTGTTGTTGTTACTGCAATTCTTTCCTTTTTAACTTTATTCGTTGTGATAATAATCAGTTATTTCATTCTTTTCGAGTTATCCTGGTTATCCTTCAAATATTATATCTCCTTCTTGCTATCTTCTCGCTATCTTATCTTGCTTACTCTGTCTATCACCTGCATTATCCAGTCTACTAATCTTAATGTGATCATCTGCATTATTTCCATGAGCAAACTAATTATTTACACCCCCTGACAAACTCTAACTGCTTTAATTCTTTTCTTCATCCAGCTTTTTACTACTTTCAGTCTCTGCATATTCTTTCTCCTTAATGACACTCTCTTCCTATTACTGCTGCAGGTACACAACACCCTCATTAGCACAATTATCAGCGTTCATTTAATTAGGAGAGTTATTTTAAACGTCTCCTTAATCTGCTACTTAGCTTAATTCCAATTATTCATTCGTTCCAGTTATCTCTTGATGCTTAGACCCTTGCTATGATCTTTTTTAGTTATTCTCCCCTAGTAATTAAGCAGGAATAACAGCATTTGAATCAATTCTTCTTGCTTCATCTTTCATTCTTATTTCTCTCCCTTCTTCATTGATTAAACTGCTATTTCTAATTATGTTTGCTTTCCTAGCTTAGAGTTAATGCAGTTGTTACTAATCATCATATGATTCCTAGTTCTTCTGTTCTTCCTCTGTTTATCTATTCATATTATTATTTTAGCAGAATTAGTCTCCTCTTCTTTCTATCATTTGAGACACACATTTCTATTCTTCTTCTTTTTCCTGACCATATTCTTTAAATCCTTAATCTCCTAGTTCTTTCTTGGTATTATCCTCATTAACTAACTATCTCTTTGAACCCTCTATTTGATCTTCTTATCTTGGTGTCTGTCTTGAATCAGTCTCCTCAGTCGCATTATTGTTGTAAGGGTGTGAAAAGTATTATGAATGTTTTTGCTTTGCTTGTTTGCCTTCATTGCTGCTTAAAATTCTGCTTCTCTCTTACTATTTTTGTTACTTTTGTTACTAGTCCTTAATATCTATATCGATGTTAGTCTCAGAATGTCCATAATTGTTATTATCTTTAAGGTCTTCTTCATCTTTCTCTTAGTTCTTGCTATTGTTGTCATTATTCTTCATCTATTCAAGTGTTTACTGTTTCCCTTGATGTTGCTATTATTTGAGTGTGTCTTCCTAGCAACTATCATCAGATCCAAGTTCTTCTTGCTTTCTTTAGTCTATTTAGTTGTCTCTTTAACTTTCATATGGGTCTTCCAGATTAGAGTATTTCCTGATTAATTCCATTTTATTGTCTTCATTTTACTAAAAACTAAAAATTCGGTTACTTTCTGAGTCGATTCGCTGATCTAAGCCATCTTAGCCTTCATCTTACAACACATCACCTTCATCCATATCCTTCCTAGGACTATCTGCAATGATTGTTTTGCTTTTGTATTTCGATTAGCTGCTATTCTTTTAATTATTTGTTTCAATCTCATCTTTCTCCTAGTCGTCAGAAATCTGCTGTGAATTCTTACCCAAGCTAATTCCACTGTTATTATTATTATTATTATTATTATTATTATTTGTGTTCTCTGCTTAGATTCTATGATTTGCAGCAATTCCCTGAGTTTCTTCATTTCCATAATCCATTAAGCTAATATCTTATTCTTTAGTGTTGTCTGTTTGCCCTTGCTGTATGAACTGGTTGAGGGATTATTTATCTTACTTTTCTGGTAGTTATCTGTCATTTGATTTCTCCTTCCTATCTGATTGAAAACCAGCATCTGAAACAGGTATGTAACTTTCATGATTTGAAGAAGATCTCAATCCATTTGATTCTTTTGATGGCATCATTTCTTCTAGAGGATTCGACTTGCTTTGTATGCACATCTTATCTCTATTGGTGTTATCCTTGTTGCTACCTTCGTTGTAATGGGTTTTCTAATATTCATTTTATGACAGCTATTCTTATGATTATGCATGCTATTAACCTGCTATTGCTGCTGAGCCTGTGACTGCCGTTGTTGAAATACTTGTGTCTTTGCCGTTGATAACTTAACTATTCTCTTCTTCTTCTTCTTCTTCTTCTTCTTCATGGGTACCTCTATTATCAGAGCATATCTTGTTGATATCACCAAGTGTGCTTAATGGATAGCTATTTCCTTCATTCTTTGTTTTCTAAGTTTGACTGTCTTTTAAATGCTGTACTTCTTAAAGATCATTTTGATTCTTATCCTAGCATTTATCTATTTTCATTTGGTCATTAGCCTGCTAGACTAACATTTGATTTTCTTGACTTTGAGGCTACTAATATTCTGTGCTATCTGGATTTATCTTATTCGAGTGACTCTGTTGGACTACATTATCATCAGCTCTACATTGCTCAAAACTAATCTACTCTTTCAATAATTAAAGGTCATTGTGTCCAACAGTAGATTATTATTCTTGTGAATTTATGATTTTCCTCACTGGATTATTCAACCCAATTCTTTGTTCATTTGAGCTGTTATGAATTTAACTATCTTTGGGAATCACAATATCTGATTTACTATCTTAGGTGGCTAATCTGTCTTTTCCTAAAGGAAACTTTTAACTTGCAATCTAATCTTAGCTTGTAGTAAAACCTTTCATCATTCCCTGGTCTTGCAGATCATTGCATTTCTAGGGATTTCCCTGGAGAAATTGCTACTATTCTGATTAGATTGTTGAACTGCTGCTTGCAGGGCAGTTAGAATCCTTGAGTTAGTTAAGCTAGTGTTAAGATATCTTTGGTGATTAACCCACTACCTAATTAAGATTATTTTTATTACTATATTCCTCATTTCCTTCTGTTCCTTGTTCTTTTCTTTCTTCTCCTTCCCAGTATTGCTATGTTAGCTCTTACAACTTGTCTGAAGCATCTTAGATATGTTCTCTAAATAATTGTTTCCCTTCTAGCGGTGACTGCTGATAAGCAATGGCATTAGAGAAGTTTTGTTACTTTGGTGGGGATTCCTATAAGATCTTTGATGTTTTCATAATATGTTCATCTACTTTTTGATTATTTGTTTCTTTCGTGCTGTTAATACCGCTGTATATTTTAGAAACCTGCGCCTAAGAGGGTAGTTCATTTTTTGAGAGATTGCCCTCTTTATTGTTAGGAGGATTAGAGATCATCGATTATAATTACTATCCCACGGGTGCTTAGTTGTGGTAATCCAATTGAGAATTCTCCAACATTCTTGAATACTATTACAATTATTGTTTCTATTCTTCTTACATTTTATCTACATTCTTAGGTGATGCACTTGGCTTGTCTGTCAAGGCAGAACTAGGAGAGTTCACTAGACATCCATCATAACCATCATCTTTATCGAAGTTCAATTGTTGATTTATTATTCTCTTCGAATCAATACTTACAGGTGCAGTGTTTCTATTCTTTTGATCGTTAGTTGAATCTTCCGTTCCAGCAGCTAGCTAAGCAAATTGACTTCTCGGTGATGCTACAGCATATTCTGCACTGCTACCAACATGATGATTCATCATTTAATTGAGATAATCCCTCGATGATTTTCTATTCGTAGGCGTTGCAGAACGAAGAATTATTCTCTCAATCTATTCCTGTTTCTGCTAGAAATTTCTCAAATTATCTTACGATTGCTTTCGACTGCGCGAGATAATCGCCTCAACTTCGCGGAGTTTATCCTTCATTATCGAATGCTGAGAAGGTATCCTACGCGATGATGAAGGTGCTGAACCTTTAATGGATTGCTTGTTGTCTAATCGTTCTTCGAGTATTCGCTTTTGCTCTTCATTCCGATGAAGTAATTCTCGCTCGGATAATTCATGATCAACTTCATCAAAGTATGCCAATTGTTGTTGTTGCTGCTATTATTGAATGTGCTAGGGCTTTGAGCTTTAGTTTTATTGATTTGGTTAATCTAACTTACTATCGAAAGGCTGAATTCTCTTCACTAAGTCTCTTTCTTAGGTGTTAATCATCATCCCATTGCTATTCAAGTTGATCAAAGGTATTTACTTATTTTTCTATGCTTTTTGAGTCAGATTATTCTATGATTGAATCATTTCAGTTATGTCCATAATTCCTGCTCTCTTGTGTTGTTGTTAGTTGCTAGAATTGGAGAATATTCTATTTTCTCTGCTGTTGGCATTGCTAATGACTTGTTTGGTTACTTTATTCAATGCAACTAAGCTAAGAAGCTATTCTGCTGGAGTATTCTATTACTTCTTTGCAATACTCATCTTCAATTCTTCAACTTGCTGCGATAATTCTAACAGATGCTACTCCATCTATTCACTCTTAAGCTGAGAAGTTCCTCTGGGCTTACTCACAAGCTAGCTTAATGTCATTTCAGCTTAAGATAAAGACCTTGGAAGGTATTGTTATTATAAAACAGGCTGATTATTAAGCATCTGATATTAATTCTGTAAAAAATTTGGAGTCATCGATAGAACTGACTTATGAGCATCATAATAAGGCATTTAATGCAAGGACTAAGATTATTGCAGTCTAGATTCACTTGGAATACCTAGGTGATCTTAAGGAGAGTATTACTACCTTCCTTTTAAAGAAGACATCACTTGATTATGATCTTGCTGTTACTTATTATCATTTTAAGACTATGAACGATGTCTATCATGATGACGATGGCTGTGATCGCCGTCTTGCTAGTTATTTTGCGTATGACTTCTACGAGATACAAGCTTATTTGAATCCTTCATTTATTTATTATTTGAACATGAAGCACTGCAGCAATTTGAGTTATTCTACTTACTTTGACTCTTTTTGCTTCTCTTGCAGCATTCCGAACAATAATAATCTCTCAGCTTCTACTTGAAGACCTTCGCATGCTCGCAAAGAGATTGGTATTTCTATTGTTTATCTCCTTCTTGTTGTTATTCGTTTGAAACACTTGAGTCATCGCTGCGATCATCTTCTTTCAAAGATTGCGATGAAAAAGAAGAAACATCTGAAGACCCATTAGACTTAGAACTATGTTTGACTGTTTAGCTGGGATTGTTCATAAGATGAGATGGTGATATCTTTTACTCAATTTATTCTTATTAATCCACTAATGCTTTAGTCTTTTTCTATTATTTCGCGTTATTATTATTCTTATTCTCGACCTTATTATTGCAATTCTTATCATTCATTGCTAGAACAACAACATCATCTTAATTATCTCTGTCAGTCTAAACAGCTATGTCTCTAGCTTTATCAAAGCTTCTTAAATCATCTGTATGCATCTTTGCCTCTAAGTTCATATTCTTATGATTTATCATACTATCCTATCCTCTCTCAGCACTGTTTATCTCTGCCATTGTGTTGACTCCTTTATCACAGTTATTTAAGAATATATTATCCTTGCAAGGTATTTTGATAGTCTCTGCGTTTATTTTCACCGGAGACTGATGAAGACTCTCGAACAAATATGGCTTTTGTTTAGTTTAGCAATAGATTTAACTGTGGTTCTATGATATTGTCTCAGCGGGTAGACTAACTTAACTATGATCTCTATTATTCTACGATCTCAATGATTGATTCAGGAGATACTCGTCAATCATATGTGATTGCTACTTGTACTCGTACATTTTTATCACTGAACGAGCTTCTGCAGTCGAAAGTCGTTATTCGAGTGTCTGTTACATTTGACTATCTGCATTCAATGAAGCCTTTTGAGATGGATATCCAAGATTTATTTCATTTTTTACCTAATCGATCTTCCATTAAGCTGGATATGATTCTCGATGTTAGGATAACTGCAATAGTTCATTATAGCTTATTTCAGTGTTTGGTCTGCTAATCTTAGATTATTGAGTAGCCTTATGAGGTGAGCTATTTGGATTGCTAATATATGATAGATTGCTGTTGCTTGTTGCTTGCTGGGCTGTGCTATTTTGCTTATTTTATTTTCCTGCTTGAGATTTGCCTGCAGGTACATGATTCGTTGCTGCTGTTTATTTCTTTTTCTTTATACAAATCTACTTGGGTTATGAGCTATTAACTTCAGATATTTTGGAAATATTCTTAGATTATGATGATGCTGTTGTGTCTTTTCTTGCTTTAGTTTAGCTATGGATCTATTTCTTCTCAATCTTGGTCTTTTCTCCCATTGATTCTGTTTTGGATTTATTTACTTGCTGGATGACTATCTAGGTTTGTTTCAGTTCATTGCTTCTCGTTGTAGGTGAAGTATATCTTCCTCCAGAAGATACCTAGGATGCCTCTAGATTAAAAGTACTTGATATTCTCTGATCTGATGCTAATCTATGTTCAACCACTAGACTGTATTTCTTTCTAATGCTTTCCAGATACAGATTATATTCGAATACATCATGCTCTAATCTCTTTCTGCGTTCTTATAAGCTTATCAAAAGAGCTTAGTCTTTTTAGTTTGCTTCTTCTTCGGGGAATGAAGCCGAAGATATTCTAGGACTGGCATCCCTCGCTGCTGTTGGCTAGGATGCCATTTTTCGATGGTGATTAGATTTCTTACAGAAATCAACAAAAGAAAAGGAAAGGCTCTGAGATGAGTATGTGTGCTTGTGGTGAGTGTATTTTGTTTTAAATTCTTTTTGATATAATAATTAAGATATTGTTTCTTAGGAGATAAATACTGAACTTATTTCTAATTCACACTGCTATTCCCATATAATAGCTATTAGGGTTCATTCATCCACATGTTGACCAGCAAATAAATGAATAATGTTGATAATCACCACTTGGATCATAAACTAAGAAGATTTATTTAAAACAGAATTTAATTTCTTGTTGTTGATTATTCTTTGTATCCATTGGCTATTCAACTTATGATATCAAGTTAAGTTAAATGAAGAAAACAAGTTTCTATGTTTATCACTATTGTTTGTGCTTGGAATGAATAGAAAGCTATTAAGATTATCACAATAAATGAATCACTATTATGCATGTTAGTACCTCTTGGAATCAAAGAAATTAAGATAATTTGAAACTCAGACACATTTAGGTTCAGAATCTCAAAAGCCTTGATGTCTTGAGCCAAAGAAATATCAAAAGAAAATAACAATATAGCAGATTCTATATTCACAAAGACACACACACAGAAGAAATATCCAAGAAAACAAGAAAATATTATCTTTTCATTTTATGAGATTTGTGTCTTCACTGTTGCTGTCAGCCTGCAAGTACATCGCTTTTATCTGTAGATTTCTCATTGAAAGCAGCATGGTGTGTTCCTTTATTCATAACAGTCGCAATAACACTAGCGAAGGACGTCTTCAAAGCTGATTTTAACGGTAAAGTTGCACCGAAAGCAACAAGTGTCTTCGATTTATCTTTCTTTCGAACTAACACTGGTTTCTTCTGAATATCTCCATTACTTGAGTTGGAATTATCATTTAATTTGATTCTCCTTGCAGATCCATCTCTCCCTTTGCTTAGCTCACTTGATTAAGTTTGTTTCATTGCAGTTGGAGTGCAACTTCCAGAAGGTGAAGATCCATCGTATGATTTCTTCAGAACTAATTTTAATTGATCCGAAGATACTTACACAGTTGGCTTTTTGTTCGAAAGTGATTTCATGCAGCTGTGGGTTAATAACTAAGTGTCTGCTGAAGATTTAGAACGCAAGAGATGCTTCTAGAGTGATTGCATCTATGTTGATTATAGCATAGATGGTTTAGTGAGATTACCAGTTGTATTAGTGACATTCTACCTAGCTGATTTGCTGCTAGGTGAAGCTCCATCTTGGAGAACTAATCTAGGAAGTTATTGTTATGCCTTCTAAGAAGATATTTGCTGATTTTATTAGGGAATAGTACTTTCATTAGTTTTATTATTTAATGACTCTTTCACAATCTTTTCTTATTAGATTTCAATTATTTACGTTGATCGTTCGTTCTAGTCATTATCTGCTTAGTCATTGCAAATTTGATTCACAGTCATCCTCTCTTGTTCTTGTTTCAAATCCAATTACTTCGTTAATACACTAGCATCTTAGCTTCTCCTATTAATATCTTAAACTGCGCTCTCAAATGTTTAGTTCTTGCTGTTGTCATCATATTCCTCTTTCGTTTAAGCTTAAAGTTCCTTCTATGAATCTTTAACTTAGCTGCCATCTAGAGCATAATTTAAATTATTTGTGTTCTTCGTTGATCTCGGTGTTGCTAAACAACAACTTTCCTTGTTATTCTTTTTCCCTAATGGTGATACCGTTTCACTTCTGCGTTCTCCATCGTCTCCTTTCCTTTACACAACTTCAATTTACCTATTACTATCTTAGCCTAATTCACCATCACCTCCATCCTTCTCTCCATTTGGATCATTTGTATCTTTTATTTCTCCATTAGTGAATTTACTTAGAACCTTCTCCCACTTTGGATTCATCGCTGTATTCTACATAATTTACGTTTATTTTCGAGAAGGTGAACATTACGCTGCTTCTATCAATGTAGTATTCGATCGACGTAGGTATTCCTTGTGAACAGAGCGAACATAATTCACTCTAGCCTCAGTAGCTTTCATGTAATTGCTGTTCAACTCCTCTTGCAGTTTTCGATTCTTTCTTTCAAGCTCTTGTTGTCTCAGCATCTCTTGTCGTTATCTCTCTGCTTCTTCTTATCGTTATCTCTCTTCTTCTTGCCTCTTTCGTTCCATTTCCTCTTCTTCTAGCAATCTAGCCTGTTTCTCTTATTCTTCCCTTTTCATTCGTTCTCTCTCTTCCCTTTTCAATTCATTTTATCTTCTTTAAACCTCTGCATCTAATTCTCTCTATCTCTATTATCTCTCTTCCTCTTCTTATCTAACCCTCCTAATCCTCTCTTCTTCCTCTTTTTATCTCACTCGTTCTAACTCTGCTTCCATCTCCCTCTTCCTAGCTAATATCTATGCTTCTTCTAACTACCTTATCCTATCCAACTCTTCTTATTCAGCTTTTTTCTACATTAAATATGCTTATTTTTCTTCCCTCAACAGCCTTTCTTACTCCATAATCTCAGCTTTTCTCTTCCTATCTTCCTCTTCTAATTCCCTTTTTCTCCTGATTTCTTCTTCCTTCTCTCTTTTTATCCTATCTTCAGCTATTCTAATCTCATTCATTCTCCTATAATACTCTTCCTCTTACCTTCTTAATCTCATTTCTTCAGCCATTTCTTATTCTCTCTTCTTCATTTCCAATTCTTCTTTCTTTCTTCTCTCTGCTGCTTCCATCTCGAATCTTACCCTTTCTATTTCCAATTACTCTCTAATATATTTGTCTCTTGCAAGTTCCTCTTTCCTCCTATTTTCTTCATTAACTCTTCTTTTTAGAGCATCTAATCTCCCCTCTAAACCAGTTATCTCCCCTCCGTACTCGTACATCTTCAGCAATGCTTCCCTTTATTTTAATTCTCGTAATTCGCCAGCAACCTCACGAGTTCTTTCACTTGATAAACCACCTGCTTATCGTGTGCCTTCTATTATTCTATCCGTGATAATCATCCCTCCTTATCTGTCTAATGGCCGAGCTGAATATGCTCGAGAATTCTGTATGCTTCGCCCACTCAAACTTAAATTAACAATATCCTTACTATTCTAACTAATGCCATTTCCAACTTAGTTCATCCAACTTTAAATCAACCCAGCATTGTTGTATAATCCCTGCATTGGACTGATCATTTAAGCTTATTAGATCATACTGCTTTTTTCAGGAAGCTACTCGAATCCAAGATTACTCTTCTACCCAACAGAGTATCCAATTAACCCTTCTATCTGACTGCAATTATCATTATTATTATTTTTAAAATGATTGCAACTCTATGTAAACCTAGATCTGTCTTCTCCCTTGTTTCTCGACTGCAAGGCATTGTACGTCAAATTAGGACGCTCAAATGAATTGGCTTGTTATTTATCTTACAATTCATAACCCTTACCGGATAATTCATTTCTTTTTTCTCCTTGATTATTAAAGAACTAATTCAATGTCATTAACGCTGCTTGAGCCACGGAGGAATCTACAGAAGCTGCCTGTCTGATTTTAGTATTCTTATTAATCCCTTCGCCATTCTCTATTCTACCTACAGTTTATCCTAATTCATTATCTGAAACCCTATTTGTCATAATACTGTTGTTATCCACCTAGCTCGGAATATTCGCACTAAAGCTCTGTTTTTCTTCTTAAATTCTTTAATTCCCTCCATTCTTCTGTGGATATCTATTATTCTAAGGATATTATTACTTCCACGATTCTTCTTGAGGCGCTGCTGCATACAGTTAATTACTGAAACTCCATCTATTGGAATAGATATTATTATCAGCAGAAACAGAAGAGTTTGGCGAGAGACAATGATTTAAGCTTTGTGCGTTGACTAATCTGGGTTAGGATTAAACATCATTGAGTTACAAGGAACCTTAACCGTTCCTAGGAGTAGCTTCGATTGTTTATTCGTTATTATGCATAAGCTACTTTCCTGAATTCTGAAAGGATCCATCAAATCTTTCAACTAATTGCTTGACTCGAATCGGTGGATTCTAAATCCCTGAAGAACTCTAATTCAGCTAGCTTAGTTGATTAATATTATTAGACTTGTTGATTGTGCTGCTAGAATAAAACGTTTATGAGTTTGCAAGTTGCTAAGAAGATTCAAGTATTTGAGATCTTTGTTGTCGGCTACTTAGATTAAGATCCAGTTGATTTCTTCTGTTAATCTACTACCATTTAGGCTATATCTAAAACTAATCTTAAATGCTTGCACTGTTGATCATCTAAGAAGGTTCAGCTTAACCCTAACAAGAGGGTTAATTGCCGAACTTATTTTGTATCTGCTAAGGAAAAGATTGCGCTGAATCATTTTAAGAATTGTTAACGATTTAAGTTCTTTACGAACTTCCTTTCTAACACAGCTCTTTGATCTAAACAGGGGCATTCTAGTAATAGTTATTCCCTCCTTGCAACATAGTTGCATCTATGAATCTCTCTTGCTGTCGAAAGGATTGATCCTTATCAATTTAACTCACTTTATTTGTACCTTGAATTACTTAATTTAACGCATTCCCAGTTGTATTATTATCCATCTTATCAGCTGAAACAGGAGGAGAAGGAAAACACATAGGAGAAGCAGGTCGTTAAGGATACTGAAGCCCTGCGTTTTTGGGAGTTATCGATGACCACTAAGACGGCAGAGAATACTATGTCATAATTGGCATAGTATTAAAGTTCTTTTCTGTGCTGTTTTTATGTGCTTTAATCTGATTTTACAATAAATCTTATAGCAGTCCCATGATCTTCATTAAAGCAGTGCTGTTCTGGCTATCCGGTTGAGATAAATAAGAGTAAAATGCTTGCTCGCTGCCAAACATCTTTAAGAAACTAGAGAATGCTTTTTTGTTTAGTTTGATAGAATTCATCAAGGATTCTGCTTCGGCTACAACCCCATCTCGCGTATTATTATTATTACTACTGTTAACTGCATTGCTGTTATGCTTAGGAATACCCCATTGATGTTATGATATCTTAGTTTGCTTGTAATTCTGTTCATTTCCTTGAACTACTTCTTCAATTTATTATCTTGATTGAATATCTCCATAGCTACTATCATCACTTACAATCGTTTAGACGATATCTGAATCACTGCTGAAATCATACAAGTTGTTGTTGTTGTTGTCTTGATTACAGAAGCTTCTTCTAAGAGAATCCTAGTTGTGCTGACTTGATACCTTCTAGCCTTTGAAATCCTCTCTCTAATCATGTTAGTTCATGCTAAAATGATTCTTCTTCTCTGTGATTTCCTTGCGTCTGCTGTTAATCGCCTTCTATTGTTTATTTTTAAAATAAGGTGTAAATATATTGATTATCACTGTTCAATAATTTTCATACGATTAAATGGTGCATTCCTTCTTTAACTTGATCGATTCCCTCTTTCACTCTGTCTTTACTTCCTGAAGCATTCCTGCAAAAAACATCAGTTAATCTTGCTATTTAAGCTTGTGATCCTTAACATAATTGCGTCTTATTTGAGATATGTAAATAAGTCATACCTATTTAGTAATTATGTATTTGTATTTTTAGCGTATGTCGGAGAACTGAATTCAGCAGCAGCAGCTTGAGATCTAGTCCATGTTGTAGTCGTAGTCGGTGTACCTTGACTTGCTATCCTTTGATGGCTTGATTTTATTATTACTGATTATGTTGGACTTTTCGATAGCAGAATAACAACAAAAAGGAAATCATAAAAGAAAAAGAACTGATGAAAAAATACAAAAGATTCATGGCCACAAATTAAACAAACCCCTTGTAGCCTACCTGTTCAGTTGCTTGCTCTAATACTTTCCAAGAAGGATTTTCAAAGTGTCCTTTTCTCTTTGCAACTCATAGATATGCTGGTTAGCTCTCTACAACTCGATTTCCTGGCAAGAATTAACAAAATAATATTAGATGTAATTGAAACATTCATATTATTGTTCTTAAAAAGTTCTACAGCTGATGTGTCCCTTTGATGATGTTTGGTCATTTCTGGGAACAAACCATTGCTATCATATTGAGCCTTGCCAATATGATTTTGCTATTAGCGATGTGGAGATCGTAAAGGCTAACTCATTTCCTATTTTTCTTTAATTGAATAGTATTAATCTCAAGAGGAGTTGGCAGAGTGTTAATCCAAAGAAATAAATTCACAAAAAGAGCATCTCACAACTAGTGGATAAAAACGGATTAATAAAATAAATATATCTCACACTACTACGATTATTGTTACTATCACTAGCAGTAACAACTCAACGAAGCGTTAATTTAATTAATTTTTTATTTGACTTATCCCTCCCCCAAAGGCACACAGAAGCTATTACACAGAATAGCAAGTCAGTTTAGTAGAAGTATCAATTTTAGAAGCAATTAAAAGCTTCCTCTTATGAAAGCGATCTTCTTAAAGCATTATTTGTTTTTTCTTTTCTAAATTGATTTAATATCTGCTTGTTATTGATGAAATACACTTGGTACAATTACCTGATGAGTATTGAACCATCCAAAAGGAACTAAGAACAAAGCATAATTCAAATCGACTACTTCGTAACTCGATAGAAATAGGATTAATTTGAAATAAATAGTCAAACAAATATCATTTTTATCTTCTATTGGTTTTTCTTTTGCTTACGATTCTCAACTCTAACTAGCCAATAAACAATTCTGCTCAATAACGAATGAGCAATTAGGTAACATTTAATTTAAGTTAAGTGCACTGACAATAAGAGTCTTCATAGGAAATAATCTGGAATATTTGAAGTGACTTTCGTACCAGCTCCTTTTTGCTGATCCTGAAATCAAGCAAACAAATTAACCTGCTGATTCTTGTTCATTTGTGTTTTGTTGACTTACATGTGATGCTTCGAAGGTAAGGATATTAAATGGAGAAGTGACTGTTTTGATTTCGATAATCGACGCTGTGTTCCCACATCGATAGCAGTAGTTTGGAGCAGACCAAACAGTTGTGCAACCAGTTGGCTCCCAGATTTATCTAGAACCTTCCATGACAAGTTGATGAGCTCTGACAACTTTAGTGAGGTTGTTTGAGTAGATAAATTGCTGGAACACGTCTTTACCAAATGTCTTACCCATACTGTGTAAGAAGCAAAAGACAGTTTGTGTTAGATCAAAAATATTAGTAATTGATCTGATTAATCTACCCTCTTTAATTTTCTTTGTAGCCATTGCCTTCTTCGTCTGGATCGTTCCATAGCAATTCACACATTTCACCTGAAGGAGGGATTTCTTTGATTCTGTCCAAGCATCGAATCTGATAGAAATAACAAACAATCCCATTAGAGGAGCACAAACACTCCTATTATTATTCTTATCTGCTGTTACATCGTCAATTGCTTTAGCTTCAGATGCGATGCCTCCATGCGTGCAAAATATTTTATCTTCTATGAGGGCGGAGAGTGTCAAATATTCGAATGTTTCAGTGATATATCGCCATACATTGAGACTGCCGTATTTTCTAAGACATTCATCGTATAACCCGAAGACTTATGTGACAACTCTGCTTTCATGATTGCCTCTGAGTATCGTTATTCTGTCAGGATATTTTATCTTCCCAAAAAAGCATAGTTTCATATTTTGACAAAGCAAAAATAAGTTGCAAATTATTCAATGAACGACTTTTCATCAGTATTTTAACTCACAATCCTAATATTTTTCTGCACTTTTCCCATCGTTATAATCTAATTTACCTTCAATGCATATAACAATAGAGTGGTTTCGACACTGTGATGACCTCTATTCACAAAATCACCTTCACAATACAAATGACAATACCCTTTTGAATGAATTCATTTTAAACTTCCTTCTTACCTAGAAACAAGTAGTTTACATCAGGACAATTGCCTCCAACTTTGAAGAGCTCAAGAAGATCGTAAAACTATCCATGAATATCACCACATATCTTTCAAATACAAATAACGAGATCATTGATTGAATGTCTTATCCAAAAAATAACTAGAGCTATTTGTTGGTTATTTTAAACGAATAATTCTACTGTAACAGGTGAGTCTATCCTCTGAACATTGCTCTCTTCAATGAATATTTCCCTTGCCTTTGCGCAGAGAAGTTTGATTTCGTTTTCTCGTAAGAGTTCTCCTCCTCGAAGTTGCTCAAGAATCTTGTCAATATCACTCATATTACTGGGCTAATGTTGATTTGATTTCGTTCTCTTTTTTTCTGAAATTAATCTGGATAATCGTACAACAAAATGTATAATAGCATATCGATGCATACAGTGAATTAATATTTCAAATCACACACACGCACACAGCAAGCATAGAGTCTATTGAATGATTTAAACAACACAATAGCAACAATAGCAAGTTGCATTGAAAGTTAGTTTACATATGAATGAAATCTACACATAAAAATATCTATGTAAACAGACAAAAAAATGAGTAAACAGCATTTCTTGTATACAATTCTAGTTATCTCATTTTTTAGCTTCTTAAAGGGGCTTGCTTCTGATGGATGCATCCATTTGAAGGATATCGCTGTTGAGCATTATGTGGTTCTTTGATTCAGCTAAAACTGTTGAAATGTCCTTAGCAAATTCGATCTTCTTGATTTCCAAGTATGCTAAATTCAAAACAAAACACAGAAAATCATTACAAATTGTATTTATATTGAATAAAACAACAGCAGTTAATGATAATCTTCTATAATTAATTAAATATATTGTACATGGATCGTTAGTAGCGGCTTTTCCGACAAGTTCAATAGACTTTGCTTAAGCTTAAGCCTTGATGATAATTGATTTCTTAATATCTTTAGCCATCTCAACAATGTAGCGTGCTCGCTCAGCTTCCTGCTACGCAATCTTCTTGGCCTCAGTAGCTTCTTGATATTCCTTGGAGAAGGAAAGCTCAGTGATGGCAATATTCTTAATGTTAATATGGAAAAGTTTAGCTCTATCTTCGAGAGTTTTCTTGATTTTCTCTGAAATTTTATCTCTCTGACTCATGAGTTAACTTGCAGAATATTACGCGACAACTGCACGCATAACTTCGTTCATGATAGATGGTAGAATCTTATCATCATAGTCGATACCAACATATCTGTAGAGTTCAGGAAGTTTGTCCTACACAGGCTCAAAGAGAACTCTGATAGTAATATTCACGTTTTGCATGTCTTTTTTGTTATAAACAAGGGGGAAAAGTTCAGAAAACTTAATGAATTGTTGAGACAATTAGATAGAATTTTCTAAAAAGTATCTTGAAATTCAACCTCTATTCGCAGTGTTAGCTTGGAATGACTTAAATCTTGTTTGAGTATTGAAGATAATAGGTCTTTCAAAGTAAGGCAGACGCATGTGCCATCCTTCGTTGTATTGCTGATTTCCAAGACCTGTAAGTCTAGAGAACTTCAATGCAGTGTGACCTGGTTCAACTAAAATGGTAGATGGTTAATTAGGAGTTAATAATATCGCAGAACTCTTGTTTTACCAGTGAAAACGCAGCTACCAGCAGCACCTATTCCAACAATAGTAAAGATTCCTAATCCAGCTAATTAAACTACTTTTTATGCCATTGCTCTTCTTCTTATTGTTAAATCTTTGTTCTTTTTTTTTCTTTAAATTTTTTGTGAATTAAGATGATCTTGAATAGCTATGAAAGGGGGAGAAAAATAGATAGTCATGATATAAAAATCATAGAACACTACAATCGAAGTTTCTCGATTTATTTCTCAATTCAAAACAATCAAATAGGAAGGAGTAACAAAGAAAATACTATTATTACTTAAATTTTTTCTCAAAAAGCTAATTCAACTTTGAAAAACTGAAAAAATATGGCAAACCCACAACAACAATAATTGAACCACACAAATCAAACTTAGTCATAGAAGAAACTGAAAGTAATTGCTAATAAACATACCAACAACAATGACAACACAAACAGCAGCAAGTTATAGTTTATTTTATCATTCTCTTTTCATATTTTTTTCTCAAAGATTCAGCTCAACCATTTCTCTCTTGAGCTTCTCAATGACACTCTCTACTAAACAAACAATTTACTCTTCGTTTGTTTCTCTGTCTCTCTTGACACGTAGGAGATTCTCTTGTGCTTTCTTAGCGAGTTCTTTTAAAAAAGAAACAAGTTGCTCTTCCTTTTGCTCCCTGTCCTTTTTCTCTCTTTCCAGAATAGCTTACAGTCCTGTAATATCACTAACAAACTAATTTTAGATTTTCTGCTCGATTTCTGTTCGTTGTTGAATCTCATAGCTGAGTTCATCTTTCAAGCGAGGAAGATCTTCGTTGAGGTAACTATCTAGCTGACTATTTGAGTTGCTTTACGCTAGCACTTCTTTGTTGATGTCTTAGGAAAGTGCTTCAAATTGTCCTGCTAAGCGTTATGCTAAAATTTTTTCATTTTCTACACGCTCTTTTGCATTGATTTCGATTAGTTTCTTGCAGTTCTTCTCAATAGCTTATAATTCACGCTGAGTGATACTAAACTATTGATCTGATTTATCGGATTCTTCTATCACAGCTTCCTCGAGATTACTAAGACGATTAGCTAAAATTTCAAACTTTTCTTCTTTTCTTGTGCTGAGCTCATTTAGAGCAGATTCAAATGTCTAGATCAACTAGGAGATGATCGAGAATCTGCTTTGTTTCTCCCCCTCGATGGAGTTCTGCAGATTGTTGATGCGATCGAAGACTTTATTAACCCTTTCAACTTAATTTTGATTAGTTAGCTATGTGCTGTTGCTAGTAATGAATCCAGAATTGCTCATATTTGTTAATTGCAAAATATAATATCCTATTTGCTTTTTATTTTTGTTTTATTTCGTTTATTGATTTGATGTAATTCGACCAGCAACTCTCTCCCCCTCCCCTTTGAATTAATTTCTTATCTGCAGAAATGTATTCACTTTTCAAATTATTCAAAGCTGATATTTTCATTTCACACTGGTTGATGAACAAACACAACAAAGTTGATTATCAGATAATCAGATAATCAGATGAAGTGATTATCTTCTTTTTTTTCTTCTAATTTTTTTAAGATAAAACAATGTATAAATTCATATAGTTTTGAGATGTGATGTCTTATCTCTCAAAAGAACAGGAAACGACAAATATGAAAAGATGCACATAATAGCACCTTAGTAGACAGACATTAGATAAAGATTTAAAAAATTAATTATAATTTTTGAATATTTTAATATAAAATGGTATAATGTCTAGATCAAAGACAATAGCATCTTTCATACGATTTAATAATTGGTTTTTTTTTTTTCACACCAAAAGCGAATAATTGCGATAAAATTAGATAAAGTTAAAAAGTTAAAGAGACACATCTAGATAAATGGGTAAGAACTCAAAAGTCTTATTGGACAATGGAAAAGAAGCTTAAAGTTCAATGCAGCTTTATTGGAGCAAAGCAAAACAAATTTAAAAGAAAAAGCAAGATGAGAGAAAGAATCTTGCGAAAGAATAAAAAGCTGGAGAAGGAGCGAATAAAGAAAAATAAGCAAGCTAACCTCATACCAATGATGAAGATAAAGAAACCTACATGAGCAAGGAAGCGATGAATGCAGTGATGAATGAAAAAGAGCGTCGAAGGCATGGGTAATATTCTGGCAGTGTTATTTCCGAAGCAAGTATTCTGAATGCTTAAAAAGCAATGTCACTAAAAGGAATCAAGATTCCAGGATATTCTTCTGATTTCATATCTTAACAGTAAGTTGAACGAAACAGAAGAGAAATGGAAAAGAGAAAAGTAGATGCCTAAGCAGCACGTGAACGAAAAGAAGCTAGGGAACAAAAAGCAATCGATGATGAGCAGAAATAGTTAGAATACTAAAAGCTTCTCGCGGAAGGAAAAGACGTAAAAGATCTTAAACCTCCTGCGCCGTTAGTTGCTCCTCCGAAATAATTTCCTTAGGCTTAATAATAAATGCACAGACCGAAATTCTAATAAGAGCAAGAAACTAATGATCCATTCTATAAGATAACTGAATCTGAAAACTACAACCCTATTGAGGAGCATGCAAAGAATATGCAACTTGCTTAACAATAAGCTGAACTTAAATCATAGCAACAGCTCTTGAAATAATAGCAATCTTTCAATGCTCCACCTACTTTGCCACCGTAGTTTCCTCCTCCTTAACTCCCATTTGATTACAGATAGCAACAATAACCTAACATGCTGCCATAATTTCCTCCAGGGATGTACCCTCCACAGATGTAAATGGGAATGCCTCCTTGGGTGGGATATCCAAATAATAATATGCCTCCTCCACCTAATATGCCTCTTCCACCAATGATGCCACCTCCTTAAGCTTATTATCCTTAACCTCCTTAAATTCCTTAACAAGCTTAGCCTACTTTAATTGCTCCTAAGCCTGTAGTAGTTGAGGGAGAGAGCACAGTTAAGAAAAGTAAAATCGATCTAACATAAAAGAAAGTGCTATTTGTTCCACGCAGTGTGATTTAAACGAGCAGTAGTAGTGGTGGTGCAACTGCGATAACTAAGGAGAGAAAAATAGAAGATAAACCGGAAGCTCTTGGAGGGAATATTAAGAATATTAGTTAAGCACCAGCTCCCAAGCCATTTCTTAAAAGCACAGGCGGTAGCATTGTATCGAATGCTGATAACCAAGATTTATTAAAAATGTTTATGTCGGACATCGAAACAATCAATAAAATGGTTCCCAAATAGAATTGAGAATGAGAAGTAACCAAGGCTCTCTTAATAACAATTAATTCATTTGTCATACTTTTGTTTTTGTATGTTTTGAATTCTTAAATCTATCTAGCAAATAGAATTAGTATTGACATGATATTGGATAAGATAATGGAATATGCAAACATGCAGCACAGAGATGGTAAAAGAGAAAAGAAAATGAATAAATAAGTGAATTAATAGAAGGCAGAGAGAGTTAAAGTATTTTTTATGAGAGAAATTAAAGAATAGAAAAAAAAAGAAGAATGAGATCCCCTATGCACTTTTTCAACTTGCCAAGAACTCCATGAAGTGCATTTCTTTCTTTTCATTAGAGTCCACTAAGGGAAGGAGTGATCGCTCACTTGATAAAATACAAGTGTTGTAATTTGCTTGTTCTTAGGAATTATTTGTAAGATTGTTGATTTCTAGTAATTACTGCATGTGGGTTTCTTGAATCTATGGGATTTAAGATTGTTGAGCTTACTCGCTAGACTATGAGCCATTCAGTTATTTTGACTAAAAGCTAAGATAATTATTATGTTGTCGATTTGCTGACTAATCAGATTAAAGACTAAAAGGAGGGAAGTTGCTATGTTATTCCTTTTACGACTCTTCATCTTCATTATTAACTTTAATTTTCTTACGATTTATGAAACTTTCCCCAATGTCTTTATCTTCATCATCGTCATGAGAATCTTGCAGCTAAGGATGACGATAAGAATCAGAGATATTTTCCTTTTAACTATCTGCTTAGTTGACCTACTCATTTACTACACTACTATTTTCATTTTTGATGGATTCTTTGAAAAGATTCTCTGATTACTTCTATTAATTACTATTCTGCACAGTTGGCCTGAATATTTCTAATTTAATATTACCAAACTAATTATTCTTTGTCTTAATCGACACAAAATGCCCTTTATTATAGTTCTCATAATCCACAATATTCGATCCTTCAATGTTGATGTGCTTTCCTTGCTAATCTAAACTTTCGTTCTTGCCGTTTTAGCATCCTTCACATCGACAAAGTGGCGTACATTTTGCTCCAGCAGAGAAGCATTCACAATATTTTTTCTTACATAAAGTTCTCTTGCAATTACAGCCTTTCTTGTGGACCATCGTTAATCCTCCTTATGACGGCATATAGCCCTCACTATCTAGTTCATTCATAATATCTTGCTCCTTATTTGATTTTGGAATTTCTTAGATTTTTTTCTTAAATGCATCTGGATTTCTTGAAAGGATATCCTTCACTGCATAATCTCTTTCGTGCTAGAATATACTTGAGTTTTAACAATCTGAGCATCTACATGTCGTTCCACACATAACTCCTTGCTGGAAGCACACGCAGTACATCTTTAAACATTTTGTCTTGCTGCAATTACATGCCATCCCTTCTTCAAGCTAGGGTTTCTATTTATGATTAATCTTATCATGTAATTGCAGAGGTGAGTGATCCATGTACATTGGTGCTTACGGAATAGTAGTTTGAGAAAGAATCTAAGGAAGATTATCGGCAAACTGCATTTCAGGTTAGGATTATTCGAATCCACTGCTGAAATATGAAGAATAAGGCATTTCTGAAGTAGTTTTGTTTGTGAGGAGGCTCTATTAGTGCTAATGGGTGTGTTAGGCTTATGATTATATTTAGTTCATCTACTATAAGAGAATACTTCTCGACATACCTTTGAGTTTATCGATGTCAATTTGACTTGACTCAGAGATATTGTTATTGCTATTATTTTCTCCTTTGAGATTTTGCGTAAGATTTGCTCTTTTCCGTCTTCTGCTATTGAAGTTGCATTCTCTATTAAGCGTTTCAGCCTGCTACAAGCTAGTTTATGTTTCTTTAAGAAGCTATTGTTATTACTGTTACTCCTGTTCTTCTTAGTTATTCTCCAGTTTAGTTGTGAAATTATTATCATTTATGCTCTTATGCTATTATTCTTCATTATTATTTTTCAAATCCTCAATCTACTCCGTTTTCATCTCACTCATTAATATCTATCTGTCATTCAATGCAGATCCAGAAGATACATAAACATGCTAATTATTAGTATTATTATTACTTTAAAGCTGATTTAAAAACGAGCATGGTAAATTCTGATGAGGTGTGGCATCTAGCATTGGCATTTAAGTGCCGGGAGCAGTGCTCATTAGACTTATGAAATCAATGTTACTTTAGTTTACATTCATTGCGCTTTATTAGTTGAAATGATTCGTGTTGCTATAGGTTATTAAATTATGAGCATTTTCATCTTAATCTTGGTTAAGATTATTCCCTTATGTTTGACTAAAAAATAACTAATTAGTGCTATGATATCCACTAGGGACATTTTTGACTTAATTTTAAGGATACATTCTAGAATCAACTTCATAGCTAGAAGACGAATTCGCATACATTGTTGGCATTGTTTCCATGATTCTTTAAGGCTGTTCGAGCTAATTCAGAACAGTTTTCTCAAATAAATGCAGCTCTTAATTTTTCGATTCATTTTGAATTCCCTGCTGTTGTTAGTTGTAGATTTGATCAAATTGTTAGAAATTAAGACGATATGATTAAGGTTAAGGTTGAGGAGGGCGGGTACCACTAGTTATGGCAAGATACTATGATGAATCCTCTAGAGGATAACCATGTCCTGGAAAGATGCATGCTTAGTAGTTTGACATTAACGGATTACCATTCATGTTTGTGTTCGCACTAGAGAAACGATTTCCAATAAAACTAGGCTGATTTCGAATGCTTCCTCCGAAAAAACTATTGCCTATGTTTTTTAGCAAAAAAATAATTGCAGTTTTAAATATATTTTTAGCAGTTTTTTAAATTACCTTGCATAGTGCTGATGTTATTTCCTGTGAAGCTATTGAAAATATATGGAGTTTGATCTTCTTTAGGTAATCCACATGAAAAACTAGGATCTATCATGAATCCAGATGCTCTAAGAAGAAAACAAAAAATAGTTGAAAAATATTTATTATTTGTATTATGAATTCTAATTGCATTTATCATTTAAATCATGCATACTTTGCATCTCGATTCGAGAAAGCACTCAATGCCTTCCTGTCTGAGAATTATTTCCCTCTGCCAGACAGCATATCCCGCTATGATCCTCTTCCTTGATATGAATCTAGATTTGTTGTTCCATCTTGCTGAAAACAAAGAAAGCCTGCTAGGATATCATTGGACAGATCCATAGGCTCAATATTTTATTTTTAAAGTGTATTTTAAGTAGACAATAGGCTATTAGGGAAAGCAAGATTTGTAGGATCTTAGTGAGAAATTGAATCCATCTCAGGTAGGAAGATATTGTTGTTGTTGTTGTTGTTATGTAATGCAGATTATTAGACACTCATATATTAGTTGTATGTGAATTATGATAAAAGAAATAGAGCAAAGTGTTTTAGCTTGGTTTAGAGGATAAACTTGGTTGATAAAAGGTGTAAATGGAGTTAACAAGCGTGTGTTTTCTTTTCTTCCTTTTCGTTTTCTGTATATTTCTGTCGACCAAAGAATTGAATTTATCTTTGTCTTTTTTTAATATATATTTTTTTCTTTCCTTCAATACTCCCACTCTTACATACAAGTCTATTCTCTACTCCCTGATTCAACTTGCATATCTCTCCGAGACAATAATTATCCTGTTTTCTTCTTTTTTCTCTAGCTGTCCTAATTATATATGTCTATTCTATCTTCTAGTGTTTCCCTATCCTGCTAATTTCAAAAATTATACCCGAAATGATCAGATATTTTATTTGATTCTTCCTGTCGCATCTGATTTATCACCTCAAAAAACCACAAGCTTTCCGTGAAGTACTAATTAAACATTTTTATTTTTGGAATTTTATGATCTAGTAACTTTTATTATCGCAAAGCGTGAAAGTGCATTAGCGTAATGCATCACACACAAAAAAGCTTAGAAACAAAGCATTTAATTCCACCTTTTATTTTAATATACTAATAGTTGCTAGATTGAAGAGAAAGAAATTTTCATTCACAATTTTAGGAATTTTTTTAAGTTATTATGTAAGATTTCTAAAAGCCACAAGTCCAAAAAAAATAAGTATCTTTTTTCGATTATTTTTTGTTGATTGAACGAAATAGAATAGATAAATTCAGTTCAAATAATAGACATTTTCAATGAGATAATATAAAAATAATGTTTTCTATTTTGATTAACATCGTGATAATTGATCAAAAGTCCAATTCTATCTGAGAGATATTATCTAATGCGTTACGATGCATTCAAGCTTTATTTGATCTACTCTCATGAAATAAATTAGAATCCTTAATGTTTCTGATTTTGTAGTTTAAACAAATTCTATCCAAAATAAGTTTATCCCCTCAGAATTTTGAGAGAGAGAGAGAGAGAAATTGCACAAAGTGTTTATTTTGGAATACTTCATACGAATGTGCAAAACTAAATTTAAAACAAATCAGTATAAATCATAAATTTGTTGGAGGAAATCTTATTCTGTGTGCTAGAATAATCTTTTTAAAGTTTGGGAAGAAACATTGTAGAGAATCGAGTTTAGGAACTTAAAAAACTGAATTGTATTGGTGAGAATATCCAAGAAAGTAAGAACAGAGAAACAATTTTGAACTTTTGATTATAATTTTTGTTGAAATTATATGGCTAAAGAAGCAATAGGAAAAATATCTTAGCATGTGAGGTGTTTTTTGGAAATCATTAAAAACAAAGTACTTGAGTTAAAAAGAAAATGAGCAAAAATAAGTTGAAATTGATTCAAGATATCAAGGACTAATTGATTGAAGCAAGCTTTATGAGGTATTGGGAGCACTTTAGGAACATTGAGAGGATAAGATGGTCAAAGGAAAAGAGTAGAAATTGTTAATTGAAAACAATTGAAAATTTGAATTAAGAGGAAGATGCAAGGTATGCTTTCAACTGTTTGACAAGCATAAAACAAGATAGAAAGTGTTTTTAATCGAATTAAATCAATAAATCTACTTTGAAAATAATATTTGAGAATAAAACTGGCATTACAAACTTAAC
>Ga0302271_10000894_pt1 | contig 29489 bp, 15 predicted proteins | sample III_Bog_N1_1_FD_198767 | JGI IMG/M metagenome (GOLD analysis project Ga0302271, IMG submission 198767) | Peat permafrost microbial communities from Stordalen Mire near Abisko, Sweden - III_Bog_N1_1 | ecosystem: Environmental > Terrestrial > Soil > Wetlands > Peat | place: Sweden: Abisko... | reverse complement strand
AAGTTCGGCTATTGTGACATTGTGATTTTAGCATTGCCGGTTGGGATCCCTTTGTCGTTGTATCCAGCTAAAAATGTTTAAAAGAATAGAGTTAATGATGAAAATATGATTATATTTGCTGCTCCCTTTTGAAATTGCTTTATTGAACTACTTGCATCCCTTCTAAAATGTTTGAATGCTAATATCTAAATTCAAGGAATTCTAAACTTCAAAAAATAATGCAATTACCTCTTCCTTAGTTTGGATTCATGTTGTTTCTATTGGAATCCTATCTTCTTCCTTGATTATTATTCTTCATACCATTATTCCAATTCGTTCCATTTGGATTGTTGTTTCCCTATTTGTTATTGAAATTGTTGTTGTTTTTCTAGAAGTTGCTCATTTAGTTTGTTCTAATAATTGAATAAATGGAGTTAGTTGTTGTTTTAAGCAGTTTATGCAATCGGCTATGCGTGTGTGTGCGCGCTAGTTGGGCTAATAGTTTGTGTCTCTCTGGATTTGATTTCAGAAAAAATTTAATTATTTTTTGTTTGTCTTCCTTGAACAAATTCGAGGGCATTTAAAAAAAAACATGCAATAGAAGTATTGGTATCTAATTACTTGTCTATTAGCAAAAGACTATTTAAATTTGTCATCGGCCTTGATTCAGAGCAAGCTATTGGTGTTTTCAAAAGAATGAAAGGATTAAGATAATGGAAGTGATAATCAAAAGAAAGAAGAATTGTTATTTTTACTTTTTGTTAGAAAAGAAATATTTGGTTATCTGAGAATCCATATATTTCGAATGTAGATGATAAAGTAAGAGATCCGGACGTTTGAAGGGTTCTAATTGGTGTTCGAGTGCTTAAAGAGTAAAGTTTGATAAAAAATCAACTTCAGAAATATTACATAATCTCCAAATCTAATCTTTTTTTAGATAAAAAATACTTGATTGATATCAATTTCTAAATGGAAGAGCGTGTTTCTCAAAATGAACTTTAGAGAAATGATGATTGTGATACTAGAATAGAGAACTAGAAAAATAAACATGAAAAGTTGGATTCGGAAATCAATTGTAAAGAGGAGAAGGAATCCTTTGGGGATAATGAAATTAGTCAAAAACTAATGGAAAATGATGGAAGTGATGCTGAATAAAATGACGATGATAAAGAAAGTTTAAATTCATCTTAATCTTCTTCTTCTCCTTCTTCCTCATCATCACCCTCCTCCTCCTCAGCTTCCTCTTCTTCTGGAGAATTTGACTTCGAAAAAATCAAGCAAAAAGCAGGCTAGGCATCATCTTCATCTCTCCCAAAATGGTTCTTAGAAACTAATACCTCCTTGAACACATACAACGAAAAGGTGAAAGAAGTGAAAGAGTGCCTATCTGATTTAGGAAAAGGTTTACAGTAATTCGAAGAAAAGCGGCAAGATCATGTCAAATAACAAAAAGAAGATCGCAGAAAATACTTCGAGAGAAAATATGGCGGAGAAGTAAGTTTCTAATATGAATTATTGTGCATATTTCAAAGAGTTTTTCAATTTGAAGCAGTATTTTTTTCTTCCAAATTTCAAAGGTCAAAAAAGCAGACGAACCTGAAGAACGATTCAGGAGTGCCTTCTACAGTCTAAACTAATACATTCTACAAAGAATTCTCGAACTCGCTGAAGGAGATGTAATCAGTAACATTCTGAAAATGTCCAGAGTCAGCAGAAAATTTCTCCACTTAACAACAAGCAACGAATTTTGGCAAAGAGTCAGCTACCAGTATATTGGGAGATCTATTGTTGATTTGAATGTCAAACACGTACGCCACTTCGAACAGCATCAAGATTCCAAATAGATATCTAAATCAACAATCGCCTCGCAGTGTTTCAACAAGGGAATGTATCAAAAATGGTGTCTACATTTGCATACCGAACTTTAGGTGTTTTCGACTAGCATCCGTAATTATCGCTAACAAAATTGCCCTCTAGTCGTTGAACATAGTCTCAGGACTAATCTAATTCGAGGGTTAAGGATTGTTAACGAGATTTTCTCAGCTGTTGCGTTTAACTAAAGTAAAAACATTCGATTGTATATTCTCTTGGTTGATTTTCTCAAAGACAACTATCTCAAAGGATCCTATTGTCTTTGGAGACTTGCACAAACCCAAGAAGAAAACATTCGATATGATGCTTTCGATGCGCTTTTTTCTCTGCTGTAATTAGAACCAACCGAAGCTTCCAAGGTTAATTCTCTAGGTTCGATTTCTCATTTTCTACAGGAAAGTTTTTTTGATATGGAAAAAAAGCTAAAAGCGTTGATATCTACTGAACTCAGTACTATTCTTGGCCTTCTTCCTTCTAGATTTAGAGAAGCAACTCCTAATTTAATAATGCTCCCATCGATTATTTACAACAGTCGATTTAGTATTTCGTAACTGAAATAAAATGATCAGCATCTCTCACATCAGCATTATGATTTATAAGATAGTGCTGGTTAGATTAAACAAATTGATTCGATTCTTAAATAACTACTTTCAACCTAAGAAGGATAAGAAGGGTTGAGTATTTCGGGGTATTACATGTAAAGAGACAATAATGCTTTGTAGGAGCTAAAAGGGAGAATGCAATTAACAAAAGGGAACAGTAGTAAAGGACATGTTAGCTATTAAATAAAAGGATATGGTATAACGTCTGCAGTCATGGTAAATTAAGTAATTTAGAATTAAAGTTTAGATGAATAGATGTCCGATTAAGAGCAGTTTTCACTGGAAGGGGTTGTGACATTTATGCATAAAAGTGTTCTGAAAAATAATTATGAAGTTCATAATTAAGTTTCGTTTTTTGCTTCCGGGAAACTGTTATTCTAACTTGGAGCTGGCAGACCTGGTTCTCATTCGAATATGTTTATTCATGCAGGATTTTCATTTCCATTACTCTCTGAAAAGAAGAAAAATAGTAACGAGAATGAAGATAATCAATATGTTAGCGATTTCTAAGAAGAAGAAATTGATTACAATGGAAATAAACAAGAAGAAGGAGAAGAAGAAAGCCTTTTAGTCACGCCTACTTTCACATTCTATGGAGGATCTGAGAATCTCAGAGAGATTATATTGATTCGGCTTTGAAAAAGGAAAGAAATCTTGAGGCAAAAAGAAGGAAATAATAAATTTTAATTTTCTATTTCAAACAGAAGAGAAGAAAGGGATAGGAATAGATTAATAAATATTTCTGTTTATATTCTTGTTGTTGATTCTCGACAGAATCCGCACTGCTAGCCTTTTTCCCTGATAAGCCATTTTTTTTAAATGTATTCATAGTTCATGCATCCAATTCTTAATAGTTTATTTCTTATTCCTTCACTGTGTTAAAAATAATTTGTTCTCCCTGTTCTTGAATTATTTCTTCGAATTCTCCTTGAAAACTTCATAATAATATTACATTTATAACTCATATAATATCTACTTTAAATTTTCTCTGCTCCACCTTTTTCAAAAGTGATAAGGTTCTTTGAATGTTTTGGAGTTGCTTATCAGAATTATGGACAATTAGCAATATCAAGCAGAAACCCATTTTAAAGAATCAATTATTCTTATTTTCACAATACCTAATCATTCCATAATTTTTTTTATCTTATCTTTTGCTAGAACTTAATGATTAATAATATTTTCGACATTTTCTGCTTAATTAAAAAAAATAATAAATAAGAGAAATAATTTCATGAAAGGAGAAAAATAAATTGTAAAAAAAGAAACGAAATAAACACAGACCACATAGACACAAATTGAGCAAAATAAATGTCCAAGCCAACAAAAGAAATATAAAAGTTAATTATTCAGATATAAAGAATGTCTGCTCAGAGAGCAGAAGTAGATCAAAGTAACTTGATTGAATATCTCAAAGATAAAGAAAGGAAAATAAAGTGAGAATAATTCCTTGGATAGATGAAACGAAGACACAGATAGCAAAGAAGAAATAGATCAATCAAATATCCATCTGCTGATAGAAATTTAGTTGTTTGTTGTTCTCATCTCTGCAACCTTTGAATATCTGCAGCTTCTCAAGTTGATAGTAAAATCGTTCTCAATAAAGAAAAAATAATTATATGGGTGCACCTAGAAAAAGTGAGAAAATGAACGATTAATATTGAAAGATATAGTAATTAGTTCTCGATTGTGTCTATATTTCCTTATTTTATACCTTTCTCTCTCTCTCTCTCATTCTTGAATTCGATAATTGTTGTATTACTTTCATAATCGCAATTATATTTATTCATTCTCATATTAAAAATCCCTGTGGAGCGCATCTGAGAAATCCAGAAGTACCAGGATTATTCACCTGAATAGTCGGCAAAGCTTAATTATTGGTGCTTGTGTTAATATTATTATTATTACTACTTGCTGGTTCATTACCTGTTAAATCAAATATCTTTGCGCTGTGATTATTTGGCTGATAAATGAACTGCTGCTTGCGCGGATTCTCCAGTGCCTCACAGAATAGCATCGAAGGTTCAGCTGTTCTCTTGGCATTTAGTTAATTTATACCACTATTACTTGTCTTATTGTTGTTGTTGTTGCTGCTAACATGATTGCTTAGATTCAAGTTGTTGGTAGTGTTGGCGACTAGATTAGCAGCGTTGTTGTGGTTGTTGTTATTGGTGTTTAAATAACTATGATGAGAATTATTGAGATTTATTATTTCAGATTGCTATTATTGTGGTTGCTGTTGTTGTGTTTGTGGCTAAGTAGGTTGATTCATAATGATAAGATCAGTTTTATCTATGTTCCCATTAGTATTATTGTTATTGCCATTGCTGCTAGTCATTGGCAGTGAGAAATTCAAAAAAAAAGGTGGTTAACCTAATTGTTGATAAAGTGGTTGGGCGAATCCACTTTATTACTGTGATTATGATGATTATTACTATTGCTATGACTACTATTACTACTATTGTGCATTGTTGATTCCCATAGGAACATTCTAGCCATTTGTAGATGAAGTCTATTTGCTAGTTAAACCAATACAAGTTTAAGACGTATTCAAATGTGTATTCTAACCTAAATCTAAGCTGTACCCGTATGTATTTGGCTTGACTTTGCTTTAAAGGAACACAGAACTTGCTTGTTGATAATCTGGATGAAGGCTCAAGTAAGCAGCGTTTCGTGCTAATGCATTATTGTATAAATCACTGCCAAAACCAGATGTGCCTATTGAACCTGTCATTGGAGCTGTTAAACGGTTAATTCCATTATTTGCTAGACCCTGCAACATTGGCTAAGGGTGTTATTACTACGCTGACTGTCCAAGTTAAATCATAGGGTTGCTATTACTTAGTTGTGATTGCTATTGCTGGAGATGAAAAAGAGATGACTATTGTTATTAATTGTATTACTATTATTTATCTAATATTTGCTATTGTTGTTGCTGATGACTTTTCCCAATATTATATTGTTTGAACGTATTTGAATTATCTGTTAGGAGAACTAAATCATCGTCTATTAAATCAGGCTGTTACGTGTATGTATCACAGAGTATGTCGCTGGTTTCTTGCTGCTTCGCTTGCTGCAATCTTACACTGTACTCTACATTTATCCCTTTGATGAGCTTCGAAAATTCATTGTTGTTGTAATGCTTCTTGTGCATTGGACTGATCACATGGTCAAGGTAATCGTCATAGGATTGCTTGCACACGCAGCAGTAATTATGCCGTTTCCCAGGCTTGGGTTAGTACTTTAAAAGAAAACAAAAAGGATTTAAAAATTGAGGATCTCATATGTTCGACCGGGTTGCTTACAAGTCTGCTTTTAGGTTTGGTGTAGTCTGCGATCTTGTTCTTGTGCTCTTCCTTGTATCTTGAATCGTGTTTCTCGTAGTAGTTCTAGATATATTCAATGATCAAAGGGAAAAATAGTTAGTTTAAAGAACAAAGTAGAAAGATAAAAGTAAGTTAATGATGAGGATCGATCACATCGAAAAATACGTAATCGGAAATAAGATACACAAAATCATTGGAGCTCTTATGCAAGCAAGAGTAGTAAAAAGTAACCAAAAGTATTTATTGATTTAATTTGATTTTTATTTTTTTATTTGATTTTGCAGGCCACCACCGCCACCACCAAAAGAAGTAGAAACTTTCAAAAATGAGTGAAAATACTCCTTTTTAATATCAAGATTTGCTTGGGATGGGTAATGTTCATAAATATCCTGTTGCCAAAAAAAGGAAAATGCTCATTTTGCTCATTAATTTCTTACACGATCCATTTCCATAACGAAACCTGGTACATGTGGCTTATTGTCTGTGTTGAGCTTTGGGATGATACTCTGTCTTTCAGAATGATCTTATCTATTTTCAAAATATTGTAAAAATCAAAATATAACACACAAATTTCTCTTTATCTTTTTCTTGAAGAAAATTATCTTTTGTTAGCAATACTCCTTATGAGGTGTGTAGTCGACTGTGATCTCTGTCGAGTAGTAGCACTTGCTTCCTGGTTTTGGTTTGATTATAAACAAAGTGTCTGTTGGTCTCTTGGCTACTTTTCTCTGAGGACGATTTGAAGCTGTATGTTCCACTGGAGATCTGAAAAACCAGCCAAAAACAAAGTCAAAGTAATAAGCAATTTAGTTTAAACATATCTAAAGACATTTAAACTAAAGAAAATCAAAAAAACTAAGAATTTCAGGGATAAGAGTCCAGTACAGATGGTTGAAAATACATATTTATTAAAATGATTACCTAATTGTGCATGCTACTTCTTGAATAACTTTAGGTTTATTCTTGGAACCTTTAGGTCTTCCTCTTTTTTTCTTTTGATTATCATTCGCGGCATCCTCAACATTAATGAGATTCTGCTATTCCTCATGATTCACAATCTCGCCATCATTGTTATCGTTGTCGTTGTTATTCATTTTCTTTCTTTTCTTTTTTGTTTCGTTCAAAGCCCCAATGAAAAATTATTCTTATTTTTTGTTATCCCTTCTTCTTTCTTGATGATTTGGAGTAGATCGGAAAGAATAGTTTTTTGTTTGTTTGTCTTTTCCCTCCTGTGTGTGTTTTGGAATTATTAAGTTGAACGTATATTTATTTGCTTTTGTTAATTTTTTTCTCCCCTTATTGCTCTTTTATTAATTATTCCTGCTGTAATAAGTGCTGCTTCAACCTTTCCCATCTTCCTTTATTTTTTTTAATTGATACAATAATTTAACATTCATAATTTTATGGATTGAATTTTTGGTTTTTTATTTTTTCATTAATTTTTTTCTTTCTCCTTAAAAACAAAAAAATCAAGTCGCTTTTCAACCTCTCTTTATTTTTTGCTGAGAGAGAGAGAGAAGTATTATCAATTTGATTTGTCTGTCATCAGAGTGTGATTAGTGAATGAATAGCGACAAATGGATTAGATAGCCAGCAGAATTATTTCAAATAATAAACATTCTTTGCTGAGATTTATGCTTTGATACTAAAGCTAAAATTGCCTTTCATTTTCTTTTCTGGAATAGAACGCAGTTTATCAAGAAGATCAAAGAGTTTTTTAATTGGGAAGAAGTAATTATTTAACTTTGACTATCTTTGCCTCTCCTTCTTCTTCTTGCTTAAACACTTATTTTTACTTTCTTATTTGTGTGTGTGTGTGTGCCACAAATTCTTAGAAAATTTAGATCTTTTTAGGTTACAAAGTCAATTAATCAAGAAGTACAAAACGATCATAATCCTCTTGCTTTTGTTATTTTGGAATAATAAGTGAAAAGTTGATCATAGCTAAAAGTGTTCTAATCGAACTGTTAGTCTAGGTGTTTATCTCTGTGAAATGGTCTTTTTTGAATCTTTGTGTGTATGCCTGAGAAAAACAAAAATATAATTGAATTTTAAATAAAAGAAATTTGCAAATAATTTACTTTTTTTCTGATGTTGTTTTGCAAAAGTTAAAGTGCAGTGGAAGCATTAGAGTTATTAGAATCTATGAAGAATTACAAGAGTCTGGTGTGGGGAATAAGAATAATGATTTGATTTGCTTGGACAAAAAAAATGCAAATGTTTAGGATGTTATGCTGGAACTATTACAGAGGAAAGGGATTGCAAACTAGCTTGGATTTTAAACTACTGTAGTGGATGTGTATGTTTTGCCAACAAAAAAGAATTAAGGCTTTATTAATTTAGTAAACTGGTCTACTTCTATTAATTTCATTTGTTGTTTTCAAAGTAGTACTCGCCACCTTCTAAACTATCTTTTTTTCGCACTTTAAATCACTCTTAAATGTCTCTTTTAGCCTTTATCTTTTTCTTCGTCTTTGTCACACAATATTGACACTAAAATAGGTTTTCTACCTTTTCTTTGTATTGATCTGTCTCTTTGCGGAGAATTTAAATCAAATTCCCTATGAAATAATCTTATCTTTTTCATTCGACATTCCACAGGTTGTATTTTACTCTGGCTAAGGAAAATATATTAGACAATAAATAACTTTGTTTTGTTTTTACTAAAGAAATCTGTGATTAGTGCAAAGAAAGACATTGAAAAACAGTTTTAAAGATTAATCAAGATATGTTAATAATATGATTAGTCTGCATTTCTCCTTTGTCTTTTCTCTTACTTCTGATAGGACTGTCATATTAGGATGCTTATTGTGATTGATGTTAGTCTTAAGCAGTGTGGTAAATTGACTTGGGGGAGTCATTTTTCTCAAATGTCTGATAAATGAATTTGCCTGGTAGTTCGATATTAAAAGGGATAGGTTGATGAAATCATATAACTTAGCAACACTTTGACTTACTGATAGAAACAACGAGCATCGGCTGAATGTTAGAAAATTAGCATTTCAGATAAGAAAGTGCTAAACTAGAAGAAGAAGAAGAAAAATGAGATCCACGTGATGGCGGTTATTGTTTTTATTAATTCCAAAAACAGAAAGCACTCAAAAATGTACTGATCACTTAATAAATGTACCTGTGTTTCCATGAGTTGGTCTTAAAATCAGATACACAGGGCAATATTATTGCTTGTATTTTCAAATCACCACAGTTTATTTGAAGCATCTGATGGATTATGGTTACTCGCAAAAAAATAAAAAATAGAATAAAAACAATAAACAAATTCGATCTCAAAATTACTCGAGTAGATGAAATTTATCTTGAAACAACTAGTTTTTCCTTAACTTAGCTTTCTTACCATCAACAAACAAGCACAACAATATTAGTAATACAAACAATCAGAAATCTAAACAAATTAATTGCATTTTTTTTCTTTGTTTTTAATAATCCAACCCTAAAAATTATTCTCTTTGAAGATTCCATTATCTTTTGTTAAATACTCCCCTTCATAGAATAATTTGGAATGATTTTAGCCTACTTCTATCCCTACTGAAATATCCTATTATTAATGTTCTCTAAAACTCAAGTACTCTTTGAATCAAGCCATCAATAGCTACCATCAATAATATTTGAAGAGTTGAAGATCTCTGATATTTTTTAACCTAAAAAGTTAGAATTGCCAAATAGTTTCCTTGCCAAGATTACTTTCCCTTTAGATTGATAAAGGAACTGACTGACTTAAAATCAGACCTAGTAATTTTTTAGGTTACTTAATTTACTCTTATCTTGATGAATTCGAAAGGATACTTTGTTATTTGTGTAGATATTTCCAAAGAAAAGGGAAAGGGGGGGAGTATTAATTATGCAAGGGAAGTGCGATTTTAAAATAATAAAAAATAAAATTAACAAGACAAAAAACAAACAAACTCCACCAGTAAAATAGTATCATTGTAGTGATGAGAACTAACACATTATTTGCTGGAGTATGTCTCCTCCTTTGCTTCTCAGCATGCGTAAGTGCAGTAGGCAATGCAACTATTGTCTATGACTACGCAAGGGCTAGCAATAGACCTCTGATTATTGCGCATAGAGGTTATGCATCGCTGTTCCCTGAGAATACTTTAGAATCATTCAGAGCAGCTATCTATGCAGGTGCTGATTTCTTTGAGCTCGACATCTAACTCACTAAAGATTTTGACATTCTTGTCTCGCATGATGCGTACTTATCTAGAGTCACAGATATCGCTAGCAGACCTGAATTCGCAAGCAAAAAACAAACCAGAGTTCTTGATGGAAAGAATGTCTCAAATTGGTGGATCTGCGATTTCACACTCTTGGAACTCAAGACCCTTCACATCAAGCAGGTAAATACTAGATGATTAAGGGATTTCACTTAATAATATGAATTCTTGTTACTTTTAAACCAAAAGACCTTAGTGAAAGGAAGAAATCAAGATTTAAACTACTATTTTACTTTCCCTCTTTTGAGTGAAGTTCTCGATATGCTTCTCTAATTCAATGGAGAGATTAAAGGTTCTCGCAATCTCGACAATAGACTTGCTGGTGTTGTCATCGAATCGAAGAACAGACAATTCTACATTGACTATTTCTAAATTGAATAAGGCTAACTCATCGTGAATCTGCTGAAGGAATATCATCTCGATAATAAATTTGATGCTGCATTAGTTGCTCCTATCATTTTGCACTCTTTCGATGCTCCAACTGTTCAACTTTGGCATAACATCACCGATTTACCGAACAGTTAACTTGGCTCTTTCTCTTCTCTTCCTTTCCCGTTGAATACCACAGCGACATATGCATAAATCGTTGGGTTAGAGATTTCCTCACTCTACAATAACACATCAAACTAATCCACTGGATAAGTAGAACAAGTTAAAGCAGCTGGACTCATGGTTCATGGATGGACATTTAGAGACGATTCTCTTAACTGGGGTAATAACAGCATCGATCAATATATCATCGCTTATGATCTTGGATTAACTGGTATTATTACTGAATTCCCAGAAGCAGCTATGAGCGTGGTGTATATGCTTCGTTAATAATCTGAGAAGTAGGAAATGTTCAAGGGAGACATTTCGAGGGAATGAACATAATAAAAATGACTGTGTGTGTGTGGTTTGTACATGTTAGCATGAAAATATATTTTATAATAATTTAAAAAAAACAGAATTAAGTTGTTGTGCTATATGTTAAAAAGTAAATTAAAAGAAGATTTAATAGGAGAATAATTGCACAAGCAAGATATTCAACAACAACAACAATATTAAACCAATTTGAGTTGCCAAACAATAGTAGCTTCAAGGTATTTTAGCAATGTATTGAAAATAGGTAGCACATACATGTGGATATGCAAACAAGGTAGATAAGCAAATACTTAATATTTTTTTATGTATTTTTATTATCATCATGCTCATGTTCGTTTGCTTACTTGAATGATAAGAAGCATAAGCAAATATTATTCAAATCTTTTTTATTTTAGACAATATTGAGTGATTATTTCAAAAATGATGATAGATAACTCTTTATTACAAGCTAGCAATATCATAATCATAATCACAATCACACAGTAAGAGTTAATCAACGCCGCATCAACACATCATTGCTGAAGAATCTAACTGTGAATGAGCATTTAATGTTAATGATTCAGAATAAATCACACGAACAATCATATTATTAGTTGTTAGAGCACAGCATCACATAGTTGTAGAACTAATAATAAAAAAAGCAGAAAGAAAGAGAATATTTTCTTTTTCTGAATATCAAATCATTCAATAAAACAAGTCCATCAGGAAAATGTGAAGAAGTAAGAAGATAGTGGTTCCAATGAGAGGGGGTACTTGCCATTTCGATGTTATTAGAATGTTAAAATAAGAATAAAATATACTCAATCATACAGCTCTAAAATATTTAATTTGGTAGAAATAATGCTGCAAGTGGTTCAGTTAGTTTAGTTTGGAGTTGTTGCTAAGTTATAGGTTTAAGCTTGAAAGATTGATCAAGTTGGAGAGGGAGGGGATAGAAAAGAGAATAGGCTTCAATCTCTTCAATTTCGTTGTTATTTAGCTTTAAGGCTAGGCTCGAGAGATTAAGGAGGCTCGTTAAGGGAGATAACAGAGATTATGCTCCAATGTCTCTAATTGAATTTTCAAAGAGGTTAAGCGATACACTCGATAAATTGGCTAACATATGGTAAGGCAGAAGATATTTAACTCCGAAAGATGTAATTGAACTTATCATCTAATTAAGCGAGCTTTTAGACAAAGATTGAGGAGATGGCCTATTAAATAAAGAAGATAGATTGTATCTCAGTATCCCCAATCTTTAATGTTGAGATAAACACTGTGAAGACTAGCAAATCTCATAGGGGGAGCTTATTTAAAATCAGCTCATACCTTGCTATCCTGGATAATTAACATCATTTGCATTGAAAATTATTCTCATATAAAATCCTTACAATTTCCCTTGTTTTCTTTCTAAGATACAGTGAACTACTCAGTCAAATTTCTAAGAGATTTTCTTTATTGTGGCTAAAACATAATAAGGAGCTGTTTAGCAATTCTTTGATAACCTGCTTTTGTGATAATCTAAAGGTTCATCATATCCAAGCAGATATCAGTAAATCCTAGAGAAACTGACAGCAACTTTCGAGCAATTTATTCTTCTGAGCAGTCTAGGTAGTTGTCAAGGAGAAAGATACATAAGCCGACTGAAAAGCTATCAGTGAAGAATGTCGAAAGATCTGGATTTTCCCATCTCTCTGGTACAAAATACAAGGGAGATTCTCTGTTATGCTCTATAAAATGCAACTCACAGGTGAGTTTTTTTCCGTTTAAGTAGTTGATTTTCTAAAGTTGGCAATTCTTCGAGGTTATCCTGTAATTGAACCGCATGACTAAAATTGCCTAACTTAACATCTATTTATCTTGATCCGTTTTCTGTGATTAAAAAACTGTCTAGCTTTATGTTTCTGTGGTGTATTCGATTCTCATGAAAGAAGCTAACTGAATCAACGATTTGAAGGATCATAAGATTCTTTTATTCATCTGAGTATTCTCCATTCGTTCTCTGCAATTCCAGGTGATGGATAAGGAAATATTTACATCTCTCCAATTCATAGACTACAAGCTCATTGCCTTTATCATCTTTGAAGAACTTGCACCCGTAGTATTTTACAATGTTAGGAGCCTACCAAATCCTCCTAATGCCTATTTCTCTTATGATTTCTGCTTTGTTGATGCAAAATGAGAGTTTGAGAGCAGATTTCCTATTTTTCATGAGATTCTCTACTTAGAAGATGATTCCATCAACTCAAACTCCTAGGACATCATATTGTCCACTAAACTCTTTCCACTTCAGCTAAATGCTCAAAGTACTCTTGAGTAAATCCACAGTTAACTAGGTCTTTCTTTATCCCTCGACATTAAACCAACTGGCTATGTTATTGAGTTTGTGTTGTTTACTCCTCTAGCTATTCTCCTTTGACTTACTAAATAAAGAGCATGCTACATTGTAAAACAAAGTGCTCTGATTGAGCTGGTGTACTCCAAGTGGTTGTTAAGCCAGGTAAAACAAGCGACATATTAGAGATAATAGAGTCATTAAAAAAAGTGCCAAATATACCCAACTGAAGGAGGACTTTCCCAATGAAACAAGATCTTATTCAAGGCAGTCTCTTTAGATCTCACCCACAGGAGGCATTCGGTTTTGGGATTCATTTACAGATATTGAATTCACTGAATTTCTAGGGTAAACAGGAGAAGTAAATCCAAGATTACACAGTTTTAGGAGAACCGGATAATCATAGTTGATGAAACTAAGAAGTATTGTGATATTTCCATGAGCTATGTGCTTTTGATGCAGTATGTTCACAGCATCAAGCATTTGAATAGCTAATTATTCCTTAAATGTTTCAAAAGGAGGATCCTTATTAGTCTCTGAATAATGCTAAATGATATCGTGTAAGCTTTCTTGACGCATCTCCATTTCCTACACAAAATAGACTTTATGAGCATTATTTGACCCTACTCGAAACTTTCATCCATTTCTGTGAGGAAGAATTAAATCTAAATATCCATAAAGTAATCTCTAGAAGGAAGTTATTTCCTTATGGTATACTCTCGCTCCATTGCTTAAATCTAGCAATCTATGTGATCAGAGCATTCAAGTACTTTCAGAGCCACTTCTTTTGCAATTCCATTCTTTTTAGCTTTGAGCACTAGCGCAAAAGGTACGTTTGCTTTGTAGCAGATATCAGAATGTTCTGTCTAGTCGCTTGCCATTAGGGCTAGATATTTTTCTATGGGCTGAAGGCTAAAACTGCAGTTTTTTGTTTGACTTGTAATTTTATGAGAGGGTGCACTCATTTTCTAAAATATTTGTTGGCTTGATTTGTCAGATTGTTATCAATGATTTGTTTGAAGAAAAATTAAATAATCTTGGGGGGTGTGGGGTGAGGGGGTAAGGAAATTTACAAAATTTTACTATTTCTGCCATACATTTTCATAATAAACCAATTGAATAACTCCAAGAAGAGCCTTCAAGCGTAATTTTTTAATAATAATTAAACAAATAAGTTTAGGAAACAGATGCTTTCTGAAAAGAAGGTGAATACCTTTTAAGATTATACAATCAAGTTACCATTTATTCTTTTGTTTAAAACCGTACTATTTGATTTTCTAAACAGGCATAGATATAGAAATACAAGCAGATCGCTTCGGATCTTGAGGCAGAGAACAAAAAGATCATAGCTGAAAAAGAGAAAGCTATCGAAAAGCTCCAAGCCGAACAAGCGGAAGCTGTCGCAAAGCTCTTAGTCGAAAATGCGAAACTCCTCGAAAGACTCCAAAAAGCAGAGCAGTAGCAAGGCTAAAACGAACGCATCTAATCGCCAGACAACAAATGAGTCCTGACAGTAGATCACAGTCCTACATGAAGAATAAAAAAGAATTATTACTTTTTTTTGATTTGAACATATGTTGTTGTTGTTTTGCATAAAATCGATAAACATACAATTAAATCCATACTCATTTCGAAACTTTGTTTGCTAATTATCACACGGGTAATCCTCTTGGAAGAATAAGCTAGTTGGTATTTAAAAATATGATGCATGAGTGCTCAAAAAGGAACACAAAATAAGCAATCAACCTTCTTTTGTTCTTATTTATCAACAGAAAAAAATTAATTAATTATCCCTTCGTTGTTGAATTTTTAGTTCATTTTGCACCCAATCAAAAACAATGCAATCTTAGTGTTTGTTTTAAGTGAAATTCCTAACAAAGAGCCTGCAATTCCAAAGTGAAAATACTCAACAGAGCCTGAAACAATACACACTACAAAGCACTATTAAATTTGAGAAACGCGAAGGAGAGGCTTCATCGCTCATTAAATAAATCTCCCTTCTTCCTCCTCAGACTTCTTCAGGCTTCCTCGGATTTCCTCGGCAATCATCGGGCTTCCCTTCTTTTTTCTCTTTCTAGATTTATAGTTTTAGTTAGAAAGAAAGATCTATGGGAAAAAAAGTTAAAAGTACCATTCTTAGAAAGCTTGCTTTGTGATATTATTGAATAAGTAATTTTACTTGATGGGGTTGTTAGGGTTTGTTTGTAATATGCTTGAGATGAGAAGGCAGGACTCGATGCCACTGTCCCCGCTATTTATACTAAAGAGATCATAATGTTCCCAATGTTTCTTAATTTCCGAATCCTAAGGAAATCACCGATATTTCTTCTTTGAAAGAAGAGAAAATTCTCCAGATAAAAAAGGCTTAGTTTTGCAGGACGAACCAGTCAAACCTACTGGACTCCTTAGAAAAATAATGATAAGCTCTTCGTTAAGATCTTCAATTTCCTGCCTTGAGAGCTACTGCTTGAAGTATGAATCCAAGTTCAACCATCATATCTATCTTGATGGTACTTCCCTTATCTTTTTTTGTCTACTTAAAATTATTCTCATGCAAATTTGTAACAACTAAAAGGGCTGAATTCAAGCGAAGAAGTGAAATTTGACTTCTCAGAAGAGTTCATTCACCAGTGCACTCGATTTCGTCAAAACCTTATATTGTGAGTCCTACAAGGGGACTCTCTCTCTCTCTTATCTCTCGATCCACGATAGCAGGTCAAGAAATCGTCATTCTCGGTCAAACTGGTAAACCAAGAAATAAATCTATTCCTTCTAACATTTTTTGAAATCCGCAGGTACAATTCAAATTGGAGACGGAGTCGGAATCTGGCTAGACAGAAGTCTTTTGCTAAGCAGGCAAAACAAACAAAGCAAAGTAAAACTAGATGTAGTTTGATTCCTTTCTCTGCTAATTCTTAGAATCTAAAGACCATTTTAGTTTCTGAAAACTCTTTGCTAAATTTTTGATTTCTTTCTAGCAAGAATCTGAAAAGCAATAGCTGTTTTCATCGACAACTAAGAATCTTTTACCTTTGGAAATCAAGTAACTTATACCGTTCGATGCTTCCGACTTCCAATGCAAGACATCGAAATATATCGATTGTCACTGCAAAAGTAGACCGATCCCTTTTCTTGCTTGTCCCAGCTCACAGACAAAAAAATATGCTTGCTTGAATTCATCATCTCCATCAAGAATCCCACAGCTATTGGCATTGCGTCTGTTGCGATCAGTGGACTCTAATGCGGATCTTACATGCTCATATCAAAAGAGAATTCAACTCGCTTCTTTATTAAAGTCCATAAAACAGCTAACCTTGGGTTGCATTTCTTCGCTGCTGCTGCTGCTGCTGCTGCTTCTTTGATAGATTAGCGACAAAGTGCTCTTAATTCTTGTGAATTCTTGAGCTGAAAACTCCATCTAAGAGTGGAGTATTTTGAAAGCTCTAGCAGTAAATGCAGAATTTAACTTAGCAAAGGTGATTCTTCCAATACTAGAACGCACATTCTTTGCATAGGTGTTTCTTCCCTGATGGTCTTTCAAACCCTATCTGAGCATACTAAGGAATCCATAATTTGTCTATTAGAAGAATCAGCTCAATCTTGCTGCTCCTTTCTAATAATGCATTTGAGCTTATTCTCATGATTCTATCCCTCATCATAACGAATCGGGTCAGGAAACTGTTTACTTTTTTGTAAGATGAAAACTTGAGCTGACATTTCGAAAGAGATCCAAAGAAAAGATTCGTCGGAGTTTCCTCTCTGAGAGAAATTGGATTCAGTGAAGCTCGCAGATATCGACCTTCTCACCATATTCCCTCCTCACAAGAGATGATCTTAGCTCCCTCGTTCTCGAAGCCAAGCCTCCCACACGACTCGAGCAATACGTTTGAAACTATCTAATTCAAATCCAAACTTAAAAGATGGAGGAATGTTTCAATTTGCGTAACCTGTGAGGAAGAAATAGTCTCTCATATTAGAGTTGGGTAAATCCACAATTTGCCGCTATTCAACAGAATTACTTTTATTTATTTTATCTCAGATCGATGTATCTTTTTTGTATCGTCTCTTAAGAACCAGATTCAAAAATCAACAACCGCCTTTTTGTGTTAACATTCCTTTGTTATTTATCAACTTAAAAAATGATTTTTTTTCCCTTTCTTTTCTTTTTAAACGAACTATTTTCATATTTTGTGTTACATGAAAACATCTTTTCTTTTACAATCGCTCAATAAATAAATAAAAAACAAGCTCTTCATTGTTCTAATCATCTCTCGAATATATAATGCGTTATGAATTCCTGCTAGATTTAGACTATTAGTTCTGATCTGTATTTATCTTGTGTTTGCTAGTTTCTCCTCAGATGGACTAGACCTTTTAGACTCAAGTTCCAATTCATACCTTCCAAGTATATTTTTTGGTATTCTTATTGAGTAATTTCATTATCGACTCTAAGAAAACAACAAGACAGTTAGAAAGTATCTCAAATAATCTTTCGTGCATAGTAAAGTTAATAACATAATAATAAATCCCTTACAAAAACGGCATGAACTGTCTATCTTTTCCAAAATAAATTCCTGATAGATATGTAAATCTAGATGCTTCTTTCTTCTAAAGTTCATTTGGTTCACCTTTAATCTGAATTTTAAAGTATTCATACTTTTTTATGTCATTCTCAATAAGAATAGCAGATAGATCTTTGAAGAATCTCGCTTCAACAGAAGGAAGTGTAAAACAATAGACAAATGTCTTTAGTAATGGTAAACTAAGAGAATTCTTGAGTATCTAGCAGATATATGGAGTCATTTCAGCCACTTAAAAAAATTCTTATCTTCTCCTGTAGAAACAAAGTCAAATCTATCAGTTATTGTTTATCGGCATTTAAATGCCTTTTATAAGGTTAAAGAGATAAAATATATTCTTACTGGTACTAAATCAAGCGAAGTTCCAAATGAGTTAGAGTTTTTTCAATTTTCTAAAGACCTTCACTAAGCAGATACAGTCCATTTATACTTAAGTAAAAACTAGGAAGCAAAAACAAAGATTGTTTAAATTGGATTTTTTGAGAAATAAACCATAAGCAAAAGAGTTAAGAGTTAAAGAAGCAAATGCATACCCATTTAAGTTGAGGCATAAAGAAGATAACTATTGTCCTTCGTTGAATATCCTTTGAAAAATTGCTTCAAAATCTTGAGGCTAAAAAGAAAAATTACATGATAATTATTAGTAAAAAGAAATACTACTAAAGTAGAGTTCCTTGCTTTTTCCTTTTTGATTATTGAATATGATTACTCTGAATTTCGGTGGAGCAGCTCCATTGCTGCGTGATAAATCAACATGAAGTTACTAGAGATTGTTTATTGGAAGATATTAAAAGATGCCTTTCAGGGTACTTTCAGTTACTGTACTATTTCTGTTTTCTAAACTGCGTTTTTAGGAAGTTCAACAAAAAAAATAATAAGAATCTCTGTTCACCTGCATGTGTAAGGTGTACTTTTAAAAGGAAAGATTTATTTCCGTGACTTCTTTCATTTCTGAAAAGACTGTCCTGAAGAAAATTGGAAAGCAATTATCTGCCATCAGCTCTGGGTTTTTGTTACCCCAATTGTCTAGATTCAATTCGAAGCACTTGAGCTTCTTTACCATAGGGTATATCTTTTCAAAAAGGGTCAGATTAATAAGGTATTTAAGCATCAGTTTTCAGCTTGTGTTTTGAAAATATTCATTTATTATCCCTGTTGCTACTTACATTGCGCTTGAGTTCAAAGATAGTCTCAAAGGATTGCGTTATGTTAATGTCTAAAGAGCTAGTAAATCAAATGGATTTCACATAAATCATCAGAAATAATGAGAGAGATATGATAAAAGAGTTTAAAAAGAAAATGCATTAAAAAACTGACAGGTTAAAGTCGATGCGGAGACTTTCAAGTTGGTTGGAATTAATCCACTTTATGAGTTGCATAACTTTCTCGAATTCGCTATCCTTTCCATCGCAAATCACATTCTAAACCTTAATCTGTACTTTTGAGAAAAGCTCTTTCTTGATATCCTCTTTTTTTTGAGAGATGACACTGCAACAAAATAATCGAATAAATAAATGAATTAAGTTCTGCGTGTGTGTGTGTGTGTTATGCTAAAATGATTCATAAAGGGCACTTAAATAGCATGTGTCTTCTTACTCGTTGATGTTCTCAATACAAAGGACGCTGCTTTTGATGTCTTCAGCCATGAAAAATAGAACTAAAAACTAACTTTAGGTATTGTTTGTTGTTTTTTTAATTCGATTCTGGGCTTGCGCTTTTTTTTCTATTTATAAGATAATAGATTATTGTGAATAATACGTAAAAGGTGGCTCTAAAGAAGAAGAAATTATGTTGAAGAAGAACTTCGATAATTAATCAGAAACTAGTCTTGATAAGGATAAGGGGTTAAGCTTTACATTAATAGAAAACAATAGGGTTTTAGTTTTCTTAGAATATTTTTTAGCAATAATAGTACCGAAGAATAGACCCAAAAGTTCAATTTTATGATTGGGGATCAGCCTGTAAAAGGATAAAAAGAACAATCTTGAAGTGGAGATAATAGACAATATCAGGATGATCATTGATCTTTGTTCTAGAAGTTTTTCATAGAATTTTGTCTGTTTAAAAGGCAATATTTGACAAGATTATTAACTTTTCTCATTTTAAAAAGTAGTACTACACAACAACTATCATATTCTGTTTTGAATGATAATATCATTTTCTATTGTTCAATCAATTACTCTGATTATTGATTTTCAAAAATTTATTCAAACTTATTGATTAAATTGTATTTAATTTAAAGATTTCTAATCATTTTTGCAATCAGATTCTAGCGGAAAAATAGATAGTGACACAGTAGCAATAAACATAAAAATTTAACGATCTTTTGAAGTAAATCAATAGCAAGTTAAGCTACCAATGAGCGACAACAATAGTATTAACGATTTAGATGATTATGGTAAGGAGGAGTATAATCCTACTTAGAACAATTCATCAGGTCTCACGAAGGAATTTGGATATTTAGAACCCGTTTGCAGGGATGGTTCTGAAGAAATCAATGGGTAAATATCAGTAAATCTAACTAAATAGCAAGTCTAAGAGGAAATCTAGCGCTTACAAATGCAAGCCGAAATGCAAGATGAGCAAGTAACAATATCCTAAATCTACTTGGATTCCATAAAGGCAAAACTAATTAGCATTGCCAAGGGGTTTTCATTGATTTCTTCGAAATATTCGAAAATCAGTCAGAGTATCTAAAAATATGAAAAGAATTTCTTCCAAAGAAAGAATCACACATTTGAGAGGCAAACTTAAGAAACTTTTAAATAATTACAAGAAAGCATCAATGCTGATTCGTCTGAGTCGAATATTCAGATAATTGTAGGAAATATGAAGGATTTAGAGGCTCAACAAATGTAAAATCAGGAGAATTTGATTTAGAAAGATTAAGATAAATAAGGGTTATAAACTGAAACAATTGAGAATTACAGCTAGCAAATTAGCTAGTAATTTGAGATATGCAATGCGATAGTCGAGAAGATACAATCCTCCATCGGACAAGATTCGTTTAAAGCACTTTTTGCTGTAGAATTAAGTACACCAAACATATTTAATAATCTTCACAAAATACCATCTTCTTTCTTTTCTTGTTTTTTTTCTAAATTTCTTATTAACCCTCCTATTGATTAGATAACTAACTTACAGCTGAGCATATTGAACAGCTAGAAAACAAAATAATAGCTACTCGTACTGAATTGTAAACTTGCTAACTCCAAAAGAAATCAGTATGATTCTTTAAACAATTGCTATTTTCTTTTGTATTTAATGAATTTCTGTTGCTAATTGTTGCTTTCTTAGATTGAAAGTGCTTATTTAAGTCTGAGAGCTAAATATACCAGCTTGAAAGCAACTAATGACAATGACTGTAACCTTAACTCCCAAGATGAAGCTGAGGATTCAGTTTTGAATAACAAACTCACAGTTAACACTTCAGAAGATAATCTCCAATCGTAGAAGCAGTTGATCATGAAATTAATCTAAAATAATGTTCAACTCAAAGAGCTTGCTGAGAAGGTTATCAAGGAAAACAAAGGTAATTAGTCTTAATGCGCTAATATCTAATGAGTCATTGCTATTTTTTAAAAAGATCTCAAGTCAGTTAAAAAAATAGACTCCAGAACCATTTGTAAGACAGAGGGCGATTAACAACAACCTTCCACCTCTTAAAATCAAATATTAGTCACAGCAACACCTGCACAGTTGAAATATTAGCAGAGAAATTCATTTTCAACTTAGAATAGTGAGTTTACGGGGAATATATCTGGTTTTTCACCTCGTCGCTTGAATGAGCTGAAAAGTCCAAGTACTCGAGGCAAGAAAGTAGTGTTTGAATCGATTAAAAGTGGGTTTTCAAGATCGCCTCTTAGGCAATCAGATGCGTTTTAGAATACACTGCATTCTATTAATTTTGAAAATGCCTCGACTCTTAATATTTTATTTGACAAAGACAGAGAGATAAACGCACTAGCATCGTAAATTAATGGTAAAACATTAGAAGATTGATTGTTTTATTGTCTTAAAATAAGGTTAAATGGGAGGAATAAAGACCTAAATAACTTTTTATCCTCAAAGAATTAAGTGTATCTTGATATTTGAAGAAATTTTAAAACATTTTTTCTTGGAAGATTTGAAGCTACAACTTGAATAGCTAAGAGAAGAACTAAATAAGTATGCTCAAATGTAAAACAAAGGAAACCTTCTAACTGAATCAAAGCAAACAGCTACCAACATGGCTTTTAATCCAAGTAATTCAAATAAATGTAAAACATATTAAACTTTGATTTTTAGGATTTCCCTTATGTTTTTGCTAAATTAATGAGATAACAGCTATGGAAGGGTGTTCCCAAGAATTAAGCTGAATAAGCTCGAAGAAGATTCAGGACAAGTAAATAATGGTCACACTATTGAAAATCAAAGTGTCAAGACTGACAAAATCATTGGGGAAAACAAAGAACTAAACATCCAACAGAAACAGCAACAGCAGCTGAATTATCATGAATTTATGAAGAATGAAGAAATAAGTATTGGAAATCCGATTTCAAATGAGAATAGCTTTGCGATTCCTGATGTGAAGAAATGGTAATCCTAGGAAAAACAAGATCAATAAATACCTCTGGGAGATTTCAAGAAGAATTATAATACTGATGAACCAAAGGAAAAAATAAATATTTTATAAAATGTATCAGGATAATCTAATTGAAATTGATGGGGCTCTAAGATTTTTCTGAAATCAACGAGATGTTCCAGATTTCATTGATAAACTAAAGAAGAAAGAGAAGGATGGAAAAAAAGATAAAAATCTTAAATATTTTTTTATCTAATTGGGTAGGATAAATAATCATACCAACACAAATGATCTTTGTAAATTGTTGGGATCAGCAGAGATTCCTGATAAAAGTACAAATGCAACCTTCACATTCTTCTCCACTCAGTTGCTTGTAAACGCATACTTTTTGGTCATTCGAAGATATTGGACATGTTTTGACAAGTTTGAGGAACTAAAGTTGGCACTTCTTTTTTAGATTTTTATCACACTATTGCTGCTATTCCTGCTGTTATTGATGCTAAGATGTGTTCTAATTTGTACCTACCAGCGATGCATTTCCTTTATCATTTTTATTCTCAGTTAATTTCCCAAGCTTTTCTGCAGCCAGCTCAGAAATGCTTTTCTCTGTGGATTTACTATCAGCAACGCTTTACGCAATCTTCGACACATCTTCAGGGTTGGAATTCACTAAGTTCTTAATCGATCCTTTAATTTACTCATTTTCTAATGCATCTTTAAGCTTCTACTGCAGTCCCTTATTTTACAGCAGATTCGATGCTGAGTCTTTCACATTGGCGTCTTTGAGATATCCCATGAGACTCTCCGATTTCACTCCTGACTGCAATAATCCACCTAAGATAGCATCACTAATATTTGGAGCAGCAGCTGGTTATTGTGACTTTTATATCCCTGCAGCAGCTGCTTCCTCTTCTGCAGTGCAGATATTAGGAACTAACTTACAAAGACAAACTTTGCATTCAGTTTTAGATATTTCATCTTTCACGCATTGCATCACTGAATCTTTTTCATTGAGCAAGCAGTTACCTAAGGATTATTCAAAACCAAATAAATGTCAAATAGCCGCATTAATTACCTCATAAATTACCACTTATTTTCTATATTTTTTCTTGGCATGAACTGAATAGCGCAGGTTCGCATTTGAGAGCTGTCATTAATATTTTGAGAATATCAATATAGTGTGTGTCGTCTTTTTGAATCTTGATCGAAGAAAACGGATTAGTTGGTCCTTCTGGAACGATTTCACCTGTTTTCTCTGTGCAGTACTAGGGAAATGCAGTACAAGTGCAATGAATGCATTCTTTGTTGTCAGATAACGTTTTCATGCATTTATCAACATCAACTTTCTCCTTGCATTGTTTTATTGCTTCTGAGAGTGTACCAGTGCAGCTAATCCCTTTGAACAAATCACATGCATCTGGATTGATTGCATTGACTCCATAATTGCTCATTATGCAACAAATAGCGATACATAGCATAAATATGGTATGTTATCTTAAGAATAACTTCATTTTTTGTTGCTTTATTCCTGGGAGGAGGTTTTAGTCTTTTTTCTATTTTTGTAGTTTATCCCCTTTGAGTTGCATAGCATGATCAGCGACAATTTCCACCCCCGAGCAGAAATTAAAATAGCATAAGAAGGAATCCAAAATCAAGTTTTAACTTAAGCAGTAAAACATGATGATATTTGAAAATAATACTTTTCCTCCTTTAAACTAACCAAGTTTTATTATGCAAATTCTGCTTATTTTATGAAAAACGAACATAGAACATTATCTGCTCGATTAGGTTTTTTCTCTCCTCAATATGACTTTCTGATCATCTTTGTAGGTTTCTTTTGCTAAACCATTTTACTTTGAAAATATGTATCTTCGATTTCTGAAGTAAAATAAAGGAACAAAATATTGTCAGGAATCAATCAAAAATAGATTATCTAATTAAATAATATAACTGTTATCTATTTCTTCAATCCAGACTGGTGAATTTGGATTTTAGAGTTCTTCTCTCATTGTTTCTATGCTTTAGGCAGCCCAATCTTCAGAATAACTATTCAATTAGTTGATAGCTGACTATGAAACTTATGGAGTGTTTTGGACAGCTTTCTCAGACAAAAAAAGAAATCATGAGAAAATGGATATCAAAATTTTTAAGCAAATACCCTCACCGATAGGTAATTGTCCTGCAGAAGAATCACCTTGAATTTGCCTTTGATAAAAAAAGAGAGTGAGAATTTTTAATTTAAAATAGAAATTCGTGTTATTTTTCCGAACCCTTATACTTAGATGACTTAGAAAGAAGCAACTAAACTTAAGATGAAGAATCCTAGGACTTTCATTGTTAGAATATCCTCAAAAAAAACAAGTAATTAATTATTTGTGTTTTTGACTCTTTTTGTCAATTATTTGATTATTAAAATAACTGCTTTATCAGAATGTATTGAAATAGAAATAGTATCAAAATTTAGAAACTAATTGTAATCGCACTATCTAACATTGTAAATAAATATTTTATGTTTCTGGTCATTCACAAGAAAGCAAATGATTATGATTTGAAGCTGAATTGCTAGGATAGTTACTTAATTTAGTTTGTATTAATAAGTTTTGAATTTTTAAATCGATTCAATTACTGGAGGAATTCATTAGGAAGAATTTCAAAAAAAAAGAGAAGAAAGATTAATGAAATTGCAATTTTCATCAGATAATATTTAAAATAAGGTCTCAAGCTTAATACTCAATATTAAATGAGACTAACGATGTAGTTTATTTTTGGTTTAAGTTCTTTTTCTTCCCGTAATAAGAATAATACAAAAATTTGAGAGATTTTCCTGTTTGATTCTTTTTTTGATTTGTGCAATTTGATAATTCATTTTGGGAAGTTGATGAAATTCATTTGAAGAAATACACAAACATTCAATTGCAAAAAAGAATATACAAACAAAGGATTTACAGAAAGATAATAAAACAAGATAGTTATTTAATTACTTTTCAGTGATTAAGTAAAGAAGGGTATTGTTGTGTTTTGAAGGAAATGAGCAGATTTTTCTTATTGCTTCAACTTATTCATGATATTCGTTATGAGGAGAATAGAACTCATTTGAAAAATGAAATAGTTAATTGGATTATAAATGTTTGAAAAGCTAAAGACTTTTTATTTGTGAGATCAAAGAAGATTATCAGTGTCTTTGCTAGCTCTAGGAAATATTTTTAAGTTTCAAACAATAGATCTTCTACTTTTTTTATCTGGGTTAAACTTCTTCAGGAAAGTTTAGGATTTCTATTTTTTATTCTGATTTCAACGTTTTGTTTTTTTATCTCCCTTTCCTTTCAAAATTTTAACTTCTTCAATAATATCATCCACTCTGCGCCTCTTCTCTATCTTACCTATTTTCTTCTTTGGGAGCACTGCATCTATGGGTATTTCTGCTATTGGTTCCTTCTCTGTGGATGGTTTTTCTGATTTTTTATTATTCTCTATTGAAATGGATTGAGTTTGATCTAAGTCTTTTGGTTTCATTCTCACTATTTTTCTTGTAATTTTCTTCTCTGATTCTGAATAAGGTTGCTCATCTAAGAATCTTTTGGAAGAGTTGAGTGCTCCAATAGGACTTGTACTAATACCAGACACCATGATGTTTTCATCTCTTTTATCGTCAAGGTTCATTTCAGATAAACTTTTTACATTAGATTTTAAGGAGTAAGTTGACACTAAATTAGGTTAATCTCCACTTATTTTCTATTATGATGTCTCTTACATTGACTTCGATTCAATTTAATTACTCGTTCTCTTTCCATTTGAGTTAGGTGATAGTACAATTGGAAGAGAAGTTTAAGCTCTCTTGATCTTGATTTTCTTTACTTTAACTACAGGTGATGATGGCACATCTACACTAATATTAGTAATTTATTTAGATTCATTTTTATCTGCCAAAACATCTAATAAATGTTTTGAATTTCTGATTGATCTTCTAGGTATTTCTATTTCCTTTTCTTCTTCTTGTTCTTTTGAAGTTTGTTTCATTTCCTCCATTTCTAATCTCTTCTACTCTACTGAAGGTTGTCTGTTATTTTTGTTATATTTTTTATTTTTTCGAAGTTTAATCGTTGCCAATGCACCATCATGTTCGGCAATGTTTGAGACAGCATCTTCAGTAATTTTTTCTTTTTCAGATATTTTAATAACATCAGCTGAAAACCTTTTCTTTTCAACACTCGAAGCACATCTAGCAGAAGCTGATTTTTCTTATTAATCTTTTGAACTTTAGCTCATACCTGTCCCATTCATTATTTCATCAGATTTGACTTCTAATTTTGATTTCTCCAGACTTATTCGCTTACTAACTTTATTCTCACTACTACTCTTTGGTTCATTTTCTTTAAGATCTTATTTTTCTTTTTATTCTAATTCTTATTTCTCAGGTGCTTTCTCCCTTTTCTACTCTTCTAAAATTTCTACATTCTGATTATTCTTTTTTTTATTATGTTTCTTCTACATACCTCCAAAAGACACCTTCTAATGATCCTCAACACATCCTTCGTTAGGTATTTCAATATCTGTTTATCCTGTTGTGGGCTATCTTAGTTGATGTTGTTCCAAATATAATACTTTTTACATCTAGCTATTTGCATTTAGTTTTTTCTTTTTCTTAATATCTTTTTCCTCTTTTTCTCTTTCATCACACAGCAAATTTGATCTCTTTTCATCAAATATTTCACCACTTTTTCTTACATTTTTTTAATTCTTATCACCTTTCTCTTTTGTCCTTTAACTTCGAGTAGACTTCCGAATCTCAACACTATTATCAATTTTTAGATGCGCTTCTACTTTCTTTGTGTCTCTGTACTCTTAAATATCCTTAAGACGGTCTTTGAACTCTTTACATTTTACTAAATCACGCAATCCACCTAACAAAAAATATATTTACAATAAAAACCTTTTACAACTCTCCCTCTCCCTCAATCTTCAAACCATTTATCCATACCTTATACCATATAGAAATCATCATAGTCAGCCTCGCAAATAGCTAGTTGCTTCAGCTCAGTATCTACTTAGTCATCGTCAATAAAAGAATCATCTTGATTATAAAAATCATCACTCTTTGCATTTTTTCTAGCAATATCCTAAGGTAACGCTAAATCTCCATATTTCGTATATCTAATGAATTAGTCCTAAACAAGCTACGATAAAGATGATTAGTATTTTTTATGCTTTTCCTTGTGAATTTGCGATAATTCCTCTTATGTACTTTAACTTAAATTCTATCTTTTCTTAACATTTTTTTTCTAATTCCCTGCATTTTCTTAACTCGATTATTATCCAGAAATCACTACAATCTCTTTGCCATCGATATCATTCTGAGATTCAACATTAGATCCCATTGAACCAGCTAAAAGTATCTCAGGTAAGTCTTTTAGTACATTATCTCCTTCTTCTACATCATCTATTGAAACAACAGAGCTAGAACTGTCTCCTGAATCACTTTCATCATTATTCAATCCAATAAATTAAACTAAATCCAATCTCTCTAACTATTCACTTGAAAGATCTTCATTCATGTCAAGGAATTACTCTAGATAACAGACATTCTACATGATTTCAAATTCTTCCTAATTCGTAGATTAAATCCATTAAAACCCTTTCTTTTCTGAATTATTCTCGCTTCCATCATTAGTTTAAGTGTCTTCAGAGAGATCTGAATCGACTACAATCACTATTTCTCTCTCCACACAGCTGCTCATTCACAGCTATATTTTTTTTTCTTTTTTTCGAATTTGATTTTTTTGCTAGCTTGGAGTAGATCTTACCCGCATAATTGGTTGTTTAAGTTTAAAAACTCCAAATGTTCGCAAATTACTTTTTACTTCCCTTAATTATTTTCTTGGGGTTTGTGTTCTTGTTCCTATTAATCCCAATCATAAAGTGCTTGTAAAAAGGTTAATAATTATCAACAATAGTGTGTTTAGTATAATTGGAAATCAAAAGCTCTACAAATACATAAATAGTAAAATATTTATGTGTAAAGCTGATATTCTGTGTTCTTTTTCTTCTTTTTTTTTGCCTTCCTCCCTCCCTTTGGTTTTTTTTTCTCTGGTTCTTCAGTTGTCTGAATCAGATGAGTCTTCCGAGTTGCCCTTGTTGTTGTTCCCTTTGTTCTGATTCCTCTTGAGATTCATCTTAGACAATTGATTCTAGGTGAGCAAAAGCAAGGCTTGTTGCTCGTTTCCATTGCATTTCACCAACATGTTGATGTTTCTTTTGGCATTGGTGAACCCATTTGCAATCAAAAATTGATTCTTTTTGATGTATTTCTCCAAGTCTTAATCAGAATACTCCGATTCCCCTACAGGCTTTTATGCCTTCTCCTGTTGCTTTTATTCCTCTTCAGATCTTAACATTTGCATGTATGCATCTGCGTCCATCCCTTCAGGCAACTAACCTGCCTTCTGCAATGGTTGTTCAGCTAGTTTCTGCTAATTTCCTTGCTAAAAAGGTTAAGAAGGACCTTTATTCTATGGAATCCTTGAATTTTCAGATCGTCTTGCTTCTTTGTTTGGATTTCCCCAATTTTCTAGCATAAATTTCTCAGGGTTCTTTTTGGACTTGCTTTAAATCTCAGCAAAAGCTTAGTTGACATCTCCTTTGTTCTTCATCAGCACTTTAAACACCTTCACTCGATTATTAAACCCTTGAGCTCCTAAAACCTCCATTTGTCTATTCCAATTATAGGCAACAATCATCTACTCTACATTTTCCAACTTCTTCTCATACTTTTCCTTTTTGTTTTCTGACTAAAACCCTTCTCTTCTTTTCTTGAAATGTTCTATTTTTTCTAACTTTGAAGCCATCCTCTCTTCATGCATCTTCTGCTGATCATTCAGCATAATTATCGCCTGTTGAGTATCCCCTTTCGATCTGATGAGAGCTTTAAGATTTCTCAGAGAACTAGTGTATCCTTTCGATACTAAGAACTCATGTTATGGAACGAGTCCTTTCTTGATGAGAGCTTGTGTTGCTTGCTCATCATCACCATCATTATTTCTTGCTTTTTCAAACTTTATGTTCATTTTGTCCATTTGGTTTTTTGCTATTTTGCTATTTTCCTTCTTTTAGTAAATAATTTTTCTTGTTTTAATTTCTTTCCTCTCTTCTTTCCTTATCA
>Ga0302271_10000892_pt1 | contig 29500 bp, 22 predicted proteins | sample III_Bog_N1_1_FD_198767 | JGI IMG/M metagenome (GOLD analysis project Ga0302271, IMG submission 198767) | Peat permafrost microbial communities from Stordalen Mire near Abisko, Sweden - III_Bog_N1_1 | ecosystem: Environmental > Terrestrial > Soil > Wetlands > Peat | place: Sweden: Abisko... | reverse complement strand
CAATCATAAAAATAAAAAATTATGATGATGACTTTAATATCCAATTCACCCCAATAATTACAAGATTAGTCCTTTGTTTTTTGTGTAAATAACTCACAATAACTAATCTTCAATTCACTTCTGGATTGTAATATGGATAAATAGACAATCCCCAACACATTTTCAATCCCATAAAAATGATAGAGTTTGCATTAAAATGAGTTAATTTTGTTGGATTGAAATGTCAAAACCTACATCTTTGAGAAATAACTGTGTTGGTTGATTAATAAATTGATTTGATGAAACGAAAAGACATTTAAAATCTCTCTCTTCAGATATACATATCTCTTTTTCTACTTGTATTCTCTGCAAACCATTCTACGATTGGTCTGTCACTGAATGGCCCATAAGAACTTTTTTTCGTGAGTTACTAGATCGCTTCTTGCAAAGCAGTCTATTTGTAGATATCAATGAGACGCTATTCAGTGCTATCTAAGTCTGCATCCTTAGTACTTACGGGGATACTTGGTTGAACTCGCAGGTATTTATCAGTGTGCTACTATCTGAGTTCACTATCAACATACGCTGAAGCTCCATCACCAAACCTATTGATGATAGCTACAACATTCAAGGCACCAGCATTCTAACTGAGCTGCTAATTATTCTGTGCTTCACCTGTGCCCATACTCAACAAGAAAAAGTTATTCTCATTACCACTGTTTAGCGCTTCCTTTCGGATGTCTTCAAGGACTAATTTCGATGGATTGTTCTGTCCAACACCTCCATCAACGAGACTGTACGATTTTGTACCGAAAATGTTCTAGATTTCAGCTGAAGGGAAGTATGTTGGTGCAGCACTTGTAGCACGAGCAACATCACGCATGAAGAAGTTCTTTTGATCATTGAATAGAGCATCTCGACTCCTAAATATCTTAGCGCTGCTTTTACCTTGAAAAAGAGAATTTCAATTAAGCAAAGAAACACAAAAACAAGAACGCATAATCGCTTGTAAATCTTTCACAATAAGCCTTACCTTAAATTTACTCTCTTCTGACAGCGGTGATCACAACATTAGTTCCTTTGATAACCTCTGAGAGCTTACAATTTTAGAAATATTTCTGCAGGACACTTTCCATGCCAGCGGGATCATACTTCGCTTGATCAATGAGGTTATTGAAAAACGCTTTGAGTTTGGAAGTATTGAAGATCTTCGGTCCATCTTCAGAAAAGATCTTAATGATTTCATCCTTGTCAGCAATCGGCGTCTTCCCGTCAAGTGTACCAGTCGAACCAAGAGCTTGAATTCAAAGGGTTTATGTTATATTGGAGAACTTAAATGAAAAAAAACACATTTACCAATTAGCCCTCCAATGGAAGTGCCACCAATGCAATCAAAGATCTGATGTGCTTCATAGCCTGTTTCTTCACAAATGTAGTTTATCATAGTAGCTGGAATTATCCCTCGCATCCCACCTCCATCGATACTAAGTCCGAGTCTGCAGTAATCATCACTACCTTCTCGCTTAAAGTTTAGTAAGATAGAATCCGATCTAGATTACTATTCCAACAAAAAAGAAAATAAAGGTCAACATCCCTAGGATTATGTAATGCTTGATAGGTTCAAAAAGTAGGCAATAAATCTGAAAAAGTAATAAAATGAATTTAACTACATTGAGGAAGGTAAGTTTGGATGAATTTCTCAAAGACGAAGAGCTGCAGAGTGCATTCTAATGGAGGAGCTCTTTAATAGAATTATTTGCTTCTTCAAATTCAAATGAATTATGTCTAGGTTAAAGATCAAGGAACCTCAGTGAAGTGTTAGATTTAAGCACTTTCTTGAGTTCCTTCACAGTCTCCGCATCGAACGATTGGTCTTCGAGGATCTTGATTGATTTCAAGGTTGTGTTCGACATAAATGCAGGGAATAAAGCAGTTATCCCATCGTTTTTTAGATTATTTTTACTGATATCAAGATAATTCAACGATGCGTTGATACCGAGAGCTTTATTCAAATGTTCTAAGCAGCCGAGTTACGTGCCTTCTTTGATTGTTTAAATCAAACATAGTTCCTTGAGAGTCTAAGTAGATTCCAAGATCTAGCAGATAATTGAATAGGAATGTGGAGAAAGGCTGTTATTTGATAGATTTAAATGAGTTAATGCACTTCGGTTCGCTGGTGCTAGCAAACTTGCCAATGAAGATATCTGTGATGTGCCCAAGTTACATGAACATAACTAAAGCGATTTCACTGTTCTCCAAGTAACAACTTTATCGAATTCTTCCCCTCCAAGGTTATTTCCGTCTAAGATGAGGGAAGTTAAGCTTGTTGATAAGGAATCGATGCTTTCACCTATTTTTTCAAAACATTTCGTGGAAGCGAAGTTATTCGAGATATCCAGCAATCGTAATGCTTTGATGTTCTTTATAGCTGTGAGAAGTTAGTTTATCATGGTATTATCTAGTCTACAAGCGTTGAATTGCAGCTGATGCAATCTGCCTTTGAATTATGATATTTTTTCACTTAAAATATCGATATGGTCTTTTTATAATTCATTATCAACTAACTCGATTCGGAAGGTTGCACCAGTCTTCTCTCCTAACGCACTAAACACCGCTCCAAGCTCGGTAGCTTGATCTAAGCCAAAGTTATTTATGAAACTAAAACTAATTCCGTCTTTCTTGAGTTTTCTGATGATATTGGAAATGGAAAGCAATTCTTATGAATCATAGCGGACACTGCGGAATTTATACGAATCGTATTTCTCAGTTACACTTGCATTAGATGTCAGCTGTTCCTCGAATATTTACTTAGATTTATTACAAAAAATAATATAAAAAGAGTTATAAAAAGTTATCTTGATTTATCCTTGAAAAAATTAAAATAAATCTTTTCTTCAAATTAAACTGCAATTCTTACTAAGAACGTCAATGGAGTGGAGTCTCCAAAGATGCTCTTGAAATCAATTTCCTTGATATTCGGGTTTTTGAGGAAGAATTTGAACATTTATCTGAAAAACTCTGTGTTGATTTGCTGGTTAACTTTTTTGGCATTAAAGATGTTTCCCAACACATTTTGCAGCAGTCCTTTCGGGAAAACATGAGGTAAATCTCTTTTCGTGAAAGCCTAAGCGATCACCATAATCTTCTCTTTAATCGATACATCCTCTGAGAAATGTAACTCGCCGTACATTTAACTGATAGCTAGAGAGTACCCTTGGAGGTGACTATTTTTACTGCTTCTAATTTGAGTACTGTATTTATCGAATTTCCCTTCACTTGTTTACGAGTCAACTTAAACATTTACACCCTCCAGAATGTACATAGCAATCAACTCACCTGATGACAGTAAAGAACGTTTAGAAAAGAAAAAAAAAGTATTTTTCATCGGTCTTGAAAATAAATAATTAATTACTTAACAGAAGGCGGCAATTTTATACAGCGATCTTCTTCACTTAAGGGCAATTCAAGAAAAAATATTGGAGCTGTTTATTTACAAAAACATTCATTTTTATCAAGAAAAATCTTCAAGTTATGAGAATAACTCAAAATATCATGCTTTTTTTGTCATTCAAAATTTATTGTATTTAGTTTTTTCTTACCCTTTAGCCGTTCACCAAAGAGATATTCTGAATGTGCACACCCTTGACATCGAACACCCATAGATTCTTCATATTATTAGCTACTAATGTCTTCAAAGCAGGGAAACTAACATGATTTGACATCAAATACTAAAGTGGTTTTGTCGATCCAATGTAGTAGATTTCATCACATCCGCTGATATCAAGATAAGCCAAACATTTAAACGACTCAGCTATGAAGAAAATATCGCTATCATTAATCTTTGTATTAGGGACTATCAATGAGACGATTCTATCTACTTAAAACCCCTTTAATGTCTTCAACGTCAATGATTATGTATTTGATAGATTCAAATACTCCATTGGTTTTTCCAGTTTGAATTCTTGCATCGTCTTGATGAGCTTCTCCTCTAGATTCTTGGACCCACCGAATTAACCGATTAGTAGATTTCTTATGAAGAATTAGAGTTATTTGGTATTTTTGATTTTCTAGATTTTCTGAAATTCACTTTCATTTTCTTCGAAAGTTATTAAAGATGTGTATTTCTTAACTTTTTCCAAGGCATGAGTTGGACCTATTTGTCTGAACCCTGAAAGGAGTTACTCGATGTTGATGATCTCTCCACGACGGCGGTCACTGAAACTAGCGGTCATAGTTGCGCAGTTTGACGTGTTGAAAGTTTGTAGATGCACAAGTTTCTGTTGAATTTAATCAAATTTCTTTGCTATGAAAGTGGATTTGTCGCTGTTCAAATCTTCATAGAGACTCGCAAGATCCTTATCGATGATCTTGAATAGTTCAGAGTGGGTGATAGTGGGGTTTGTAGTGGAATCCTTCTTACAGTTGAATTTCATTGATTTAGTTAGTAAAACGAATCTCTCGACAAGATGTTTCACAGCTTCTTTTTGAATTGGGATACCAAAATAAGGAACTTCATTAGGTTCATAGTCTGAATCAATTTGGTCGCTAGAAGCTACTTGTTCCCTAGGTTAGAATTTATGGTTGCAAATTCTAATCAATTCATCTTGATATTTTGATAATTCAATTAGCCATTCTGTCAAGACAGTTTCTACATTAAACTCAGCAAATTTTTGTATGACACTTCTAGGAATTGGTGAGTTCATCTCATAAAGGCAAAATAGCGCTGATTTCACATACATTTCATAATCATCGTTCACTCTACCGAAATTCTGCACGAATACTTCACTCGAGCCGATATCCACAAGTCTAAAAGGTTAGAAAATAATTCATTAATTTAAGTAAAAAATCTTAATTGAAAAAATATGAAATAAGAAAAATCCAATGAAAACTGTAAAATTCCATACCCATATTTCTCAGAGGAGAGCTTTTCTACTAAGAAAAAAGCAGTAGGGCTAGTTTCTGGGTACAGCAAAAATTCAAGTAAAATCCTGTCGGAGAGGATTTCTTAATCCAGGGTGTCTTTGACGAAGAAAGGACCTTGATTGGAGAGCTGCTGTAAAAGTAAAAAATCAACAAAAATAAATCCAAAATTAGTTCCAGAAATGTATTGTCTTAAAGCCACAGGAACTCTTAATTCTCATATGAAAATCATGAAATTCGATAATTACTTGTGTCAAACTAGAAAGTGATGAATTAAACTAGGAGAAGTAGTAATAGGAATTTGATATCTTAACATATTCCTTCCTCAACCTAGAATTCGGAGTTATCCTCCTCATCAGAGAGTCCTTCATGTACACAACACCTGGATATTTACTTGCTTTCTCAATAAGCAAAGATCCATCTAGATTCTATCCCATTTTCAGAATAGAATAATTTCCAACTAAGTTACAGATACACTATTCAGCATGGTTTATCTTGAGTTCAAAGTTCTAAGTTGACTCATCAAATATAAACCCTTATTCCCATATTCGTTTAGGAATACTTCTCTCACCGAAAGTTAAACTGTAAATAATCATAGAATCTTCTTCTCCCTGCTAATCTGACTTCCCAAAAGTCGATTTCCATGTCCTGTTCCATTAATAATCTAAAATGCACTCTTTGTGTAGTTTTATCAGTGTATCTAGAATCGCATTGAACTCCTCTTCTTCTTTCGCATCCATACTGACATTTTCAATCAAATACTTGCTCAATGTATCCTAATGGAGTTTTTTTCCTTCCCCCATTTTCAAGAGAAACCTCGCAAGCTTGAATTTCTTGAATTTTAATGCTTTCTCAAGAATTGTGTCCTTTTCAGGATAAAATATATCGCCAGTTAATTTTTCATGGGAGAAGTATTTCCTAAGAAGTGCAAACTCTTCGTCAGTTTAGTTAAAATTCTCCAGAGATTCAAATAAATCATAATGCCTCATGTCAATATCTAGGTAGATTGCGAGCAGCTCTAAGAATATCGATGGCTTGAAATCCTTTCTTTCAAGCATCTTTTCTTTATTGTAGAAAATCCTCAAAGAGCTCTCCCATGATTCGGCAAGCTTCAAAGGAGAATCTTGGAAAAGTTTATCAGTGAACGCTTGTGTTTAGAACAAATAATGTTTTGCTCCAAAATCTAGAAGCATCAGCCTATTGTGTACGTTGCTTAATGAATTGATTTCTAAGTTCAGCAGCCACGTTTATAGGACTTTTTCAAACGCAAGAGAGGATATTTACCTTGAGTTCTCTTCAAAACATCTCAGGGAATCCCTGTATTTCATGAGAGATCGTTTGGAGATGACTTTCTGGAGCAATTCTTCGATTGATATTTTTTTCATAAATTCGCAGTATTCCTTCAAAGAATTGCTCTTTTACTTAGCTACAAACTCATTAATTATCGGATGGATCCTCCCAATGAGCTCAAATACTCTAAAATACCTTTATGTTGGCAGCACAACTTCTTTTACCCACATTAAAACCTGATTTTACAACCAAATTCAAACAAATTAAAATCAATTCTTTGTTCGTAGATTAAATAATTCAACTTAACTTACCTGATTAATTCTCTGCATGTTCGCAAATATCACCAGATGCTACTCTTCAGTTAGTATCATTGAATGTTGCTTGCCTTTATCTCTGATTTTGAAATCATTCTTTTGTCCTTCCGTTACGAAAATTAGAATCTCCAGAAACTCAAAAATAAAGTTTTTCTTCGAAAGCTGATTGAAAAAATCTTGCTCACTGAGCTTCAAGTCGAACAAGACTTCCTTGAAAAAGAACAACGGATTCTTCAATGCTACTCGCACATCAAACAAAATAAATCAGTCAATTAAGCAGGGTAATAAGTAGTTTTATTTTATCCTTTATTGTAACTTTTTCGCTATTAATGGCTTATTTTGTATCTTTTACCTGCATGATTCGTTTTATCTTCTTTGGTTTGTATGTGATTAAAGACTCTGGAGAGATTTCCTTATTCATCTATTGTGAATTTCAACGTAAAGTGCTCAAACGGCAATGTCAACAATGAGCAGAAAATATGGTTAACAAATTAATCTAGTTTAATTGTTTAAAAAGGATTATTCTATCGTTGAAATGATTGGCTATCGGAATTGAACGCATATTCTTCAAGATTGATCTCACCTTTTGGTTTCATGGAAACTAAAAAATATGTGTAGGTTTTCTTTTCTTTTACGAATTGCTTCATTCGAATCACCAAAGCAGGTGAAACCTTGCTGTTCAAAAGTAATTTATTGAAAGCGTAGATAAGAAGACTTTTTTAGCATGGCTAGATCATATCAACTGGAATTCTCGCGATTTCAAGAGAGTTGTTGTGGGCTATAATTCTGTTTAAATTAGAGATCTTCACAAGTTATGGCTCAAGAAATGGTCCTTAAACTGAGACAAGTTCTTCTTTAGAAATCGATTCGACATATGAATCTAAATGAGCCTTCATAGTTGTCTCCTTTTCATTTCGCTAATCGAAGTACTCTTGTAAACCATCTAGTATCCTCTGGGATGTATAATCGTAGTAGCTAACTAAATTCTCTAGTGACTCAGATATCTGCTTTGGGATAGTTTATTTAAAACTATTGATAATAGTATTGATTTTATCTCGAGGCTCCTCCAAGGCTTAAAAGACTACGCCGCATCGCCCAAGCACTTCATTAGGTTCTCCATTGAAGTTTTTCAATGTTTTCAGGAGTATTTTTTCAGGGAGCTCAAGTTGGCTGAGTAAATCTAAAATAGATTTTCCAGCTGCTTCATCGACCGAAAACTCCATCCCAAGATCTTTCTCTGAGTTCGATGGATTGGAAACCTTTCCTTCATTTTAGGTTTAATTGTTACTCAAATTCGAGTTTTTATTTTTCGTAGAACTATTGTTATTTTGTTATGCTTATTGCGATGGTTGAGAAGTTGGAATTAATCCTGTCGAGGAAGCTCCTCCAGTTGACTATGCCGAACTTTCATTGGCTTTTTTCGGTTGAAGGATTAGTTATTTTATTGCTAATTTCAAACTCTTCAAAGCATAAGGCTTTCCATCAAATTCATGAAGAATACTGTCTCGTAAAGCGAATAGCTCAGGAACGATATCCCTTGGATCTCTAGCTTAAAAATGACTCATCTCTGTTGTTTTGAGACAAAGATCCTACAATTCGAAGATTTTCTTATTTTTTATTATCAATGTATTTTTATTATTATTACAAAGAGGAAAAATTAATCTTCTCATCAGATTATCCTCAATCTTATCCTATTTAATTGCAGGGGATAGACTACACTGATCCAATAATTTAATTAATTTTTTATACGTATTTTGCTTTTTTTCTTCTGTGAAGTGATATGCCATGATGAATCTTGATTTATCCATCCCTTCTTTCTTGTATATCCTATCCTTTACAAAGAGTGTTCTTACATTATATACTTTTTATTTTCTGGATTGTGTCTATTTAAAAATGAAGTAAATTATTACAAATAAAAATGGAAAAATTAGTTAAAAAGAAACAAAAAGTTAAATTGCTAAAAATGGTACACATTCTTCTTTTTCCTTTGTTTTTTTTTAAAACTAGAATGATTCAGAATTCAATCGGACTCTATTAATTCTGTCTGAATTCCCATAAAAAATCAATTTTCTGATTTGATTTTGATTTTTGTAAATTTTAGAAATAAATATCTATTACACTAACTAATAATCTACAAAGAACTGTCGATGATCTTATTTCATTTTATTCTTCTTCTGTTATTTGCTTGATAGTTATTGTCAACATAACCACATTGAGTTCACTGTCACATTAACTCTTTCATATTTTCCAATAATAAAAATGATTAATTATTGCGCCAATAAATAAGCTAAATTTCTCCAGATTGTTTAATTATTTCTCTATTACTTTTTTGAATTACTTCCATTTTCTATTGTAATTTAGTCTACTCTAAAACCATCAATAAAAAGAACATTTTTCAAAAACATATTGTTCTATGAATTCATCTGAAAAAATGGCCTTTAAAGCTACAATTATGGAAGCTAATTTTCAATTGAACTTTCTCATTTTTTTCCCTTTTTATTTTAAGATTCCAAAAATTAACAAAAAAGATAAACAATTCAGTTCATTCGATTTATTGATTATCCCTTGCTAGGTTTTTTATCTAATAGTATGAGTACAATCCAAACTGAATCAAGCGCTGTTACTGAAACACCTACATAATAACAAAACAATGAATAAATCCAAGAAAATGGATTTGATTCTGTTATGCCTTCAATAGCTAAATTGATGGTCTGGCTCATTTCTATCACAATAGCTGGTTTAGTCTGCTTCCCATTTTTAGCTCTCACGATTGATCCAAAACAGTAAAACAAATAACTTGCTAGAAACACAAACAAATCCATGATGAAATAATTTCTTGTTTAACTATCTTTTCCTTTCATTTTTAATAGTTCAATTCACTTTTGGATTCTCACAGCCATTGACTTTGGTCTATTGCTAGCTCTGCTCAAGTACTTCAAAATATCCCAAGCCAAGATTATTCTATTTTTACTTACATTTTTTTAAATACTCATTACTCAGTTTCAAGAGATTTGTGAAAGACGGAAACAAATTGGAATAACAATCCGATGACATCAAGGCTGGATAAGACGCGATTGAAGGAACAGACAAGGATAGTTCGTCGAAGAAGATCAAGGGCGTAAACAAATCGTCAAAGAAGAGAGATTGATTGATATTTTGAAATCTATTGATTATTTTTCCCACTCTACGTGTGCGCTATCCCTTTGTTATTCTTTCTTCTTTCTTCTCTCTCACTTAATGCATTCTTCCCCGCTCTCCAATTTCATACGCAATGTTAATAACTCCTGACCTTTCCTAGATTTTTTTGCTACCATTTAAATCAAAATAGATTATAAAAACAAACAAAAAAATCTTTTTTATCTTCTTTTCACTTGTCAGTTTAAATCAAAACTATCTATTTAAAAAGGTCTTCTTTTATTTGATTTAGACCACTCAAATCAGTAATTCTATCGGAATTTTCAAGTGCAAAAATCAACTAAGAATCAAAAAAGAGAGAAGAATCACATTCCTTTTGATATCTCACTCACAAAAAAGAACCAAACACGCACTCTCTCTTTCTCACACTGTTTCTAAACTTAAATCTAAAACCATGAATTTCCTTAGAAGCATATTTTCCTCCAAAAAAGTTGCATTTATTTCAGCTACTACCCTCGCTGCAGCTATCATCTACCCTCAGATCGATTCGCGCATCGAACTCTACCATCAAGACACTTCTTTCAATCGATTTATTCTAGAGAAATGCAAGGAAATAAACAGAGGTTATTTTCTACCAACGCCCTATTTAGGGTATGGAATATTATAAGCATACTTCGGATCAAGATCTAAATTTCGTCATGAAAAAATCATCCATTAGAAGTAATACATCGATCTCGGAGAATTCGGAGAAGTCGCATATGGTATAAAAGCAAAAACATTTTCAAGGATTGTATTTTTTTGTCTTATTCTTGATGGGATTTATTTTTTGCAGATGTCACAAAACTAAGTGAAGAGAGCTTAATTTCTGCTGAAAAGAAAATCAAGAATGAGAAGAATTTGCTAGTGATACTTCTAGGAGTAACTGCTTCCTGCAATGAGCCATATATAGAGTACTACAGTTTTTCTTTTTGATCAGAAAAATAACACATCCTTGAAGAAAAACAAATGAACTAATACTATATTTTTATTTTAGAAATATGGCTGCAGAAGCACTGAAAGAAGGATATTAAGTTGTCTTATTCAACGAGAGGATGTTCAATAATTACGAAACAAAGGGAAGAATTTATCCTCGTAATGGATACTATGATATTGTCAGAGATTTTGATTCCGTTGTAGAACATTTAAAAGAACAATATCCTGAACATAAATTCTATGCAGTTGGCCATTCTTTCGGAGCTAATACTCTAGTGAAATATCTGGGTACACACTCCAATACAAATCCTTTTTTAGGGGCAGTTTCTGTCGGCAATCCTTTCGATCTGAACATTGCAAACGCAATGCTGAAGCCAATGTACGATCGCTATTTCGCTGATATCAGAAAAACAGTGCTGAAAAGTCGAGAGATTCTATTCAAGAATCCTCCTCCTCATATTCCTTTGGATTTAGAAAGCATTTTCAAAGCTAAAACCAGCTGGGAATTCGATGAAGTGTTTTCAAAGATCATCCATGGACATCCAACTGTACAGGATTTCTACACTCATGTTTCCTGTATCAATTAACTGAAATTGGTGAATATTCCTCTGCTTTGCCTGAACTCCAAAGATGATCCATGTGTACACCATTCCACAATACCATTCGATATTGCTTCCCTCAATAAACATGTGATGCTTTTAGTCACTCAGGCAGGTAATTTTAAGTTCATTTATGTTTTAACAACTCTCACATTTTGTTGTAAATTTGAACTTATTCTTAAAGGTGGTCATGTAGGATGGTTCCAAGGAATATTCTCCCCTAGAAGGTGGTATATGAAACCAACTTTAGAATTTTTAGATGCTCTAGCAGATTTCTAAGTTATTCCTCCTTCTAAATGATTTTGAACTTAAAAAAATTAGCCAACTTTCTCCTTAGAGTCAATTGAATTGCTGTTAAATATCCCTTCATTATCCTTTTCTATATCAACTACTTCACGAAAGGAAACAGCAATTCCATCAATTTCTTCACAAGATTTGCTTGTATAATTAACTTATTCATATCATTTCATATTAATTGTATCCTCAAAATTTTAAAAAGATTAGTAGCATTACATAAGTTGTTTTTCATTAAAATATTCACTTAAATTTCGTTCTCCATTATTTATTGGAAAAATACATGAACAAACATAAAACCCATCATAAGACTAGCTCTGGAATTTTCTTATTTATAGCTGAAGCAATGTCTTCTTTTTTTCCATCATTGCAAATGAGAATATCAGCTAACTCGATCTTCTTCGCTAAAGGCATCTGGGCTCTAATTTTTTGTTCTGCTTCTTCTTATGTTATCTTGTCTCTAGCCATGAGACGCTCAATTTATATGGCTTCTTATGACACATACACTACCATAATCGGGAAACAAAAGTACTCTAAGTATTTTGTTTCGTAGAGAATCGGTGCATCTAACACCATGAGATTCTCCTTGCATTTGAATGCAATCCTGTAAACTTCCTTGATAATCTCTAAGAAAATGTATTTCCCAGTTAACCTTGTAACATCAGATCTGATCTTCTTATCGCTGAAGACTAACTTGCCTAATGCAGCTCGATTAATCTCTCTATTTGGATGAAGAATCGAGTCTCCATATTTCTAGATTAGCTATTTGTATGCAGGTCGACCGATCTCCACAACTTTTCTAGCTAATAAATCGCAGTCAATGACTTAAAGCCTTAAGTTATTCTTCATGTAATCGCTCGCAGCAGTTTTGCCACAAGCAATACCACCTTCAGAAGTTTAAAATGAAAGAAAAAGCTAATTTTAAAAAGATGATTTGGCATATTTAATCCCAAAATTCTATAAAAAACATACATTATAAAATATGATTTAACAAGTGAGCTTTGGGATGCACTACTTGGAATAATTTAAAAAAAATATCTTAATACCTGTGAGTCCGATGATTTGAACTTTATTAGAGAGGTAGATTATTATGAATAGCAGGATTAATGGTACCGCTACACGGAAGTAGATATTAAGAATCTCGAAGTTGAAATAGCAAATCAGAAAGTTAGACACATACAGCACCATAAAGGATATTGTCACATCGATTTTGTAGCGCTTTTTTATTCTTTTTTAGTTGAAAAGGGCGAAAAATGAAAGAGCTGTAGAAGCGAGAACATATACTGGATATGCAATTAGTTCAAAGATGTCAAGAGAATCAACCATATTTATGATAACACCTATGTACTTTGAGTTTTTTTAGTTTAATTGAGTTGTGCAATTTAGATTACCTTTCTTTCCCTTCTGTGTTTGAGCAAATAGATCGAGGATTTAAAAATAATAATAAAGAATCCCAAATATCATTCAAAAATGCAAATCAAAATAATAAATAAATTATTGATAAAATCAAAAAAGACTGCCTTCAAATCAACATATCAATTTAGCATATTCTTACTATTTTTGCAGTTAATACTTAAATATTTTAAAGGTTAGCGAATACGAGAATTTTTTTAATTGTATTCTCAATTTATTAAAGCTACCAAAAAAAAATGGGAAAAATAAAAAACCTCTCATATAGACAGACAAAAAAATCTTTTTTTAGTATCTTCCAAACCAATTAATCTTACCAAATCAGAGTAGATTACAATGAATTATTTGAGCTTAAAAAAAAAATCATATGTAATTGACTTCCTTCTGAGTTCTATTTTTTCCTTGGGAGTGTTACAGATTCTGCTTATTAGCATTTCTTTAATTATATCACAATATTTGAGAATAGCTTACTGTAGTAAAATTAAATTAAAACGAGGTATCACACAATGAAAAAGGGTTATGAAAGCTCCAACTAGAAAATATATCACCAAAGAATAGTTATACACTAATTAGTTTTTTCACCACAAATTCAAAAAAACTACACAAAAATAGAGAAAGAAATAGAATTTTTGTGCAATTAATTGAATTTTAAAAAAATCTATCATTCCCAATGAGAAAACAAGAAATGTAAGGCTGTTAGGTAGGAGATTTTTACTTATCTTCTGATTTTTTTTTAGTTTGAAATAAAATTAAATTATCCAATATTTATGTTATCGAAGAAACCCAGAAGGGAGATTAATTAATTTGATGGAAACTACCATCAATTAACGATCATAGAATTACCACAACTTTCTCGAAAGGCGTTATGATATGTATTTTTGACATAAAACTGGCTGAATTCTCTTCAAAAAAATATTAATAATTATTTTTAATATCAGTAAAAAGTAGAGAAGGGAGTATTTAAAATTTACCTAAGACTATTGATCGAAGGATATTTAGAACACGAGTTAAGTAATTAGATATTCAGTTTTATTAAGAAAAACAGGAATAATTAATCCATCAAAGAGCACAGAATAAACAACGATTCGAGTTTAACAATCTTGTGATCACAAAACAAGAAGATTGAATATTTTGGGGGTGTTAAAATATTGGCAACAAAAACAGCAGCCAAATCGTTATTGCCTTGCCAGAAAATAGAATGGAAGCCGCTGAGCTTACTCTTTCTGTCATCAGAAAGAGCGATCTTCCACTCATACCTGAAGAAGCGTTTCTTTACTTTCCTTCAGGTTGAAAAACTCACATTTTTTCAGGAAGGTTGCTATACAAACGATTGGCTAACTAACTAAACTAGAACAGGAAATAAAGACTGGCTAAGGAGAAAAGGGATTAAGAAGAATATTCGAGGGTCAAGTTGAATTCGATGCATTTGAAAAAACTAAAATAGCTGATCTCAATGCTTACATTGAAAAAAAGAAATTTGCAGCCATCCCTTGGTATGCCTATTTCTAATGATTCTTTTGTTATCCCCTTCAATGAGCATACTCACTTATAATTACTGATATTGTTCATAGGTGGAATGACGCTCGAAAATTGCGGTTCCTTCAAGCTACAGGATTCAAACTGGATAAAACCCTTTCGACGATAGAATCTCAATAAGAATGGAGGCTTCTCAATCTCCCACCAAAAATGACATCCGACATTAGTGAGTTCATGGTTGAAAAATTATTAATACTTAAAATTAATTTTCTTGAGAGATAGAGAGATAAAGTGAACAAATTGTATCGAATTTGGAATAGTTAAAACATCAAAAACAGCAAGGAATTGAAATTTTACATTGATAATTAAACTAAATATTTTTAATTTTTTAAGGAAAGAGGGGCATTCTATGTTCATGGAAGAGATCATAGATTTCGTCCGATTCTCATTATTAATGTCAGAAGATTTGACTTTAAGCATGTAAGGAATAAAATGATAACTGAAACTATTGGAATTTCTTTTTTTGGAAAGATGAAAATAGATTTGATCCTACAGAGTATGACCTTATTCTTCGAATTCATTCTCAGCAACATGATGCTACCTGGATAAGTAAATGAGCTAAATGCTAATATTATTGTTATATTAATAGCGTTTAAATAATTATTTTAAAATATTTAGTTTCATTCTTCTACTTTTTTTAGATTGAAAATTGGGTTGTAATTCTTGATCTTGGAGACATTGGACTTGCAAGTCTTCCGATTTCAGGCCTTAAATAGATTATGAATTACTTGTCTTCCAACTACAGGAGCAGAATGTTTGCTACATATGTCGTTAATACCCCATCTTCGATATTTATCCCTTATCGGATTATTAAAGGATTTTTGGAAGAATCTACAATAAGGAAAATTAGCTTTTTTAGTAACGGAGAACCTAAACCTTTATTTAAGCACTGCAATCCATCACAAATCGAACATACTTATCATGGTACAGCTTAGAATCTCCAAAGTAATTTCTGGTAAAAAAACATTTACAAAAATCAAACAAAAGTAGTGAATTTTAAATTCCACAGTGCTTCGTTTTTTATCTTTTCTTTTGATTATTTGAATTTCAGGCCACCTCATATTATCAGCAATGACTATCAAATGAAAGAAGAGAATATTCAAGATATCTTCCACAGCAAAGAAGAGTATAATTTAAAATTTAAAACAGGAAAGCTCGCAAAGAATGTCACTCTTCGAGAATACGTTGATTTAGATAGCGACAGTAATTATGTAAATCCAGATATAATTGCATTTAAAGACCCGCCTAAGAAACAAGCTTCTTTAGGAATGAACTTTATGTCATGTGATGCCCTTTCTGATGGCATCCCGTCGAAAACCTAGCCAGATTCGTTGAATATTATTCCAATTAAGTTTTTTAAAAGTATTGCAGATGATCCAAGGTAGATAAAGCAGAATTCAAAGCAAAACCATTTTTAAAATTAACTGAATTCTGCGCATAATTTTGAGAGTAAAACTGGAGAATAAATGGAGGGAATAGATGAATTATAGTAAGAATTAACTGGCAGAAGCTCTCGACGGAATCAATCTGAGATGGAAACACTAATCCTTAGCATAGCTGAAGAATATCCTGATTTATTAGACGAATCTCATAGCATTAATACTGTCTTTACTCTCAGTAAAAAAATAACTCTTTAATGTGTTTTTTTTAAAAAAAGATTGGAGATACCTATAAATTTTCTTAAATGACTTGACAAAATTATTGAATTAATTTATTTTTAAAATAGAACTTCATATGGATCCACTTCGATTTAGAATCTGATTCTACCACTGTCTCTGAGTTTAAAGCTGATTTTCCTTTGACTCAATAGGAAGACTCTTTCTAATTAAATCTTCATATGATCTAATTAACTTTATTATTTTTCATTCGCTGAAGTCAATTTATTGATTTTAAATGCTATTTTAAAATGACTTCTATTCAACAAAAACAAAAAACAATTGATTTTTTGGATGTTTTAGCATCAACAAAGTAAAAATAAGTTGTTTAATATGTTTTGTATAAAAATACCATTTTTTAAAGATAATTGATTAACGATCTTGATATTTGCATGTCTTTTTAAGAATCCAATTGGTTTATCTATCTTTCAAACTAGATTTATTCTTTTGTGCTTTCTATCTAAAAATTTATATTTAATAACTCTCGAAATTGGAAAAATGAAAGGTCTTTAGTTCTACTTACTTTTCTTATTTTTCGGAAGTTTTTCAAGATAATTATTAGATTAGCTGAGAAATATTAAGTTGAGAAGTAGCTTCAATATTTTTGGTTTGGGAGATCAGAATTAATTATCAAACATGGATTTTAAATAATTGAGAGAAAAAGAGCAGGGCAGTCATTGTTACTGATTACAATTTGCTAATTTTTCTTCAAACGCTTTGGAGGGAAATTTTGTTAATTATAACATTTGAGCAGTAATGAATCAAATTATGATGATTCTAAAATGGTTGATTTTTAAATATTGTCAACTAAATTAACATGCATTTGAACCATTTTTACAGTTTTATACCAAGAAAGTGATATTTTTTCAAGTTGTGGAAATGATTCATGCTTCTTTTTGAAACCAGCCATTTTTTTGAAGCTTTCTATGAAAAGAATAAAAAATAACATTAATAATAATAATTTTTATAATAAAATAATCAATTTTTCTCTTAACCTAACTGAGAAGATGTCCATTCATGAAACGTAAAAAGGATCTCAATTTATCTTAAATTCCCTGTTATTGTATATACTATACTACGAATCCATATTTATAATGCTAGAATATTTGCCACTTTTAATGCCTTCCCTGGGATATTTGAGATACTAATGTGATCTGTTTTTCTAGAGGAAATCATTTATTTGGATAAGTTGTAGGGGTGACTTTGTATTCATCCAAAATATCTAATAAAACTAGTGAGCTAACCATACAATCGTCATCTTTTCTTTATTAACTCTAAATTTGGATTGTTTTTTCAATTATTAGCAGAGGTAGACAAATCGTATCTGGATTCAGAGGATAGTTACTTTTAACTAATAAGAAAGATAATCCCTGAGTATTTCATTAAAGATTGATAATCTGCATAAAATGGCTGTTCCAGAGGGAGGATACTTTACAATGAAAACATCCAAAATACTGTCCCTAAAAGTCTAAAATGTCTTTACGAACAGAAACAGAACAGTTAAATTTCCCGATCTCCCAACTAAACTGCTAATTTAATGAATCATGGGGGTTATGACGTTACTCTATTCAGATCTCACCTTCTCAAAAATATATCAGTGATTAAACCAAGTACTGCTAATTTCCCTCTCCCCTCTGAAAAAACCCTTCTATATTGAAAAAGCATAAAACTTTTTAATAATTTCTTGGGAAGATACCTTTTCAGAATCTCGCTTTGTAGAAGACAAGAGCATTTCCCAAACAACTTTTGATAGGCTGCATATTTGAGCCATTACAAAATACTAAAAAATATCAACAACTCAAGGAGTACAACTTATAATAATGCAATTATTGTTTAGATTTTAACGTTTATTTTAAAAAAATCTTAGTCCGACAAGAAAATTTCAGTTATTACTAACGTTTTTTTACCATCTAGAATAGTCAGTATCTGATGGGATTGATTTGGATTTAAAAACTTGATTACTAATGAAAAACTTTCTATCATTCGTTCTAGGCTATCTAATTTTGGTCTTTCATTTTACTGCTGAATATTCCTTGCTTAAAATCCCAATCGATCTAGCATTCTCGATAACTAAAAAATTAAATTAATTCTCAAAAATATTTAAAAATAACTTATTCTTCTAATCCTAAGACATTTTCTAAAATGAAGGCTCAAATATCTACATCTGACTTGTTGGCACCTCAGATGACTCCAACAATCTTCGATACCATCATCTCTCTTGCTATGAAATATAAGACTGTGAATCTGGCTTCAGGATTTCCAGATTGGGAAACACCTGAGTTTTTACTCAAGCACACATGTGAGGCCATGAATTCAGGAGAAAACTAGTACAGTCTCACTGGAGGACATCCCCTTTTGTTGTAGGAAATAGCTAAACGATACACAAGGGTGTTTGAGAGAGAGATTCTACCTCAGAATGTATGTGTTGGACTTGGAGCTTCAGGTGTGATTTATGATATTTACTCAACATTTTTGAATCCAAACGATGAAGTTATCGTCTTTGAGCCATTTTTCGAGGTACATCTGAAGGAAGCACGCCTATTAGGAGCGAAGATTGTCACTACTGATTTCATTGAACCAAAGGAATTCGGTACCCACCCCTGGACAATTAATTTCGAAGAACTAGAAAGTCTTTTCAACGAACGCACACGGATGATAGTATTAAATTCCCCGCATAATCCAACTGGGAAGATTTTCACTAGAGAAGAACTTGAGCGAATTGCTAAAATCTTAGAAAAGTTCCCTAAAGTTTTAGTCTTATCTGATGATGTCTATGAGACACTCGTGTTTGATCAAAGAGAATATGTTCGATTTGCTACCCTCCCAGGAATGTTCGAGAGAACCATTTCAACTTATTCGCTAGGTAAAATGTTTAGTGCCACAGGTTGGAGAGTCGGATTCTGCATTGGACCTGATAATCTCATCAAGCTTGTGAGAGCAGCCCATGCTATTATATCCTATTGCGTGCACAGACCAAGTTAAGTTGGATTTGCAAAAGCACTCGCTGAAGCAGAGAAACCTTATCTAAACACAGAGGATAGTTATTTCAAACATATGCTCAAGAGATTCGAGAGTAATAGAAACATGCTGATTGACCATTTCTCAAAGATAGACATCCCTATTAAGCTAACAGTTGCAGAAGGCGGGTTCTTTATCATAGGAGATATTCAAGAAGCTGTGCCTAAAATACCAAAAAAATACTTCTTTTTGGATATTGAAAACGTAGAAGAAGGAGATATCCCAATAAATTGCACATTTGATGAGCTTGAAAACCCTGAAGTAACTCCTGATATGGCTTTTGCAAAATATCTCGCGATTGAGAGAGGTGTTTCAGTAATTCCTCTGTCAAGCTTTTTTATCTAAAAAAAGCCAGACAATTTAAAGGAATATACTGGTAGATATCTTTTTAGAATGGCATTCTGCAAGAAGCCTGAAACTATTTAAAATGCTTTTGCTAAGCTCCATATTTGAATGTGTAAAATAACAAAAAATTATAATCAAAGAATCTACTGTTTGGAAATATCAAATCAATTACTTTTAAAAATATAAATATGCATATTAAAAAAAATTATTGAAAATTTAAATTCGGGCAGTGTTTTAAATAGACGTTGTGGATAATCGAACTAGGGAAGATGGACTAACTAAACTCTTGAATAAAGTAATGTTTTTAGAAAGTTGAGAGAAGAGCTTAAAATGAAAGAGGAAATAATCATAGATAAAAAGAGACAGGAGAAAAAAGGGGGGCGGGAGAGAGAGAGAAAAAAAAAGAAAAAGAAAAAAATATATTTATTTGACCTTTAAGCAAGCACCGCGAGCAGTCAGTTGAAAGGGAACAGAAGAAGATTGCCTTAAACAACCCATCTGAAAATAAACTTGACAAGAATTTAGGTAAATATTGAGGGAGGATGCGCTTGCATGTGTAAGAAATATTTGATTTATTTGCTAGTGAAGGACCAATGAAGCCAGCATCATTTTTCGACGACGATTAAGGAAAACTGCAGAAAAAAATATGGGATCCTGTAGTATCAGTCCGCAATGCAAATTAGCTAGAGAATGTGTATCTCTGCAATCAATTCTTCAAGCGATCGAAGAAAGCTGGAAAAGCTAAGATGGTTCATTACCTTTTAACTGAAGAAGGGCTTTATTAAGTGAAGAAAAACGATGTCGTAGCAGGGTTCATGGATTTAACTTGTGTAAAAATGGACCTATTGACAGACATCAGTGATGCTAAGCAGGTCGACTCCAATTTAGAGAAGAAAGTGTCTTCTCCTTCTTCGAATGGAGGATCTGGGGTACACGGATTTAGGTTTTCTCGAAACGGGAAGTAGTTTGAAATCTACACTGGGGATTCGCTCCAGTTCAAGAATTGGAAGAATGTATTGATTTACCGCTGTATCCAAAGCACTTTTCATGAGGAATTCATTGTAACAAAGATGATAGGTAAGGGATCATTTGCAAAGGTGTACTTAGCAACAAAGAAATCATAAAACATTCAGTATGCTATTAAAGCATTCAACAAGGAATTCATGGCAAACTAACACAAAGGAAAAGAATCTCTTATCAACGAGATTTCCATCATGCGTTAACTCAATAGTGACCATCTCATTCGTCTCTATGAAGTCTACGAAACCACAAATTCCATTTACTTTGTTGTTGATCTACTCAATGGAGGAGAACTCTTACACAGAATTAGAGAAAAAGGCTCTATTAATGAAAAAGAACTTCGAGTGCTCATTCGCAATCTCGTCCTAGCTTTAGAGCATCTCCATTCTAAGAATATTATGCACAGGGATCTCAAACCTGAGAACCTGCTCCTGAAGTCTAAGAATTCTGATTCTGAGATCGTCGTAGCAGACTTTGGCCTTGCAACACGCATTGACATAGAGAACATCCTTTTCAAGAGGTGTGGAACTCCAGGTTTTGTTGCCCCCGAAGTACTCCTTTACAAGGTAAAACAATTTCTGTTCTTAAGATAACAGAAAAAACTAGCTTATTTTTATAAAAAATTTCAAATAAGTAAATGATTTTACCTCACTCCCAAGATATGCGAATTGCTGAGAACCATAGTATTTTTATTTCGAATGGCAAATGATTCCCAATAAAATGGCATACTTTAAGCTTTTCCCACTTTATTATTTGAGAACGGAGGTTCTGAGAAAGAGAGAAAAAAGGATCAATTTCGAGTTACATAAATAAAATTCTTATCTATCTCTCTTTCTCATCCCCCCTTCCCCCACCTAAAATTTTTCAAATTATGTAACGATTCTTTTAACTCCACCCAAAAAAATTACTCCTTACATTTCAAAGTGGTTTGTCTTTCTGAAATTATATTATACCTCCCCTTTATTACCCTCCCTGACTCATTTGGTCTTTTAAAAAAAATAGGAAGGAGATCCATTTTATTCCACTCAGTGCGATATCTTCTCCGCTGGAATCATCTTCTATCTTTTGCTGATAGGCAAATAACCTTTCTAAGGCAAGGATTATAAGCAGATTCTTCGTGCAAATAAGTCTTGTGAGATCCGTTATGATCTACCAGAGTTTGATAAAGTATCTGCCTCAGCCAAAGATTTACTCAAGAAAATGCTTGATCCTCGCCCAGAAATTAGATTGTCAGCAACTAAATGCTTGCAGCATGCCTTCCTGCATTTAGAAGGGGACTCACTAAATTAAGAAATTCAATGTGGTAATCTAGGATCATATGAAGTAGAATTCCTTGCTAATGTACGAAATAAACAAATGGACTCCCAGGAGATGGTTGGATCTCTAGCTCTTCACTCAACTGGTAAACTTCCTTTGAATGGAAACGTCAATACTATTGGCTCTCTCTCTGCATGTTCCTCTAACACATCAATCACAAATTTCGAGAGAAAAAGCACAGGCGGTGCATCAGGCCCTGGAGCAAGCATCTTCAATAAAGGTCGCTCTGACAGCATTGACTAAAACGCTTCAGGCACACCTTCCAACAGAAAATCTAACAACAATTCTCTGTTCAAAGCTACGCTCATCAAGAATAGTTACAACACTTCTTAGTTTGGTGGCAACGAAGAACGCAAGGAAAAGGAAGAAGACTACGAAGAAAGTTGCGATGTTGGTGAAGAAAACTCCCCTGTCTGCAATTCCGTGAACAAAATGAACATTGAAAAATCAATGAAGCACAATCCTTCAAAATGTGATGAACCAAATACAATGGGGTCATCGTTATCCACAGCTGCACACTCTCCAAAGTCTGGTGTTTCTCACGGCACACCCACTTCCAAGTACAGCAAATCATCAACCACCAAGAAATGATATTCCACAAGGTGAAATTAAGAGAATCCCCTCAAAGTGTGGAATCTGTATTTCCATGTCATTTTCTTGGTATTCCTTAAGCTGAATATTATTCAAATAATTGTCCTATTTCATTTTTAAGCTCAAATATTATTCAGATAATTCTTCAAATTAGTCATTTTTTACAAATAAAAAGGAAAATGCAAAGTAATCAAAATATATTTTCAGAGCTATTCATTATTTTGATCTCTCAAGCTAGTTTCTCTTCCAAATTTTCTTCTTTGATATAGTATTTATTGAAATCGAGCTACTGACATAATGGCATCCCTAATCATCCAAACAAAAATCAAATAATTAAGATTTCCCCTACTAAATTTCAGAATTCAAATCCCAACTCTGCCCTCCCCCTCTTCTTCTCTTTTTTGCTTACACTCAGGTTTAAGTCCGGACGTCTCGAAATTGATTAAAAATTTAATTATGAAAGTGACATGTCTAGAGATCATCGTTTTTAAATTTATAGTATCTTCTTCGATTCTCTTCAGCTCCGAACGAATTGTGTTTATATCCAAAGTCTCAATAGCTTCTAGTCTACAAACAATTGCATGGAAGTTACAGCACAGATTCAAGAGATTTGAAATTATTGAGAAAATGTGCTCATTGTTTTTCGAAAGAAAGCACAAATCAGCGATAGATTTAAGGTAAGCTTTGTGCGCCTCGATGAATTTGCTGATTCGATGTTCTTATTTGATCAAGTTCAAGAAATTCCCTGTATTCACTCTCAAGACAGTTTCAAAAGATTAATAGGAAAGTGCTTAACTTGCATGCAGAAGCTCACGTTAAAGTAAACATAATTAACGCATGCACTTGTCAATTCTTCTCTCTAGAATCGATCGTTCATAACTATCCACTCTATCATCTTCTTCAATTCCACTGTTATTACTATTTTCCTCTTCCATATCGCCTGAATGAGCCTTACTAAAAAGATGTCTTTTCCTCGTTTTCTTCAAATAATAACTATTTTTTCAAAAACCAAAAACGAAATCATTTTCTTATCCAGAATCTCCTTAACAAAACCAAACTTACTTTTTTTCAGCTAAGAAATGAGCTGATTTCTTAATCTAAAGTAGGAACATGTAGATTGTGTTGTACAAAAACAGACTATCCTAATCGAAAATAACATCCAAAGGATATGGTGCTGTGAACATAATTTTAAGGTCCTTGAGCTGTGCGTTATTAATCTTATCCTGCGATATCTCCACAGTTACATTATCCGTTAATTTTCGTAAAAAAGGATGCCTGCTATTGTGCAGTAATTCCTTGAAATGTGATTTTAGACTCGAAGGGTTTTAGAGTGTATTGTATGTTTCCAGATTTCCAAAGACGTAATTCAAGAAATCAGCTTGGAGTTGACCGTCTTCATAAAAATAAATCACTCGAAACGCTTCGAAGTATTCAAGGAGCTTGAAATCTTCAAATAATATACCATTTAAATGACGCTGTACTTTATCATCTAATTCCAGTAAAACCTTGGAAAAAGATAAATCAAACACCAAAGAAAATGAGGCTGAGGATTATGAGTAAGATGGAGACTTTTCCCTCCAAATCTTATCACTTTTCTTCATATTAATATCGTTTTCTAATTTAGATTTCTCTTCTGAAGGAGCCTGCAATTCTTCTGTGATTGATTTAGCATTTTTTTCTTACTAAAGCTATGGGATAACTACTTTCAAGAATGAATCTTAAAGGCTAAAGACTGACGAAGAGTGGCTAAGCAAACTTGTTTCTAAATCTAATACTCCAAATGGATTGTCCTTTTTCTCAATAACCATTGCTGATTCAGGCGCATCCATTACAAGCGATTTACTATTAATACTTTAGCTTGAAGTGCAATACCCTAAACAATTCTTGGAGGGATTAGTGATCTACTTATTCTTGTTACGTTCTTGAAGGATCTTGGATATGCTGAGATTACTAAGATTTTGTACACTGATAGAAGTTGAAGGCATTGAATTAGATAATTCAAAAGGATTTTAAAAATTTTAGTATTGTGTTTCATTTGGTGTTTCTAATTATTTCTAACTATCCCTCATTTAAGCATCTTTCTAAGCTAATTAAATCTTGTTGAGAGCATCATTTATGCAAGCAGACAGCTCTTGTTTTAAATCACATAGTTTAAGCTAAGTTGTTTCAAAAAAGAAACAAAAATAATTTTTTACAATTTGAACAATGAAATCATTAAATCTTAAAACTAATCCAAGCTGAAAGGAATATCTTTTACATGCTCAACAACCTTTGAGGATGACTAATGAGGGTGGTGATGCTCATGGGCAATATACCCTACTAACCTAACAGCTTTTCCTAATTCTAGGATGGTATTCTGATATTTCTTCAAGAATACTGGTGTAACTGGGTTGCCTGTTTCCTAACATCAAAAAAGATAACAACATGAGAATAAAGAATTGATATTTAAAACATACATCTAATCTGAGAGAGTAATCAGCATTCCAAATAATCTTGTGATCGATATGCTGGTATTTCTGAATTGTATGCATATCCTGCTGTTCCTGTAGATTCTACATTTATTTACTATTATTCCAATGACTTTGGTGATTATTTTAGATGAAAAACTCCGAATATCTATCATAGAAAAACCCACCATGAAGCCAATCGTTAAGTATTGTTAGATAAGGTGAAATCGAAGCAAGAAAAATTGATTCACAAGCTGATTAAATCTCCTTTGATTTCAGTTATCCATAATTAGATTGCAGCTACTCATAGCTCCAATCTATCAATTTACTCGATATTATCCCTGAAAGTGAAGTATTACTACTGCTATTATCATTTTATCCTATTCCTTCGACCTGCATTGAATCTTCCTTATTTTTATTATGTTTATTATTTTGATTTTTGGTATATATTTCAATAACACTTTTCAAAGAATTCATCATAGACTTTGCAAGAGGCATATGTTCTCTGATTCCTTTGAACAACTCCATAAGTGAGGCTCTCTTGTCGATTAATTCATGATGCTGCTTTGAAATACTACATTCTAATTCTTTCCTTTGCACTGAACAAAATAAAAATAAAAATAAAATTAACACAAACATATCATCTCTTTCTCCATTTTTATCTCACTTTATCCTGATTGATGCAGAAACACAAGCTAGAAATCGTTCAGAAACAGTGCTATGTCTGAGAAATATTTCTAAATCGCATGCAAAAATGCTTGAAATGTTGTATTTATCTCCATTCTCTAATAGAAACCATGAAAATGTGTGAATTCTTGCAAAATATTAGCGAATTCTATGAAAGTATCCAAGATATTCTCCAATGCACCTGGAGTCAAGTGTGTTAATTAGATCTTCCTTGTTAGTTTAAATTAAGGCGCAGGCTAATCTTTATCCTGATTCTACTTTCCATTGATGTCATTATGATTCTCTAAGACATTATCTACATTTTCTGCAAGTGTGAATGTCAAATTAGATTATCCTTAAAGCATCAATATCACATCGTTTAAGACTGATCTCTCCGTGCGAGTCTGATAAACCCAGGCGAACTCTTAAGTTCCAGCTGATTGCTAGTTTATGAATTGCTCATAGACTGTCGACAAGCAGTTTGCATCACTAAACAAATCATTTTTGCTGAATTATCGTTATCTTCTGAAAAGCATGCTTTCTTCTTCAGTTTACTGCTATTCACTTAGGTGTTCCGCGTAGCTTCGTCTGTGAAGAGTTGATGAATTTTATTGGTATTTCTGTGCTTGATGGGCAATGTTCCAGAATGACTAATTCGTCGGAAATCCACCAAAGAACATGCTTAAGTTATTCTGATTATTGTTGTCCAATGCATTAGTGGCATTGCAATTGTTGTTGGTAATGTTTTGACTGATCGTTGTAACATTATTGAGATTCATATTTCTGCTGTTAGTGGATTTATCGAGGAGATTCGAGATGTTGTTAGCATTGTTGTTAGTAAAGTTATTATTGCTACGATTGTTAGGCAGTGTTGATTTGAAAGAAGGTTTAGAGCTATTTTGGTTAATCTTGCTGTTGTTTTGGAGCATATTACTACTGGACACATTCTTCGATTCATCTTCGATCTCTAAACCTTATTACTATTCTTATGCTTGTTCTTCCTCTCCATCTTAGCTCCATTCGCTTTCATCATCATCTTCATCCTCATCATCCTCTGATTAGCTATTTTCTTCTGATTCATTTTCTTATTTATTATCTTTTTCATTCTGATTATTGTTTCTCCCAAAAAACATCTCATAATTATCGTTATTATTCTTCGTACTGTTATTCAACGAATCTTCCAGCATTCTTTCCTAATCCCCTATCTTTGGGTTTCTTAAATGCAACTGATGAGATTCTAGCTTTCCTTGCAAGTTTTCATTACTGTCTTGCTCGTAATCGCTGTCTAGTGGTTAGTTTGACATCAGCAGCAGGAAATGTAAAATCGCATAATGAATATCCGGAGTATGCTGCTTGAGCCTTCTTTTCATGAACACTTCAACTTGCTACTTCAGTCGCAGCGCCTTGGCTTCTTAAGAATGGATCATCATCTTTTCTTGCACTCCATTTAGCTCCCTAGTCACCTTAAACTTATCCACTGACAGAAATTTATTGTTTCGAATATTTGAGTGGATGTAATCTTCAGCGATTTGAAAATTCTCTTAATCCGTCTCATCGAAACCTGTCATTAGACTAATGAGATTACTCACATGCATCTGAATCTGCTGCTCAGTCCTTGCACGGTAATCAGAAGTAGCCATAATGATAATAATAGGATGCTGTTTTCAATTCACAAAATGTTCAATATATTTTTTGAAAAATATTATCAAGTTCTTTCGAATTATTCTGATGATTCAACCAATTCACCTACTCCCGCCAATTATCCGATTAGGATAACCAAACAATGTGCTACAAAAAACACTTTTTTCAAATCGATCTCTCCAAAATCAAGAATAACAACATCCACAGCTGATAGATATCCTTGTTGCTTTCTTTTTCATGAGAGAACTTTTATTGTTGCTCTTAATCACAGGAACTGCTTCATATCGCTGACCATGCTGACATATAATAAATATTTTTGAAGCTGCATAATCTGAGATTCTAAGATTCTTCGTTAGTAAAATCTCATCATGAGCATACTTTTTTCAAATATTTCCTTGCTGTCTTATCTTCGATATTTAAAAGATGCACTTCTCTACCAATCCTCACTTAACTTGCTTTCCTTGCCGACCATTTCCTCCAATAAAACTAAGTAATCTTTTAAAAAATGGAAAAAATTAAGTTTTCAGAAAAGAAGAACAAGAAGAAATAATCCTTTCAAATCAAATCCAATTTGGGATCACCTTTCTTAGCTAATTTCGTGAGCGATTCATCTTCTTCTAAAATCTATTCGATTTCTTTCCGTGAAGGCAACAAATCTTCTTTTTTAAATCTCGCCAAATATTGCTTCAGCGATAACAATCTAAGCAATTCATAGTTTATTTCATTTGCTTTAAGCTTAAAAGTTCCTTCAGGGTTGATTTAAAGTGTTGCAGCAATTTTGTTTTGCCAAGATAGCTGAAATATTTTCCCTTTTTGTAAGCTCAGCAAGAGGGTATCTTCATCAATATTCTCACTGACTTACCTACAAAATGCACAATGATTATAATTTATGTTTGTATTTGAAAATCCAACCCGAAATGCATGAGCTAATGGAGAGATGATTCAAACCTAGGGAGAATATAAAATGGCTCGCCACTAAGGAAATCGCAATCACTGTAGATAAACACTTATTCGTCAATAATCCGTATCCTCTCTTCTCCTTCTGATTTGCTAGCACACATTCTTCTTGTGATCTACTACTTCGATTGTGGACCTTAAGCTAAAAAGTATTTGTGTTTTTGACAATAAAACTACCAATCAGATGTTCAACAAGAAATTCTGATTTATCTTGATTTTTTAAATAAATGTCTGTAACAATCTTACGAATGAACTCAAGATATGGGATGATAACTGGCAGCACGGGAAGTTCTTTAGCGAATAGCGGTGAAGCAGAGTTATAAGCTAGAAACAAGGTGTTCTATTGTAGCAGTGCTATTGCCTTGAAGATCTCAGCTTAGGAAAAATCAGTTCTTGAGAGTCTAATTGATTCTCTGGTTGTTAGTGTTGAAATTAAGTTCTCTACCAGTGCTAACAATTCAGATTCCTATTATTTTCTCGCTTCTGCAGCTTGCCTATCAAATGCATAAAGCTTTTTTGAAAGACTCTAAAGTTATTTGTCATCCCAGAATATTGCAGATGCTTCACTGAAGGACTCGAGTTGGAGATAATTTTGAAGGAATCTAAAATCAGCTTATTATTCTGTTTCTTCTGCAACGAAATGTCGCTACTCAGTCTCTGACTTCAAGGACAGGATTAGTAGTATCATATGGACAGATTAAATTATCCGACTATCGTTGACTTTGAATTCATCGTTTAAAGCTCTTTCAACTGATTCTCGAATAGGATATGAATGCAAAGGAGTTAAGCAGCGCTTCAATGAAACAGAGCCTATTTTCTCACCACGAACTAAGAGCTGAGATTATACATTGATTTTGAACATCCCACGAGAATAATCTAGTTGCAATGACTCTTCAAATACTTCTCGGAACCCTTCCCTAACATTGTCAGCTGATTCTGCATCCCATTGCTAAAAATACAAAAATATTTTTTTTGTTTTAAGATCATGTTGTAGGACAAAACAAGGGAGAATAATTCCCTCTCTCTCTCATGGAAATCTTACTTTATAACAGCTACAAAGGCTACCGAATAAGGATATGATTATCAAAAGTGCACATGCTATTTGTTTTGGGTATCGGTGTTGCATCAGAAATGTGCAAAATATCTTAATTGTTTGGATCTTTTGAAAAAACAAATTAATCCAATCGAACAAGCATCAATTGATCTTTTTAATTTAACATCTATCTTCGTGGCTAATATATATGCCTGTTTCTTCCCGCAATTTGATTAACAACTTAGATGAAATACTTCCACGCTATCCAGGAATTGTTCTCAATTTATTGTTTTTTTTAAATACGTTTAAATTGGTAATCACATTTCCAAAACTAACAAAGAAACATGTGTAATTTCACATG
>Ga0302271_10000891_pt1 | contig 29506 bp, 16 predicted proteins | sample III_Bog_N1_1_FD_198767 | JGI IMG/M metagenome (GOLD analysis project Ga0302271, IMG submission 198767) | Peat permafrost microbial communities from Stordalen Mire near Abisko, Sweden - III_Bog_N1_1 | ecosystem: Environmental > Terrestrial > Soil > Wetlands > Peat | place: Sweden: Abisko... | reverse complement strand
CTGGGGGTGGGGGGGGGGAGGGGAATATCTCTCGATGTTTTCATAAATAAAATAGATATTTTTATTAATTAATTAGAAAGGGGAAAAAAGACATCAGAACAATCGAATGCCCTTCTCAATTCATTTCTTGCTGCCTTGTTCCTCACACTCACTCACACTCACTCGCTCTCTTTGGCAGCAACATGATTGAGAATCGTTTGATTTGATCGCATTTGTCATGGCAGGCATCTGTTACTTTTTATCATCTCATACATTTAAGGAGAAAGTAGTTTTTAATGAATCCCATAGCAGCTTAGTTCTTGCATCGCAATTAGAACAAATTAACCCGCGATTTTGCAATAATCTTGCTCTTTAATGAAAATTATTCATTGTAAGATATGAGCAAACTGAACTTCTCTGCTGAAAATCTTACAAACCAAACTATCCCGATCGATTCAAATGAAAAGTAAAGAGATCCCTTGCTAAATCCATCCCCCCTGTCCCTTGAATCTGTTTAGTGCATATTTATATATTTTTATCTCTCTCTCTCTCTCCCTTTGTTTATTTGTTTTGTTTTTTGTAGACTATCAAAATTATTGCAATAAAATTTAAAATAGAAAGAAATCACAATAAAACCAAAAATAAATTAACATTCCAAAAATCAAATCATAAACAGAGAAAAAACATTCAATGCTAAGAAATGAATCCATGGCTTGAATGATATAACAATAAATAAATGGAAATAGTGGCAACAATAAATGTGTTTAAAAACTAAATGAAGGTCACGGAGATAGATCGAGTCAAAAGGAAGTTAACAGTGCTTTAATTAGAAAAATAGGTTTTTACTTGAATGTATTGTATTTTTTTGTAATTAAAGAAAAAGATTTATAATTTTGGGGAAAGAAAAATTTGTATGTTTTTTCAAGAAATCAATTAACGAATAAATAACAAAAAATCAAATAATTTTAATCATTTTTATTCGTTAGAAAAGTAGGCTAGCTGGAGTTAATTGATTTGATTTTTATCTCAAAAAAAGCAAATAAATTACTCGAGTCTAATCTAATATGAAAGAGTTAGAGTGTATTAGAGAAAATAGTATTTAATTACTAATATCTTCTTCTAGCCTATCACTAATGAATCAATTTCTTTTTTAGAATGTTAGAGACTTTTTAATTGTAGCAATCACCATTGCGGAGATTTCCTGTATTTTTCTAGCTGTAATTGCTATTTATTTTTAACACAAATTTGGTTATTTTAAATGTCTAAGAGCTCGTACTTATTTTTATTTTTTTATTTGATTTCTTTGAGATGCTCTTATCTAAATTGAATCTTCATTATTTCCATTAATCAAAAGTAAGAAGGTAAGACAGAATGTTACATCTAAATTTGCTTATTTTTCTCTTCATGTTATTGTAAGTGTTATTTGTTGGTGAGTAATCAAACAAAACAGAGATCGAAAATAAAATAATTACTAACTTTTAATTATTTTAAGCTGGCAAAGAAAGAAAAAAATCCATCATTCACATAAGGGAATTCCATACGTGAAAAACAAACAATTCTGGGATGATTCTTTGAGAGCTCAATAACCTGAGAAACAATCTTTGTACTCCCCAAAAGGGAATCGAACTAAAATCTCCACTTTATTCTCCTAAATCTACAATCAGACAGCAACAACAAATAGAATCAAGAAAACACCTTTTTCTACTCTTAGAACTGCTAATAATATCAAAATAAAAAAGAGAAAACAGTAATTCAGGGTATCTGTTCATCTATTTAGCTGAAGGAATAAGTCCATAGTGATATTGTAGCTCCAAGGGAAGGCTAGTAGTACAAAAACTATCTGAAAAGCAGTTTCAACATAAATACCTTTTTTTGCTTAAACTATCTAATAGTCTCTGACTTCCAGTAACACAATTCATCTATGAAATTACAGAATCACAATTAGCTTATCCGTGAAGCTTATTCTTCTGTGAAATCTAGCCAACTTCAATAACCCCCTTGTGCGTTATTCCAAGAAATCTTATAGGAATAATAGAAGTTGCAAAACCAGTAGGCTCATAAAAATATCTTAGAAGCAGCATCTTAATGCTCTCCTTCACCTCCCGAAATAGACTAACTCTCCTTGGAAGTAGCTAGCCAACCCGGAGAAGATCACGCAGTACCTCCTGAATCTCTCCCTTTGAGGTATTTCGCAGATAACCCTAATCTCGATCTTGAAAAACTCTGCTTGAATTTGCCATTTGAGCGGAATTGCCTATCTTGCAATTTCGGAAAACTCTAGAACTTCTTAGTACATCCAGCGCCCAATAACCAGAACGCTGATTTTTCCCTTGGCCTGCAAGGTGACCTCTTACGTGCTTAGATGCGTTTTAGAGGAAGAACGTTTGTGTTCATGAATCTAATTTGGCTTACCTTGGTAGTGCTATCCTACAGCTAATCTACTTCTTGGTTTGAATTACACACCCTCGACAAGCTCTCTAAGAACATTCTCTAAACCGCTGCAGGTGTTTCCATCGCAGAGATCGTTCTCTGTGGGATACTGCTGATGCTTTCAATACATTCCGTGGTGAATTTCTCGCTGAGAGCTTTAAGGATTTATTTTTATGGAGTTTTGACTATGATAGTCTTAGAATTCGTAGTGAATCTGTTACTAGTGAGTTTTGTCCCATTAGCATTGATAAAAGCTTTTATTCTCGTGCTGTTCCATACAGTATTTGTGTTCGCATCGAAGGTACTCTTGAATGCTATGCAATCGTTCTTAGTCAATTTCTTGCCTTTGATATACAATGAACATCTCATGAATCTAAGCAAAATGTACAATTGGAATAATACCAATAATAATAACAATTATCCTCAGATAAATAATGATAATAATAATAATAATCTCCCTCCTCCAAACTCTCAAAAAGAATCCAGAGATAACAACAAAGTAGAAAACAATCAACTTGTGAACCCTTAAGATAAAGAATCATAGAAAGACTGAATCTTGGTTTGAAAAAGGCTCCAACTTCTTATCGAAATTCGCCCATATCAATATGGTTTCTGCAATCCTCACAAATATCTTGATTCTCTAAATATGCCTAAATTCACTACAAAAAGAGTGATATAGAGAAGAAATTCCCTTCTCTTTCCCCTCCCAACACAAAGATATCCCCAAAATCAATAATGACTATCATACATCCATCTCGTTTCTGTTTCTTTCCTCTTTTCTTTTCCTTCCCAAATTAAAAAACAAATAAACCCAAAGCAAAACTTCATTAAGCAAAGTCAAAAAAAGAACCATTCCTTTTAATTTCGTCTAATTTCTTTGAACTGTAATCTCTTGCGCAATCTACTCACATATGTTCTATGTTTACGTAAAATGTGAGTGTGTATGTGTCTATTCTTCTCTGTTCGTTTATTTTATTCTATTGCAATTGAGTTCATAAATTAATTTTTCATTTCTCATTTTGACGCAATTTGTATTTCCTAAAGTTAGCAATGCTGTCATAAATCAAATGGTTATGATCAAAAGATTATTAGAATTAACCTTTAGCTTTAGTTTTTTTTTGTGTTTTGAAGATTTAAGGCAGGAAGAATCGCTGAAATTGAAAAAATAGAAAACCATAAATTATTAGCAATACTCAACAAATTATCTGATGAACTACAACAGCAAGATGATCAACAGTAGCATATCTGGTTCCTCATCAGGACTCATAACAAAGACACAGAAAGTTTAAATTATAGACACAGAGGATAAACTTTCACCGTCTTGGCATTCTTAAGCCACAATATTCTTGAGAAACCATGGATATGAAATCATAGAGTCAACATCATAAGCTACCAAGAATTAAAGTGGAGTCTTTATATGCAGCAATATCAATAGTGATACTCATAAATCCCATCCTAAATTAGCAATAAAATGGTTAATCTTCGAGAATACTTTTCAGCTACGTTATTTCATCAATCAAGTGGAATTTCTGCAATCGATGCGCTGTTAGAGTTTCATCGAAATCTTCGATTGGCTGGTGGATGAAGATAACTGCAGGTTCTACGTAATAATGAAATACTACCAAAGTAATCTTGAGATGGTAGTTTAGTCTATCGAGAATTCAAAGGAATTCAAGAAGGAAGGAATAAAGATAATAGAAATAATGCTGCGAGTCATGGATTGTTTTATTGGTGCTGTTGAAGCGTAGAAAAACACGAATTAGTTTAAGAATCAAAGAAATTGTCATCAGATAGAAGAATCGGAGGGTGAGGGAAGATAAACAACCACGGGATAGCATGATCATCAGGATCTTGAACATCAAACTGTTCCTTGTTATTTCCTAGACAGGATTATTCCTAAGAATGTGCTAGTATCAAATGCTAATCCATTGTCTTTTGTAATTGCTGATTTTGGATTGACATGTTCATAAGAACCTCAAGGAATATTTAGATAATCTTCAAATCAACGAGAAGAAAAAGAGGCGGATTATCAAGATGATTTAACAGGCTAGGAGAAGGAGGAGGATTTAAGTACCTAAGATGCAGGGAGGATTCTCTTAAGGTTATGTGGAGGAGTCGGTTAAGATAATGAAATTAACTAAAAACATGAAAACATACAGGTTATAAGGGATTCTTCTGAGGGTTCTAAACTATGTGAAGAGTTACTAATCCTTGCTAAAGCGATGAGTACGACAACAACTAACAAAGCTGAAGAGAAACTAACGCTAATCGATGCAAGAGATCGACTAGTGAGCTTGATGAAGTTGAGGTAACATTACATTATGCATGTATAGAAGAGATCATTGAAAAGCATAAAAAGATTTTAGACAATTATGAGTAATATTTTATGTATTTTTGAATATCTTCAGTGAAAATGATGACAAACATTGTGTCTGTGGAGATGATAGCACTCCTATTCTTCTTTCTCTCAATTCTCGCAAGCAGCAGCAGCAGCAGTAGTAGTAACAGTAACAAGGAAACAATCCATATTCAACCGAAGATACAAGTAATTGTAGTAATTGCACTACTTCCAGCACATGCTGCAACAGCAAGATAAGTAAAAAAAAATTCAGGAATACAAATTATTCTTGATTCGAATATTTTATTCTTCTTTATTATGATTGATAATATTAGCTTCTTATGACTTCAAAAACGGTGATAAATACACAGGAGAATGGAAAAATGGCAAGCAAAATGGTTACGGTATTATTCAAAATATTATCAAATCATAACTATTACAATCCTTCAAGAATAAGCTTAAATTTTAGATTTCTCCTTCTTTTTCATCTTTATTTAACACATCTTTCCAAACCGAAGGCACCTACTATTACTCAACTGGTTAGAAGTACGAAGGCCAATGGGTTGATGGGAAAGCTCATGGCAAAGGTGATCAAGAGTTAACTACAATATAAAATAATAGCTTTTGATCTTGGTTGTTTGTTATGGCCAAGCATAGGTAACTATTCCTGTTCGAAAGGGTTTCAGTACAGCGGTAATTGGGCTAACGATAAGAAGCATGGCTATGGTATAAAGATTCATTTTGTATTGGGTGAATTGTTATGCTTCAAAATTGAATTAAGAAACAAAAAGGAGATATCATTGATATTTCATTTGTTGTGCTGCTGAAAGGTGTGCAGTAGTTTGGAGGTGGAGCTCGTTATGAAGGAGAGTTTTAGAACAACTGCAGGACAGGGAATGGTGAGAAAAAGGAAAGGATTTGTTTTTGATATTATTTATTCTATTTTTCTTCTTTTTGGGTTGGTGTAGGTACTGAAATCTATGTGAGTGGTGCACGATACGAAGGATCGTTCAAAAACAACAAAAAACATGGATAAGGTATTATCTTAATTGAGCATGTGTGATTCCTGTTTTACTGATATCAAGAGAGAGAGATATTTCAAGGTTTTCTATTAATATTTTTATGTTTGTTTTTTCTAGGTGTCTACATTGGGACTAATGGATATTCATACATCGGGGATTGGAAAGATGATGAGAGACATGGCAAAGGTACAAGAAAGAAATGAGAAAGAAGAGGGTGAAAAAAGAGAGAGAACTATGTGAGTTTTTAGAATAATTTAGTGTATTTTGAACACATTCAAATTTAAGGAACATATTTATTTGGCAACGGTGACAAGTATGTTGGGGAATGGAAAGACGGCTAGATGAGAGGATAAGGTAACAAAATAGCAAATGAAAGAAAGAGAAACCAAATTGTAAGAACATAAAGGCTATTGCTAGATATTGAATGGATAAACAGGTACATATTCGTTTAGTGATGGAGATCTCTATCAAGGCAAATGGAAGGACGATCTACCAAATGGAAATGGTAATCAACAAAAGGGTGATTAGATTATGATTTAGATGTGATTTTGTTTTTGTTTTCGATGAAAAATAGGTTAGTTTGTGTTTTAAAATGGTGATAGACTCGAAGGGAAGTTCAAGAAAGGCTAGAAAGTTGGAAAATGGAGTAGGTTTAACGCAACAGGAGAGCTTATTGCAGTTAAATAGGTTTCATAAGGATTATCGAGATATATGCGGCCATCATTGATATTTAGATCTTCGATGAGTTCGGATTTGTCATCTAAGGTGTCTTCTGAGTCGTCGTCGTCATCGTTATCTTCTTCGAATATTAATTAGAACTCGCTGTTGAAAGAGCAGCAGCAACAAACAATAAAAGAATGAGGAATTGTAGTAGGAATAAGAGTAATGAAAAACAAAGCTGCTACCCTGTTTCTTTTCATATTCTTGTAGATTAACTTTTATTTATTTGGCTTTGTTTTTGATTTGTTTTCTGATCAAAATTAATTATTAAAAAGTAACACATCTGCAATTCCTTCCTTAATTTGGATGTCTGATCAATTAATTTATCTCTGTCACTCTCTCTCTCTCAGCGTTATGAAGGGCAACAATATTAAAAAATCATTTCCATTTTTGCTAAATAGAGTAAATAAAACTATGCAAGTTTGTTGTTGTTTGTAACTTTATTCATAGCAATCACTCTGCTTTGTTGAATTCATTTTGGCCTGAATTTAGTCCAAATCCTAAACTCGTATGGCAGTACAACTGAATGCAATATCCAAAACTAGTAGCTTTTTAAGTCAAAATCAATCATTCTTGAAAAATCCATTTCTAATATTCATTCGTTCCTTTTTCACTTCTCCGAAATCCCTTCTGACAACAGATTAGTTTTCTCAATTCAATTTGCCTTCATTTTTATTATCTCAGGAATCATAGAACACTGCTAGTTGTGGTTTATTATTCGCAATTAACGAGTTAATTACGCCAGCAGTAGAAAAATATATCCTCCTCTGAAATGCTGTGACAACTTGGTTTTTATTAATTCTAAAACTACCAAACATCCAATACCATTCTTTGCCAAAATAAGTTCAAAAATCTTAATATCCATAGCAAATAATTCTAATACAAGTGCATCTGATATCGAATTTTATCATTTTATTCTTGGATTTGCTCTTTTTCAAAAACAGATGAAACTAACAACAGATTGAAATGTTATCTTTTTTGAAATTGTTCCTTATTTCTTTCTGTGGAACACAATGCATCCCCTCAAATCATCAACTGTTAACATATGAATAGTACTGCTTACTAGACCTAACTCAATCTGCAACGTATGTTCTAGATAGATCACCTTCTATTCTTGTCTTTGCTTATGATATTGCGTCTCCTTCCCCCAAAAGATAATTACTAAATTATCTTATCTCTCCTCTTCTATTTCTTCTATATAATTTAAATAAATACCTTTTTGTCTGATTTAAATCATATCTAGCTTTGCACATCCCTCTCCCCCCCAAAATCAAGGATAAGAAATCGGAGTTAATCCAAATACAAAAGCTACCTTTTAATCACTTTGAGTATAACTATTCTGCAATATCTTTCTACTTATTTTTTGAGAATGTTTGAAATACAATTAAATACTGTAACTCACTTCCTCCAATGTTATTTTTTCTTCCCCCCTCTTTCAGAGCAAAGAGAATTGAATCAAACACAGCACAGCAAATCAGTAAGGATTTAAAAAATAAAAAAGAAGATAAGTAATCCCTCAGATTCTTGAGAGAGACTTAAAAAACGCTTGGAATAATTGATTATCTTAATTTCCCTCAACGCAGAAAGAATAAATCATCCAAAGAGAGAGAGAGAGAGAGATATTTCGTTGAATCTTTTAAAGCAAAGGGAGAAACAAGAAGAAATTAAGCTATTCTCTCAAAATACATTTATATAATTCTCACCAAAGAAGAAGAAGAAGAAGAATAAGAGATAAAGAGTTGTTCTGACTTATAAAACGCACAGAATAACTTGTACTTTTTTAGTTCTTTTGTTGAAACCAAGCTAATAACAACAGCTTAGCTAGCATACCATCAAACAAATTACTAACTAACTCTCTTCTCTTCGTTTCTTCGACCTGAATATTCTCTCTGCTAAGTGCTTGCCTAAAATATCCTCTCGCTGTGACAAAGCGCTGTCAGCAGCAGCTATTACTAATCAATTCACTAAGAAACTCAAAAAATGCTAAAAATTTCATCTCTTCGTAAAAGCGTAAATGATGACACTCATGAAGACCTCTTCAAGCCACACTGCGCTTCTAATGCTCATTAGTCTGAAAACTCCCCAACTAAGCATCTTCCAAAAACAATCTTACAGCAATAATCGAGAAAATCCCTGCCTTTATCATTGCAAAGATAGCAAACTGATAAACATTTTCAATAATAATTTACTCTCTCCCCATTGAGAATCCATCATCGTCGAGCTTCTAAGACTTCCATCAAGGATATACCAGAAGTAACAGCTAAGAAAGAAAAGTCCCTTGGGAGAATACTCCAAATGGACGATGAAGACATGGGAGATAATAATAATAATAATAGCAAGAACAACAACGGTAGTAATGATATGCCCGATGCTAATAAATAGAACCACCCTTATTAATTGGTTTTCTTCTTCTTAGCTCAAGTATTCTTTGGTTGCGGATACATCGCTAAACACAAGCTGGAGGATTCCACTGCAGATAAATAAGTAAACATTAACATATTTGATAACCCTTTCTCTTTCGGGGGGAAAAGACTGCAATTCGAACAATTAAAGTTGTTATTTTGTTAATATTTTGGCTTAATTTTTTTGTGGGAAGTGATGGTGGTATCTGTACTGTAATTCCTTCATTTTTTCCTTACCCTGTTAATCTCTTCAATGAATTTTTCTCAACAACAGGATTTCACCCTGGACATGAAAGTAACACTTCTAAGTATATCCTCCATGATTCTTGGCTTTCTTGGTTTACTCATCTGGTACATTTACCTTTTCAGACATAAAACCAATCCCTATTAATAAGTTGTTGCTCGCATGAACCAACCAAAATCATCTGCTTTGATCATGATTTGGTTCATTTTTAGCGAAGTTACACTGATGGAGTCATTTGCCTTGAAACCAAGTTTAAATGCATCTTGGATGATATCTTGCATCGTCCTTCAGATAACCTACATCCAATCAGTTACTCCTTTCATTATCACGCCATAATCATCATCATCGTCATCTTCATCAAAGCTGCTTAGCACGATCTACCTCATTATCTCCATCGTCTACATAATCATTCGTTTTTAGTTCATAATCTCCTGGGATTGGTTTAGTTGTATCTTCAGCATCTTCATCTCCATCGTATTATTCTTCCATGACGCCAACAACTACCGCAAGAACAACACCCAGCAATAGAATCAATAATCCATAGACTAAACTAAGAAAATGATGTCATCTACTGCGAAAGCTCAAGCACTAAATGACTTGTACTATGAGATCCTTGGATTGATCCCGGAGGGTGTAGCGATTTTTGATAAATCGAAACACATGATATTCGCGAATAAGACGATTAAGGACTTATTCAAATCGAATAAACGAACATTAGAGCATATTCTCATGAGTCTATCAACTGATTAATAGCAGAATGTGTTCAATAATCTAGGATCATAAGTTAACATACCCAATACTAATAGCAGCAATCCGAACAGCAATACACATAACAATAATGCGAATTAGAACAACAATAATAATAATGATAAAAACAACCTTGATAACAACAACAAGAGTGCTACACAGAGTAGTAGTTGCCTAAATCCTCCTGAGAACATCATCCCTAGTCCTAGTCGACCATCGGATATTCGACTCGAAGCGCCCATATAATTTTAGTTTTTCAAGAGCATGCAAAGCCATACGTATCTGCAGGATAACTGTCCTAACACTCCAAATCAGCTGGATGTTACAGATCATTCCAGCGAATTATAACCAGAAATCAACTCTTCAAGACCACTCTGTGCACGTGATAACAGCAACAAGTTACTCTAAGCAATTTCTTAATCGCAGCAGAGTTCAACACTCAAAGCCGAAGTGGATTCCCCGCAGTTCTTGTTTGCTGAGGAAGGTATGAGATAAACTAATCAAGAGAATTATTCCAATATGAGACCAATAACAGACATCAAGAAGGTAATAGGTAACTAAAATGCTATCAACAACACTAGCAACGCTACTTTCGCGAAGCCAGCAGCAGGCAAGGAAATATCTAGCCCTCTGAACTCGCAGGTACCGACTATCACAACCCTCCCGAATAACACCAATACGAACAACTACACAAGTCCTATTAGCAATGTAAACAGCAGTAGCGCGCAACAACAATGCAACTTCTTCGCGGCGTATCAAAAGACCAACAACAACACAGATACAGATGGAGGGATCAATACATTAACTAATACTATTAATACTCAAGGGTAATTTCTGAACAGCAATGTTTATAATAACAATCCTGGTTTCAATTCCAATAGTTCACTGCATTTCCCATTTTAAACTCAGCATCACTTGATACATCATCCTTAGCATACAATCATGCTGAATAGACTGCCTGAAGACAACGATGGATCTTCATCGTTAACTAAAAGCCCTTATTTATGCAGTTGCAATATTAACAGCACGAACATCAACAGCAATAACATCAGTTCGAGTAGTAACATCAATATCCAGTAGAATCTCATAGGAACGAGTATTAACAATTACTACTGCGGTCACAGTGGATAATTCACAGAACGCAACCTGTTAGATTAGCAATAGTAACAATCGTATGTTGATATTCCAGCTGTCGCGGTGGGCTCACCAGGTGGGAATACATAGCAAGTCACGGGGTACTTTAGATAGCACAGTCCTAGGAAAAGATGTGTAGTTGGAGGGAATCAAGATAGTGAGCATCTCTAGGGTAATTAAATATGTAATCTAATCAGTAATAATCACATGAATAACTTAAGTTCTCCAGAGCATGCACAACTGCAATAAGCCTAATAGCCTTCATATCGCTAGTCTTCCATCTAAAAGAGACACTAAAAGATGGCATCGTTGCGGCCAGAAAGCGAAGAACAACATCGTGGCAGTGAAATCGACATGGGTTGCTATTTCAGTAAACTCGGATACTTTCAAGATAATGCTAGTTTTTAACCTGGGAAAAGCCACAATAGGTTATTTAAAAAACGACTGCTGAGCGATAAAAAAACAACGGAAATCATCCAAGGCGAAACGAAAGTCAGTGATATTCTGAAGGATCTATTCGGGGAAAGAGATAAGGAGATGAAGCTGGATGTACCAGGAGCTAGTAGCACGTAGACATAGCCTGCTGAGAGCAACATAGGCGTTGGTGGTACTAGTCAGCGAAGGAATTCCTTGCAGAGGGATGATTTTGCAAAGTCGAAGACGCTCTTTTCGTAGCTGAACAACCCGAAGAATGCAGCGCTAGGGTATATGCAGTTCTAAGAAGACATGATGAAGGTGTAAGTGCGCTGGAAGGATGAGATATTTGTCTTGAAGTTCCTGCTGTTTGAGATAGAGACAGCGGAGAATCATACGGAGGAATTTATCTTGATTCTGGTGGATCCACTCTGGCAGGAGTATTATAACAAGCGCATGGAGGAAGTAGAGAAATACAAGATGAAGATGTTCGCATCGCTATCGCATGAGCTAAGAACACCATTGAACTGCACGATCTCCATGCTCGAAGGATTAGAGCAGTTCATATAAGATCCCTCCATCATAGAAGAGTAAATAGACAATAAGATCCGATATTGATATGGAATCATACAAAATTGGCTTTAAAAATGAAATAATTTGAGATATTTACTGATTCTCCTTGTTTGTTTTTTTTGATCAGCTACTTGTATCCAGCATTGCATTCCCAAAAACTGCTACTGAATCAAATTAATGATATTCTCGACTTTGCACAGATCGACAGTGGCAAATTCAAGTATTCCTTTGTGGACTTCGATTTAATGAAACTCCTAGAGGATTGCTAGACACTCATGCAACTCCAAGCGAATGTCAAATCCTTAACGCTCGAATTACTCTACGATCCAAGATTAGCTGCCATAGTGAAATCTGATCCAAATCGAATCCGCTAAATCCTTCTGAATTTTCTGAGTAATTCCCTTAAATTCACACCAGAAGGTGGGAAAATCACCATCTCAGCTGAGCCTGTTTATTCGTTCGAAACGGACAACCAGCAGAAATACATTAGACTTTCCGTGAAAGACACTGGGATGGGAATGAAACCAGAGACTCTATCGAATATCTTCCATGCGTTCAACAAAACGGAATATGAAAAAGAAGGAGTCAACGCATAAGGCTGCGGGTTAGGACTTGTTATAAGCTAGTCAATATCGAGAGGTCTTTGCTGTACGTCTTCGTAGAATAACATTAGCAGCAGTAATCTCGTTGCAACCTTGCCTGCAGGTGAATTTCTCTTACCACCTGCTTCACAAGGGATTTAAGTGGAATCGGTGTACTAACATGGATCTAATTTTTCGTTTGTCATTCAAGATATGGACCCCAAATAGCTGCTGATTCCTGGGTAATCCAATGAGAAAATTGCGAATAAAAGTAATCGTCAAAACTACCAGCAATAAACCCTGAATGAGAATACTCTCAACAACAACGATGAAAGCTTCAGTTAAAGTAGTGTGAGTATGAGTAGCAATGAGAATTCGAGACCACTGGATATGATCAAAGAAGAACCAACTTCTCTGTCTACTAAACTTGCCAAGGATATTCCCGATAATGAAGAGCACTAATAGGACTAAGTTTTACGAGATTCCTGCAATGTGCAGAATGAAAGCATCCCTGATGGTCCTCCTAGATACTCTTAACCTTAAGAAACACTTGAAGCAAACTTTATTGAAGCGCAGAAACTCAAAGAATAAGAGAATTTGGAGTCCTAAGAATCACCGCGATGTTCCTAAAAAAAGCAAACGAGTATCTCCAAGAGTCAAGCAAATCTTGCATTTCCCACTCATGGTATACCTTCATATTCCAATAACTCCACGTCACCTGGATAAACCACCACATAGATTGGAAATCATGCAACGGCAAATAATCTAGACAGGGAATAATCGTCACTTTCCATAGCTGTAGGAGTTTCAAATCTCCAAAGCTAAAAAGGTTAGTCACATAGTCCGAAGGATAGAGCTGATTAGCATGTGCAAGGTAACACTATAAAACTATAAATTATCAATAAAATATGACTTATTTCCTTCATTCAGATTTAAGCAAAGAACGATTGTTCGTTGGTGGTGTGACTTTCTCTGCTGACCCAACAGCGGAGATTGACGGGAATAATAATATGCTGACACACGGGGCTAGGAGCTAGCTTGCACCATCGTAGGGTCTGCTGTTCACACAAAGTTCGCAGCCAACACCTAATTCGACACAGCAACATCTGCTGAACTCCGAATTAATCGCATTTCGCAACTCCACTTTCACGTGAGATTTATAAATTATATTTTCTATGCACATGAATCTGATCTTACCCTCTTTAACGAATTCTTTTTCTGTTATGTTTCTCAGAAGCTCGAAGCTCACTAGTAATCTTTCTAGAACATTGACTAATAAATCGTTCTCCAAGATGATCTCAGCACAAGGTTTCACGGGATATCATTCCAAGATGAACATCACAGAGGATCTAACTGTTAAGATCCTCTCAGCAATGTAAACCTACCTTGAAGGTTCCGTTTGTTGTGATCACAAGTGTGCACCTATTCTCATAGCAGATGACAACTAATTCAATGTACTAGCTCTCTCTAGAGTTCTTCAAGTAAACCAAGAAAGACAATAACAATTACAAAGCAAACTTAAACCTTCAACTTGAAACATTTTGAATAATCTTTTTCTTCTAATAGATCTTCGCTTCGACCCCTATGGATAAGGCATTTGATGGTAATCAGACATATTAGAAGATAATCGATAGGTACTCCTCTAATAAAGATGACCCCAAGAAATGCAAGGCCTGCAGGAAATACGCATTGATCTTCATGGATATTGAGATGCCTTTTATGACAGGGTATGAAGTTATCAAAAAATCATTGAAGTTCTTTAAAGACCACAATATTGATCAAGCTGACTTGCCATATGTCATCGCGTGTACTGCCCACAGTGCAGATTAAGAACAAATCAAAGCGAAAATAGCAGGTTTCGATGATTATATTTCAAAACCAATCATGAAAAATGATCTTCAGAAACTACTGTGTGATTGGTTCTATAATTAGCATTACTAGAATGCACATAACAATCACAAGCATCAGTCGCTCTCGTAAAATCCACCAATAGCAGGGTAAGGAGGGGGACTGAAAAGTATAGGATAAATTAGCACGAATCCATAGTTAAGCTATGTTGCTTTAGATAAATGAAATATTCAAACAACAAACAAAGAAAAAAGCAAGTTTTGTACATATAAGCACTGCAAAGAAGATCAGATTATGCCAAATGGTTATTGCTATCCCCCCTACTCCATCCACCTTTAGTTGTTTCAATGCATAAGTTCTATTTGAATATGTTAATTTTCAATTGTTATTCACTGATTAAAATGATGATTCTTAATTTTAAAATGAAATCATATCAGAATTTATTTTATGTATGTCATAAAAAAAAAAAAAAAGGAGGGTTAAAGGTTATGATAACTTTTTATAAGGTAATACATCTGTTAGAAAGAAAAGGAGAAATGTATTCACTCAGGAAATTAAAAACAAGGTTAATTTGATGGCCTACACTTGAATTTCTCAGAACTGACTGACTAATACTCCTTTTTGTACATCTAAATAAGATATTAAAAAATGAATGAGATGGGGTTTATGTAATTGTATTCCTTCAACTGATGATCCCTCCATTCTTTGACACAAAGGAAACTTACACATTTTCCTCAAGCAAAACACTCTTCTTTGATCTCTTCTATCCCTCCTGTTCATCTCCTTAGATAGGTTTCCAATCAAAATAATTTATAATTCAAAGCCAACACAAAGGATGTTTTTGTTGTTTTATTGAAAGTACATTAAAGCAAGTTAAACTAGTAAAAAGTTAGTTTTCTTGGGTGGATTTTAAAACATAGAGGAAAAGTTTTATAATATTTAAAATCTGCTGACGTAGAATCGATTTTTATCTGATCTCTCTGTTTATCTCCTTTTTGATTCGTATGATAACCAAATAATGGGATGGTCCAGGATAGCAATGAGATTTTGGTTTATTAAAAAGTTGAAATTGTTTGATGGTCTTTTTTGTGAAACTCTGATTAAGTCTAAATAACCATAGAAAATATTAGGATTGGGGGTAAAATGAAGAAATTATCCATTTTAGATTTAATTCTAAAATACGATGACGAATGAACGATCTGACGTTTCTCTTATGTTAATTAATTATTCACTTTGCTTCGATTCTCGGAAGTTCTAGTGATTGGATTGTCAAATTATTCATATATGGTAAAATGAAATATGGAGATTTGAGAATGATTAATGTAATGGAAGGGTATGTTTTATTTGACAAGTAAGAAGACATGTTGATATATATAGAGTAGGTGAGAAAGAGGGAAAATGAATGAGAAGGGAAGTGGTTGTTTGTTTAGAAAAAGAGATTTTTCTTTTCTATAATTTTTTATTAGAGTATTTCTCCAGTTAGGGTCTTGTTTTTTGTTTTGTTTATCTTCAATATTGAGGGATAATTGACTCTCTGATAATAACCATTCGATCGATAGCTTGCTACTATGAAAGCTTGCTTGGATAATTGCACCATGGATGCTCTTTGATTTATTGTAAATTCAATCTTTCTGACGGATTATAAGCCAGTAACCCGTTTATCAAGCTCATAAATTCCGCGGAATAAACTTTATTATATTTTCGTTGGAGAGAATTCCAGTAGATGTGGTTGCGTCTTTCAGCGAAGAATCTATAATATGGGTCATTCGTCGTTGCTTTGCTGGAATAAGGTGGAAATCCATTCACCATACAGAATAAAATCACTCCAGCAGAGAATATATCGACTTAGAATCCATCATATTATCTAGCTCGAAGCAACTCAGGAGCCATGTACCCATCAGTGCCAAGGACTTAGCTTAGAGGATATTCTGCTGAATTGGGACAAGAAAATCCAAAATCAGCGAGTTTTATGTTGAATTCACTGTCGAGTAAGATATTCTCTGGTTTCAAATCTCTATGGGCATACCCAGCGGATTGAAGGAATTCCAAGGCTTCGAGGATCTGAAGGAAGTAGTACCTCGCTAGATCTTCATCGAAGAGTGGAGAAGCCTAGCTCGCATAATCGAAAAGTTCTCCATTTTAACTGAGTTCCATGACGATATGCTCGCCATCGAAGAGATGAAGTTTCGTAATTCTATGATGGTCACCGAGTTCACTGAGGACACGAACTTCATTTAGTCTTTCATTCGATGATTCAGCGGAAGCATAGTCCGTTCTGAATTTCTTCACAGCGTACTAGTTATTCAGTGCATCCTTCGCGAGGAACACTTCAGATGTTTTGCCTTCACCAATTTACCGTAGAACTCTCAGCTCAGCAATACTCTGTACACAAAAATGAGACATGGTATTTACTCAACAAGAAAAATAGGAATTGTATCCGTTTGATAATTAGTTGGGATGTTGATTTGTAATATTTTTCTTTTAAATTATGTGAATATTTTTCTAATAATCTTTATCTGTAGATTTGCTAGTCGGGAAATAAACAACTTCCTTCCAGCTCAGTTATCTTTAGAATTTGATTCATTTCGACAAATTTGACGGCTGGGGTTGATTTCAAATTACATGAAATTCTCAATATATTTGGGTTAATGCTAGCTGACCAATTAATAATTTCCCTCCTCCCCATTAATGAATCTTGTAATCTTCTCAAAATTGTTTGCAATTTTTTCATTAAAGTCTTTCGTATTGGGGGTTTACCTTTTCTTCTTTCCTATTTTTTTTTCTATTTGGCGATTTTTACGTCATCACTTATTGTCTTACTTTTCATATCCAAAATTTGACAATTTTTCAATTATTTCAATGATTCTGCATACCTTTTGATTTCTTTTTGGGAACGTCACTAGAAATTGATTAGAATAACCGTCATCTTTGACGAATAGAAAATAATAGATAAATATCAATATTTCAAGATATCAATGGTTGCCTCAAGAAAAATTCATGGATTTAGGGAGTTATAACTTCAATTATTAAGGGAATAGAATCTGATAGATAGATGGTTATGTTAGTAAGCTTCCTGTGGGGGTGTATCATGCTAATAAAAAGACAATTTTGAAAATTTTAAATCTCTGGGAACAATTTGACAAAAAAAGATCAAATAAGTGTGCATAATTTGCTCAATTATCTGCACTGACGCAACTATTAATTCGTATTTACTCTCAGGAGCCTTCGAATTACGGCAAAATCCACGCACTAAATTATTTTGGTTTGTATTTTCTCTTCACAAAATGATAGAAAAACCTAGGAGAAGGGGGGAATAGTAAATATTTAATGGGCTATTACATAGATATCCCAGCAGTTAAAGGATTGTTAATTGTAATGAGTCTCAATATGTCTCCCAGCCTTCGATAATCTATGAGGTTTCATTTTATAGACACTTAATCTAACAATCAGATCCATTTGACTGAAAATAAGTGATCCTTTATTGTAAACGCAGCCAGCTTAATAACAATAATTCAAAATAACCGCAAATTCCTCAATTTGAAAAACTCCAACATTATTTTCCTATTTTTGATTCAGCTATGTGAATAATTGAATACTAGATAGTTTATGCCTCTCTTAACTTTTTGAAAATGTTTGTTTTGTCCTCAAAAAAGATCTTTTGTTCAGTTTGTTATTTTCGTTACATTTTTGCTTTGAAATTCATGAAATGCGCCTTTATTAATTTTTAAAAATAGCAATGTCTTATGGAATTAAAATTAAACTGAATATGAACTTCTTCAAACAATCTGATTATCAATCTGCTCATATTGGGACTAAAGATAAATCTAGAGAATACATCACTGATGGTTAGTAAAAATTCTGATTCATTTTTTTTTCTGGAATATTTTAGCTGATGTCATGAAAAAAGAGTAGTTGATGGAAAAATATGAAGATTTTGTCTATTTTTAGCTGAGATCCAACTCAAATTATATTTTCAAAAGCTAGAATGAAAGAGAGATTTTACTTATTCATTTGATTATGTTTTATCACTCAATCAATCTTTTTATCAGTTTATTCAGATGACTTAGTCCTATTATCAAATTACAAATTTTTAAGCCTGAAATATAAATCCTACTTGAATCCTTACTAAACTTTAAATTAACGGCAATTAAGTAAATTAATTATTTTTTATTTTTTTTCCCCCCTTTCTGCCTCATTGAGTATTTTAAGGAATTGATTCTGCATTCACTTTCTATGATTTTTCTACAAAAATAGATTTTCTTCTCCTAGGTTACGCAGAAACAGAAGATATTTGCTACTGAGAAGAAGGACGAGATATCTGTAAAGTATTATTATTAATATTATTATTACTATTAGCAGTTGGGATATTTGTGTTACTAACTACTAATCTTTTTCCAGGACTGATTGGATGAGCTGGAGATTTCCCTGGGCTGTTACCACTACTGCTATTAATATTATTATTTGAAGGTGGTGGTGGTGAAATAAGAATATTCAATTTGTAATTATCCATATTCTTATCTTTCTTTGAAGTCAATGGAAGTGTCTACTTAACATTATGAACAAGAATATTTCCTGGCTGTACCTTCGAACCACAATTACTATTGCTGATACTACTGTTTGGATAAGAGAATATCGAAATATTACTGTTTTCATAATTTTTAGAATTGTTTTTCTGCTTTTCAAGGTTAATTTTCCGTTCGATGAAATTATGTAAACAATGCCGTTCTTCTGCATTTATGCTGTATTGTAACTATTACGTTGGTAGTCTTAGCGAGGAGTTAGAGTGCTATTTAGGATTTTACGAATTACTTAGATGTTGAGTGTTGCTGATTGTTATCTTTGCATTCGATAATTTCCTTTGTTTTTGTCCATCTTTAAATGGACTAATTTCAATATTTTCTTTCGGTTTTATCGGATCAATAAGTCCTTATTCTTCTTGGAATATCTTTACTGGTGATACTTTGTTAATAAATGATTCCATAGATGCAGTTTATGTTTGTGTTCTCCTGTGCTTTGATTACGATTACGTGAACATAAAAGGATGATTATGAAAATCTTAAGTGATTTAATGTACGCTAAATCGCTTTGTGAAGTAATTCTGAGTATTTCTGTTCGGGCTATTGATGGTTTTCACAACAAGTTTATCATTTTATATGCGATCGCTATGGAGGAGCTAGAAAATGTTCTTTTCATGGAGCGATTAACTAGAATTATTCGGAGGATTCTATCGATTCGTTGTTGAAGTTGTGGAAATAGTTGTTTCTTTGGCAGAATCAGATTTCCAAAGGAGAAAATGCTTCATGGAGGTGGAAGGTTTATCAGTAAAAGCATAAGGAGCTGCAGGAGTTATTTACTAAGCTGCAGCTGCAGCATGATGGGATTTGAGTTATTGAATTAACTTTTATCGCAATTCAAGCTTATTACTACTGCTCCCATTGTTGAGAATATTTTTAGAATAGTTATCAGCTTAGTTATCGCTGTTGCTATTAGTATTCCCATTATTAGCTGTGGCTGTTCCATTATTTAACTACAATTATTTCGAATTATTATTATTGTTTGTTCCAGTTTATCCAGGTGACTAAATCAACTTCTACGATAACAGGCTACAGAGTGGTGTAGGTGAAGACTACAAACTATTCTACCCTTTTAGGTAAGTATTCAGTTGTAATCCCTTCCAATTTCCTTTTTGCTTGACTCGAATCTCCGTGCTGCACATGAATTTCTTGAATAATTAATCTTTACCTTCATTTTTCAAACTTTATCTTCGTCTTGGCGAATGGTATAGTTTACTATCATCTTCATTTGATGGCTTACTTGTAATACTACTGTCATCACTGTCATAATCATTGTTGTTATTAGTATTATTGTTATTTGAAGTAGGCGTTTTTCCATTTAATCTGATGAATTCTGTTTTTTAATCAGAAAAAATAGATTTTCTTGGTTTTGCTCCTCCCAAGTGTTGTGCCTATTTCCCAGTCGAAGGAGTCATTGGATTCAGTGAGTTATTACTATTGCTGTTGTTATTCTCTTTAAAATTTGCAGGCAAACCAATTGATTAGCATGAATTCAATGTACCTATCGTTTAGTCAAACGAATTTTACTGGACATTTCCTGAAGAAACTTTTCTTGATTAAGGACCGAAATGAGACAATAGCATGTCACTGCTCTCAATGGAGAATCTCTGACTGTCTGGATTCTTCTTGAGTGATTAGAATACAGCAGTAGGGAAGAGTCCCAGTTGGTTCATATTAATCTAATTATTAATCGTTTTGGAATTACTTTCCGCAAAGATCGATTATTCTGATTCATTTCCTGCTTCTTGCACTTGAATTCTAAGTAGTTCTCTATTCCCAACAGATCTCTAACTTGAAATCTACTTGTCAGAGAGTTAGCCCATATCTTGAGTCTTATCTTCTGGGAGATTTATTTCCTATTTGGAAACAACTTTATTGAAATAAAACTCTTCCTCATTTTGTAACTGCTTTGCATTCTCGTTATTATTATTCTCTGGTTCATGCACATTAATAGCACTACTATTCATCTAATCTTGTGTCTTTTTCCTTGGTGAATCATCCTCAAAAGCTTCAGGGATCTATTTCATGGAAGTTATTTTCAGTAATTATAGATTTGTATTATTCATCGGTGTAGAAGGTGAAATAACATCCTTATCAAAAGGTATTCCATTCTTTACACCTTTTTGCATGTTCTCCTCTACTAGCCCTCTTTAATCTTCTATATTATAATTATCCTCCTTATTCTTTCCCTTCTTATTCAACTTCTGCTGATGCTCGAACAAATCTGCTGATTAAATCTCGCTAATCACTTAATTCGCGGCTTCATTAAACGATAATCTCGGTGTGTCATATATATTCCGCAACGACACAGGTGTCAACGGATGTCTTTTACCTACAACTCCCTTGATTCTCGTAATCATCGGGGAATCTTCTTCTTCACCATTTTCAGGAATATCTTCAATTTGATTGTTCAATTATGGCTATGAAGCTGAGAATTTCCCACTTTTGAGCATCCCAGCGTTGCTCGTAGGACTAGTTTAAGCTGCCATCTTAAGTGTTTCATTACCATTTGCAGCTGCGTTATCATTAATTAAGTCTTTTTTCGCATTATTGTTGGTATGTTTATTATTATTATCTTTGTGCTTATTCTTTTTATCTTTTTTCTTATCTAAATGAAACGAAATCAATTACTACTCATCATCATCGGAGTCACCTAACGAATACTCCTCTTCATCATCATCTCCTTCATCGGAGGAATGTACTGTGTCCTTCTTGGGACTTCCGAGATTTATGTCATTTATATTTGGGATTTCTTTATCTTTATTGTTACCATCCTTATCCTTATTCCCTAAGGGTAGCTAATCCATCGCAGGTGAGAGTAATGATGCAGGGTAATTATAAAACTCTTTATTCAACTATTATGCTTTGCTCGTAGTTCCTAAATCAATTTATTCATTGTTTCCAGTGATTTCTTATTTGATCTATGAGATTGGTTTGAAATGTGATTGAATTTTCTAAGCTCCTACAAGGCGTCTAGATATCTCATCCAGTCGTTTTTACTTGTTGATTGCTTCATTGAATTGCTAGTAGTGATTTATATGAGTTGTATCTAATCTGCTGTTGTTTGCATCTAGAGTTTATGATTGTTGCTGTGTTTCATTTTGATTGTTAGTGGTAGCGTTTTACGTGTTGTCGACTTAATTACTTTAGAATGAAGAATCATTAGGATCTTAGGATTTGTCAATAACAAGCATTGGATCGTCTTTTGAGAGATTATTCTCATCGTCGATTGATCTGCGCTAGGAAGAGGATATACTTGAGTGCCGTTTAGAAGGTGACATGATTTCGTCGGTTAAGAGTTTCTTATTTTCGAGCTTTTGCAGCTGAAGTTGTTGTTGCTTCTGAGTTTCTAACTTCAGAGCGTTCATAGCGACTAATCTAATAAGGGGGAGAAGCAAATCAAAAGAGAAAGATTAAGAAAAAAGATTAATGTTTTTGAAATTGTGTTTGTGCTTACTCAGTAATGGCTTGTTAATGTAAATTTTATATTTTTTTAACAACTTTAGAATCTGGCTCGAGTCTGAGTAGATATGTGTTGTCTTGGATGAATTTGAGTGTCGATCTCGCCCACTGTTCGGCGTTTTCATAGTCTTTTAATCTAATCTTGCATTTAACGATTTTTACATACGCTTAGACGTAAATTAGCAGATCATTTTACAGGAAATATCTACCAACATCGTCGATATTCTTCTCTATGATTTAGACACCTCTAAGAAACGTATTGACGATAATGTCATTTTCTTAGTTGAAGAATTCATAAATCATCCCACAACCAACGTAGATTCTGAAAGGAACGAGAATGTTAAATGGTTTTCGTCTGTATTCCTCGAGCTTCGAAGCGCAATCAATGTAGATCTCGCATTGGGTGAGCAGCTGTCGATATTAGTTTGTTAGGATGAAGAAATTTGTTCTATCGATTTCAACGAGATAGCGATAGAAATTCACATCATCGTCATAAGGATTCCTGTTGATTTTCTTACGTTTTTCTACTAATTCGGTTGCTTTCTCGAGATAAAAGTACCCTCGATCTGGCTCGAATCCATCAACGAAGAGTTAGGAATATTATCGCATAAACAAGATCTTTAATTTAACAAAATCCCATTCTTCTTTGAGATTCAGCGTTGTGCGTATTTTTTTGTAGAATCTGTACCCTTTGCTTAGACGTTTCTCAAGCTCATCGAGATCCATGACTTAAATAGATTAGGTCTTCTTGCTTTCCTTAGGGGTTTAAATGTAAGAAATGTAGAAACAAAATGAAGAAATGAATGATCCAAAAGAAGATAATCTTTCGATTTGTTTATATTGGATGTCTCTTTTATGTTACCTCTTTGTTTACAAATTCCATGTCTAGTAGAGTTGTTGGATAGTTGAGAAGAAACTCTAATCGCTCATACTCAACATAAAAAATGTAATGAATTGTTCTGAATTTTTCTCGAATCGGTGCTGACTTGAAAGGATCCATTTATCCTTCTTGAGAGATATGCTGAGGGCTCCACCAATGCCAAGTGAGGTCTTCTGAGGAGTTGCACTGGGCAAGTTTAATAGAAAGAATGATTTTAATAATAATATTCCCTTTTTTTCTTTTTCTTGTTCTCTTCGCCTACAATCTTTTAATTTCTTGTAGTTTACGATTCATAACACCGATTTTATTAAATTATATCTTCAAATTAACTTGCGAGCTTATAGCTTACTTTATTCTTTCATTACTTTGTAATACTCTTGATAGATCTAATGTGATTCTAGCTCAAACTCGCAGAAAAATAGATTATTATTTTAATAAGTTTTTGTTTCTTTTTCTAAATTCCAGTCATCAATTACTCATTCTACACAGGCGTACACTGAACACTTAACACTTTCTCACTCACTTTGCGCTTAAAAGTATCCCCTTCCTTCACTTTTAATCTTCTTTTTTTTGCAGACATATTTATTTCGAATTTCGTTTAATTATTAACTTTATATTTTGTGTTGTGTTATTTCATTTTTTACAAAAATCAGAATCCATATCATAGAGATTCTGTTATTCTTACAGTTTACATGAATACAAGCATAATATACTTTTTAATAGTACAAGGATTAGTTAATTGACTAGCTATAAAGAAAAAATTGAGTAATTTTCAGGATTTATTGAAAAATGTAAAGAAATTTTAAATCAAATTAATTGTGTTTATTTCAATATTTTCATTCATTTTTATGCTATTTTTATCTTTTTCCAGTTCCATCCTCTATATTCTTCTATGATTATTGCTAAGATTCAGACTTCTCCTCTATTTCCTTTCTAAACAATAAGCATTACGTGATGAATACAATCAATTGCTTGTAGGTTCCCTTGGAGATTCCTTTTTCTTCAAAGTATGCTACTATCCCCTTGATCCAAAATACCAGCATCGATTAGTTGATCACAAAATGCAACAACGCAGGCTCTGTATCTAAAACAACATACAAATCCTTGATATTCAGCGCCTATTTGATGAACACCTCCAGAAATGTAAAATCCATTGCTTTTGCTTCCATTAAAGTATTCGAGAGTGTATATTTCTACACCCAACCTTGCAGAAATGGTAGCAGATCTTCAAAGAACTTCTCAGCGTTTTGATTGATCACATTAAAGAGATTCTACCTAACCCCAGCTTTAATCCTTAATTTCATAATTCGCAGCTCGAGATCAAGCACAGATTTAGAATCTGTTTCTTTTAATTATTCTGCTAAGAATTGTAATAAGTGATCGAAAAATCTATCGTTTAGTTAGAATTTCAATTTCGAGGATATCACATTAAAGAATTGCTCATACGGTTGGTTATTATAGATCACTGGAAATAGCATATCAAAGAAAACACCCGTTTCAGCAGTATTCTTGGGATTTCTAAAATAATTCGCAAGCTAATAGCTATTCATAAGTGATTAAGGCAAATTCCCCATTGTCTATGAAAACGGATGACTAAAAATCGAATATCGGAGATTCTCAATCTGCATAATGATATAGAACCTCAATTTCGCATCAAGATTGATCCCACCAGTGATCTCCCATGCTATTTTCTTCACCGTGTAGAAATCATAAAAACTCATTTGATTCCCTTGTTCTTTCCAGATACTGATTTCTTTGTTAACCGTTTCTTTATCGTTACTTAGGAGTCCACAGATACAAGCCATGAGATGCTTATCGAGGAGTTCTAAATCGTCTTCTTCTAGGAGGTTCATTTTACTTGATGTGTTGATGTAGTTGTTAATGGATTTTACACCAGTTATGATAAGTTGCCTAACTCGAACAAACCCACCAATTTACTCGATTATTGTAGCAGGTAGGATTTGTTTGCGGATGTTCCATTAAATTACTGGCAGGAATTAAGATTGGACATTTGCATCCAGCCAAGATAGTTTCTCGTTCAGTGAGATAAAGCATTCTGTGGGATTGTGTGAGCTAAAGTTTTGATTTAACTTATCGTCGTGTATCTGTTTGAGTGTTCCTTCGTTCTTAGCATCAATTTCACGAAGGAATTCTTTGTTTGATGTGTAATTAGGATCTCTGTTTGAAGGTATGCCATCACGTGTTTCTGATTAATTATTAGGTTGTGGTGCAATACCAAAACCATTTACTAATTCAACATTTTTTTAAGGTAATTTTCCTTTTTTATAAGTTCTTCGATTAATATTATTAGTTTTATTTCCTGATATTCTTTGATTTTACTGCCCATTTAAGGAGTTTCTTTGCATGTGTTCTTCGATTCTAAGTTCCTTTTCTGTACCTGACAATGCATGTTTAATGACTTCGAAGACAATTTTCATGATTTCCTCTGGAATCTTCTAACCAAAATTGAAATCCTTTGGAGAAACTCCAATTTCATCGATGGTAGTAGGTCCAAAAGTATTCTGCTCAATTATGTCTTTTATGTTCTGCTTTGCTGGATTATTCCAACTAGCATTGCCATTTATCATTACATTCGTGATGAATGTCTGCTTCTTTGATGCAATCGCTGCTAATCTACATGTATTATTAGCTTTAAACCTTGCGAACATATCTTCCACACAATATTAATAGAAACTCATTGTAAAAAATACAAATTCCTCGGCATCCATTAAACACGAACGAGTGATCGATTTCACGAAATGAGGACGGCTTTGGAGATATCTCTCAAGAACTTCTCTGACTTTTCGTTTTTTCTGCTATAAAAAATCAACTAAATGCGTTTCTTTAGCTAGATCATTCTCCACATCCAAACAAAGTTCATTAGTACCCTTTGTAGGATATTATTCTCCTACTTCATTCAGATTTGTTTCCACACTTGACGATCTTAAAATAATTTTCTGTTCTAACATTCTTCCATGTTCTTGCTACTACAAATTCCATTGCCTTCCTTAGCTTTACTACTACTATTACTCCTTTATTAACGCATCTATCTATACTGTTTATCGCATTTCCGTCTCTAAAGTTAACTTTCTTTGGAAAGCTTTTTACTTTTCAATTATAGAATTGCGTTCTCTTAATTTTGCTTCTATTTTCATCGATAACGATTCATGCATTTTAGGATCTTAACCTCTTAATTTACTCTCTAATTTCTTATGCATCAAATCCTCCTGAAATTCATGTGGATCTTTCTTCCTCGCAAACCTTAATTCATTCTCATCCAACGCGACACTGAACTATTATAAATCTTGCTAAGAAGCTGGAAATCGTAATGCTTCACAATCACTACCAGCTATATTACTTGTATATTTACTTAGATCTTATTAGCTCCCTTAACTTGTGGCATTTAAATCAGATATACTCACAAATTCCTTATCAAAAACTTATGTTAAAAGACAGAGTTTAGGTGTTTTTGATTGCTTTAATTGTTCTTCTAGTCTCGTCTACCAAGATCGCACTTCAACACCAGGAAGATTAGCTAAAAAACGCTGATACAAGGTGTGTGTAAATTATGATATTGTTTTGGTAGAATTCATGTCTGTAGCAGAACGGACAGGGAAGAACTACTACTCGTCAGTTTATTATGAGTAGAAATTCATGTCAGTTGCACTAGTTGAATTTGTATTGTTCTTCTTTCTTTCATTCTTATGCTAGGTCGTTGAATGGTAAATCGATGGCTCTCTGTTGTGCTGGGGATCTCTATTAATGTCACTTTTATCCGTTCCAAGTTTCATTTCAGATTCATTGAGTGTTATTCTGTGAAGAATCTCACAAGAGCAGTGAGGTTGTCTGAAATATGGAGTTGAATGGTTTAGCTTATCAATGTTGGCTAGATTCTGAAGTGAAGGCAATTCTTACGTGGAATTCAAGGTGAACTAATTTTAAGATGGATTCGATGGATGAAAGGTAGAAAATTCGTTACTATTTAATGAACCCCATTTCTCACGAGCATATGTAGTCTTAGAAGCAGGAGATGCATGAAGAAAAGGATGAGAGTTGGAGGGATATCGCTGAGATTATTGTTGTTGTGGCTGAAGTTGAACTTGAAATGAGCTTGTTTTCAGGAACTTCTTGATTATTGGTTAATCATGTTGAGAAATATTCATGATTTTTTTTGGTGTGATCTCATTTTCAGGAAATAATAATAGTTTTCTTGTTCCTGTGTTAGGTTAATTAGATGTATTCGTTGATTTAGCTAAGCCAAATGCAGGAAGATTCTTGCCAGAAGACATTGGAGTACCTTTAGACGTTTATTAAGCAAGAATCGTTGAATGGAGATTATTCAATGATTAGAAGGTCATTGCGGGAGTTGTTGTGTTAAATTCTAGAGATTTACAAGGAGACTACTTCCAAAATGCAGAAGCGGTTGAATTTGTCTGATGTTTATTGGAGAAATCATTACTATCTTTGGGTTGCAGATTCTTGATGGCTTATGATTAAGTCTGTAGATTTCTTTCAGAGTATCTCTATGTATTTTGATTGCTTTAAATGCTAGCAAGGCTATTGTCCTTTGAGGAATTGGATGCTTGAGATCCACGCATGTAATAAGCTTGTGACTTTCTCAATGGATTTATATTGTATCTAGTGTTATTCTCCACTAAGTTGCGTTGTACTTTACCTTAAGTTGAGATTTTCTCCGATAACATTCTCCCAAGCTTCTTGCCGCCTTAAAATGAACCTTCCATTTAAATACATGCACTTGATATTTTAGGAATGATCTCTCTTGATGATGGCTATGGTTGTAAGGTTTCCAAGCTTGCTGAAATCATTATTCCTTTTGGGTAAAACTAACCAAAAATATTAATTAAAATCTGAAATAACCACTCACAAAAAAGAATTAGTATTTTTCTTAAATATAAAAGAGAGAGAGCTACAAGAAGAAGACAAATAAATGGAAGTTTAGAATTGCAATAGGAAGGATTAATAGCAAATCTTTAGAATTTACTAAGCTTTCTTATGGCATTAAATTTGTTTATTGTTCATGCTTTTTTGTTATGAGGAAAGGAATAGTTTTCCATACTTAACTCATACTCAATAATATTAGTGGAATTAGAACTGCTACAAAGAGAAGGATATTAACACGTATTGATGTGATGCTTGAAAAGACATAAAGTAATAAAGATTCGCAACAAAAATTAAAAAAGATGAGTGAATCATTTATTTAATAATGACAAATGAAAATAACAACATACTTGATAAACTAAAACTAAATGTGAAACTGCGGAGAGATTAAATGTAACTGAAGATAGTGGGGGAAGAAGAAGAAGAAGAAGAAAATTAATCGAATTCATTTAATGTCAAGATATCCTTTGAATTTCGAAAGAAATCACTTATTTTATTTTAATCATTCGAAATCAATAAATCATATTTAAAAAGGAGTTGTATTTTGTGCGTTGTGAAAGAAATTGATCTTATCTATGAACAAATGTAAGTAATTATCTATTATTTTGAGTTGGATTGATATCTCGAATAGTTAGCAGTGTTACTGAATACAATCTTTGTCAATTTACAATAAAAAATTATTTTTAAAAATCCGCAAAAAATCAAAAAAAGAGTTACAATTTTTTATTGGATTTCCAAATGTCTTACAGTTTCATTGGATCTGCTTGATATTTCTTTCAGCGGAATGAATCTTTCAATTGATTTTTAAAAAGCAATGGTAATCAACCAATAGGATGAGAAAGATAAAGATGTATTTCATTTAGTAATTGTCGAAAATACTGTTATCTTTTTTTGCTTCTTTTCCTTGCATCTATCTATCCATACATTACACATCCACCTTTCGAATTTCAAACACCAAAATAATTATTTTCCTGCTAAAAATTATAATTTTAATTCAATGATTTATGAAACTTATTAAGCTGTGAGAAGAACCCAAAGAAGGGGGGAAATTGATTACTTTATAAATAAATCTCTCTCTCTGGGTTTCGAGTGAGATAGAATTTAATAAGAATTTCATTTTCAATTGATGTTTTTTCATCAGAGCCTTGGGAGAATGTCTATTAGTAGATACTGAAATATGTTGGGGAAAGTAGAGGGGGGGAGAATATATTTAATAATATAACATCACTTTGGCTGAAAGAAAACAAATTACATAAAAA
>Ga0302271_10000887_pt1 | contig 29534 bp, 16 predicted proteins | sample III_Bog_N1_1_FD_198767 | JGI IMG/M metagenome (GOLD analysis project Ga0302271, IMG submission 198767) | Peat permafrost microbial communities from Stordalen Mire near Abisko, Sweden - III_Bog_N1_1 | ecosystem: Environmental > Terrestrial > Soil > Wetlands > Peat | place: Sweden: Abisko... | reverse complement strand
GTATTTATTATTTAGGAGAGTTCTTTTTCTTACCGATTTTAAGCTCCCAAACTTTATCCAGATGGAGAACATATGTAATCCTTTTAAATGTATTACTCTTTTCCATTTTATGCTTTTCTCTTTTGCTCCAAATTTAGTTCTTTAGTCTTTTTTTCATAGTAAACTTATAAAGCTTGTTGCTATTTCTATGCCTCTGCATCTGATATTTCAAATATGTCATCCTCTTCAAAGTTTTCTTTATTTGATTCATTTTCCACAGTGTCTGATTTTTTAAAAAGTGTAAAAAAAAATTAAACATAATTACCCTTGCAACTAGCAGATAGAAGGACTAAAAAATAAAATGAAAGTGAGTGCGTGCGTGTGTGTGTGAGGGAGAGAGAAAGAGTCAGAATAAGAATAAAGGAAATAATCTCCAAATATTACGATGTTTAAGATTTGTACTCATTGCTTGGTTTGAACTAATACTGTTCTGTGGTTTTGTTTGTTTTATTTTCTCTTGAGTTCCAATAATTCTCTTCTTTATTTTAACACTTAATAGCAGATAAAAAGGGAATAATTTTTTTTTCTCTTCCAAATTTCCTCCTCCTATTTTTAAATTTTTAGCCTGAGAGTTTCTTTTTGTCTATCATGTTTAATTTTTTTTTTCTTCTGAAAGCAATAAGAAGCATTCTAAATTTGTAATTTTCAAAATAGAATAGCGAATGAATAAATAAGATAAACCATGAGATTTTCTGATTCTTCTTCATTTTTACATTTTTTTTTTCAATTAATTAAGGAAAAAAATGTTCTATGTATTAGTTTCCTAATTATTACAATGAATTTTTTTAGCTTAATTTTATGATTGATTTAATTAATACAATTAAGAATATCCTGTTTAATACTTAACAAAAAATTAGGTTGCTTGTATGCAACATGATATTCTTCAAAAAACATACTCATTTTTGGGATTCTTTTTTCTGTCTATTGATTTTATCTAACTTTTTTCTAAAAGGATCACGAAAATCTCCCTTTAACTCATATCAAATTATTGTTAATATAAATTTTAAGATGGTAAATTGTTTCTAAATAACAAAGATTAGTTTTCTTGTTTGAAACACTCTTATTGTTGTTATTGTGGTTGCTATTATTGATTCATATTAATATGTATTTATAATTGGAGATCTTCCTTTTAAACACTGAGTTCTCACTTGAGAGCAAGAGAATATCCTATTGCTATGGTGAATAGAGAATATAATATTATCCATCAGATCTGTACCACAAGAAAATAGACTGTTTCTCATATTCTTAGGATCTCAAATCAAAAATAGAAGGATCCATCTCATAATATGGCGAATATTCGTTAGGTAAAAGCTCATTATTCTTTTGACTAATGAAAATCACCAAGCGGCACTTCAAGAAAGTAGAGGCTATCGTGAAAAAAGACCCATCACCACTTAGCTCTTTCATGCTTGTCAGCTAAGCTATTATTGTTTCTCTGTTGATTACCTCCGCTAGAGTGCCTTGCTGAGTTGTCTTAGTTAGCTCCTTTACTGCATGGATCAATAACTTTCGAATCATGAACTACAAGGACTAGTCCATCACCGGATCAGACAATGACTGCACAATATCAGCAACGGGATCAAGAGACCTGCACCACTGTTCGGCTTTTTCAGTAAAGTAGTTTTAAAGGAACTAGGTGAAATTCTATGAATCAAGAGGTCCTAGGGGTGGGAAAGCTTTTTCAAGATCTTACAATTCACAAATCTCCAGTTTTATTAAGGAATTAAGGAATTCCTGAAAACTAGTAGATTTTGTCCTATTTAGCAATGCACTTTTTGTGAGGAAGTAGCTTATCCCAAACGATCTTAAGAACCCAAAGGTATCATTGCGCTGCTTGCTGATTGACTAGATTTATTTCTCCTAAAATTTTTGGCAATAGCTTTCCCATTTTGTTGGATTAGTTTTGAAGACCTCTTTGAGCAATTTAGCTGCCGAAATAGGATGAGAAAAAATCTCATACTTTTGCTGCTCATCAGAGAAATAGAACAATTTTATTATCTTTGTGTATATATCACGCTAATTATTTTGCTATTCCCATAATTACTCCGAAAGCTTCATTTCTTCGTTAGTGCAAGGCTTGATCTATGTATTAATAGCTGCTTCTTTCACTTCCTCTTCTTCTTTTTTATTTTTTAAGAATAGAAAATAACCCACTTTTTGATTAATCCAAGAAAAATGTAACTAGTTTTCTTTTAAAAATCAAAATAGCATCATTACCTACTTGCCCCATCATTTCACATCCATATTTCTGCTAAAATAATGTAACTGATTTTTGCAAGTTATCTCTTTGTTCTCTCTCTTCATCTATTTACATAACTTTTGAGGTCACTTCTTAGACGAACTCTTCTACTTTTTCCACTTGTGTGTTTCATTCAAAATAATAAATCAATCTTTTTCTTTACAAGCCAACAAATATCTCTGTTGTTACCTATTTCTTCCTTTTTTATTGTTTGTTAAACCAGTATTAATAGTTAAACTGATTTTGTCTTAATCTCCTTTAGTGCACTCTCTAGATTGGCTATTATCTTACCTGTTTATTTCAATTATATTACTCATTCTTTTTGTTTTTTTATTGTGTGGTTAAAAATAATAAACTACATTTTTTTTCTAACTAAAATAATAAAGCTGTTGTTACCTTATTGTTCCTTAGCTATCTATTCTTAATATTCTTTTAACAACGACCCAAATGTACCCTTTATCTCCTTAAGTTCACTCTCTGAATTTTCTATTTACATAGCTTATTAATATATTTATGCTTCGTGGGTTTTCTCAAGAAACTTTATTTTATCTATCAATTGAGAGTTTTTCTGCTTCTCCTCTTCTAAGCTTATTTTAGCTTAAGCTAGCTATTACTCAAAAATGCTCTGGATCTCTTAGTTATTCAACTTTTGATATTCTTTCTGTTGTTGTGCTTCAATTAATCTAGTCTTAAGTTTTTCTATTTCATTTAGAGCCTGAGTTAGATTTTCAGAGCTATTTAGAATGTCTGCGCTTTTTGTATTATTGGAAGGAAAAGATATTCCTTCTTCATTACCTGGGACTTGTTTATGATAATCAAAAGAGATTGACGGCTTTTATTCTATTCGGTTTTGAAGGTGGTTCACATCTTTTTCAACAATCTGTTAGAAAACTGCAATTGGTTATTTTACTGTGTTGAATGTCCTTGCATGTTTGTCTGCATTTGTTAGTTTATTCTGTTCAGTTTCGTCTTCTTCTTACTCATCTATGCTGCTGCTGAAGTCTGATTCATTAGAGAAGAAGTATTAAATAATCCATTTTTTCTCAATAAAATGGTGCTTTCTGATAAAAAAGTACAACTCAAATGAAACAAAAATTCAAGGGAAGGATCCTAACCCATTGTTTTCCATCATATCCAATAAACCCATGCTGACCTCCTTACCAGAATCAAAATTCATGCTGAGCTTCCTGTAGTTTTGAAATAGAATTATGGATCTTTGACTTTTTTTTGTTGTTTTCTCTTTCCTCGAAATGTGTTTTTTTTCTTCAATTTAATGCATGAAATTCGTTCTTTCTCTCAAACAATCCCATACCCTCTCTAAAATTCTAAGCCCTTCAATATTCAGACAACAAAAACAACAATCAGGCTTATGACTACTATTAACATGAATTTAAGATAGTTTATTATTTCTAAATAACAAAGGCTAGTTTCCTTTTTAGAACTACTCATACTATCATTTTGTGGTTACTATCATTGATTCACATTAATATGTATTTTTAATTATAGATCTTCTTTTTAAACACTGGGTTCTTACTTGAAAGCAAGAGAATATGCTACTGCTATTGTCAATAGAGAATATCATACTTTCAAATTGACTGTTCCTCATATTTTTAGGAGGTCAAATCAAAAATAGAAGAATCCATTTCATAATATGGCGAATATTCGTTAGGTAAAAGCTCATTATTCTTTTGACTAATGAAAATCATCAAGCGGCACTTCAAGAAAGTAGAGGCTATCGTGAAAAAAGACTCATTACCACTTAGCTCTTTCATGCTTGTCAACTTATCTATCATTTTATCTCTATTAATTATCTCAGCTAGAATGCCTTGCTGAGCTGTCTTAGTTAGCTCCTTTACTGCATGGATTAATAACTTTCTGATCATGAACTACATGGACTAGTCCATCACCGGATCAGACAGTGACTGCACAATATCAGCAACGGGATCAAGAGACCTGCACCACTGTTCGGATTTTTCAGTAAAGTAGTTTTAAAGGAACTAGGTGAAATTCTATGAATCTAGGGGTCCTAGGGGTGGGAAAGCTTTTTCAAGATCTTACAATTCACAAATCTCCAGTTTTATTAAGGAATTCCTGAAAGCTAGTAGATTTCGTCCTATTTAGCAATGCACTTTTTGTGAGGAAGTAGCTTATCCCAAACGATCTTAAGAATTCAAAGGTATCGTTATGCTGCTTGCTGATTAACTAGATATGTTTCTCCTAGAATTGTTAGCAATAGCTTTCCCTTTTGTTGTATTAATTTTGAAGACCTCTTTGAGAAACTTAGCTGCTGAAATAGGATGAGAAAAATCTCATACATTGGCTGTTCATCAGAGAAATAAAAAGGTGTTATTATCTTTGTGTAGATATCATGCTTACCTTAGAGAATCTGCATACGTTCATATTTAATATTTAGATTGTTTGATTAAAGTGTTTTCCAGACCTGAAGAGACAGGCTAAATACTAAAAAGGGTTAAATTAAAGTACATGAACTCCAGAAATCTAACAATTGTTTTGTTAATGAAGAGTTTTTTAGACATAGAAGGCTGTGGAAGGGGCAAAGTTTCATTTCTTCGTTAGTGCAAGGCTTGATTTATGTATTCATAGCTGCTTCGTTTGCTTCTTCTTCTACTTCTTCTTTTTATGTTTTAAGAGCACAAAGTAACCCATTTTTTCATTAAACCAGGAAAAATAAAACTAGTTTTCTTAAAAAAATCAAAATAGCATCATTATCTACTTGTCCCTTCATTTCACATCTTTTTTTCTGGCAAAATAATAGAACTGATTTTTGCAAGCCATCTCTTTGTTCCCTCTCTTCATCTATTACATAGCTTTTGATGTCACTTTTGTGAGAAACTCTTCTACTTTTTTCACTTGTGTGTTTCATTCAAAATAATAAGTCAACCTTTTTCTTTACAAGCCAACAAATATCTCTGTTGTTACCTATTTCTTTATTTTTTATTATTTATTAGACTATCAATAGTAGTTAAACTGATTTTTACCTAATCTCCTTTAGTTCACTCTTTGATTGGCTATTCTCTTATCTGTTTATTTCAATTATTTTAATTTACATCGCTTATTATTATTTTTATGCTTCGTGAGTTTCCTCAAGAAATTTTTTTTCTTTCATCAATTGAGAGTTTTTCTGCTTCTCCTCTTCTAAGCTGATTGTAGCTTAGGCTAGCTATTACCAAAGAATGCTCTGGATCTCTTAGTTATTCAATTTTTGATACTCTTTCTGTTGTTGTGCTTCAATTAATTTAGTCTTAAGATTTTCGATTTCCTTTAGAGATTGAGTTAGATTTTCAGAGCTATTTAGAATGTATGCGCTTTTAGTATTATTGGAAGAAAAAGGTACTTCTTCTACATTACCTGGTGAAATTTTTTTTTTTCAATTGAATGCATGCATGAAAATTCGTTCTTTTTTTCAAGCTTTCCCTTACCCTCTTTAAAATTCCAAGCCCTTCAATATTCAGACAACAGCAACATAAATCAGACGTATGACTATCTTCTCCCTTGCGCTTGCGGATTGATTAAATATTTTTTTGTGAAATGTATTTTTTCATGAATTAATAATTGTGTAATAATATCTTTAATTTTAACATAACCTAATAACAATTAGTTCTTTTTTTCTCTTAATGAAATTGAACTGAACTTATGGTATTTAACAAAGAAAAAAACGCATTTAGTTGATAAGAATGATAATTTGTTTTTCTCAACATCTTGAATTCTATTAAATTGAGGTAAGTATGTCAGCTAGATCTTTCGTGTATAAGATATAATAGTGCCCTGTTTTCAACCACAGAGCTAACTAGCTGCATCCAGAGCGCTTAATGCCTTTACTATTATTACTTTTGAACTTCAAAGGTGACTGTGGGATCCCAGGGAGAGGTTCATAAGTTTGATATTCGTTTTTTGTTCCATTCTAACAGCTTAACAATAAGAAATATGCCTCGAGATATGTCGCCAGGCAAGCGTAGATCTCACTTGACCCATTCTCAGCGTTGAAGTCAAGAACAGATCTACTAATTTTCTCAACATCAATGTATTCAAAAAGATTTTATATTTGGTTTTACTTGATTTCTTCAACTGCCTTGATAATCATCGATTTAGAGAGGATTTACATTGCCAAATCAAAAATTGGGTCGTTTAAGCTTTCCATAAGGGACTTAACTGCTGATTGTTATGTGAATTATGTGATTATTCTGTAAAAATAGTTTCGAGAGAACTAGACAAGGGCATTTATATCAACTTAATCACCAAAAAACTTTTTTGCACCTTCTGGGATTAGAATTGGTATTTAAAAGATGGAGTTCAGAAACGATTGAATTTCTTGAGAGAAATTGGCAGCAGAAGTAAAATCGATCATTTTGATCAAAAGATACTCAATGAAGAAGCTGCGGAAGAAACAATTTCCATCACCTCTAACTATGCTGACCCATTTGATATTCTGCTACTTGAATAGTTAATCAAGCTCATTTCTCTTCTACTAATTCCCAGAATATTCTTAGTCCAGAATAACATCCACAGTCACAGGGTTCTAGAAAAAGGGAACATTATCTTTGAGATATTTCTCTTTAATCAAGCGTGAGTAGGTATCTTCATTTTGGAAGCCATCACTCTAGATACCATTCATTTACCTGTATTATTGCTAAACTAGTTACTATTGAGCTATCTCATATTATTACTGAAGTTATTGTTGCTAAAATTATTGAGACTATTACTTGGTAGTTTGATAGTAAAGCTGTTCCTGTAAATTGGTTTGATATTCCTATTGTTATTATGGTTACTAATACATATTCTAACCTTATTACGGTTAATAATTTTAAAAACCTGGTGAGTTTTGCAGAGATTCTAATTATCTAAATTTGTTTGAGTTATTTGATGTATCACCTTCAAATTTTCTAATAATTTAGAGACCGATACAGTTTTTATATTATTCATACTAATTATTTTATTAGTTTAGTTTAAGATAGTTTAAAAATTCATTTGAGAGTGCTTCCGTTTGTATAACGCGAGTCTAGATATTGAGAATCAAGTTCTCTTCATCCTCTAACAAACAACTATTAGTTAATTAAGAAGAGAAAAAAATTTAAGCTAAATGAGATATCAAAAATTTCTCCCTCCACCCTATTCTAAAGCTCAAATAGAGGTAAAATAAACAAAAAGAAATTTGGGTTGCTGCCTTTTCTTTCAATTTCATCTCCAGTTTATTATTTTACTTTATTTTTGTATTTTTTGTTTTTCTTCTCTTTATTTCTTCTGCTGATCTTCATCGCATTTATTTTACAAAATACTGTTTGTTTCCTTAAGAATTTAGATTTCCTTAGCCAACTCACTTTTCTCACCTTCAAGTTTTTCAATTTTTTATGATTATTATTTCTCTTTTTCTTTGTATTATTATTTTTATTCAAGCATTTTTCCCTTTAAGGCTTCAATCTTTTGTTTAGATTTTTGTTTTTTGTTTTTAATAACTTGATTTAGCTACTCAATTTCTTTATCTTTCTCGCGAAGAGCGCTGGAATAATCTTCTAATTTCTGTTTGAATTGTGGTTTTTCATCTCCAGAAGGACTATCCGATTCGCACAAAATTGGCATATTATTCTAGCTGACATTTTTTGTTTTGGGGAGTTGTTTTTATTTCTGATTTTAAGCTCTCAAACATTGTTCAGATGACAAATCTTTTTATCCTATTATGTTTATCGCTCTTGTTCTTTTTAGGCTTATCGCTCTTGTTCCTCTTCAGCTTTTCTCTCTTGTTCCTCTTAAGCTAATCGCTCTTGTTCCTCTTAAGCTTTTTTCTCTTGTTCCTCTTAAATTTTTCTCTCTTGTTATTCTTAAGCTTTTCTCTCTTGTTCCTCTTAGGCTAATCGCTCTTGTTCCTTTTTGGCTTATCGCTCTTGTTCCCTTTTGTCTTATCGCTCTTGTTCCTTTTTGGTTTTTCGCTCTTGTTCCTTTTTGGCTTATCGCTCTTGTTCCTCTTAGGGTAATGGCTCTTGTTCCTTTTTCTATTCTAACACCTGGTTTTTAGTTTACTGGTCAATTGGTACTATATCCTTTTTTTTTAAGTAAACTGTGTTAACTTGTTACTACTTCTATGCTTCTATTTCTGATATTTCAGATATTTCTTCCTCCTCAAAGTTTTCTTGTTCTGAATCATTTTCCTTAGAGTCTGTTTTTTCTAAAAAGAAAAATGAAACATAAGTACACTTGCGATAAGCAAAAAAAAAGACAAAGAAATAAAATGAAAGTGTGTGCATGAGGGAGTGAGAGAGAGAATGAGCCAGAATGAGAATAAAGGGAAATAATCTCCAAGTATTACAAGTTTTAGAATTAGAATTCATTGGTTAGTTATGCTAATATTATTCTGTGGTTTTGTTTGTTTTATTTTCTCTTGATTTCTAATAATTCTCTTCTTAAATCTTTTCATTCTTAATCGCTGATAATAAAGATTTTTCTTTCTTCCAGATCACCTCCTCTTATTCATAAATGATTGGCTTGAGAGTTTCTGTCAAAGTTTAGTTTCATTTCCTCTGAAAGCACTAAGAAGTATTTTAGATTTGTAATCCTTCAATATTCTAAGGATTTGTTTTATCTAGAAAAAAATGGATCAATTATCATTTTTTATTATTTGGGAATAATAAAACTTAAGAAAAAAATATTAAAATGGAGCAAGAAGAATAGTTTAACTTAGAGTGAATATTAATTGTTTATTTTTTTCGATTTAGATATCGCCTAGATCAAACTAATGAAACGAAGGATAATCAAGTTAATATGCCTAAGAAAGAGAGGGTGGGAAAATTCAGAAAAAGTTGATTTCTACAAGAGAGTTGAGGGGGAAAGGAATAGCACAGGGAGGTTGACATATGCATTACATTTTCAAAGAAAGGATTTGAATTCTATCTAAAAGAGTCTAATCTCTGTTTTATTTCACCTAACCAAGAACATATGAGTTAAATCTTTATTATCCTGCAATAAAACAACACCCTCAGTAATTCTTTCAAGCTCTCTTAGACTAGCTGAAATTATACTTCCAAGCAGTCACTACAATAGCCACTAAGTACACAAACAGTGCTAGAGCTATTGTATGTGAATCGATTGATAAAACTATGGAGACTCTATTTGAAGATGGCAAGCTGATGAAGAAATTTTTTGATAAAAACAATGGTATGTCTTCTTTGTGTGCTTAAATTCCCTAACAACAAAAACAAAGAGAGTTTCGTAACTACAATGAAGATGATTTAATTCTGATTTCGCCGCAAACACAGAAGACTTCTGCACAAGCTCGATCTTACCAAATCGAAAAATATCACTTATTACAGTAATAAACGAGCGAAATTTTCTTGATGTGAATAAGTGTAGTCAGCTAGTTTCAAAGTACTTTCTACAGCTATCAACCCAGCAGAACAAGTCTAGTACATGCCAAAAGCTAATTTCTTAGAAGAATTATGAGTCCTTAAGCCCAACGACAAAAATTGTTGAGAAGAAGATAAACCTAAATAGCTCCAAATTGATTAGAAAATGTGTCAAAAATAATCTGTAATTATGTTTTGTAAACATGTTCAATGCACATTATTTAAGTGGAAACAATCACAAATACAAATTATATTATCTAATATTTTAGCGAACACCACGATCTATTCACTTAGAGAAATACTGATCCATCACTTATCATTGTCGCTGCTAAGGCCCTTGCTAGAATTGTTGAGGATTCTGATTTTGGAAGTTAAACTTTTAAAATGCTGTAACAGCTTGGATATTGGGGTGGTTTGAGTAATCTTGACTGTTACTAGACTAGTTCTAGAATTAAAATGGAACCTAAGCAGTCGCAAACTAAGGCATGAAATGATTCTAATTATACACTCCTTGAGGAGGCTAGTTGACTTACTGTATTTGCTGTTGTTGTTGCTGTTGAGGAGGAGGAGGGAATTATGGAGGTACTTAGATATAAGGCCCTGAATTGCTGTGAGGAGGCATAGGCTAGAAATTTCCTTATTAGAATGGTTGTTGCTGTTGTTGTTGTTGTTGTGATGGCGATGGCTGGTACTGCTACTGTTGTAGGGGAAATGGTTATTATTACATTTGCATTTACTATTATTGTACATATCCATTTTATTGCTGTTGTGGTTGTTGTGACTGATACTGCTACTGTTGTAGGGGATAAGGTTATTGTTGTATTTGCATTTACTATTATTGTACGTATGGGTTTTAAGGTAGTTAATTGTTGCTGATAAACAAAGGTTACTATCCTTATTAGAATTACTCTTGTTGCTGCTGCTGTTGTGGTTATACTTGTGGTTGTAGTTGTGGTTGTTGTTATGGTTGTTAATGTTGTGGTGGTTGTTGTTGTTGTTGTTATGGTTGTTATTATTGTTGTTATGGTTACTAGTATTGATTCACGTTAGGATGCTATTGTTAATTCTTAAACACTGATTCTTCATTTTAGAGCAAGAATATTTCCTACTGCTATGGCGAGTAGGGAATATAATTCTAGGTTTCTTAGTTTCCTATTCTTTTCCACAAGAAAATAGGTAGCTTCTAATATTCTTTGGAGCACAAATCAAAAACAGATGGGTTCATCTCCGAATATGGCAGAAATGGCTCCTTGGATACCTAATTATTTCCTTGACTTTTGAAAATCACCAAGGAGAATTTCAAGAAAGTAGAAGCTACCATGAAAATCTACTCGTCTTCGATTGGGTCTTTCATGCTTGTCAGCTAAGCTATTATTTTTTCTCCGTTGATTACCTCAGCTAGAGTGCCTTGCTGAGTTGTCTTAGTTATCTCCTCTACTGCATGGATCAACAACTGCCGAATCATGAACTACAAGGACTAGTCCATCACAGGATCAGACAGTGACTGTACAATCTCAGAAACGGGATCAAGAGACCTGCACCACTGTTCGGCTTTTTCAGTAAAGTGGTTGAAAAGGAACTAAGTGAAATTCCTTGAGTTAATGGGTCCTCTGCCTGGGAAAACTGCATCAAGATCTTACAATTCATGAATCTACAGGCTTGTCAAGGATTAAAGAAATTTCAGGAAGCTGGCAGAGCTAGTTTTAGCTAGCAATGCACTTTTTGTGATTAAATAGCTTATCCCAAACGATCTTAAGAATCCAAAGTTATATTCTTTAGGCTGCTTGCTGATGAATTTGATTTGGTGCTGCTAGAATTCTCTCGCGTGAATTTCACGTAATGATGGGTTGTCTGCGAATACCTCATCAAGCAACTTGGCTGTTGAAATAGGGGAAGATAAAATCTCTTCGTTTTGTTAGTTAGGGAAATAGGAGGAAGTTATTAACTCAGTGTAGTTATCATTCTAGATGCTTTCTGGGTATGCGAAGAGAACTTGCATACTTTCAGCCTCAGATGGTTGAATTAAAGTGCTTTCGCGACCTGAAGGAACAGGCTCAGAACTAAGAGGGGGCTACATGGGATATTGCCCAACTACAGGTTAAGGATTCATTTACTAAGGAGGGTTTTACTATGAAGTTGGAGGCTGTGGAGCAGGTTGCTATTATTATTATTAAAAAAGTTATTGTTAGATTTACTATTGTTGCAGTTGCTGTTGTAGTAGTTGCTGTTATTATTATTACTACTACTGCTACTACTGCTGCTGCTACTATTGCGATAACTATTACTATTAAAACTGCTGTTGCTACATCTACTATTGTTACCATTATTGTTACTACTGTTACGATTAAAAATATTATTATTACCCAGCTTGCGATTTCAACGGATTCATATCAAAAGCTGAATTGTTAGTTAGGTTTATTGACTAGTTTATCGAGGAGTTAATTTGATTTTTTGAAATTTCTATGAATGTCTTACCCTGATTCATCTGAATCCCATTGAAAATAGCTTGGCAATCAGTCGGACCGTAAAACTATTGCTGCTGCTACTACTACATAAACATCTACTGTTGCTGCTGTCTAATAATGTTCTGGATACTGTTCTGAATGATATTATACCCCTGAGCCTGCTGGCATTAAATCGACAATGAAATCTACTAGAAAAACACCTGTGAACGCTTCATTTCTCCTTGAATGCGAGACTGAATCTCTTCCTTCTAATTTGTTTTTACTGCTTCTTTCGCTTATTTTTCTGTTTTAAAGTATTAAAAACAACAAATTTTTAGATTAAATCATGGGAAATAATTAAACTACTTTTTCTTTTTAAAAAATCCAAATCAAAACTGTTACCTGTTTGTTCTTATTCTGATAATTCTTATAGATCTTTGAGTTGCGATGCTAATGACAGTGATCCTTGGGTAGCCTGCCTTAGATCACTATCTAGTTTAGACATTTATGCTGATATTTTGATCATTTCTTAGCTTAACTCTTCATTTTTTACCACTAGCGTTTAATTGGTTTCCTTAAGAGACTACAGTTCTTTCAGTAAGGGTTCTGTCTAGGTCGACAATTTCTCCTTCTCTTAGTCTATTGTTAACATAGTTTCGGCTAGCTATTTCTCAAGACTGTTTCGGGTCTCTTGACTCGTCGATTAGAGCAACTCATTTTGTTGTTATGCTTCACTCAATTTAGCCTTTAGATTTTCGTTTTCCTCTTGGGTGTTGATTAAATCTTGCTAGCAAATCTGGAGCTTTTAGTTGATGATCTACATATCCTTTGATGGGGACTATGTATTTGACTGAGTTACCTTAGTTGATTTGAGCTGTTCAGGAGGTTACAAAGAGATGTTTTGCTGATTTTGATTATTCTCAGATCCTGCTGATTTTAGCTAGGGAATATTTGAAGAACTATATGGAATATCTGCGCTTTAAGTTTTATTAGACAGAGTAGGTACTTCTGCTTTATAGGGGACTTGCTAATCGGAATCAACAAAGGTTTAAGGCTCTTATTCATTTGGATTTTGATGGTGGCTCACTTCTTATTCCAAAATCTTTGGAGGGATTGCTGTTGGTGTTTCTTCTTTTACTTTGATTGTCATTTCTACTTTCTCTTGATCTGTTAGTAAGCTCTTTTCCTGTTCGGCTAATCCCCGTTCATCTTCGTCTTCGTCTGATTCATGTAAGAAGTCAAATAATAAAATTGAACATCCATATTATCTCAAGAAAAATGTTTTTTTAAATGGATAAAAAAAAAATTCATAGTTTGCAACTAAGAAAACTTGAAGATTCAAGAGAATTTTCCACAATTCTATTCATTCCTATCCAATGAACCCTTGGTTTCTATCTTACCAGAACTAAATTCCATGACTAGCTCGCTGAAAGTTTTAAAATAGTCTTGCCTGTCTTTGTCTTTTTTCTGGTTGTTTTCTCTTTTTCCTCGAGTTTTTTATTTTTCAATTTATTGCGAGAAGTTCATACCTTCCTTCCCCAGGTTTTTCCCTTGCCTCTCTGAAATTTCAATTCTTTTTAAAGTCCATATTCTAAGATTTGATTTTATCTCAGAAGAAAAAAAAATGAATAACAAAAATTCTAAATTTCTATGAAAATATTAAAAATAATAGGGTAATAGTTATTGAACAAGAAGAATAATTAACTACGAGTGAATTAATTTTTTATTTTTAGACTCAGAGACTGTCAAGGATAAAGTAAATCAATGGAAGATAGAGCTGCAATGCCTTAATATGGGAGAGTGGGTTTTAAGAGCTGATGGAAGGGGGATAGGGGGTTGGGGTGGGGACGAGGAGGGGGAGAGATTTACACCAAAGGAGATTAGACAGTGTGGTTTTCATATTAATTTTTTGAATTCTGTGCTATTCATAAAAAACTTTAATCATCTTTTCTTCTTCAACAACAGGTAATAAGTTTGAAAAAATAATATTTTTCGGTTGTTTTTTTGCTTCTCATTTACTTTGATGATTTTGCAATAGTTTTAAAAGATTTTTAAGGCTTTAATTCACTTCTAAAATCAAAATAAAGATTAAGAAGCTCTAATTACAACCTCACTCAAAGTCTTTTTTCTACTACTGAATTGATTTATTAAACAGTTGATATTATCTATCATTCATGGAGATTCTGTTAATTAAATATCAAGAAAAAAAGCATGTATTTTTTTCGAATTAATCTCATTTTTCATCTTCCCTCCCCCCTCCCCCATATTTCATTAATATTATCATCACAATTTAATTCATTTTGAATTTTAAATTGTCAGTTAGATTTTTTGTTTGTATTTTTTTATGAATTTCTTATGAATTATCTTTCAGTTTCTTTCTCGAAATGTAATGCAAAATCGCATTGAAAATTTTCAACAACCACAACAACAACAATTCTCTCGTTTCATCGCAAAATCATTCATAAATTGAATTTATTCTCATTCTCATTATGTTTTATTTTTGAAAGTCTATGCGCAATTACAGCAGCCATCTAGTGTATCGATGATCTTGCATTTTTTATATTGCAGAGAGCTATTGAAAGGATCTGAAAAAGCGATTAAATATGTTGAATAAATATCAAAGATTATTCATTGGGCTTTTAAAAACTTAAAGGGACATTTTTAGGAATAGCTTGATCCGTGGATTGATGAAGTTGCTGGAAAGAATAATAAATATCTTTCAGCTGCGGAAACAAGCTTATCCTGTTGGTTGAGAATGTGGCTTCAAAAACTAACGCTTTTTCTCCTTTTGTGGGCTCTTTCTTACCCAAAAAATTTGTTAATTGTAATTTAATTTTTTCAGTTGTTCGGCCTTTAATTTCATGTAATACCCCAGCTGAACTAGATTGCATGGTATTAACTAACAAAATCATCAATTATCTCTCCCAATTCAACCCGTAAAATAATGTTCACTTCACCCTTATATTTAAAGACTATTTTCTTAAATTAATAGCATTTTTAACAGAGTTTCATAGTTTTTTAATGATCATAATTTTCCATTAATTTGTTTGATTTTTCATAAGAAAATCTCAATTATTTCTCTTAAAAGATAGTCAAGCTGCTTGTGAAGCCAAACTAACTTTCCTAATAAATCCATTAAGATTCTTATTATAAAATAATACCAAAATCATACTTTAAACAAAGGATAATAATGTTAAAGAAAATAATATTCTCAAAGAATTGATGCAAAAAATACAACTCAAAAAAATCAATTGTAAAATAGTAACTCCCTTTCCTTCCTTCCTTCTTGCATTTCTAAACAAAAAAACACAAGATAATCACTGCAAAGATTAAAAATATTACATCAGATTATTCTGATTGTTAGCTCTTAACAATTGTAATAATTAGCCCCTCACAGAAGCGAAAATATTAAGAAACTTAAAACAGATGCTTCTAGAACACAAAAGCACAGTAATCGAAATTAAGATTCCGATAAACAACCCCATCTCACTTTTTTCAATATTTTTCCTTATTCGTTTGGAACAGAAAGAAGACAAATTTAGAGGTTAGTTTGGATTGGCTTCTTCAGCGAGTAAAATATTGAATTTAAGAAAATACCGCTCCTTCTTTATTTTTCCCTGTGAGGTCATTGAATTATCTCCTCATTAGCGTCATCAATTCATAAACTCGATTCAAGAGTTTTTAAATCCGCTAAACAAAAACAATCATAAACCTTAAGATTCTTCTTATTAATCATACGAAAAGCGAACGATATAATCCAATAAAGGTTACATTCTTTGTTTCCTCATTCCTTCGGTCCTCCTTTAGATTGCATCATCTGATATCTGAATATGTAAGCACTTAATTAATCCCAATTTATTTTTATCAGGGTACTATTTAAACTTTTAATCCATAAATACGTAACAAAGTGTGTCAGGAGAATAGTAATACATAACCTGACAGGATTATCTAAAAAAATCTTTATTTTTTAGAATTGATTAAGAGAAAAATAAGTTGTAATAACTAAGGAAAGAGATTACTTATTATATGGAGATAGAGGGACAGGATGAATCTGTTGAATCAGATGGATCTAAAAATACAGCTACTGCTATTGCTGTTCTAAGCAAAGGGGAGATCACTTCAATGGAAATACAATAATAGCAGCTGGATAAGTAGATACTAATTTAACTAGATTCTTCATTTCCCTTTTTAGAAATTCAAAAAGAATTTTCTGAAAATACAATTAAAAACCTGCTTAATACAACCCAGAATAATACAGAAATATGTACTTTCGATAATAGAACACCTAGCCAGCAAGCCCCTGATTTCACTCTGAATCTTTGTGCAACATCATCTACATGCGATTAAACCTCTCCTTGTGCAGACAAACCCTCGAAATAAACCGAATACAAGCCACTACTCCAGCGTTACCAAATCTATCCTCGCTACTCTTTTCATATCTACGGGGATATAATGGTACACACTGATATCAACTCAATGGGGGAATTCGTTCGAACATGTTCTCCTATCAACCTCGAAAAGCGGATCACTTAGATTTTATTCAACAAAAACCGAAAATTTGTAGAGATTTCCTTCGAATAAACCAACACAACCTTCCTTGAATTCGATAGTTTCATTCATATTTTCTCAGAATATCCTGATCAGACTCTGCATAGATTTGGTAAGAATCTCATGAAATACAAAACCTATGCAACGAAATAAATGAAAATGACAGAAATCTGTAAAAAATAAGAAAACTATTAACTATTCTGTTAGCTGAAAAGCGTCAAATATTATAGATTCAAGAAAGCTACGGAGTCGTTATTCAACAATAGTGAAGGAAAATACATGTGCTTTTTTTATTTCAAGCGAAACTACCAAACAGGTGGTGTTGAGCTGGAACAAATGGGAATCAATGAGAATCTGATAAATCTACTTGGGTCGACAGCTTACGATTATGAAGAAATGGTTAGGAGAATCGGGGTATATAGTTTCCAAAGCAGATACAGCTATAACTTTCTATTCAATTCATACTTAGAAACTATGGGCAGGATGATGTCTAAATCAGGATGTTAGAATATACATCCAGGTATTTTCAAAGCCGGAGCAATCAAATATTAGGCATAGATGCTGACTTTTGATGATTATATCCTTGAAACGACGAATACTGTGGAGACATACGTTGATTTCACGGATGAAGATTCAGATTTATTTCATAATTTGCTGAAATTTAGAGATATTCTCCATGTCTGCACACTGGAAATCTCTGAAAACACACTTGCAATAGTCAATAATTTCAGACAAAATGCAGAGAAATCATTGAGAAAATAAGATGAAATGCTCAGGAAATCTTCTTTACAGTATGAATTAGAAGCGTCCGTGTTCTTAGAGAAATTCTATGGCAAAAAGAAGAAATCAGAGAAGGAGAGATAGGATTAAGAATAATGCTTGGAAATGTAAAAACAAAAAATATGCGGATATAAGACTCTCTCAGCGACTTCAACTTTATGAGATCATAGTTATCGTCTTCGGCATCTATTCTACCTTGATAGTAGGGTTTTAGATATCTCCAACAAGTAAACATAAATCTACTCCTAATTTAATACATATTACTAACTCCTTTTTATATTTTATGCTTTTATGGTGAATTTATTCATTAAAATCTCCTTTTTTCTAGTTGATCTTTGATTAAGAAATAAAAAAACAAAAATCACTTCAAAATCTTAAAATTTTTGATTGCCGTTTTACATTAAAACATAGAATACTCAAAATTCTGAAAATTCTTATGAAAGTTGCTCTAAAGGCAAAATGATCTTCCAAATCAATTATTACCCAGTGTTTGCTAAAAACATTGCTGGTAAGTAAATTTCTACCTTGCTGCCTACTTTTTCAGGGAATTTTTTCCCATCAAAATTTATTCTTTAATAATCTTCATGCTTATTCATTTTCTCATAATTAGCATAGGGTTTCGGATGAAATAAGAAGAAAAGTACAAAATTAACAGTTTTATTACAGAAACAAAAAAATCTATTTATCCTCAAAGAAGGGATTTTAAAGATTTTTGTGCTTTCTTTTTGAATAATCTTTTCTTGTTTTCTTTGAAAAAGTTATTAAATTTTTTTTAGTAATTCTCCCCTCCCAATAAATATTTAATAGGACGTTATTTTAGTGTTTTGATCGTACAGTAAGATGATACCAAATCAATCATAAAAAGCAAGGAATAAAGTAATTTTGTAATAAAACGATTCAAAAGATGTTAAAAATGTAGATTAAATAGGAAATCACTCTGCAAAGGGACGACTCAAAAAACTAATTAAATGTAGAAAAGAAATTACAAGTTAAAATGACTTTATTTCTGATTTTAGCGAATCGAAATGAAAAAAAGAAAGAAAAAAGTAAACATCAAATCCATTTGATATTTGAGTTAAAGATAATATTTCAAACATCATTTCTTCTCATTTTATCTTATCCTCTCTGAATCAGATTATTTATAATTTAGCAAAACAACAAATCAGACAAAGATTGTATCAATTTGATGCTTACAGTCTAGTTTATTCTATCTAAGCAGCCTAGCCACACACACGCAAGCCAACTAGAAAAATTACTTTTATTATCTTGATCGAGGAACAAAAATAATCTATGAAGAGACTTTGATATTCAGGGGGAGGATTTTGGATTAAAAACAAGAATTCATCTGGATCCTATTAATCTTAATAATTTTACTACAAAAGCCTAAAAATTTAACTTTCCAGAGAGGAACAAAGTTGATTTACATCCTTTTAGTTAAAAACAATAAGTATAAAAAGTATAACCCGCCCATGAATTTTGCATTCTTGGATATATTTGGGACATCCATCGGACTCCGCTATCTCAGTAAAGAGAATTACTAGACATCCTTTGGTTCGATCATCACAATCATCATTGGAGTATTTATCACTATCCAAACAGTTATCGTAGGAATTGAATTATTTGCCAAAGAAAATCCAGAAGTTATTTTCTCTGAGCGGTTCGTAGCTTCTCCTGAGCGCTTCGAGTTTAAGAACAATACTTTCAATTTCGCATTCGGAGCACAGTTTCCAGGAAACTACTCATAATTCCTCGATGAGACAATCTATACAGTCAGTGCATAGCAACTGTACATGACAAAAGTCCTTAACAAATAGACGAATGAATACGATCAAAATTGGGTGACCACACCAATAGACGTTAAGCCCTGCAAGATAACCTAATTTGGAGTGGAAGAAACGATTTAGTATTTTTAGAAACTTCCTGGATTTGACTAGATGTACTGCTTGGACTAAGAATCAAATCCACTTTTTATTGAAGGGAATTTCGATTAGGAATCCTATTCAGTGGTATAAATTACCATGAAAATGTGCACAGGCTCGTCATCCTGCAGAGACCCCACTGAGATTAAAAAAATCCTAACAAATTCCTTCGTGGCTCTGTATTAAAATGATGTCATAGTGAACCCGAAAAACATCAACCCTTTTACCACTGTAGGCAGAGACTTTTATTGGAATGCATCTCCAACATTTGCAAAAGATATTTACATGTATTTCAGGAATATTTATGTCGAAAGTGATAAAGGAATTCTCTTTGAAGAAAAGAGCTATGATCGAGCTACTGCTAGTAGCTTTTAAAGTGAATAAGTAACCAAATTGCAGGATTTGTTGTATTTTGCTGTTACAAAAATGCTCTTGTTTTTTTTTTGTTTAGATTATCTTTGACGAAAGCGACTACTATTTTTAGTTCTTCTTGCGATTCGAAAAAGCTAAAGAATCTGTTTTCCACAGATCATATAAAAAACTAGATAGCGCTTTGGCATAAATTGGAGGGATTGCTAAGGCTCTTTTGATGATTGGATTCTTTGTTAGCATACCCATAAATAGACTAAAATTCTCACAGTAATTATCGAACCAACTTTTTAATTATCGTTCTGAATCTCAAATGGAAAAGAGATTATCTAATGCAAAGACTCTTAATCCCATTAATAATGCTCCTAAGGAATTATCAGGTCAGAATTTCTCAAATAATTTAAAAATAGAAATTTCTAATAATATTATTAATAATTAAAGTTAATTCTTAGATCAAAATAACCATGAAACGAGTAGAAAATTGATTTCTCCTGTTTCGCAGAATAACATGAATTCTTAAGATTAGTTTGATTTTTAAATAAACTCTGATAACCATTTGAATTAAAAAGAACTTACCAAAAAAGGTAAGTAATTAAATCAATCTAAGAAAAACCCAGTGTCAGATTCAAAAATTGAATTAGTGAAGGGCAAAAATGAATTTAAATTTGTGGCAGCAAGTTAATTTGCTGCGTAAAAACAAGAATTACTCCAAGCAAACTAATTCTCTGGCAAGCTATAATATGGTTAACTTGTTGACTCACATAAATTCAATATTGAATCAGTTAATCGTCTTTGCTTTGAAAATACTAATAGTAGTTAGAAATTTGGGAAAAACTTATCAAAAATACTTAGTATTCAATAATAATTAAAACAGAGCATTTCGGGAGGTTTGAAATAATAATCACCAATATTACCAGTGGACAACAAAATATAAGAATCACAACTGAAATATTAAATTAATATCAACTCTGTCTCCAATCCAATAACTCCAGAGAAAGATATCTCCTAAAATCAATAAATAAACGATCTTCCAAGATCATAATAAACTTAATTCAAAGAAAACGCGCTGGATCTCAAATGGACGGATTATTTGAGATACTATATATGGCCTTTCGGTGACTTCAAAAAGAAAAAAGAAATCATTGAATTCTCCACAAAAAAGATGTACCAGCATCTAGATATTGTCTACATTGTAAATAAGCTGCTTGAGTTAGAGAAACTCAAACAATTGCTTCTCGATGATGATCAAATTAGCATAATTTAGTTCCTCCCTAAACCTTACATAAATGTCGATGAAATCACTGGTGAAGCTTATAAAATCAACAGCAGGGAAGGATTATAGTCTCACAAACAGATAACGCTGCTCAACGATGTGGTGTATATTGATGAAAAATCCAAAGCTTAAGCAGCTTACAAGGCTATGAGGAACATTCTCAAAAAGAAAAAACTTTCTTAAATTGATAAAAAAATCATTGAGTTGATAGAAAGCTAGACGTTGGACAACATAGCTAGTAACATCGATTAACTTGTAGAGATTGAAGAAATAGACAATGACGACGCTGTGACTTCAGATAAAAACAATAATAACGACATAGCATTATAAAACAATGTTGTTTAAGAAAAGTTCGAAGATTAAAAAGAAATACCTGGGAATATGATTTTTTCATCCGAAGATAATTCAATCGTCAGCGAAGATCTTGAAGTTGGGAATGAAAAGGAAAATTAAAAGAAGAAATCAACGGAGACAAATAATATTTCGAATAATATTCCAATATTTTAGATACAAGAGAAAAGTCTCAATTAGCCTAAGGAGTGAATTATCTACTATTACTCAAATTGAATTGAATATGAAATATGGAATTAAATCAAAAAAATTTTGAACAAAAATAGTGATAAAAACAAAAATGGACTCAAATTGTTAATAGCATGAGAAATGCCTTATTATGTAAAAAATAAACAACAAAAACTAAGAGGAAGCACTTGAAATGTAACCAAAAATAAAGAAACAAAAAGATAATACTCCCAGATAACCACTTTCCTGTTTTCCTTCAGTAAGGAATTAATCTTCCCCGCAAAAACCAAGATTATTAATAATAAGGGTTTTCATAAAGCTGTACTCTTGCATTGTATTATTTCTGTTATTTTTTGATTTTTATGTGGTAAATTACATTATTCTTTTTTGAATAAATTAATAATTTAAACTCTCTCCCCCCTCCCCTTTGATTTGCGTTGTTTATATACCATTTGATATTATTAGAAGCGATTGTTTACATAATCAAGATTCTTTTTCTTTGTTTGGTTTATTTCTCTGCAACACACCCTAATATAATATCTGGAGGATTGGGTAGATATTTTTTAATAAAGAAAAAAAAACTAAAATACAACAAAAATTGAGAAAAAAAAAACCAAATCTAACGCATAATTCGATAACTTTTGAGAATAAATGAACTTCGATTACTCACTTATTGACATTTTTGGTATTGCAATTAGTCTAAGGTATCTCTAGAAAGACTAGTACTAAACGAAATTCGGGGCATTAGTTACAATTATCATAGGTGCTTGCATTGTAATCCAGTCTGTTTTAGTAGGAAAGGAGTTGTTCCTTAAGGAGAATCCGTAGGTTATTTTCTCTGAAAGATTCGTAGCTTCTCCATAGAGATTCACAATGAGAAAAGACAATTTCAATTTCGCTATTGGAATATAGCATCCAGGTAATTATACTCAATTCATCGATGAGAGCATCTACACCTTGTCAGCGAAATTAACCACAATGAAGAAAATCTACAATACAACAACATAAGCATACGAATAAGTATGGGATTCATAGACCATCCCAGCCGCACCTTGCACTTCAGATAATTTCGGAGTCGAAGCCACCATTGACTACTTTAAGACTCTCCCAGGATCAGACTAACTCTTCTGCTTAGATCAATAATCTATGGACATCTATGTAGAAGGGAATTTCGACTAAGATTAATACGCATACGTGTAGCTTGTGTTCAGTATGTGTTCTGGCAACGTGAAATGTCGGCCACCAGAGGAAATCGTAGAAGCACTGACGAATTCATTTGTGGCGATATACATGAATGACATTATAATCAACCCAAAGTAAATAGACCCTTTCACATATGTGGGAAGAGATTTTTTCTGGAATATCTCGCCTGTTTTTCCAAAAGACGCCTACTTATACTTTCGGAATATATACATTGAGAGCGACAAAGGAGTGTTCTTCGAGGAGAAGAGTTACGATCATAAGACATCTTATAGCATGCAAACAGAATCAGTAAAATTAAATGATTGTTTTATTTATCATATTTTCTCTCAAAGAGTACATATTCCTATTGATTACCCTTCAATTTCTCCCCTGAATTAAATAAAATCAAAAAATCCCTCAGTAATTTCGTTCCCCATTTTATTAGAGCTTTTTATTTTCCAACTTAGAGTTTATCGTTGTTTTGGGTGCAAATTTTATTATTTGGATTTTTACTGCCAAATTGTTTTGTATTTAATTAATTGTATTTTTACTCTCAATTCAATTAAAGTTGTTTCTTTTACGCAGCTGTATTATTTCTTATGAATTAATCCTTCATTTTATTTTGCATGTAAATTGCTTCTAATTATTCCATTAATGTTAAGACATTTCGCTTCTCTTTTAATCCTTTCTTTTGCTACTAAAAAAATTAGATAATTTTCGCTGAGAATACCTATCTATTTTCCATGACCTTGAGATTAGAAAAAGCTAAAGAATCGGTTTACAATAGAACTTACCAAAAACTCAGTGATGTCTTAGCTTAGATTGGAGGTATCGCTAAGGCATTAATAATGATTGGATTTGGTATCTGCATGCCAATTAATCAACTGAGTCTAAACTAATAAATCTCAAATTCCTTATTTTCCTTCAAGGAATCGAAGACAGAACTAGTACTAAAAAACGGAAAGACCTTAACTCCAGGATAGTAATTCACCTAGATGATCGAATTAGGGAAATAAAAAATAATTAAATCCAACTAATAAATATCATAGAGGTAGCACCCAAATCCAAGAAAAAACCATTTCTCAGGATAAACAGAAGTTTCACCCATTTCTTGGCAGATCAACAATACGGATGGTCTCGCATTGAAAAAAGGGAGTAGTAATAATAATGTTGAATGTGGCTAAGAAGAAGATTAAAAGATAGAGCTCATAGAATTCGATCAGATTTCTGAAAAAGATATCTATACTACACAGAATATTATGTCCAATGAAAATTGCACTAAACCCATAGAAAACAAGCTGAAAACAACACACCAGTAAGATCATTAACGGTCATAATAGCTTAGTGATTATTATCATAATAATCCATATAACATAACAGTCAATAATAACATTAGTTTAAACATAAAACCAGGAAATTAATTAAATGTTTCAAATAACACAGAATAAAATGATTAAGCATCATCTCCTTCACCTCCTGTGCCTTCTCAGAAATCAGGAGAATATTAATAAAATTAAGAAGAATACTAGTATCCGAATGAAGATAATTTAGTGGATTTATTAAAAATTTAGCTCAAGGAAAAAGAAGAAGTTAAACTAAGGCCAGCTTAGCTGTTTGCATAGAAAAACACAAATATCGATGGGATCATATAATATGAAAACTAGAACAACAGCAGTTAAAAAGACATCAGCAACGAGAACAATGATTCTGAGCAGGCAAGAAAATAAGCCAGAGAATTAAGCAGCAGACGGGCCTCACGGAGATAAAGCACCAAGATAGTCAAGAGTATCTTCCATGACGCTGAGAGCTCTGACGATATCTTAAACTTAAAATGGAGTGACTACTTGAAATACTACATTTGGCCATTTGGAACTTTCTAAAGCACCAAAAAGAAAATAGATTTCTCAGTTGACAAGATCTACCAGCATTTAGACATGCTCTTTATCATCAAGAAGCTCTCAGAACTCGAGCGACTCAAGACAATTCTTCTAGATGATGATCAAGTGAAGCTCCTGTAATTCCTACCAAAACCGCAAATAAACCTAGAAGAAATAGAAAAAAATCTGAATAAATAGAAAAAGATATCGAAAAGTCCCTCATCAGCTTCTGCGTATCCACATTAAACGAATTCATTCCTCGATGATAAAGACTTGAATCAGAGTGACAAGGATAAAGCTAAAGATGCGTTCTAAGCATTAAAGAATATCATCAAAAAGCCAACCCTCACTGCGATAGACAAAAAAATCATGGAAATGCTTGATCCAACAATTCTTGATAATATACAGAATAATTAATAATACATCAGAGAACTCGATTCCGTGGAGAATGAAGAGGATCTAATAAATGGAGGATAAATCCAGCGTGATCCATATTTTAAATCTCAATTTGACGAAGAAAAAATATCATCAGGAGGAGACCAAGAGAAGAATGGAAAAGAATAAGAAGATTAGTTGCAGAAATAGTAATTAAAATATGAGGAGAAGAAATAAATCGAGATCCTTACTGAGAATAGCTGTATAGAGAATAATTAGGATATTGTAATTGAGATAACCAGATCTAAGAAAAATTCAATAGAAAATCATTATCATGATCCCTCCAAAGAAAAAAATCTCTCTCCGAAGGAACAGCACGAGCAGCAAGAGTAGTAGATTTAATTGCAGTAAACTGAAAAAGCTGATGAAAAGATTAAATAATCAAATTCTAATAATGTGAATTATGAAAAACATAATAATCTTCAACCTGAATCATAGAATTGCCTTTTTCTGTTGAGTTCGTAAAGATAGCCTTTGAGTTAAGCAAATGCCGTTTCAGAAAGGCAATCTGAGGCGAGTTAGCCTATCATACCAAATTCTTGAAAGGAGAATAGGAATTGTCACAACAATAAAATCAAAATAATTAAATAAATATTTTTGTTTCTTCATAATCCTTAACTCCAATATCTGTCTCCTCAAATTCCGATTTATTTTTATATTTTTCTTCAATTTAAGACCTCTTAATTTTATGATATCATCTATCTTTTAATATTTTTCCGATTTTCTTTAAGTTAATTGAGTATTTTAATATCAAAAATACAAAATTTTATTGTAAAAACGAACCTAAAATGATTTTAATTCTGATAAAAAAGAGTTATCCATAAAAATGAAAGAGCAGATTACTTTATGAGTATTTTATCAAAAAAAATCAAACTTAGGTAATTTCCTTTGTAATTTGATTATTCTGAAAGTATCCTCCCAATCTACTCAGTAGATATTTAATCTAGATATCCAAATACTATTTAATCTTATTAAATGTAATTTATCCAAAAACAATATTTGAAAAGCTAAAGAATAAATTCGCCTCACCCCTCAAATATCTTGAGATATTTCATCCTATCTTTTGTAATTATAATCAAAACCAAATAGCTAAAGGAAAAAGATACTCTTGAATTACATTTTCAGAATCTCAACAAGATCATTCGATAAAGCTTTTCAAACTCCAAAAATAAACAAAAAAACAAACAAATAAAAACAATAAGTTAAATCATCTCTAAGATAAATAAATCCTCCTTCCTTCAATCCTCCTCTTGAATGGATTGGTCATCAATTGATCTATTTGGAGTAGCCATTGGCCTACGATATCTCAACAAAGAATAGTTCCATACAACATTTGGAACAGTAATTTCTCTTATCATAGGTTTCTCTATTATTCTCCAGACAATAATAGTTGGGAAGGAACTGTTTGTTAAAGAGAATCCTGAAGTCATCTCAGCTGAGAGATTCGTAGCTTCTCCTGCTAGATTTGATCTCAAAAAAGACACCTTCAACTTTGCTTTTGGTGCACAATTCCCTGGAAATTATTCTTAGTTTCTCGATGAAACCATCTACACAGTGAGTGCCCAGTAAATAACAATGAAAAAGGTCTACAATAAAGAAACTCAATCGTACGAGCAGCTATGGGACTATGCACCTGTTTTAGTCAGACCCTGCAATATAAAATAGTTTGAAGTACCCGAAACAATCAAATATTTCTCAAATTTAGTTGGATTCAATGAAATGTATTGTTTAGATCAAGAAGCAGTTCCTTTGTTTCTTGAAGGCAATTTCGATCAAGATTCCTTTGCAACAATCTAAATCACAATGAAGATGTGCTCTGGCTTGCCGTCATGTAGAGATCCATCTGAGATCAAACAAATCTTGACAAACTCCTTCGTTGCATTTAATTCAAATGATGTCATTGTGAATTCTAAGAACTTTGATCCGTTTTCTGTAGTTGGAAGGGACTTTTTCTGGAATGCATCGCCAGTATTTGCTAAGGATGTGACACTTTACTTCCGCAATACATATGTGGAGAGCGATTAAGGTGTGTTCTTTGAGGATAAAACTTACTAAAGAAGGACAGCTCATAGTGTCTAAGGGGAATAGGTAATTGAAAAAATATGAATTTACATCAAAATTAAAACTAAACTAAAAATATGTTTCCTTGAAAAATTAATCCAGATAATCTTCGATGAGAGCGACTATTATTTTTAGTTTTTTTTGCGCTTCGAAAAAGCTAAAGAATCAGTTTTCCATAGAACTTACAAGAAATTAGATAGCGTGCTAGCTGAAATCGGTGGAATAGCGAAGGCATTACTTATGATTGGTTTTCTGATAAGCATCCCAATTAATCGGTTGAAATTCTCTCAGCAACTCTCAAGCTAACTGTTTAATTATAGATAGAATGATAAGTTAACGATCAGCACTCTCGAGATTGAAGATAACCATGGGAAATCATATGGAAATTGCTCTGAATTTAGAAGGAGTATTTTTGACACACAGCAGGCTGCTTCTATGGATACTTAGAGATAATAACCAAACACACATAGAAATCTGATATGTTAGTAGCCGTAGTGTCAAAACAACTGCAACAACAACAGTAAATTTCCAGATAAACCCTATTAATTTCAAATGAGCAAAGACAATCTAAGCTTCAATAAACTGAAAGACTAGAAATAATCGCAGTTATTGGTAAATGAAAAATAATCGATATTAAAAGTACCAACTTTAAAAATCAGCTAGTTTAATGAATTCAAGAAAACAAACATATTGACCTAAGAAGAAAATCAACTCAAAGACCATTTCAATTGCATTTAGTAGTAATAATAACCAGAAACGCTTCAGTAATCAGCAACGCTTTAATAAACAGTAGACAATAATAAATATGAGCCTTTTCAAATAACTAGCTAATAATTTGTGCACAACCTTACTAAATTCTAAGACATTTAGAATCAGATGAAATCGAGTTCATTCTCTGTTAAAGGTGGTAATCTACAACAATTCAAAATGACTGAAAGTGCTGATATTACAAATTTTCTAAATCAGTCTTGTCATGACATTCAGCGTCACACCAAATAACCTTTGAAATCCCTTCCAAACCATGACATTAATGCTTTAAACCTCAAATGGTATGATTATATAAAGTACTATTTTTGGCCATTTGGTGGGTTCAGGAAAAAGAAAGAACTCATTCAATTCTCAGCTGAAAAAGTCTACTAGCATCTAGATATGGTTTATATTATCAAGAAACTCTTAGAACTAGAGAAAATCAAGTAAATTTTACTCACCCAAGATCAAATAGATTTAATTTAGTTTCTGCCTAAGCCATGCATAAATGTAGACACATTCAAAGATTAGATGGTCGCTTCTAGGAAAAGAAGGGGTTCTAAGAAATTACCCTAGATTAGTTTACTTACAAACACACAGTAAATAGAAGAAAAAGAAAAAGCTAAAGCAGCGTTTATGGCGTTAAGAAACATTCTCAAAAAGAATTAACTGTCTATTATTGACTAGAGGATTATTGAAATGCTGGAAAGTTCCACCATAGAGAAAATAGAAAATAACATGGAGTATCTAGCTCATTTTGAAATGGAAGAGAAAACAAACAAGATTTTTGATGATGTGGACCATCCTACAAAAGGATAAGAATTAAAAGATCCAAGAACAATTCCAACAGAAGAAGAAGGAGGAGATGGAGATGGAGAAACAATTGTTGAAATAATGGATTACGAAGATGATAAGAAAGATGCACCTTCTGCTAAACAATTTACTTTACAAGAAACATAGCCTAACTAAATAGAGAAGATAGATAATTCTAATAAGATTGAATCATTGCATTTAGGCAATTAAGATATCTTTAGGGGAAATGGCCAAGAAGAGGAAGGATAAAAATAATAAAAAGAAGTAGAAAAAATACTTGAAAATACAACAAATTTAAGTAAAAAATAAGAATAAAATGAATGAAAATTATGGAATACAAGAATCAATTGCTTTGAAAAGATAGCCAAGGATATTGAACAAATGAGTTTAGTTAGATAAACAAAAGTATTTTCTTTTTAATTCCTTCATATTATGTTTTCAAAAAGATTATTGCAAAAAAGATCTGCGGTCTAAATCAAAACAAAAGTATCATCAAACAAGGTTGGCAATGACAAGTTGAATTATTTATTATCTTTAGATGATTTTAAAATATGTTTCTTGTTGAAAAATGAAAAAATTAGAAATATTTTTCATCGATTTACAATGATTTCAAAGACTTTAAATAAATAATATCGGCTGCTTTTTGCTGCTGCATTTATCTCAATACTTTAAGAGATTTGAAATAATGAAGAGAAAAAACTATTATCAAAACAGTATTCTTTTTCACGATTTTTGATATTTTGACAATCAATTCATACTAAAATGCATTCTAACTGCTTGAGCCATTCTTTTTTTAGTGTTAAAATCAAATATCTAAGAGGGATATAAAATTAAGAATTAATGAACGAAAAACTCTACAAAGAACAGTCAATTAATAAGATGTCATCGAATTATGGTATTTATCAGCAAAGAAAAAGAGGATACACTCACAGAATAA
>Ga0302271_10000886_pt1 | contig 29544 bp, 11 predicted proteins | sample III_Bog_N1_1_FD_198767 | JGI IMG/M metagenome (GOLD analysis project Ga0302271, IMG submission 198767) | Peat permafrost microbial communities from Stordalen Mire near Abisko, Sweden - III_Bog_N1_1 | ecosystem: Environmental > Terrestrial > Soil > Wetlands > Peat | place: Sweden: Abisko... | reverse complement strand
TAGCTTTAGCGATAATGAAAAGAAGGCAAAGAGAATTCTTCCCAATCTTCTTCCGATTGAATCTTTGTAGTTCTGGGTTGAACTTGCTTGCATCTTCGTTGCAAAGTACTGTTGGAAGAAAAGCAAACCAATCAATGAATAATTGAAACTGAGGGAAAAGACAGCTTATCTTACCTTGTATCGCTGAATTCTTTTGAGTGTTTTTAAAACCCTGAACTGTTTCAAGGATAATCATGAAGTAGCAGCTGAGAGCGCCTTCAATAAAAAAACTAACTCATTATCTTTACTTATGAATGATTTTTTTTTTCTTTTAATGCATAAATCTGATAATTCTACCTAAGTTTTTGTGTCTGAACAGTTTAATAGATTTTATTATTCAGCTGAGCTTCTATTTATTGGATTTGCCTTTATATTGTGAAGACAAAGAATGAGTGGGGGATAACCCAAATTATGTTTTTCTTATTATTTGAGTAAGGATTAATTAAAAGATTTCAGAGTATCACGTTTAAAAGATAAATGAGATAGATTTCCCCTCTAATCTTTCACTATTTGATTTAAAAAAATAAAAAATAAGCCACTTGGCGGGATTGAACCGCCGACCTTTCGCTTACTAGGCGAATGCTCTAACCACTGAGCTAAAGCGGCCGATGATATTATCTTTTGTTTTTTGGATCATTTCTCTATGAATTTTGTCAAATAAAACTAACATAATGAAGGAAAAATAAGATTTATGTACAGAAATGGCATTTGTTTAATCTGTTGCTAGATCAAAAACAAACAGAAATGCTGACACTAAACAGATCCAATACAAGAATTTCTTCACATAATGTTAGTTTAACAAAGCCATGATGAGTTTGACCTTAAAAACGAAGAAGTATCTAATTGTTTTGTTTGTTTTTTGTTTTTTTATAAGTTGTATTAAAATGTAATGAATATGACTAATCTAAAGATTATTTCTTCCATTATTGCTCAATATTAACTGATATTTTAATACAATATGGTGGAGATTGGAATTCATGATGGATTTTAAATCTGTTTTTATGCCTTCTCACAGGGAATAAAAGATAAAATAATAGCATTTAGATGAAAAAAAAGTAGCCAGCTTACCATGAACTAGATTAGAGACCCAAATTTTTAATAATGTGAGGCCCAAGAAGTGATTCTTCTGGATTAAAATCTGTTGAAAGCTAAACCTGTCATTCTATCAGATATTCAAGTAATTAAAATCGTCGAAAAAGTTCTCTTCGTATCTTCTCCTGTTGTTAAATGCCCCAGGTTTGATCTCCATTTGGCAAGATAAAAAAAATAATTAAAAAACAACAAACCACCAAAATAAATAGATTCACTATTCTCATGCAGACTCTTAAATAAATCTCGAAAGTAGTTTCGATGTCAGCAAGACCAGGATTCGCCTCCTCTAGTGCAAAGATTCATAAGTACCAAATCAAGGGAGAAAGCTCAGGATGGGTCTCAACTGGAAAAAATCAAGACGGCATTGTCTTGGTCTCAGATATCCCCCCAAAAGCAGGTGGAAAAGGTGTTGGACCAACACCTATTGATTAGGTAGTCTAAGCTCTCATAGGATGTGAGTTCATCACTGGACAAGCCATTGCCAAGCAACTTGGATTCGAGCTGAAAAGGACAAAGTTCGATATCACCGGAGAAAGAGATGACAGAGGTATGTCATTCAAGCCATGGGATGGTGAAGCACCTGTGACATCCGCCCTTCAGAGGATCACCGGTACAGTCTTCGTCGAGACCAACGGTACCCAAGAGCAGCTCGATAAGCTCGAGTAGGTGCTCAGAAAGAGATGCCCTGTTGCTAGAATGGTGATAGACTCAGGTTGCAAGATCGAAGTCGAATGGAAGAAAGTTGACACACTTCCTCAGTGATTTAATCTGGTCACACATCCATTTGCTTATTACTCAAAACAATCCTTTGTTTATTTGTAAAAGACACATGTTTGATGTTAGTATTTATTTCATTTAGAAATATTGCTCTTTTAAATATCGAATTCAACACATTATTATGAAGAATTAAAAAACACAACAAACGCACAAAGCAAGTTATCTAATCTCAATTAAACTTGCAAATAAAAATCAACATATTTTTAATTATTTCTTGGAAATAATCAATTTCTTATTGCTCTATTTCATTCTTCTCTCTCAATTAATTAGCTGACGAATTATTGACAAAATCACAGCGCAATAACTATCTTGTTTTCAATTTTCCTAATTTGACACAGTGAGAGAATTTTAGTAACGCAAAAAAAAACTAATAATTATTTAAAATATAATCTCAAGCTGGCACATATTTGTGTTGTATAATTTAGATTTAAAAAGCTACTTTAAGTTGTTTATTGTCATGTTTTCTTTGCTGATTCTTAGTTTTTTTTAGTTTTCCTATTCTATTGATAGAATAGCATAGGTTAAATTTATGAATTCCTGTTTTTCTATCTTTTGATGAAAGAATCAACACAAGATTGAATATTACCTTTAAAATAATCTATTTTCTAAATTGAAATTTATAATCTAAAGCTATCACATCTTGTTCTGATTCAAGATAAATCTTTTCTTGCGTTAAACTACAACTCTAAGATAATTAATTCATTAAATAGCTATTCCTCGAATGTTTATGAAAAACAATTATAACTAGAAAAATAATAAGGGAATCTGAAAGTATTTGAAATAATGAGAAAAGGATAATTAATATTAATTTGATTAATATCTAAATTCGTCATTTTAGACGTGAAATACTAGTAATAGTTCATATTAAAAATTAGAAAGAAAAAAAATCTTCCCTCATCCCCCTTATTTGATCTTTAAAAACACACGTTATTATTGCCCTCTATTTTCACAAATATCTTAAACTACAGCAGAATTATTCATACAAAAAAAAATACATTATTCTTAAAATATGTTGACTCTTCGACAGATCCTCAAGGTAGCTTCTACATCTTCAAAGCCTAAATTTGCATTCTCCAACCCGAAGATCCATAAGTATGAGGTCAAGGGAGAAAGCTCAGGATGGGTATCTACTGGTAAAAATCTAGCTGGTATTGAGATGAGCACTGATCTTCCTTAGAGAGCTGGAGGAAAAGGTATTGCACCTACTCCTATTGATCTGGTACTTTAGGGTCTCATGGGATGTGAGTTCATCACTGGATAAGCTATCGCTAGATAACTTGGGTTCGAGTTAAAGAGAACAAGGTATCATATCACCGGAGAAAGAGACGACAGAGGCTTGTAATTCAAACCATGGGATGGAGAGGCACCTGTGACATCTGCTCTTCAGAAGATCACTGGAACTATCTTAGTTGAAACTGACGGCACTCAAGAACAGCTCGATAAGCTCGAGTAGGTGCTTAGAAAGAGATGCCCTGTTGCTAGAATGGTTTTGGATTCTGGATGTAAGATCGAAATTGAATGGAAGAAAATTGACTCTCTTCCTGTGTGATCCTATTAAGGCTTTGATATCCTTATCACACATTTATTGTTTCTAACATTGACACAATGTTTGTTTATTTCAAAACTACATGTTAAAATGAATGGTTTTCTTTAATAAATATTGTAAAATCAATTATTGAATTTAACATTTGTTATGAATCAGCACAGAAATAATACCAAGATCAATGAACATGAGTGGAAAACAATTCAATCTCTATTCTATTTTGAATACGAACTAATATTTTAAATTACTAACAAAAAAGATACTTTTCTAAGTCATTGATCTTTAGATCCCTTAAAAACAATAGAAAAAATTCACAAAAATACTCCAACAAAAATCACTTAAAAATGATTAAAGATATTGGAAATAAGAACAACATCAGTAATACACTGTGAAGAATGTAATTTCTATTCTGGAAAACATTTTCTTTTAAAAAATATAGGGCTTTTAAGCAGCTTATTTCTTATCCAGCTTAAATTTGTAGTCTAAAGGGACTGGCTACAGAAATGAAAAAATTACTCCTAGTTTTTTAATTATTATTGGCTTAATCGCAATTATTTGATTTTATAATTCAGACTCACAAGATTTCTTTGAATAAAAAAAGGCTTTACAAGAAAGAAAGGTTATTTTACATTTTGGTAAATTGTATTGTAAAAAATATGTTTTTGAAAGAAAAAATCTAATAATACTTTTTATTTGGGTGAGTTTATTAGATAAAAACAAGAATGAAAAATCTTTGAAAGATATTTAAGTTTGTGTATGAAAAAGGTAGGCTTAACAAGTTATGACATGCACTTCTAACATACAGAAAATTAAGTTAAAGCGAAAATAGCCAAGATCTTCATCAGAGGATGGGACCAGCGTTAACGACTTCGGAAGTGGCCTTGTCTTAGTATTTCTTGAAGTTCTTTTGGAACATACCTGCGAGCTTCTTGAGTTCTTGGTCGTAGGCAGCCTTGTCGGACCAGGTATTCTTGGGGGTAAGAATGTGGGCATCGACTCCAGGGCAAGTGGCAGGGACTTGGAAGTTGAAGATAGGGAGGGTTCCGTATTCAACTTTGTTGAGTTCACCGCTGTGGATAGCGTCGATGATCTTTCTGGTGACCTTGAGACTCATTCTCTTTCCGACACCGTATTTACCACCTGACCAGCTGAGAGAGAAAAAAATAAGAATTTAGTAAGAAAAAAGTAATAGAATTGTTGAAAATCTTACCCGGTGTTGACGATCCAGCAGTTGCTCTTGTGTTGTCCCATCTTGGTAGCGAGCATGTCAGCGTAGAGAGTGGGGTGAAGAGGGAGGAAAGCCTCACCGAAGCAAGCAGAGAAGGTAGCTTGGGGTTCAACGATACCGACTTCAGTACCAGCGACCTTAGCGGTGTATCCGGAGATGAAGTGATACATAGCCTAAGAAGAGGTGAGCTTAGCGACAGGGGGGAGAACACCGTAGGCATCACAAGTCAAGAAGATGATGTTCTTGGGGTGTCCACCGACAGAGGGGAACTTGGCATTTGGGATGTGCTCAAGAGGGTAGCAAGCTCTGGTATTCTCAGTGATGTCAATGTTATCATAGTCGACAATTCTGTTGGGAACATCGCTGAACTTAACGTTCTCGAGGACAGCTCCGAACTTGATAGCGTCGAAGATTTCTGGTTCCTTTTCTCTGGAGAGATTGATAGCCTTAGCGTAGCATCCACCTTCGATGTTGAAGACACCATCGTCGGACCAGCAGTGCTCGTCATCACCGAGAAGCTTTCTCTTGGGATCAGCGGAGAGGGTGGTTTTACCAGTTCCGGAGAGACCGAAGAAGAGGGTGATATCACCAGCAGGACCTTCAGTGGCGGAAGAGTGGAGGGAGAGGATTCCCTTTTGAGGCATCTTGTAGTGCATAACACCGAAGACACCCTTCTTCATTTCACCAGCGTATTGGGTACCCAAGATGACAATCTCGTTGCTCTTGAAGTTAACCTAGACACTGGTCTCAGTGGTCAAGTCCTTGATGGGGACGGGAGCCTTGAGTTCACCAGCATTGAAAATGTGGAAGTCAATTTTCTTGTCATCACTGAAGTCTTGAACAAGCTCCTTGGGGGTAGGGGTGATAAGCATGTTCTTCATGAAGAGAGCGTGGTAAGATCTGCTGCAGACAACTCTGACTTTGAGTCTGTACTTGGGATCCCATCCAGCGTAACCATCGACAATATAAAGCTATTAAACGAAGAAGGAATTAGTAAATCAATTCGTTTTTGGATTTACAAAAAGATCCAATCCATATTTTATTGAATTTGTATGAAAAAATGAGAAAGAAAAATGTAAATTTCTATGTTACTCTGGGCTTTTGGCTGAGATACTTGATGGCAAGGTCTCTGCAGAACTTGTTGCTCTCAGGGTTGACGGGGATATTGACGTCACCCCACCAGATGGTGTCCTTGGTGGTCTCATCGAGAACGATTCTCTTTTCCTTGGGGACACGTCCGGTTCTCTAACCAGAGTAGGCAACGAGGGCACCAGTTGAACTGATGGTGTTGGTTGCAGTCCAGGGATCAGAAGGAGCAATTCCAGAAGTTCCAACGGAGTAGAGCTCAGCAACACTAAGTAACAAAAGATCAAACATTAATAAGATAAAAACAAAAGCTACCAAGCCATCAATGTACTTATGGACTCAAAACTAAGATAAAATAAATCATTCTTACGTAGGGTTGTTGATGATGTTCTTGTTGAGAATTCCATGTCTGTCGAGACCATAGTATTGTCCAGTGCCCTAGAGGGTGGCACCTGATTGCTTAAGAATCTTGCTAAGCATTTTCTCGAATATATGTGGGTATTCGCCGGTAAATAAAATCAACTTTTTAGTTTTTTATTTATTTCCCCGGATCCTCCCTTCCCTCTTAGCTCTTAAACTAAATCGGATATTCTCGAAACAATTCAGAATAATCAGTCACTTGCAATCACCATAATTCGCATGTGACGCCGGAGTATTACTTTTACTTTTTATTTCTGCGATAAAGGAATTTTCTTGCATTTCCTAGTATTATCGTTTCCCTCTTATCTCAATCTCCTTAAATTAAAATGGCATCTAGCATTCTATCATCCACATGTTTTCTCTTGTTTTCGATGGATTCATCGTTTTTTATCCTTAAAACAAGAAATCAAGATGCCCATGGTACATATCCAGTGAACTACTTCAATATTACGAAACTACGCAGCAAAAATTGATAGCGAATCAAATACCTTTCGATAGATTCAAAAATACGCCTCTAGAGAAGATACGGTTTTGTTCGTTTCCCCTTCCCCCCCCACATCATATTAGGTAGAATAATTAAACCGAATAAATACATCTCCTTCTCAAACAACAAAAAATATCATCTCCATAGATGATTTAGAGGTTTTTATTAGTCTGATTTTATCATAGGATATTCATAAATTATCTAGGGATTTTATTAAGAAATGGAATAAAACTCTGAATCCTTCTTAGGAGATTTCAAATTGAAAAGAAAATAAAAAGAAAACAATAATAAATATCAAATGTTGTTTTTTTAAAGATTAAAATAATCAGGTCTTTTTTGGTGTTTTATGGATTATCATTTGCGCATGTGCTTTCATAAATACAAAGATGACTTGAAGATTGCAAAATGTTTGTATTATGATCATAAAATCTGAACATTTTGACTTCATTTCTTTGAGATAAATACTAATTTTTAAATAAAAAATTCATAAATATTTTTGAGATGCAATCTTTAACCTCTAAGAATCGGGAGGAAGAAGGGGGACTTTCAGTTGGAAAAATATAATTAATTTTGGGGTTAAGACATCAGTTTTTGCTTAAAAGTGATGCAAAAAATGCATCATATGGGTTTGAATGAAGGCGAATCTTAGTATATTTTAGTAATTAATTCAATGAAAATATGCGTTTAGACTAATTTCTCTCATAGGCCCTTTTTTAAGTTAAAAGCAAATATTTCATAAACTAACTGTAAATTTCACATAAGCGAAAATGAGAAAGTCATTTTGTCAATTGTCAGTGAATGCTGATTCGATAAAATAAAATAGCGGATGAATTTGATTTCATTTGGAGACAATAACTTTTTTTACAACAAATGGCTTGCTTATTTCATTTAAAAACACTTTTTTAAGCTGGAATAAGAAACACCATTTAATGTCTTTTGTAATATTTGAAAATGCAAAACAACAAGACAAAAATTTTTCACCACGCAATTATCTCTCTCTCACTCTATTATTCTTCATGAAAAAAAACAGTATTTCAAGAAATTTATCATGTTTTAAGAGGCAACTCCAACATTTCTTAGCTCTAAATTAGCTTATTGCGATTCCTAAAAGCAAAAACTAACCTTTTATCAGCTTGCATCAATCTTGTTTATCAATGAAAATCTACTTTTTGTTTATTGTTTTTCTCTCCATATTTAACCAAATAGTAGTATTTATTTGGTAATAAAACTATGATCATCATTAAGCTCTTATTAAATAATGATGTGTAACAAAAACAATTATTATTTTGCCTACCTAATCGATACTGAAAAGTTGCTGTAAGATAAAACCTAAAAATCGCTTAAAATAAATAATCATAAATACTTCTATTTTTAGAATATTCTTTAACGAGGAGACTAAATAGTTAGGGAGTTAGATTGATGATGTTAATGGATTAAAAAAGACTAAGGATATGAAAATATAAAAAATAAACTCAAAGAGAATTCATTTGAAATATTACCAAAAATCAACTTAAAATTTAAATACAAATCGGAGAGATTTTTATGCTGAGACACCAATTAATCTCAACTATTATCAAATGTAGAATACTCCTTCCTTTGTGGAGCAAAAATCACCCGCTTGTCTTCAAATCAAAGATATTGAATGGATACACATGTAATTCCCTCCCTACGACAACATGCATGTTGATTCGCCAATCTTTTTTTAAAATGAAAGTGTGGGGGAAGAGGAAATAAAATCTCGAAGGATGTGGGCTTGCTTAAGAAAATTGAAAAATAATTAAGAAAAAGCAAAAATAAACCCAAGGAAAACAAACAATCTAACACCGAAATACCTCACAGCATAAATACTAATACATGAGTGCCGTTGAGGAGATGAATTGCGAGGATGCTCGCTAGACTCAAGAATCATAGGAAATTATTGACCAGAAAGTGCCTGAAAATGAAGTTCAATTGCAGCAATGCGACCAGCCCACAGACAAATCCATGCCATTGAAAACCTCTACTTCATTCTCTACTAGCCCTAAGAAGCTTCAAATACTACCGCTGGTAGAAGCAAATATCATGGAAGATGAGAAAACGTCTCCTAGCTTAGCTTTACAGCTTCCCCAACAGGAGAATATTTCCAAAGAAGAAACTACGAATAATAGCCTTGAAAATTGTGGAAATATCTCTGGAAATGTTACAGCAGCTGTTATCAAGGAGGAAATAAACAAATCTGGTGTAATTTAACCATTAATCGTGCCAATTAATCCAATAGTAAAGAAATCATCTTTATCGATAAGTCCTTAGGTTTCAAATGCTTCAAATAACTCAAATATGGTTAAATCTCCGTTGTTGTTGCAATAGCCCTCCCAATCTAAGGAATAGCTCGCCATGTCAACACCAAAGTTGACTCCATTTTAACCTTCTTTTGGAAATAATAATAATTTTCATAAATCCAGCCAAAACAACAACAACAAAAGTAACATAAACACTGGATCTCAAATTGATTCCTCAGACATTTAGAAATTCACCGCAACGATCTTATCGCAGCCATATCTCTTGTTCAACACACCAAGCATGATTATCCCTGGATTGGATGCTTCATAAGACAATCTCTACAATGTTTACACTTTTATTGTGCCAAATCAACCTCTTTAAACAGTGTAGAATCCAACTAATAGCAACAGCGTCTAGTTTCTCAAGAAATTAGCTTCCACAGAAAGCACATCTTTGAGTTCTAAACATATGAATACTCCATCTAATAATATCTTCAACAACTCCTTGAATCAGCTCCATACACCTACAACAATCAAAAGCTCCAATGCATTTCCTAGTCATCCAGGAACAACAACAGCAACACCTTCTGGTATTTCTCCAACAGGATTCCAAAAAGCTAGAGAACCATCGTCATTATCTAAATCTTCATCTAAATTGTAATAAAACAGTACATTTGGCCCATCATCTAACTCGGAGACACCTAAAATACCACATTTTGGTTTAGGAGAAGCAGAAAAAACAGAGAGAAGGATGTCCATGAGTGTTGCGTAGAGCCTTGTTGATCTAATCAAGCAGCAAAGCCATCCACAAACAGAAGAAGAAAGTAAAGCTTTTAATTCATTGGATTTATAAAAATGCAATAAATGGACCCTTTTTTGTTTCTCTCCCAATTAGATTTTTTCTTTTCTCTGACAAAGTAGGAGATATCCAATTTTTCGAAATTATTATTTCATTTCTCAAGGGGATAATTAATCTCCTTTTTTTCTCTCTCTCTCTCTCCTCTCCCCACTTGGTTTTCTTTGATTTTATTGTCTTAAATTAATCTCTACCAAATGAATTAGGAATCTATAATTCTGTTTTCTTGAAATTCCTTGATTATTTTGATATTTCAATGGTTTTTCAGTTTATTTATCATTTTCTTTTTTTACCTTAAAAGAAAGGAATAAATCTGAGTCAGTACCAACATTCAATAGCTTAAGTGGATTCAAATCTTCGAGTTTCTAAGGAAATACTTCTTCAATGGCCTCAACTAAGCAAGGGTTAAGTTAAAGTTCTATCACAAGTCTCTTGAATCTTTCCTTAAATCCACGAGCTCACCTTCCTTCTTCATCTTTAACATTGCATCAAAATTTAGGAGCTCTCACAGGGGAATCTCAACATAGTTTAGAACTATTCAACGAAAGTGAAGATGTTGGGCATAATTTACTTACACAGAACAATATGAAAAATGAAGATAACGGGTCTAAAGAGAATATTAATAATGATGAAGAATGTGATGAAGAATTCGATGATGATAATGAGCAAAACAACGACGAAGAAGAAGAAGCTAGACTTATCAGAGAAATCAAAGAAATGAAATGGAATCACAACACTGGACTTAACAAGGACGGACAAGTTCAGTAGTTCCTATCTGAAGGACAAGATGGTGATATCTTCGATTTCTGTGAGGAACGGTTCTTAAACGCAGGAAAAAAGAATAAGAAGAATCTCGGTGGAGTAGGTCACAAAAACAAATTCGATACCAAAAACTTAGTGAAGAATTTCTTGAACTCCTTCATTTCATTCGTGCATCACCCTGATGAAGAAGCTGGGATCATAGATGTGCTTGGATTCGATAATGGACCGTAATTGAATGATTTCAGAACAAGTCTAAGGAATTTCTTCAAGGGAAAAAAATTTAATCGAGTGCTGTTGAAGGAATTTATCTTTGAGGATTTATTCAGGCCGTTGTTTTTATTCTTCCTGGAGAATCGAGCACTTACCTGGATTGAAGCAGGCAGAATGAAAGATAAAGCCTCGCATCTTAGAGCACTTAAGAATTTTATCTTCGTCTGCTAGAATCATGATTAAATCAAGTCATGGAGATTCAGATATAATTTTGTTTAGAATTGATTGAGATACAAAAGGTGAAAAGGAGAAGAGCGGAGTGTAGCAACAACAAGAATATGGAAAATTGTAAATAATTATTAAATAAATAATAGAACTATGCCAGCTGTTAGGAAAATCAATCAGTTTTCAAAGAAACTCACTTATGAAATTAAATACAGCCCATCATTATCTCTTTAGCTATGATTATCTCCCTCTCATAGATATTTTTTATTCCCGTCCTTGTCTTTCCTATGATAGATAGCCTACTTAAAAAGATGATTAGTGGCTAGATAAAAGTTGACCTTACCATTTATTTGTTCTTGAAATGCTAATTTTTTTGTTTGTCTTTATGTATCCATATTTAATAAAAAAATAAAATTCCTTTATTGCAACATTTGTTCCCCAAGCTTTCGACAAAACAATAAAAAAGAGTTTTCACTGAAAAGGAACAAAAAATGCTAATTTTCAATACAAGCTGTATGAGAGATGGAAAATTCGAGGAATAAGAGAAAGAAAAAAATGTATGCTTAAAAAATTTGAGCGTCTTAAAAATTCAAGAACAAAAACTTATAAACTAATTGAACAAAGGTTGTACAATACTAAAGAGAGAGAGAGAGAGAAAGGTCTATTTAAAACAATTCAAATCACACTCTCAGAAGATTAACTCAAATGCATAAAGTATGAACATATCCTTAAAAATCTAAGTTGATTTGACTTCAATAATCATCATAGAAAGGAGCCAATTATGATTATTTTGTAAGCCCACCTGGATACTTCCTGAGTTTTGGAAATGTCCTTTTGATTTCTTCTCGAATTAATAAGAAGAATAAAAAAAGATCTCATTAATAGAACTCAAATAAATTCAAGTAAAGCAACACTAATTAATGGAATAAAACACCCATGAATTCCCTTGCAGCTCCAAATTAAGAAAATATTGAAAGGCAAAATAAGAGCAACCTAAAGGCAAGAGCCTATCTTCAGCATGAATTATTGATTGCACAAAAAAAAGGAAAATCCCCTCTATTTGTTTTAAATTTCCATGCCAAATAACTAACCTTGCATGCTTGTGTTTAGCTTAATTATTTCATAACACTTTTAAATACTTTTATCTTAGAGAGTTAAGGAAACACCAAACCTGTAAAATATAATTGATTAAAGATAGGAGGGATACTAGAACTATTTCGAGAAAGAAGAAGCAATTTTTGCTGAGAAAAGAATGCTAGTTCTGACCAAAATAGCTTCTTAATCTATTCCCAAACCGAGTTTCAACTTAAAAGAATCTGAACATTTCCTAAAACCATTCAATAATTTCTGACTTTAATATCATAAGCACTCACAAATATTTACTAATAATCATAATAAATAAACAAAACTATTATTGTTCAAATGAAAGTGTTTTTTAAATTTCCTTCAATGCTATATAGCTAAAATTAGCAATTTAACTACTTAAGACAATCCTTCTCACATGTGCGAGAAACAGCTGATAAATTACAAACAACAAACAGTGGATTTCAATTAATTAGTCACTCTCCCACTAATTTTATACCGTTTAGTTAAGGATCACTTTACTTTTCTCCCCCCACCATTTTAAGGGAAATATTCCCTAAATTAAAGGTTGAATTTTTCGAGCCTCAAATTCTTATTTTTAATATCTGTAACATGAAAAATATCCTTTCGTCTCATATCCCTGAAATTATGATTCTTCTTTTCGCTAAACATCTTAGCAGTCCATGATCTTTAAAGCAAACAATTGATTCCTAGTATTCCTAGAGTAATTTATTAGTAAATTCAAAAGGATGCAATTTTTAGGAGACTTCTATTGAATTTTTAAATATTTCGCTCGTATCTTTAAGTCTAAACGAAGATAGTAACACTGGTTGCTTTTTTTGAGAAAAAAAGACAAATTTCTTAATAAAATAAAAAACTATCAATGTGATTAGGGTTAGGGAAGGAAAGGAAAAGAAGGTAAGAAAGCAAGAGGATAATAGTGTCCTTGAGCACAGCAGTGTAAGCCTGTCATAGATTTAAAATATTTTGAAAATGGTTTGTTAGGAAATGTCTTATCTGTAAGTCAAATAACGTAGTTATTTAGTAATTGGAGGGAGCATTCAAAGACCATATTTTTCCTTTTTTTTTAATTGCTACTCTAAATTGAAGAACTCTGCATTGATCAAGCCTAAATAATTGAAAGTCCAATCTTAAGGAATAATCCATAACCTAAGTAAGGAAAAAGAACACTCCAATGAACAGAACAAGTGACAAAGTAATTCTCAGAAATAGAAAGAAAATTGTAAAATAAGTGTTCGTCACATAAGATTTGAATATGCAGAAATTAATAGAGGGAGGGAGGGGGGAGGTTCAATAAATTTTTCAGGCTGGGCTGGGTAGTTGTAAGCAAGATAGAAAGATAACCCGGTGTAAATAAGCCGACTCATATAGATCTCAGCTCGAGAAGAACTTCTAGTCAAACTGACTTCAAATATTAATAAAAGTATAGAAAACTGTAATAAAAAAAGAAGAACGAAAAAGAGAGAAAGTGAAGCATAGGGTAAGAGATAGAGAGAGTCAATGGAAGTGATACAAAAGAGTTCTTCAGCATTACGCTAATCCTTCGAAACTCAGCAGTCAAGATAAAATCCTTAGGAGCTTTACAAAACAGCGACATTCTTTGAGCCATTTCATCCATAATCTCAGCAGCTAGTACCCGACAAATAACAAACTTAATCTCAGAAGTAGCTACCAACAAACAACAACAACCATTAACTCCTGCATATTATCTTACCTCATAACTCATGGGACACAGAAACAAAGTAAATTCTATCTTCTCGTGTGCGATATTAGCCATAAGAAGCAGCACTATTAACACCTTCCATGATCCCTAAAGCAAGCTACAACTCGCCAACGAATCTTAGCAGACCAAATATTAATTATGCTACTCTTACTCAAAAGAATCCTTCGTTTGCATAAGCATTCAACTAGATCAACAGCTTTTCAGTGCGCAAGAGACCAGTCCTCGCATTTAAGCTCAATTAGCCAACACAACCAAGCAATGAGGTAAGCTTTATAAAAAATTAAAAAAATAAAAAATGCTGAGAAGAATGTAGATATTTAAGATGAAGTATTATCCTTTTAGGGAGGGAATTTAGAACTACTTTTAAGAAGGGATATACACTGAATTTATGGTTTCAATCCAAGGGATAAAGTCAGCCTTTGTTTTGGTTTGATCTTTGAGACAAATCTGCTTGGCTGGCTGGGTGTTGGTTTATTTTGTTCTTATCTTGAGAATTATTTCGTATTTTTTAAATAATTAAAGTGACCCAATTCTTTTGAGGGGTAAGTTGTAGACAATCACAAACATACAGGGCGGGGTGTAATTAATTGAATATTTAACTTAAGATGTACCCTTCGTTTAAAGAAAATTCAATACCCGTGTTCTTTCTTAATTTTATCTAATAAACACAATTTAAACAGAAAAACAACTTGAAAATAAAATAGACTTTCTAGCATTTTCAGTTTATTTCAACTTTATTTCCTTAAATTATTTCAACCAAAAATAACTTCCTGAATAATGAATATTTTTCTTTCCTTTGTAGCCACAAGAGTAGATTGCTGGAGATGCTGAGTTCTGGTCTAAAGTGAACACTATCCTTAATGACGCAGATGAAAATACAAACTAAAATCAAAGATCATAGAATCAACTCCAATAATCTAAACCCTAAAAACAACAACAGAATATAACACTCCCTTCTATTATCAGTAACAATAACAATTTCAATTCCATTGGGAATAAAGCAAATGCTGTATGCTAACCAGAGAGAGCCAAGAGTAAAAATGACAGTAAATTATTAACATAATAGTCTGAAAATGAACTCAATTCCTTAAATACTCTTCACTGTTAAAATTCCAAATCACCCTCTCTAAACATTAATTTAAGTTAATCTTCTTGTTCAACTAGAGATTCTCTGAGATAGCACTCATCACCTCATCATTCAATTGAATTTAACACAATTTAGAATAACCAACAACCACAACAACAACACTAGCTTTTTCATTTATTTCCTTTCGCTACAGAATCATAATCTAATTCTTCATCTTAATTGAATTTCTAACGAATCCAGCCATACTTTTCAGGCAGTTAAAGTCTCAAGAATTCTGGGAAGAATATGTAAATACCAAAGAGAATCTCAAGAAATAATGAGAAACCAAATGATGAGAATGGAGGGAATTATTTGGCTAATCAATTAAGTTCCCAAGTGTAAAGAATGCTAAGTCAAGGTGAAAACAGAAACTGTAATTCTACGAAAAGAATAGGTTTAGAAGATAATTATTTTCCAAAGAAGAATGATTCAAATAAAGATATGTTTTCCTCCCTTGTTGCAACTCCCAGTGTGAAAAGGATTTCGTTGTTATAAAATGAGAAAAATATGGAGATTAGAGCATAGCAGACAAAGATAACTAAAGTAGCTAGTGCACCTGCATCGAATACTGATCTGTGTAACAATTACCTGTGTACAGCTCCTGATGTGTTGCAAGAACAATGGATTGACCACTAAGATTAAGATTGTCATAATAATAAGAATAATCACGAATTCAGTTTCTGTAATGATAATAATACAATCACAAATAAAAATAACAATATCAGCAACAGTAAATTATTTACCAGCAGTAATAGCAACACCATTAGTGCTTCTAAAGTTATTTCCCAGTCCGCTTAAGGATACAGAGGGTAGATTAAGAAAACAAGTCTATTAAGTCGACAATAAGATAATCTCGTCAAGAAACTGTTTAAGATTGACGATAAACAAACAGCCAACGAGTTCATAGATAATAATTACATGCAATTTGCAGGATCATCACAAGATTTTAGGAACTATCATACATTCAAGGCGATTTATATCGGTAGCAGCAGTGGAAATAGAATTGCTACGAAGAATAATTGAAATATCTTTAAAATAAAATTAAGCACCAAGTAATTAATTCTGTCTGGCTGTTCACTCATCTCTCTTGATGATCTTAACTGAATTTCTAGACAGACGATCTCTTATCTTTTTCAATGTATTTATTCCCATAATTATCCAAAGATATTTATGGATTTATTATTTTCACTGAACAAACACACAACAATATCAACAAAACTAAATCAATCAATAATCTCATCCATCCTTGCATTTGTGTAGTCGTCTTTCAATGAATCTCTTTGATTGTTTACCTCAGATTTTTATTATTTTAAGTTTCAATGAAAATGTGAATTAAAAAATAAGTTAAATATTCAATAACTGTGAGAATACTACTAATACACCCTCTCTTTTTTTGGATAGTTAGATATCTGTAAAAATAGCAATAACTATTAGCAAATGCCTTATCTTAATCCTTGTTCTAATAATTATGGATTAAACGATTCTTTTTTTGTTTAATTTTAGCTAACACTGAATGGAACGCACAAACAAACTTTATTTTTCCTTTATTCTTCTTGCCATTGCAAAGAACTACCCTTTTCACTTGGTGATCTTATCTTTGGTGAGGCTCTTTGGGAAAGTAGCAAGATCTACAAGAGGTCTAGCGGATTCTTCTTGAGGATAGAGAATTCCAACTAATAGTCCATTTCTTTGATTGTAAAGTGCTTGAGTGCGTCTGTTGTATTCTTGAGAAGTTGTCCATCTTGGTAAGGCATCGTTCAAATCAAGAACATTCACTCCAATGCGGACTTCGAGGGTATCGAGGAGCAATTCCTTTTCGTTTTCGAGTCTGGAGTAAAAAGGGCTGAAGTTCAACCAAGCAACCCAAGAACCAGCTACTGTCACGAGTCTTAAAGCCTACCAATCGAGATCAGGACGAGTTAGTTGAATTTTTCTGAAGAAACCTGCCTTGAAGAGGGTCTTGTTGAAGAGAGGTAATGCAATCAGGGGGAACAACCAGGTGGAGAAATTGTTGATGCGGTTGGCAGTGAGGAAAGAAGGCAAATCTGCACTCTTCAAAATACGCTTTTGATATGCGTTGAAAATAGCATGGGAACGCTCTTCATCTGTCCAATGGAACCATGGCTTAAGTCTTAGATTATCAGTGCTCATTTTTAGCTTGCTTTAGAAAAAGTTCTTTTCAATGTTTTATTTTTTTATTTTCCTTAGAAGAATTTAATTTCCCCTCGATATCTCTCTGAATCAAGAGAAAAGCTACAGGGAGAATATAGATATACCTTTAGCCTCACTTAACGAAGCAACAACAGAGATCAATCCATCAAAATGAACTTGGATAACTTAAATACTAATGCTAAAAAAGTCTAATTGATAACAAAAAAGGACAAGTGAATTTTTGAATTTGTTTGAGCATTTATTAGAATGAAACAGTCCAAAGAAAATATGGAGATTCAGTTAAAGTGACGAATCTCCTAACTAAAATCAATCAATCAAGTATTTTGTAGTTTTAAGATTGCTGTTAAGTTAAGTATTTCACAGCAATATTTGTTTATTTTTTTTAGGTTGTGCTTAGATTTGGATACAATATTGAATTCCTACATCGGGCAAAAGTATATTATCACAATCATAATACTTTTTTGTTAGAAATATTATTTATTCTTATTAGAAATACCACTCAAATGCTAAAAGATGAAATAAGAAAAAAAATAATAGATTAGATCAGAAGAAATGCGATTATCAACTCAATTTACATCCCATAAATGAAAAAATCAATTCAATTTTAATATTTTTAAGGCTCTATTTTTGAGATGTAATTGTATGCAATAGTGTATTTTTTTGGGAACAAATAAAGTCAAAATAAGTGAGAAAGCTGTCTGATTTTATTGCCCTTTTTCATTCCTCTTTGACTGGTTTTCTCAACTGCGGTTCGTCGACACGAAAAAGTAATATCCTAAGGCAGCTACAAGAAGGGCTAAAACCAGATTCAAAGGTGAAAACAAACCAGCTTGCTTATCGCTAGCAGCTGTTTTGCTTTGAGGATTTGGATCATGACCAGAGACTACACCCACTTGGTATGTTTCTCTTTCTTGCAGGACATAAGTAGGATGATTCGCTGCCTTATAATGAAGTGAAGCATCCCTTCCAGCTTATTTTTTTAAAATAACTGGACCACCAGGATGCTTGTTCAGATATGTTGTGACATCGAAGACCTTTCCATCGACGACAATCCAGCAATCTGATTCTTTGTTATGTTTCTTAACTTCATTCCAAGTGAGTTTATTGCTTTCTTTGACGTTTTTCTTGAGCCATTCGACATATTCAGCTGGAGGATCGCTTTTCTCAATTTCTCCAACGAGTCTCTAGTCTCTCAAGGAAATAGCATATCCAGTGTGGTTATTTACATCACGGAATTGCTATGTTCCATCTTTTCCAGCGTTTTTCAAGAGGATATCATCACCACCGGGATGCTCAGCGAGATATGATGTGACATCGAAGACTTTACCATCAATAAGTAACCAAGCATCGTGTTTGTTGCTGTGCTTCATTAATTCAAGCCAAGTGATAGTCTTAGGGGTGCTCATACTTTTTGTTGTTCTTTAATTTGTGATATTTTTATTATTTTTTGTAAATCTAATATTAACTTATTTTTCTTTTAAGCCCCAAGATATATCTTCGAGTATCCGATGTAGTTTTATAAATTTCTCTCTCTCTCTCTCTCTCTGATATCGAACTGTTCTTTGATATTATTCTTAAGATTTATAAATAGTATATTAAATTTGTTTGTTTTTCTCTCTGAAATAAATCAATCACAAAATGGCATATTTTTAGTTAAATTTCTCAAAAAAAAATCACAAAAAATCCAATAACAAAACACAATAACAATCCCTTAAAATTAGTGTTCTTCTTCATCTTCTTATTCATTTTCTCTGCTGTTACTACTGTTCTTGTAGTAACAGTTCTCGTTGTAATGCCTACTACCACTCTTCGTATCTTCTTTCTTTTTCCAAAGCCATCAACTCAGATTATGTCATTGAGATATCCCTTTCTTTCTTAGGAGCTGCAAGAGAAATATTTCTCCTAGAAGGATCCTTGGGATATTAAGGTAATCGATTGTATTAACTGTTATTATTCTTGATATTATTATCTTCATCACAATAAGATGATGTTTGCCTCAAAGATGGTTTTTTATCCAACTCCTACTATGGATCCTGGTATGTCTAAGAATTAGGTTACTCTTGATTCCCATTCCTTCTACTTGCACTATAGTTTTTATAAGGCTCATATTGTGGGACTTTATTAATCTTAGCTTCTGAAATAGAATCTTATCTGAAAGGCTAATTCTAAAATTAATTCTTAGACTCAAGATTTTGACTTCGATTATCAGATTCTGCTTCGAGTTCTTATGTGAACTTGAATTATGTACTTGAATCCAAAGGGATCCACTGATTCACATTAGGCTACTGTACTTTATGCAACTCCTCTATAAGTTTTTGCTCTTGCTTCTTAAAGTCAGGAATTGAGATCTTTCGCTTGTATAAGATGTATTATTAACTCTTTGGTTGTTAAGAATCATTATTTTAGTCTCTGTTAGAAGGTAGTTTCTTAGACTTGCTTGGGGATTCTGCATTAGTCGAATTATTTTGCTGCTAAGACTACGAATTCAAAGATTTCTAAGAAATCAACTGTTATTTCTCTTACTAAGAGGTATCCTTAACAGGAGAAGCCTTCTTCACAGGAGATGTCAACCCTTTTTCAGGTTATTTCTTCTTCATCTTGTTAGGTTGCTCATTTGTTGTTTTTGTTAGAGAAGTTTTACTGTTAGTTTTCTTAGGAGACTATTATGGTTGTTTTTTAGGAGATTCTGATTTCTTGGAGACTTCTTTCAACTAAGGAGATGATGATATTCTTCGTTCTTTTTTAATCTTTGTTGGAGATTTTGACTTCCTTTTGACTACAAGAACATTTTCAGGGTATTAAGTCTGTTTGTCAGTTGAATTTATCTGCTAATTACTTGGAAGAGACTACTAATAAGGTTGCTAATAATAGTCCTATTGTCCTTGATTTCGAGAGTTAGATTAATACTTCTACAACTGAGGTTCTTCCCCAGTTTAGTTCTTCAATGAATTACATGACTACTCATTGGATTATTATATCCTTTTTTAGCTCATTTGTTCATGTTCTTTGGGCGTTCTTTACCTGGAATCATACATTTAAGGGTAGGATTCATTTGGTTACGATTCACATTGACTGGCAATCGATTACACAGATGGTTTTTTGTCTAAATTACTTCTTGATTATGCTTACGGAGTAGCATTGTAGCTTTTGACTGGTTTGTTTCTCATTTCGGAAGTAGTATTATTAGCAATGCTATTGTTGCTATGAAAAATAGCATCGTTGTTCCTTCTGGAATCATTTAGATTATTATTAGGGTTATTTCTTGTGTAATCAGGTCGAATAGTCCCTACTGTGTGGACGATGTAATCACCATTTGGTTTTTTTTTCCATCTCATTTACATGTCAACTTCTTGTTTATCTTGCTAATTTGAGATCGGGTCTGAGAATTATGAAAGATTATCCATTTATGGTGATTATGGCTGTTGTAACTACTGGTTTCTGGCTTCATTAGGCTATTGTTCGTATTATTATTGTGGTTTAGATTAGTACTCTGGTTGTGTTTATCTCTAATTGTTGTTACTGTTGTTTTAGTAATTTGTTTAATTTGTGTCTTGAAGGAAAGGTAAAGTCAGAAGCTCATCAATGGTTAATCGTTTCTCAGGATCGATTTACAAACAAGATTCAAGGATTTCCTCGCATTCTGAGGTGAATTTCACTGGAAATTATGGACGGACTTAGAGGGAAAAAAAACAAAAAAATATTTTTTTGCTAACAACTTTGCTTGGTTGATAATTTCTTACCTCCATAAGAGAGCCATTCAGTGACTTTAGAAGGAGCAAGTCCGGGATAAGGAGGCATACCTGTTAGAAGTTCAATGAGAACGCATCCAAAGCTCCAAATATCTGATTTAAACGAGTATATCCCTTTAGTAATTGATTCAGGAGCCTTCCAATTTGGTAAATCGTCAGGGTTTTAAGTAATCCCAGTTGGCTCTGTGATCTTTGGTTGATTCTTCTTTAGCATAGCACTGGAAGAATTGATTTCTAAATTAGATATTTTGATCTGCTCCTCATCAGAAAGCAACATCACGTTGGCTGCTCTTAAGTTTCTTAGATGAACAAAAGAAAAAAATACAAATTTAGAAAAATCTTGCAAGACAGCAAATACTCTCAACTTTGCTGCTGGTTTGGCTGTTACCGATGAAGTAGCTAGCTCTAATGGATGTATCGAAGGCCTTCAAGGATCTGTCTTGCGAAGATTGCTGTTTCCTCTTCACTGACAGTGCTTTTCTCACTTATGTATGTCTTGAGTGATCCATTGTTTAAGAACTTAAAAATCACCTAGATTCCTAGAAATTTAAAAGATCAAAGTGTCTTTATAAAAGAGGTAGAAGGGAGATTTATTTTAAAAAGATAACAAGTAACAATCCCTTGTTTCTAATAACTTGATCTTGCCTATGTAATAAATTGTTCCATTATTATTGGGTAATTTATTAATGGAGCAATAAACAACAAGAGTCCCTTCCTAATTTTTTCAAATCAAATTCTAATTTTTCTTTATTTTTTGTGCATGATTTCTTTTTAAAAAATTCCTCCAATCTACCTGATTTCTCCTCCACAGCATCTAAATAACCGACGACATTCGGGTGATTGAGGGTTTTAAGATTCTAGATATAATTCATGATCTTTGCCTTATCTTTCTTGACTTAGCTTTCAGAACCGATAAGTTTCACAGATTTTATCACAACTGGGTCGCTAGTAAGAAGATCGACCCCTTGGTGGATTTCTCCATGGGAACTTGTATGGATGACTATTCCAGGTTTGTATCGTTGCTGGGAATCTAGTCCTTCAAGAGTCTTTTGTTTCTTCATTGATGAGGAATTTCTCAAGGTATTCATGTACAAATCTTGCTATTCCATAGCACCTTCTTTAGCTCGTTCTTCAGTGAATTCATCAGGTCGTTGTCCTTCTTGTTAGTTATTAGCCGGTTGCGAGTTTTATTTCTTTAGTTTTTCTGAGTTGTTAGATTAGAGGCAAATATTAGTTAAAAAAAAAATCATTAAAATGATGGGTTTAAGCAAAGGATCATATTATTTAAACTTACCTTTATCAGCAGATTTACTGCTTGAGCACACACTCGATCCCATTGTGTTTGCAAATTAATAATTAAAAAATAGAAATAATAATCTTCAAGAACCCACAAACGAGTTTATCTGCATGTTTTCCTTTAGGATCTTAGAGTAGAGAGGTAATTTATTAATACAGTTGCTTGGAAACTTGTAATAGATATCTTCGAATAATCGTTTGATTTTGATTATGAATAGACTTTGATTATTACAATTTCTCAAGGAATTATGAGTACAGTGAGACGAAGGGAATTAACGAATCTGAAATATAGAACTAAGGAAAAATGAGGTTTGGGAGTTCTTAGTTTAAAGGGAGGGAAAATGAATGGTCATCAAGGATAATCAAAAATTATTATTCTTTTGTTCATTGTGAAAGAGAATTGAGGAGGAATAACGATTCAGTTAGAAGTAAACATAAGTTTAAGGAATTCTCATGAATTATTTTTAGACAGTTTCTCTGCAATCGCCCTGTGAATTTTACTCAAAAATAAAAAAATTTGAAGACAGTAAGAAAATAGGGAATTAAATAGATTCTAGCATAGTCTGAGCTAAAAAAAACTGAATCATAATTGCGTATTAGGAATCTGCAAGAATGCCACATATTCAAGAGAATAGAAGGTGTATTTGATCAGTGAATGAGATTTCTATCTAATATGGGGCCTCAGATCGTAAATTTTACTATGAAAAAAAAACTGCTATGCATTTGTTGATTTATTCACTCCCGAAAACCTGTAAAAGCTGATAAAAAGTTAGAAAATAATCCCATAGCTTTCTTTCTCTGACTCTCATTTCATTTTATCTTGTTTCATTCTTTTTGTGCTGTTAATATTGTCATACTGTTTAATGAATAGCTGGTTTGATTTCTTTGAGCTTCGGAGATCCCTAAAAAAGTCTCATTTTTAATCTACAAAGAGAAAAAAATAGTGCATTGATGGTAAAAAAGATAATGTTTTTACACTAATTAATTGACATTAAGCGAGTTAAATAAGGAAATATTGATTAAATTAAGGAGGCAATCATTCATTTGTATCCTTCCTCTCAAAAGGAAAATATGATAATTCAACCCTATGATTAGTTTATCTTCAGGGATTTTGCTAGATCGATCTCAAATAAGTAAATAAAAAATGGATTCATAACTATCTCATTCAGAATAATCCTATTAATTAATTTCTTTGATGCAAGATTTCAGCTTATTTTTTTAGAATGTTACTTTTCATTTCAAATAGATTTCTAATTCAAGTAACAAATAGTCGTTAACAAGCAAGTTAATCTCTTAAAATCTCAGAAACACAATCAAAGAACCAAAAAAATAATGAAAAATTTCAAGATTAGGAAGGACATTCAATTTTTATTTTTATTTAGGAAAACTTAAACCCCCCTTACAGACCTATTTTGTAATCCGTCCACACGTTCGAATCAAAATAAATTATTAGCCAGCCTAATTTCGCTTCTAAATATGGATATTTAGAGATCATCACCTTTCTTTGACTTAACCAAAAATTACCAAATCAATATTCATTTATCTTCATTTTAAACCCTTTCATCCCATTTTCAAGCATCATTTTTGGCTTTCAAGCAAGGATAATACTTAAACTTAAACCAATAAAAATCTACTTTCCACTCGAAATTGAAATCGAAATTGTTTAAATAAATTCTTTGATTAATTTGGAATTCAATGTGCCATAAGATTCACTATTTTCTAAGAGAATAATACGTTGGTGAGGAGATTAATTTTGAATTGAAGCAATTTTATAAATTATCTTCCTTTATCAAGAGCTTTTTGTGCTCTTATCAACGGGTTTCTTAGGAACTTGAAGATCATTTTAAAATGCACTAATCAAGTGTCAAAATTGAGCATTTTTAATATGTAAAAAAGAGATAACTTCTCTACTAGCCTTTAAAGCCTTGCTTGAAAAGACTGAAAGTCAAACAAGAAAGAAATCTTTTTTTCATAAGAAATATATTTGAAAGCAGAATGCGTTAGAAAATATGTTAGATCTTAGGTGTCTCATTCTTAAAATTTGAGAAGTGGTGTAAAGGCTTGAATATTCTTATTTTTTTGTTATTATTATTCATGGAGGAGAAAGGATGAATGGATAATTACATATCTAGCTAGCCTACATGCTAGCTTCCTAAAAACTGATATAAATGTAAACAAAAGCATCACAAAGGCTGACTGTGTTTTGTTAATAAAAAATTATCAGAATTATCTTATGTTTTTGAAGAAAAGTTATCTTCACTCTGGGAGGATTACAAAAGATTATGATTATTTTTAATTATTAGTAAGCACCTAAGATATTAGATAATCGAAGCAATATTAGTAGTAGTGCTCTTGTAGCTGCTCGTTTTTTTAGGCTGCCAAAAAAAGGAATTATTTTTGGGGTAAGAATAGTGACAAGCGAAATCGATTGCTTTTGATAATGAATTTATTGAAAATAACAATAATTTTTTGAAAAAGTTTGATAAACAAATTAGCGAAATGCTCAAGGTTCCAAAAATGGTAGATAGTAGTAGTGGGATTGAAGCAGAATGCTTCCCAAAGGAAAATATAAACGAAATAGACTCATAAAAATATGTATTATCGAATCAGCAACAACAGCAACATGATTGGCAAAATGATTCTTTAATTACAATGCTCAATCTGAGTCACAATCAGCTCGAAATAGTATTTTAGTTCTTGTCATTCAAAGAAGTGATGAGTATGCGTGGAACGTGTCGAAACATTAGCTGCTAAGTTGAACTTTACCTTTACGTTTGGTATGTTCCTAGATATTTCAGCACATTCGAGCTAGCTTCAGAAGAAAATGTCGTGAGGGATCTCTCAGCTAGAAGTTTAGTTGATAGTTTTTCCTCTATTTTCGATCATCGATCATTACTTTCTTTGCAGTAATTATCTTCCTCTGAGGAACATTAACTCGATCTAGTTTAGCCTCTTATCAACTGCTATGAAATTGTTCTACCAGGTGTTTTCATAAAAAACCAATAACCAGCCTAAAATGATTGTTCATTTAAACTAAACAATTCAGAAGAAATTAATCATAGCGAGTTCCATTTTCACGACAATAATAATCCACTTAGCCCTGCATAATATTCCCTTCTCGCACATCATTTATCTCAAATACACTTACCCTAAGTCACCATGAAATTACGAGCAGCTGCTATGATCGCTAGAGGATTCTCATAACTAGCTATTAATCACAACCTCAGGAATAAACTTGCTGAGAGCAGAAATAGAATTCAACAATACCATTTACTTGCCCACATTCTCCAGAATATCCCTTTACCAAATAAAACTGCATCATAATAATAATGACTAGATTCAAGAGAATCAAAATAAAATCTGTTATTCTGCTTCCTAAAGGTCCTATTTCCCCCCCCCCCCCCCCCCTTATCTACTTCACTAATAAACAATTTTCTCATGATAAGCATCCATTCATTGATGGGCTTACAAAAACTTTTTATTTTCGTATCTATTACAAATTCCATTAGCAATATTTATATTCAAATGCTCTTTCAATCAATGGTTGTTTTTTTTTGTTGCTTTAATATCTTTCTCTATCTCTTTTCCTTCAAAACAATCACTCATTTTGATCTAGTATTATCTGACCTCCTTGCACTTCTGATTATCTAGCTTTGTTTATCAAGCCTATATATTCTTTTATTGATCTTTGACCTTCTTCTTATTCTTCTACTTACCAGTTTACTCAATCTTCCCTTATTTATGCAAGGGGGTACACATTATTTAGTTTCTTCTACTTCTTGTGAATAGCATCTTAACCTTAACCAGTAAAAACCCATCAAATTAAACCTTCTTTGCAGCCCTAGTTGGATTATTTTCACCCTTAATTCTTCGTCTATTTTTACTCACATTAAGAATGAATGATAGCAGAATTGATCACAGAACTGAGTTTTAAACAAGGAATGGAATTCTTCATTGCTGGTTTTAGCAATTACATAATAAACTCATTGGGCTTTATTTGCATACTAAGAAAAGCTTTAAGACTCTCCAAGTGATTCAAATGAGCTAGTATATTGAATAGCAAAAAGAAAGTGTTTTAAACCAATTTTCTTAAAAGGAATGGGCAGAAAGTACTTGAAACAAAGAAAATAGATCAGGTAAAATAGAAAGTCAAGTAAAAAACAGCCTTATAATTAATTGTTCATGGAATAATCAAATCAGCCATACAAATATCCAAACACTGGGCGAGTTCTCCAAGCGATTACATGTCTAATTAATACTTGTGGATTAATAACTAGCACTAGCAAGCAATTTCCTTCCCATATAATATATTTTCTGCTAGGACTTCTCCTTTATTGATTACCCATGAAATTTTATCTTTTTCTTTCCAATAAATGCTTGTTTTTCATTAAAATCTCTGACATTTTTAAGAGCATTTCTGTTTTAATAGATATTCTCATTCAGCTGAAAGTTCACTTCTAAAAAACAGGAAAGAGATAATAAGAATTAGAGCACAATGGAATTAATCCTCATTGCATTGGTGGTGTTATGGTATTATTCTTTGTGTTTATGTTGTTTGTTTTCAATTTGGAATTTTACAAATATCCATTTCTTTCTCTGAATACACTCGAATACACGTTAATATCGAATAAACAAAAATGGAATCGTATATTTTCATTCTTGTCATGTTAAATTGTCATTTTGAAAACATTATTTTAGATGTTGAGTAGTATTCTGATCAACCCATGACCTTTTTCTCAATGGGGGAATGAACTGAAATAGTCAATGCAAATGCAATAATTATCGATTTAATGATAATTATTTTTGTAGTTTCTCAAAGTGTGCTATGAACTGTCAAGGAACAAGCACTGAATCTACAAGTAGAGGATTTAACTCGAAAGGAAAATCTTCTACAGGGCATCAACATTTTAAGATGGATGAAAAAAGACTATTTGCAGTAGGTTAAAAAATTAAGGCAACATAATGATCTATCTTTTTTTTGTATTAATTTATTCAGTTAAATAATCTGATTTGCGTTTGCTTTCTTGTTGGCTTTTTTAATTAAGAATTATCCATCTTGCGCACATGAAGATTCTTAAAAAGTAGGAAAGGAAAAATAATTGTTTGCATTTTCCTCCCCAGGATTATTAATAAAGTGTCATATATCTAACTGAAAATACACCTTTTATTAAGGATTTTTTCAAGAAATCAATAAAAAACTGCTGAATTTGGATTAAAAATGGATTCAATGCTGAGGAAATGGCAATTATTTATTTTTTTCATATCAAAAATATTTTGATTTCATTTATGCAGGGGTGTATTGAATTATTATTAAGAAATCCATTTTTATTAATTGCTTCTTTGTGTTTTATTCAATTATGAAAGAAAAAGATCTTTAATATAAATTTAATTTACTATCCTATTGAAAATCAAGTGAATATCCTTGTTTTGTATCATCAAAATCCAACTTTTGTATCAAAAAATATCCTTTTGAAAGATATTTATCTTCTTTCTCTGCAAAAACCTTAGATTTATTTTAATAAAAATAATAAAATTAAACAATACTCCCCTTCATTCGCTGATTTCTTTTTGATTATTTCCCCAGATCGCTCACAATAAAAATTCACTTAATTCAAGTCAAATCTCAAAGAAATCCTTTAAAAATATATTTTGAATAATCAATATTTTATTTCAAAAATACCCCAAACCCGCCAGAGAAAAACAAGAGCAACCACAAGCACAGACGACCCAGAGAGAGATTGAATAGACAGCGAGAAAGAGAGACTACGGGTCATGAATAAGCATACAGCATGAGATAGTTTTTAACACCTTTGGTAGAATTAGTTTTTAAATAGCCTTTCAGATAAGATAGTTTTTAAGGAATTGCTCCATATTGTTACCATCCCCCTCAACAAAAAAAACAAAAACAAAAAATGATTTCACCTATTTATTAACACACGCATGGGAATAGTTTTTAATGGACTCAATACAAATCCTCAAGTTAGATGCTTACAAATTCTGAAATATTCATGGCTCCTCTCAATTACTCACATAGACAAGCGCATACTTGAGCCTCCTTTGAAATGATAATACCCGCTAGAAATACTGCATTTATGACACTATATTCTGAGATCTTTCTGGCAATTGTTCAACACGAATCTAATGAACTCAACTGAAATTATGACAAGAAGCTGACTATTTTCTGCAAGGAAAGCATTGAAAAAGTGAAGGAGGATGAATAGAAGACTTGATGGATTGATGGCTTAGTACAACCAAAGAAAGAGAGAGAAAGAATGAGAAAGATCGAATAATGAGATTCGAATTAATTAAAAAGATAAGAAAGATAAGAGAATAAGATTATTAAAACCCCAATAAAAATTCAAAAAGATAAAATTCAAAAAAAAAAAAATCAAAAGAGATAAAGAGAGAGAAAATAATCCCCCTCCTATCTCAATCAACAAATCTACAAAAATACATAGACAAAACAATCTAGATAAAGATAAATTGTTATTCATTTTGTATTTATTTATTCGTGAATATTTTTTCTTTTTTTTAAATAATATAATTTGAATTCATATTATTAGTTTGGGAGGGGGGAAGGGGAGGGATATCTCTACTTATTTTTCTAATTTTTTTTTGATTTTCTTAATTGTTTTTTGAGGAATTAATAATTAAAATACTAAATAACTCTAACTATTTTTTAATAATAACAAATCAAAGTCTCACTTTCATGATAATTTGTATGGATCTCATCAATCACATTTTTTATTCTTGGATTTTCTTTTGGAATCGTTATTTTTTTCTATTATTTTTATCCTTTTAATAAGAAAAATGAAGAAGATAATGAAGATAATCAATATCAAAGCATTCTATTTTAGGATTAATAAGAAAAAAATGTTAAGAGAAAATTTGGGCTTTCAAGATGAAAATAAAATGGAGATATTTATTGATAAGTTATCAATATTATAATAACTAAAATTCAAGATATTTGATATTTTTGCAAGAGGAAAAACAAATTTATGTAAGTAACTTAGAAGGGAAAGTGGATTAAAGGATCTATTACAAAACATAAAATAATTAAAGATATTGGGAGGAATCTGATACAGTAGGGAAATAAATGAAGCTGAAAACTTAAATCATGGTATATTTTGGGAAATTTATGAGAATTGTCATCGTATATTGGCAGAGTATCGATGAAGTAGTTTATTGAAATAATTAATTACATATTTAGTTTAGAAAATTAGTTTATCAAAAATATCAATTTTAATCAGATGCTAACCACTAATATGAACATAGTCTGTTCAGATTCTTAATAAAATAGAGATACATTCTGATATTTCTGCTTTATCAAAGCAGTGATAATTGCAAATGCATATGTATCATTGCATTATTTATTTTAGCTGGTACAGAGATAT
>Ga0302271_10000885_pt1 | contig 29554 bp, 18 predicted proteins | sample III_Bog_N1_1_FD_198767 | JGI IMG/M metagenome (GOLD analysis project Ga0302271, IMG submission 198767) | Peat permafrost microbial communities from Stordalen Mire near Abisko, Sweden - III_Bog_N1_1 | ecosystem: Environmental > Terrestrial > Soil > Wetlands > Peat | place: Sweden: Abisko... | reverse complement strand
TGCAGAAAACATGTTGATTATCTAATTAGTTGAGAATATTTTAATAATTTCTATTTTTTAATTGAAATTACTTTTGTAAATCACACCACAGAGTATCTTAACTTCACTCTAAGAAAGAGAGAGAGAGTAAGAAAATTAAAGTTATTATTTTTTCTGCCCAGATTAGTTAAGTTTTATTAATATGAGGATAATTTGTAATTGATTCTTATTATCAATGCTTCTAAAATCATCAATTTTAATTAAGACCCAATACAAAAAGAATCTTTACAATATGTGTGTCTCAAGCAATTAATTCTTTTACTAAAGAGATCTAAAATAATAATAATAATAATAATATTAATTATTTCTAAAAAAATATTAAATTTCAACATCTCATATTTCAATTTACAGACTGCAGTATCTTGCGGAATTGATGCATATTAAACTTGTTTCTTTCACCTTAACAAAAAAAAACGGATCATTTTTGTTCAAATATTTTTGCGTTTTTTACCTATTTTTTGGGGAGATAAATCTTTTGAGCCATGAAAAGTTTAGTTTTTTTCTGACGAGATAAGGGAAGCTGATACCAGTCGTAAATTATGTGTGGTGCCAATCATTTTCTATCTCCCCACAGAGAGTATTAGAGCTCTCTTAAATGAGATATTAATTTTATTAATTTAACTTGCAATAATATCTTCAAAACTAAATTGAAATCAGCAACAAAAATTCTACAAAATGGGCAATTAAAGTTCTTCCTCTCACCTAGGAGGCATCTACATACAAACAGATTAACCATTCTATAATGCAGGGGATACTGTCACTGGTAAAGTACACCTAAATATGGTTTATTGTTCCATTTTAGATCGTCTTATATTGTAGATTAAAGGCTATGAAGAGTAAACAAACTTTTTATTTATCATTTGAGTGTTAATAAGAAAATTTTCTTTTGACTAGAACTTATTGGAAGGAATAGGTTACTTCAGAGCGCATCTAGACAAATGGCTAGAATTAAGAAACACACTATGAAACACACAAAGGAAAGAATACATTCTTCTACAATTCATTTTTTCTAGAATATGGGTCAAACTATGGAAGAAACTCTGGACAATTTACCATCCCCTTCTAGTTCAAACTTCCAGATTCATTACCGGCTACTTTCCATGAAGCTGGCACAAAATAGAGTAATGACTACAAGGCATCTATCAAGTACAAAGTGAAAGCGTTTCTCTCTTGCTAGGACACTTTAAGATTCAAAAACAATCAAGAACTTGTAATCCGAAAGCCTCTCAAGAACCTCGCCGAAGCTCAATATGGTGAAATCATCATGCAGGTAAGCAGAGTATTTTAAATAAAAGACTAAAATCGTTTCTTTTTCTTTTTCCTCAAGCCGAGCAATTGCTACTACATTAGTCAAGGTCCGTCTCACATCAAATGTTATTTTGAAAAAAACATCTATTTTCCTGGAGAAACTGCTAAACTGAAAGCTGATATCGATAACTCTCAGTGCGATTTAGGCTTAATAAAACTCACTTGGAAATTTGTTAAACGACTACGCTTGACTTCAGATCGAGGAAGAGATAAATACATTATCAGAAACATCTCATTTGGCGCCTTAGTTGGAGTTGGGGCTAGATAGACAGCCATAGATGAGAACGGGAAATCCTTTTTATTAAAATTGTGTTATAAGAATGGAAAAGATTTGCAACCATCAACGGACAGCAGTCTGATGAAATGCGAATATACACTGGAAATAACTGCTTTATTTGAAGGATGTATTAACTGTTCGGAAATACTTGAGGTTAATGTACCAATTTAAATAGTATCCCCACCACCTGCGAATTATGGAGTTGTATCTGTCCCACAAGACTGGAATCCAAAAGTCTTTGCTATTTAAACTTTTCCAATAACTAGTGGACTCAAAATCAAACTTTTTCCTCCACCATAAGAGAGAATGCCACCACCAACAATGAAACCGAATGCTAATACTCAGCCAACTTTTATACCTTCACCTAATACTGCTCAGTAAATGCCAAAATTCACCCCATGAATGAAGATCAATTTCATTGGGAGCAACAATTAAATCAGCATCGATGCAAACAATAACACTTAAGGCTTGCAGATGAACATCTGATTCTTTGGTAATGTTGGTAACAATCAGCAGCAATAAACGAATATCTGATTTAGTAGAAACTACAACAGAAGCTCCATGTTTTAATAAATGAGCTACTCCACAAGGATTCTGATTTACAAATTTGTTTTATTTTAGTTATATGCCTGTAATCTTACCCTTAAAATCTTTAAGCATTAGATATCCTTTTTTCTCATTTTTTTATTGTGAGTGAATGTCGAGCTGTTATTCTTGTGACAAAATACAAATATTCCCAATTTCTTGAATTGTATTATTAAGAAATGTTAGAAGGAAAAAGATAAAAGGAACAAATTATCCATTAATAATATTATCAATTTAACTCACAAAATTTATTCTAAAGCTAAACTAAAATCAACAACAACAAATCCTACAAAATGGGTAATAAAGGTTCTTCCACTAAACGGAAACATCTATATCCAAACAGATTAACCATTCTATTATGCAGGGGATACTGTCACTGGTAAAGTACATTTTCATTAAGTCTACCGTGGCTCTTTAAGCAGTCTTGTTTTGTAGATTAACGGCTACGAAGAGTAAACAAATTATTTATTTATCATTTGAATATGTCATAGACAAAACCTTTTTTTGTCTAGAACTTTTTGGAAGGAATTGCTTTTGCCAGACCTCCACTAAAATAATAAGTAGTAAAATGGTATTCTAACAGGATACTATTCACCTTATAGTAGAAAAAACTCAATCTTCTACAATTAATTTTTTCTTAATAATTGGAGCTAATGTGAATCTGGGTAAATTACTTTCCCATTCTAGTTCAAGCTTCCAGATTCGTTACCGGCTACTTTCCATGAAGCCGGCACAGATTAGGGTGGTGAATACAAAGCTACTATCAAGTACAAAGTGAAAGCGTTTATCTATAGCAATTACGATTTATTACTCAAAAACAATCAAGAACTTGTAATCCGAAAGCCTCTCAAGAACGCCCAAGATCAATATGATGAAAAACTTATTAAGGTAAGCAGTGTAGTTAAAACAAAAGACAATCTCATTTCTATTATTTTTTCTCAAGCCGAGCACTTTCCACTGCATTAGTCAAGGTCAGTCTCATATAAAATGCCATTTCGAAAAAAACTTCTATTTTCCTGGAGAAACTGCCAAACTGATAGCTGATATTGATAATTCTCAGTGTGGCTTACAGTTAACGAAACTCACCTGCAATTTAGTTAAACGACTGCGCTTGACTTCATATGGAGGAAAGGACAAACTCATTATCAGGAATGTCCCATTTTGTATCTTAGATGGAGTTGGTGCTAGATAGACTGCCATAGGAGAGAAATGCAAATTCTATGAATTACGATTGTGTGATGAAAATGGAAACAATTTGCAATCATCAACGAGTGGCAGGCTGGTGGATTGCCAATATTCATTGAAGTTGACTCCTTAATTTGCAGGATGTTTTTGCAAATATTATGATCCTGAGGCTAAAGTACCCATTTAAATAGTATCCCCTCCACCTGCGAATTACGGCGTTGTTTCTATCCCACAGAACTGGAATCCAAAAATCATTGACATTTAAACTTTTTCTTTAAGGATTGGAGAAACAATTAAACATTTCTCTTCATCATGGAAGAACATGCCATCACCAACAATGAAACCGAATAATATTATTCAGCCAACTTTTGTTCCTTCACCTAATACTGCTCAGTAAATGCCAAAATTTACTCCATGATTGTAGATCAATTTCATTGTGAGCAACAATTAAATCAGCACCGATGCAAGCAATAGCAATTAAGGGTTTGCAGATGAACATCTGATTCTTTGATAATTTTGGCAACAATCAGCAGTAATAAATGAATATCTGATTAAATGGAAACTACAGCAGGAGATCCATGCTTTAATACATGAGCTACTCTATAAAGATTCTTTTTGCTTTATTTTAGTAATTTAACTGTATTCTTATCTTGTATCTTAAAGCATTAGATATCCTTTTTTCTCTTGTTTTTATTGTGAGTGAGTATCGAGTTGCTATCCGTATGACAAAATACAAATATTCCCAATTTGTTGACTACTATTTTTAAGAAATGTTAGAAAGAAATCGATAAAAAGAAGCAAATTATCCATAAATAAATCCATTGAATGAAAAAGAAAGAGAGTTCTAAATTCGTTCTATTCAAAAGAAAAAAATAATTGTCATGTACATTAAAAATGCATTTCTAAGCCAAAATTGTAAATTGGAGCCTCTCAGAGTCAATAACTGGTCTAACAAAATTAGGTTCAGTGAATGTAAAACATAATCTAATAGTTACCCATCTACAAATTGTTAAATTTTGGAGAGAGTACAATTTCAGTTAAAGATGTACTTTTGATTGATGCTTCCACAATTAACCTATGGAAAGGGATAATTATATCTTCTTAAATATTTCGATCATTTGAAAATAAAAACAAATTGAGATAGCAATCAGTATCAATGCCAGATAAATCTAGGTTCTTAGTTTTGATAGATCAAAAACATTTTATTTTAATAATTTTATCCATACAATCTTGATGATTTTGTTTTAAAATAAGAAAAATCCCCCCTCCCCCCCTTCAAACCCTCAAATAATAGTTTGGTTAAAATCCTCATTTATTCATCCATTACTACCTTTAATGAAATCATTTATTAAAAATAAGGAAAAATTTGTTTCTATTCTTTATTGCCTAATGAATGCATCTTTCTAGAGAATTTCTATAATAGAAACTCTAGATTGAAGAGTTTCCAAACAAAATAATACTTTTTCAATAATTAAAAGGTTAAACTATTTTGCTAACTCGAACAATAAATAAAATTAACTGGATCTATTTCTCAGTTTAAAATAATAATAAGACTTAGATAATAGAATGGCCAGTGATCATTGATTCCCAGCATCATTTTAAGCTGGTTAAATCCCTAGAATTATCTTGGATGCTTTGATAATAATTTAAAATAAATAAAAAAATCATAATACCTCTAAAACAAAAATACAATAAAAAAAAATCTAAAAAATGAAAAAAGGTTTCCTTTGTCTACTCACCATGCTTCTGGCCTGTGAATTAGTTGCTTGTGAAATTTAATGTCTTGAGGGTTAAACTAAAGTAAATGGAAAGTGTTAGTAATGTCTCGATATTATTTCACTTGATAGACAAAAATGTAAAACCAGGTGTGATATTGGTCAAGTCATAGAACAAAAAATTGGTTTTTAATAATGCGAGAAAGAATGCTCAGTAGGTCAAGCTCTCTATAATCGATATTGTAACAAATAATGTCTTTTAATAGATAAAACGACACGAAAAAGACGATGTTTGGCAACTTATTCAGATTGTAAATATGGTGTAATCAGTAAAGATGGAAAAAGTTGTGTATTAAAATGTCCAAAAAATGAAAGATAAGTTCATAAATAATAATATGTTTAGTGTGCTGATAAAACTGAAAGTAAAGAATAGGTGATTGTTGAAAGATAAACGGTTTGGGTGAAAATCTGTTAAAGAGACTAAATATACGATTTCATCAGTGATTCATGTATTTTACCTTCGAGTTGTTCTGGATTCCTCACAGAAAATCAATCATATTGTGTTAAATCATGTAATTATTTTGTTAGAACCTACACAAGAGAAGGTAAAACAATTAACTAATGCTAAAACTATTGCATGGGAATGATATATAAAACTAAAGAGTAGTGGTACTGCTAAGATACATGCCCTGAAGGCTTCATTTCAGATTATAGTTATAGAGAATGTATGAGTAAGGAAGAAAGATGTGAAATTGCATTGTCATCTGATGGGAAAAAATGTGTTGAGTCATGTGAAAAAGGAGAATTTCTAGACACTGATTCAAAAAGGTGCTCAGTAAACTGCCAAAAGTTTTCATATAAATTCAACTATCAAAAATTTTGTGCTAAGCAATGCCCGACAGATACAGTTGAGGACATAGAAAACCAATAATGCAAGGTATTCTCAAGCAAGTGTAAATTTGCAGTGTCAGCTGTTGGAGAATAGTGTGTTGAATAATGCAATGAAAACGAATTTTTTAACAAAAATGGCGAATCAGGTATCTGTTCAGTAGACTGCTCGAGATTGTAATATGAAGAAAACTATTAGAAGTTTTGCGTTGAAACATGTCCTACAAATATGAAACAGGACAATAACTTTTGCAGAGTAGATCCTAGCAAATGTAAGCTTTTATCAGCTGACGGTAAATCATGTGTTGAAGCCTGCAGAAAAAATGAAGTTAGAATCAATGATATTGGATAGGATAAATGTTAAGAAAGTTGTTTTGATTTCAAATATAAAGGTAATTATGATACTTATTGCTACAAAAATTGTCCTAGTAGATTAATCATAGACATCTCTACAAAAGAATGTAAAGACTATCCTAAAGAATGTGAGATTGCAGTGTCAGCTGATGAAAGGAAATGTGTTTAAATATGTCCTTATTATTAATTTTTGAACATGGACAATGAAGCAGGTAGATGCTAAAAATAATGTTTGGGTTTCACATTTGAAATGAAATCTCAAAAGTATTGCTATAGGGAATGCCCTAAAGGTACAGTTCCAAACATACGCAATTGGAAATGCATGGCAAATGTAGAGACTAAAAACCTTGCATCAGCTTCTTGAGAGGAAGAATGTGTTGACAGCTGCACTGAATCGTAAGAAAGTATGACAATGATTTCTACATCCAAAGAATTCAAAAAACTATTAGCCAAGAAATTCTTTGAGACCTTTACAAAAAAAGGAATAGAATTGTTAGCCTGTTAAATGTGTTGTTTATGTGATATGTATCAATTTCAATTGAAAATATTTTAATAAACCTGCATAGAAGAGAGGGAAAAGTATTACTTTAGAAAAAATAAACTGGAAAAATTAATTATGTTCTACTTGAACAACATTATTTAATTATCATCATTAATTCAGTGAAGTGAGAAGTTGGCCAGGAGGAAGTGTGTGCGCGTATGATTATTACTCAGTTATCGACTATTCTAGGTTTTAAGAAGTTAAGCTTACAGGATCAATAATTGTAAGTTTCTGAAAAAAAAACAGAATAATTATGAAACTCAGTTCTCATTCCATAATCCTAAACAACTCAGAGCGAAGAGAATATCCAATTAAATGATACCAAAAATGAAAAAATACAACAATAATGTGTGGAGAAATAAGAGATCTTCTTATTGAAATTTACAGAAAGAATGATGGTAGTAGGTTCTTTAAGATAAAATATCCCTCTAAACTTACATTTACACTTCTAATAAATAAATAAACTTTTTTATCAATACATTATGTTATTTAATATTTTGATTTTTGTATTATTTTTTATGCTCTATTTGTATTTATTCTTAATTTTTAATAAATCCTTTGTTATGCGTTAACTTTTGATATGCACAATATAATCTGTTTTTTTTTAGTGAATTGTTTTGAAAATTAATGATTGTTCAAAATGACAGCAAACCCTGAAAACTGTGAATACTACTAGTGTAATGCAAAATTGATAGATTAGTCCCTATATGTGATTGGGATTATTGAGAAAACAACAGTGTTAAATTTATTCTTTGATATCTCGCTGATATCTCGCCAGTGGAAGTGAGTCTTGGGTCAGATTGAAACCAATAATAATCAAACATTTAACTTCTCATATACACACTTTGAAAATCTTTAAAAAGAAGTAAGAAAAACAGAAATAAACAACTAAACAGACAGCCAGATAGATAGAACACATAGAAAGAATAAAGAAAGGATATTCTTTGGTACCTCTTGGTAAAGTATGTAATAGCAGGCGATCTAGGAGGAGTAGCCACGTAGCTAGTTCGAGCAGAGGTTGAATCTGAAGAAATGGGATGAAGATGAAAATGAGATAAGGAATTTCTTGAAGAAGCTTCGTGATGAGCTGCAATAATCGTTTATTTAGACTCGGCTGGAGAAAGGCATTAAAGAAGATGAAATTCAGTGTAAGAAAAGAGGAGAGATTCGGAAATTGATTTACAGAAAGTTTAATAACTTGTTTGTGTTTTTAAATGGGCATAAACATATGGATTTGTTTGTTGTTTTATCTGTAAAAGAGGAGTTAGAATTGGCGGTCAAGGAAATCTTGAACAAAGAACAGTAGCTCAACCTTTCCCTAGAATTAGCATGTAATAATATGAACTCATAAAGTATTCACGATTGCGCTATGTGAATTATTCAAAATTTCATCTCTTAACTCATGTTTTTGATTGAAAAACAGATGTATTGCTGGAGAAGATGAGTGAGCAAAGAGAAGTATTTTTGGATGAATAGGAGAGCTTTTAGACATAGAAAGAAGAATTAGAAAGGGAAATAGAGTTCAAAGATCAATATTGTGGAGAATATTAGGTATGCATATGAGTATTTGTGGGAATGGAGAGGTAGAGGGAATGCTTTTTTTTCATTTTTGTATTGGGTAATGTATTTAACTTTTAAATTAACTCTAGAGGAGACTGCAATACTTGACAGACTAAAATGGATTGCTGAGTAAAGATTTCTTTAAAATCGAGGAACAAAACGAATAGCTCAGAGGGAGGAATGCAGCGTTGGATTAGCAGCTTCTGAAAAGTCTTCAGCACATCGAAGTTGTTGTAAAATAGTTATCCTTTTTTTTGAAAATTCAAAGAAAGATCAAAATTCAATTAACAGATTTCTTCAATGTTTTGTTTTGCGTGTGTGTGATCCTTTAGAAATAAGGGAAGGACGACGATACCAATTCGAAACTAACCATACTCCACAAGGAATTGGAGAGCTACAAGCTACACAATGCTTAACTTTCTAAAGAACTTTCAGAATCCAAAAAGCGAATTTAAACTGAATTAGTTTAATCCTAAGAATGCTTTGCTGCGATTGATGATCTCAGGAGATAACTATCAGGTAATATAATACCAAAAGAAAACAATTAATAATAGTAGCTGAAAATCATTATTTTACCTTCATCTTCAAACGATTATTTTTATTGTTATTTATTTATCTTGAATTCATCTTTTTCTTATTTATTTCAAAAATGTATCAAATTAGTCTCTCAAAAAGAGCTAGATATAGCTGGAAGATCTGTTCTTGAATTATCCTTGCGACTCTAGAGCGTTTAGGAAGAAAAAGATAAACTAGAAGCTGATTACTTTTAGCTATCTCTTACTCATAACAGAATACAACAAGGCAGAGGGGAATCAAAAGAAGGAATGGATTTTGAAAGTAGCGAGAATAATAATAACTATGGCACATAAAATAGAGGTGGGACATCATCTAGCTCACCTTAGATGAAAAGTAGAAGAAATAACAATAGGGATGGCAGCTAGCAAGGTAAGAAATAATAACTTTAGAGATTTTAAGAATCGTAAGTAGAAAAAACAGAATTACTTGGTTTATTTGGATTTTAGGATATGGCAGTCAAATTGAGGATTATAGGATAGAACATAATGGAGGAGGGAATGCGTTGTTAGGTGAATTAGTGGATTATTAGAGAGATTAAGGGAAGAGAATGATGAGTGGAGAGGATTTCTTTGATTCAAATAGGGATTCTTCTATGGATAGTGATAAATTCAAGTCAAAGAGATCATCGTTATTATCCAAATTTAATCCGAAAAATGAAACAATTTCTGAATCGGGAAATCGTCCTTTATCGCCATCTCAATAATCAACTTAACATAACACAAGTTTTAGAGATGAAAAATAGGAAAAAAACAGTTAGGCACTTGATTTCAGAAAGAAATAAAATCAAACTGGAATGAATGAGGATAATATTCTAGATGAAATTTAAAATAACGAAGGAAAGAACATCGAAGAAGTATCTAAATATCAATCGCCTTAAAACAGCTAACAGTAGTTCATGCATATTAAGGAAGAAGAGGAAGAGGAAGAAGAGAAAAAGGAAATAGATGAAGAAATAATACCTACTACGATTTAGGATAATTTTATGGTTTAGAATTAAATTTCGAATGAAGAAAAGGAGAGGGTAGACTCAAAAACTGAAAATAATGCTGAAGGATCCAGTGAAATAAATGAAAATAAGAAAATTGATTCAGTTAATGCAACTGACTAAAAGGATAATGCAAAATAGATTCCTTTAATTGGTGATGATTTCAACGAATCTAATAACAAATTGGAGTTGAGTTTGCAATAATAACAATAAAAATAAGCTTAAAAAGGTATTACACCATAAATACAAGCCAAATAACTTGATTTACTACAGAATATTAACACTTTACAATCCAACAAGCCTACCAATTAAGGTAGCTTTATCACTAATAGCAGTAATATTCTACGAAATGGATTCATCGATAGCGAAATAATTCTCAAAAACAAGAAGAAAATTATCAACAAACAATAACAGCAGGTGACCTACAAACGCCCGATGCTTTAAGTCCTAACTGAAGAAGACAGTAGTGGTACTAAAACTAGCAAAAATGACACTCCTTAAGATGAAATACTCGTAACAACAAGTCAATTCTTAGTTCCTCCTTCAGTGAAACAGCCGCAAATTAAAGTAGCTACTCCTTCATCTTCAAATGATCTTCGTACTCCCAAAACTAACGGTACCAAAGTGACTTTCGCAGAAGGATGCGAAGATGGATAGCATGGGTTATCTAGTGATGAACTTACTTATTTATCATAATCAGCAATTTAACCAAGTTAATTCAGTTAGTCGTCGAAATAGCTATTGCATTAATAAGGCAGACGAAAAGCACATAGAAAGACACTTTTCATGGAGAACATGAAAACCTACAAGGAAACACACTGGGGAGATAATAAAAGAGAATATTAGTTCTAGTCGTTAATGTCAACTATACCGCTGGTTGAGGATACCAACAATCAAGTTGTGAGATGTCCAGAGTGTTTTAGATAGTTTCATTTGTAAAATGCATTGCCTTAAGTTGGTTCTAACAATGCTTAAGCGAATAGTGAAACAAGCAGTCCATCAAAAAAGATATTGATTTCCTCGTTTGTATCAGGAAATGATGAAGAAATAGCAGAGAACCAAGAAGAAAATAATAATAAAGATAACTATTTAGACAAGAATAAAGAAAATACTAATAATACTAATCAGAATGTAAAGACTGAAAAGAGTTATAGCTTGCAGTAGTAGAGCGAGGTTCGTGGGGTGATTTATTTCAAGTCCGGGTTGAAAAATTCGTATCCTTAGAGAAACTTTTCAGTTCAGTCAATTCCAAGTGCGGAGTTTCATTTCTAATAGGAGACACCGAAGAATACTCCGAAAGTAGTTTTTGCTAAAGAAGAAGATGATATCATCGATGCTCTTCCATCTTCGTCGAAAGATGAAGCGATCTCTTAATAGATAGATAATAAGGAGTTAAAAGTAAACAAAAATGTTCAAGATAATAACAAAAATAACATTTTTATGCTTACTTTTTTTGTGGAATAATAAAAAAAATTGTAACATTTATTTATGAATCTGTTCTCAGGGTACCAGTAGCGCATCATAATACGCTAGAAACTTGAGTACAGAGAATATTTCTGAGATTCTAAACAATCGGAGACTCACAGTCACAGGAATCAATAAAACACAAAGAAAAGATCCATATGAAGTAATAACGGTTTGGAATGGTAGAACAGGTTTATTAATTTCTCTTTAATGTATTAACTAGGAATTCTTCATGCTAACATCGCAATGTGTGAAGCTCAACTCGGAATATTTCGATGAGATTATATGCTTGAATGTCAAACCATTCTATGAGGAAATCAAGAAACTTGCGATTCCTTATTAAAAAGTAACACACAACACGGAAATCACAAAATAATAAAAAAAAATAACGAATTTGCATTGAAAAATGAAGGAATATTAATCTACTTTTTGTTGAACAGTGGAATGATTATCTGACAGAGAAGCTGAATAAAATAGGGAAAGATATGGATCAATAGAACAAATAGATTAGGAAAGTTAAACTTAATCTTGATCTTGGTAGATCGCATGTGCTTATCTCTCCAACTACAACAGCGATAGATAAAAAGTCATAATCAATCTTAAAGTCTTGAAAGAATTTAGAAAATTATAGATAAATGCTAGTGTGTGTGTGTGTAAAAATAAGATCTTTGCTGTTGTTTTTTGATTTATTTGTCGTGTTGATGCATCAATTTTTGGCAATATCCTCACAAAAAATTGATAAGTTCTAGGTAGAATTCTATAATGAGAAACTAACTCAAAACCAGTTATTAGCTTTACAGTTTGTCTAATACAACAAAGTACAGAATGAAGTTAATTCAAAATTAATTAGCTACTTTTTTAATTCCTTTCATTCCATTTATGTAAATGGATACACGGAAAGCGCTTTTTTAATTTTTGTGCCACTTCAATCCTCTTCCCCTTTAAAAATAAACTAACTTTTCAACTGAAATTTTCTCCAAAACGAATCAAATTGTTACTGATTAATAAGTCCAAATTGCAATCTTGTTGGATTTAAATTTGATAGTCTTGACTCTTTTGGTTGCTTGCGCTGCTGGGAAAGAAAGAAAAAAAATCTAATCTTTTAGCAGCCTCTATTTAAACAAAAACAACAATTAAAAGTAGAGGTTTCAAGGCTCAATTAAGTAGACTCAACGATGAAACTCAAAGAAGACAAACAACTAGCTACAAAAAATGCACAATCATCATACTTTAAGTCCATGATCTCAAGTCTATACTTTAACTACAATTAGTTTCAACGTCCCTTGATGTTGGGTTTATTTCTCTTTGGAATTCAGTTCCTTCAACGCCTTTCTTTAGCATTGTCACTAAATCTACGCGATCGGATCATAAATTCCAACACTTTCAACAGTGATTTCTCAGGCCATCTTCTATTATTCCTCTCCAGCACAAGACTCATTTTCCCAAAGGATATTGTGTCTTCAACGTCTTATTTAAAAGTACTCCTGATTGGTATAATTTGCCTACATTTATTCTTCATTTGGGGTATCATAGCTTCCTTTGCTCTTTGTTTTATTACGGTTAAGAAACCATATATTGTAACTTTCATAAAGACCTTCTTTGTAGTGAATTCTTGCTGCTTGAAAGTCTACAACTACATACTATTCATCCCGTCTCTCTCACTATGCATTGAGTCCTTAGGCTAAGGGACTCTACTACAGAATATCAGCTTAGTCAATATTGTCTTGGCGATTATCGTAGGGATATTCTCAGTAGAATTTGATTTCAGTGTAGATTTTATCCCTCGAGATATTCTCAATACTAGGCCCAGCATTTATAAGCTTTTCGGGGTTGCTAGAGATTTAATATGCTGCCTGGTCAATTCTAAGACATCCGCAGAGATTACTTTAGTTACGGCGGTCCTGTTCTCTCTTTGCGGGGTGGCTGAGTTCTACATTGGAAATGGGAGTTTTTTCCATCGATATTCAAATTAATTTTAATTATTTTGTTCTATATCGATTCTCCTAGGATCTGTTTCTTCGCTGATTTTCTTAGGCTTTTAACCTTCTAGTGAATGGTTGATTCTGATGTTAGCTTCGTTTCCTTTGTCGTTTGTGCTTTCTCGTATATTTTCGCATGCTCATACGAAAAATTGTGGGTAATTCTACTTGAATTTATTGCTAAACTAAGGAGTCGATTCGGCAGTTTCTCCAGAATAATTCGAAGGGCTCACGAAGTATCTCCACACTGATGATCATTTCTATGAAGATTATGTGTTTTCAAAGAACCAAAAGGGCGTCTTATTTGAGACTCTCATGCTCCATCATTTTAAAGCCTGCACAGGTGTTACATGCTTCTGCAGTGACATATTTTCAAGTGTACATCAAAAACATATTTTAAATTTTTTTTGAAAATAAATAAAACAAGTAGCTAGTCTTTCTGACACTTGTGCTTAAAACAAATAAAAAGGGAAAATCTGAAGGAGAATGGAGTAAAGAAGAGATGCTAGGAGAAAAACAAAGAAAGACATTCACAAACAAAGTCATTCTCACCCTCTTTTAGAAATACTTAGCTACTTCAAAAGTACATGATTATTACATTATTTAATAGAATCTTTCTTTTTATTTCAAGAATCCTTAACTTTCATTGATATTTCGTTATTTTTTTGAAGCAACAATCACTGTAGATTCATTTACTTTACACTACATTCCTCCTTGAAGTCTACCAAGTTCCAACAAAGTGTTTAACAGAAATTCTGAGCTTCAAAAACGATTCTCACTACTGGAGAGACCGCATTCTCCAAGAAGATCTAACTAAAAGAATCGAGAATTACGTAACAGTCTCTCTTTCAAGTGCCCACACAGAGAACCAAAGGTCCAACATGCTGGCTTGTGTTTAATTCGATGAGCTGCTAAGTTCCAGTGAACGACAATTACGAGCAACGATTCCGATCTACAAAGACTACCTTCATATGATTTCTTTGAACAATATTGATTTAGAAGATCTTGAAAAATAAGCCGTCGAATATCTTAAAGAACGAAACTCCTTTGAGAGCAAGTTACGCTTGTGCTACCTGCTCAATCCTGAAAGCAAAGAATTAACAGAGCTAACCTACATTTTCACAGATTATTTTGATTTTCGAGAGCGCAGACCCAAGGATTTTAAGAAAGAGAGCCATTTAAACCGCGCATAACGAGCATAGCTTGTAACTTCACCTATTGTTTTCTCAGAGACGGCTTGTGTGGTGTTTGTTTCTTTGCTACAGCCAATCGGGATTATTCGAAAAGCAAGTACGAATTTCTCGAAACTTCTTGGGTGTGAAAAGTAATCGCAAGTTGAGAATGTTACCATAAATCAATTCCTCCCTGCAGATGTGGCCAAGCATCACAACGCCATTCTCACCTCGTTCATTGACTCGGTAATAAAAAAGAACAAAAAGCGTAATGGAAACTAAAATACGACTGTTAGATAATAAGAAATGGACTACACAATTATTTTCTTTTTTTTGTTGATATTGTTGCTTTTAACTAAAACAGGGCAGCTATAAATTCATAGGATAACCAGTTCAGTAACTGTTCTTTGTAGACAAAAAGAATGTAATTCAATAGTTATTATAAATTTAAAAGATGCTAGTGAATCAAAGTTTTAGCATAATAGAATAACGGTGATGCTTCCCTCAAAGGCTTTAGAATATTTTCTTAATAAAATTGGTTTTTGTTTACGCGTTAGTTTCTAATTCCTATCGAAGTGAAGTTCAAAATAGATTACATCTAGTAATAATCCGAATTCGGAGTGACTGCGTTTGTGAAGAAGCTTGAACCTGAGAGGGATTTCATGACTTTTCACATCTCTGGCAAAATTTCTGAAATAACATCCCGCTTGTATTCTTATCTTTTTGTGGAGAAATCTTCTCTTTCGCTAGGTAAGAAATAAATGATTTTTTTGTCTAAAATAGAAAAATGTGAGGATATTGGCTGTGAGGGATGTCACATCAATTTTATTTTTTTAAGATAAAATAAACGCTCTAGATTTGTACAGACTCATTCCGAGTCTCGGCGTTAAGCTACTGCTACTCGAGGATATTAAGAACAAAGTTTTGAAAATGCATATTATCCTGCCGAAGAAAGAAATTCGTCTGAACCTCGGTTTCAGATAAAAGGTGTCATCATCGGAGATGAGATAGAGTCTGTTCAAGTATGTGGATTCCATAGAGATATATGATTTCATTGTTATCGAGGCGGACATCGAACTCAAGATGATGCATATTACTGCGAGAAAAGCTGATTTTTTCTATATTTCTGTGAATAATGTGAAAAAAGTAGATTCTCAGCAAGAACGCAAGAATATCTTGTTTGAGCTTAGATAAGAATCGAGTAGACTATTGACTTCTTCAGAAAGAAGATTGCACTCTAAATAGTCTTTTTCGCAGACGTCTAAGAATTCTGTTCTCACCAGAGCTTAATAGCACATGACATCATACTTTATCAATGATAATGAATATGATGAAAATATATTGAATTAAGAATAAACTATGCGGACAATGATGGAAGGGGAAGGAAATGAAGAAGAGGAGGAGGAGGAGGAGGATGATGATGATGAGGAGGAGAATGATGAGGAGGAGGAGGATGATGAAGAATCGGACATTCTTTATGAAAAGCATTAACATAAAAGGAAAGAAATCCAGACTCTAAATGGAGGTAATGATACCTAGAAATATCAGAGGAATGCTGAGAAATAGTCAGTTCTGGCTAATAACATCCAAGGCAAAGAAAGCACAACCTTGCTATCAGCACTGTAATATATCAATAAAAATGATTCAATCAACTCCTCCGCCCTTCCCTCCAACTCCCAAGCATTCGAAGGGCCCACCCCTCGCATTGGTAAAATAACTTAATTTTCTTTTTATAGCATGTCAAAATATGATTTCACTGCAAGGCCATTATCATCCATTCTCAGAAGAGAACACAAGTAGAGATGCTACTTCATATTTACAGCAATACCTATCCGAGAGGCTTCCGTTGAACCCGAATAGCCATGAACTCTCCTAAATCGATCCAGATGGTTCTCCAAATTACATGGAATACTCACCGAATCGTCTGTTTGAGAACTCTCCTGCTCCAACGACGGATAGCCATTCGTAAAGAGGAGTTGATTTTGGTGATAAAATCCTCATTAATCATGGATCCGAAAACATAAACTAGAATGGAAAATTCTAAGAAGATCCTATCTAAGATGAGGATTTTCCGGCAAGAATAAAATCCATTGAAGAGAGCGTCCTACAAGTAAGAAACATACTCTCCCTTGTCTCTCAGCAGAAAATTTATTACTTCTGGGATCAACTTTGTTTACCATTCTTTTGAATTTGACAGCTTGAGAAGGTATCGAAAAAACAAAAGAAACTCAAAAGGAAAAAGCAGAGCAAGAGAGACAGTGAATTTCAAAGCAAAAATAATTTCACAACCGAGAATAATCGGAAGAATGTAATAAATATTGCTTCCTCCGTGAATTCAACGCGTTCAGCGAATTTCTAAAAGAAAACCGATCTCATCAAATAAATCGTCATCAAAAAGGAAGATAGATTTCTCCAGTTCATTCATATTCTCGGGTTTATCTCGTTGATTATTCTGGCCACTGTTTCCTCTGTGCTTTTCTCCAAAATTCTCACTCTTTTCACATAAGAACTAAATACCTTATTTGACATCCCCTATGCTGTCTCCATTCGAGCAGACTACTCCCTGATTGTCAAAAACAAAGAACTCGAAATTCTTCTGACCTAAGATGTCTTTGGACTACTAACTAGTCCTCAAAATCAACAGAAAGTCACTGAAATGTTGGATTACCTTGGGACAGATAATTTTGATAAGTTCGAGCATTACAAGAACATGGAAATATAGTATTACAATGATAAGAAGCTAAGTGGACTCAAGGCGTACATGCTCAATAGATCTCTGATCATTCCGCTTAAGAATTACAAAGAAAACGTAAGCACAAACATATGAAACGGCTATTCTTATTTTTAATCTTGCAACAAAAACAACAAACAGGGAACATATGTAACCGTGAACATGACATTAACCCATGCATTCTTGTTCATCCAAGAGAGCCTCTACGAATATATGCTTAACGGAGTGAATCGACTCACTTCCTACAATAATATCCAGCAGAATTTCATAGCTATATTTGCTTAGTATACAAATATTTAAACTGCTGTGATGAATGAGGCGTTATTCCTTTTCGATGAAATCAGCAGTCTCTTGTGGATATCCTTATGGGTGATAATAGCAATATCATTTGCGTTTATTTTGATCATTTTCCCGCTCTACGTGAAGATCTAGCAGAGACGCGAGAAGATCTTAAAGCTAAATGCAACATTTGAACCATCAAAGCTAGATATGACAGTGTTCTTCCTCGAATAACTAATGGAACAATCGAATCTCCTGAAAAAGAAAAAGAAAGATCGAGAATTGTTAGGATAAAGCTAGGTAGCTGCTAAGAGTAAAAAATAGCCTAAGAGTCGCGTTCATAAATAAAAAGGGAGTAATTCTTAGAAAAAAACCTTATCGCAGACAACTTCGATAAGCAAAATCAATGTGACAATAGTTCTCGTAAGTATTCTGATATTCTTCCTTCTGTGTGTGTATCCAATCACGAACCTTGTGGTGATCAACGGCTTCATGACAGAAGGGAAGTTTAGTCTCTAAGAACTTTCGTCTCTTTATAGTGCACGAGCTCAGCTCACAAGGTAATTTCTTCTTTTTTTCCCTATTGTCTGCTTTTCTTTACAAATTTCTTCTTCCTATTTCTTAGTAACTACGCTGCAAACTATATGGCAATGTCAGGCTGCCTTCAAGAAGGTCCTCTCGATACTACAAAATACAAGCGAGTCCACTCGCTTGCCTCTACAAATCAATAGAAACTCGCTGAAATATTGGCAATTTTAGATAACTTTCAAAATACGAGATACAATCAAGCAGCGTATACAGGATTCTTCCTGCAAATCATCAAAGGCAACATATGCTAAGCATTCGAGAATTACCCCCAATACATAACAGAAGAGTACCAAATGGATATGGCACAGTGCAAATATGAAAATGAAGGATTGATGACAAAAGGCTTGTACGTCGCGTTGAAGAATACATTCTAGAAATTCGAAGACGTTCTGCATGCCTTCGATAAAACGTCAATACCAGGATTCATAATCGACATGCATGAATGGATTACTACATTTGATTTCTTCGAGTTCAATACACTGTATTTCAATCTAATCAAAGTCATCGAAAGTCTTAGGTTCTTCATGACAACGATAACAAATGAATATTTTACATTCATTGTAGGTGTTTCTTATGGGCTATTTATCTACAGTATCGTATGTCTTGTGATGGTATTTATCTTCTGCTGGTTAAAGTTTTTCAGCCTGGTATAAGAAGCACTTGAAAAAACAAGAACAGTGTTGACTGCACTCCCGATTAGTTCGCTAATAGAAAATCCTTATGTAATGAGTTTTCTCATTGAAGAATCCAAATAGTGAGAAGATAGCTCAACGTTAACCAGAAAGAGTAACTCATTTATGTCTAAAAAAACTGTATGTATAGAGTTTCATTTGTTTTTAACACCACATTATCATTTTATCTTAAACGTACTACATCAAAAAATACTCACACACATTTCATATTCTCTAAATCCACAATTATTAGTAATCATAAGTGATCATTTGCTTCTTGACATGCTGCAGGCTCCAGGAATTAGCATTAAAAACTTAAGTGCTGATCGGATTGCTAAGCAGATTATTCAGACAGTGAAGGATACTAAGGAGCAAAGAGAATTTTGAAATTTTACGGATTTCCATTTTAGTATCCAGCTACACTAATTGATGTTTCAGTTGAATTCGATGGGAAAGAATCAAACGAATACTAGCAAGATATGTGTGATGTTCGAGCTTGATTTCTTATTAGAGGTTTTTGTTGCAAAGTCGTTGCAGAAGAAGGCAAGGTTTGAATTATCTTGTGGTAGTTAATTGGGTTAGCAATTACAACTGGGAAGGTGAAGGGATTATTATTATCAGTATTTTCATCTGAGGAGGCATGCTCTTCTTCATCCATCGAGGAGATAGTGTCATTAAGGAATTAGCTGATGTTAGGTATGATCATATCAGACAGTCTTCCCTATTATTCCTCTTCGATTTCAGCTTAGTCTTGTTCATTTAGGTTGTTCCCTTAAATTTATTTGATATTCTCTTGTTTCTCTAATTCGACTATCTCTTTTCTTAGCAATCTCTCTTATCTATTGCCTTAACTTTCTTGTTAATTCTCATTTATTGAATTAGACATATCAATTTGCCTATCAAATTCTTCAGCTTTTCTTCGTAATACATCACTTGATTCTTCTATGGACAATTCAGGAATCTTGTCCCTAAGTAGTTTTGATTTATCGCTATAGGATTATTCACCTAGGGATGGCATAAGATATTGAGATTAACCAAGAATTCTACTTAAATTATCATCCTCATGATCGTCATCTCCATTGAATGGCTGATCACTGTAATTCTCAATAAATCCATCATTCTTATTGATGTCATGAGGATCTTCTTGTGCTTATTCTTCACGCAAATCATAAATTGACTCTGAATTACTTTAAAATGCAGATTCCTAAATCTCTTGGACATCATTATCTTCTTGTTCTGCACCTCTAGTCGACTAGAATAACGATAAATTCGTTCTTTCGCCTGATAAAAATCGTTAATCACTCTCCTCTGATCCATTTTCATTATCTTTCATGATATCGTATCCGATTTCTTAGTCATCTTTATCAGAGACATCAAATCTTTAAATATCATGTAGTTATTCCTAAGTTTACTAAGTTTAAAATAAATCCTTCAAATAGGTCTTCTTCAATATCTCAATCTATTACAGCTTTTCCTTATGCAGTTCTTCTAATTTGCTACTTAATTCTGCATAACTTGATGATTGGTTACTTGCAGAGATAGCTTCCAAATCTACTACTGTTTTAGCAACTAAATCAGAGGGTTTAGACTCCCTAGATTCAGCTCTAACATTGGTCTCTTTATTATCGGCTATTTCAGTAACAATAATTTCCTTATTTTCTTCATTCTACCCTTCTGTCTCCCTTGATTTGTCATTCTCAATCCCTCCTGTATTCGCTAGTTGTGTATTAGTCTTCGTATTTGATATATCCTACTCAGTTTCCTACAAAGCTTAAACTTATCTGAGTAGACACTCAAGAAGCTCTTCTTTTGACATATTCTTGCAATTTTCAATTAGTTAATCATAAGGACCATCTCTCACATGTAATTATCTGAAAGCTGCATCCAATGAAGCAGGCTAGTCAGACCCACCGCTGAAGACTAGCATTGTGTACAGAAAAAACACCACTAATGCCATACTCCACATGCCCTTAGCAAAACTAAAATTAAATGGAGAAGCTGGGTTGGTTCGGGTGTAATCAGCTGCTGAATGATCAGCTTAGAAGCTCGCAGATGTGTTATTATGAACTGGTAGAGAAGCAGAAGAAAGAGAGGTAGTTTATGTCTTTTTATTCGATGAAAGGTATTATTCTCTAGCAGTATTTGGATTGTAATGATATTCTTCTAGACTTATCCCACAAGGAATCGAACTATGCCCTAGAGTTGTGAATTAATCAAGCCTTTGATGCTATTGCTCGAAGGGTTCATGCTATTATTATTCTTATTATTGTTTGAATTACATCTGCTCCATTGCATCCGCTGGGTTATTGAAATATCCGCATTATTAGCAAGTGTATGATTGCTGAATTGCTTGCTAAAGTAGTTTATTCTCCTCCGTGAGAATCAGCATGTCTTGTTAGATCTAAATCTCCTATTGTTTTTTGCGATCGCGAGATAACTATGCACTTTCTCGATTCTTGATCTTCTGCTTAGCTGTCTTGTCCTCCTGGTTGTTGGCATGCATGATTTCAAAAATAAAGAATTCTCTAAATTTGTTAACGAATTTCAATTACTCCTTCATCTTTCTTTCAAGCAATTCCAACAATCTATTATTCTAAAAAGATTTTACAACTATTTTGTCTGGATTGTTGTCTAATTGAGTTTCTTCGAATCCATTCTTTGCCATGATTTAGAGCTTCTTTTTGTCTCTCTTTTCCTTGAGGGCTTCTTTCTTGGACTTTAAACTTGGAGTCTAAAGCTACGAGCTTGATGAAGATACTAGCGATTTAATTGCATTGAGTTATTCTTCGTGATTATCTTCGTTGTATTTCAGTAACCCATATTTCTCTGAGAATTAGTCATCAGACAAAACTTAATCGCAGTCTTCCAATTTCAATCCATCAAAGATCGAAATGTTTTTGATTTACTCGCTTCTTTTGAAGGCTCCACTCATTGCGACAATCTCTCTCTCTCTATCAGAAAGGATTTCTTCTTGTAGTTTTAGGAAAACATATTTAAAAATTTTATGTTATTTTAGAACCTTCAAAAAGCTGATGGGAAAAATGGAGGAATGCTGAAGAAGAAATATATTAAATCTTACAAAGTATTTTTGGATAAAGTAATTTTCAGAAGAGATTCTAACTTGGTGAAAATGCCTTTTGTCTAAGTTATCTCTTCCAGAATGCAAAGTGAAAGTAGTTTCTTGTATTTCAGAGAGAGAATTAAAATTATGTTATGCTTTTGTCTGATGATTATTTCTTCTTTGCTTTTTCCACTACTTCTCCTTTTTCTTCTTCTTCTTTTCTTATAATGACTCTTCTTATTCTCTTTAATATCCACTTGATTTACTCTTCTTCTTCTTCTAAAATCATCATCAAAAATGCATATTATTCCTTCAGACTTTATTCCCAAATAACAACTGCAAATTTATTATTATTCCCAATTCCCTCCCCCCCTCTTTTTGAACAGCTTCATATATCCTTTTCTTTTAATTATCTTTAAAGAAATCTTTATGCTCTTCTCTTAAAGTATTAGTAGTATTATCAAGAATATTCTTGTAATGTATAGCATAGTTTATTGAGTTGTGAACTTTAAATTTTATCAAATAATGGAAAATAGTTAAATATTTAATTTTATACATTCACAAAACACAAGATAAATACAAAGAGAGAGTGAAGCTAAGAAGAAGGGCTGACATTTTTTAACACGCATATCTTATCAGCTTTCTAGTTCTTAACAAAGCTGAAGAAAAATCTAGTATTCAAATAGGAGATCTTGTGGGTAATCAGTTATTTTCTACTAAACAGACAGAGATAAGAAACTAGCAGAGGAGCTTTCTTCAACATATGTGTGTAATGGGGGAGGGTGATTATTATTTTTATTTTACGGTTGAGCAGTGATTTTTTATTCATCTTGCAAATCGTTGAGTCTATTTCATATTTTCTTAGATTATAGTAATATACGGATGATCTTGCTTGAGCTTCTTAACAAATATCTTCAACGAATCTTCATACAGCTGCAATGCCTTTTTATACTATCCTTACTTATGATATACCAAAGCAAGATTCATAGTCGAAATCCCTACTGACAGGGAGTTTGGATTCTTTTTCTTTTTGATCGTAATTGCTTCATTTATCAGCGATAATGCTTTTGCAAAATCATTAATTAAATACAGTGATATTCCCTTGTTTTAGAGACAATCTGCGTAGATAACATTATCTAATTCTTTGGATATTTTAAACTACTGGATAACTAAGTCATATAATTCCATAGCTTCAGTGTGCTTATTCTATTCTGCGTAGATCACAGCGATATTATATTAGCACTCAGCTGTTTCCAAGGATGCTTAACCGAATTGTTAAGTTCGGATATTCAATGATTCTTTGAATAATCGTATTGCCTTATCATATTTCGTATTTGCTTTGTAAATAAGCCCAAGATTATTATAAGCCTATGCTTGTAGCTCCAATAATCCAATTTGATTCTCGAGTGGCTCGTTGTTTCCTTTTAATAATTATGGCTAGGATTTCTACTCTTTATCGATTTGAGTCACAGCAAGAGCTGCTTCATAGTAGTAAATAGCTTTAGTAGGTTCGTTTAAGATTCGGTAGCATTCACCGAGATTATTGTAACTCTCAGCGAGAACGAGATATTTCCCAGTGAGGACTTTCTCCTTGACGGAGACGCTCTTCATGAAAAATCTTAAGGCGTTTTGATAATCGGAAGATTAGAAAAATGCCCAGCCGAGCTTGTCTAAGAGGCGAATGCCATGAGGACCACTGTAGCTATTAAATCAAAGGAGGAATTATAAAATAAGAAAGAGAGAGAGATATTGAATAATATGGAGTTTATTTACCCCAGCGGATTGGTGATGATCATGGATTCTTGATACAGATGTAACGCATCAACGACAAATCCTTTTGAAGCTAACTCATCACCGATAGCAATAAGTATCGGTACGAACTTTGCTGAAGAATTATGATAAATCTCCTTGTAATTCTCCAGTGCAGATTTCAGATAAGTAGTTATTTAATTGCTGTTTTTGCTCCCTTCATCGGATATCAACTGCAATCCAGCTATTTTAAGCTGTAACTTGCCAGCTGTGAGACCATCTTCAGGGAAATTCCTCTGTGATAACACAAATGCTCGCTAGTAATAATCCATCCCTGTTACGAGATGAAATGTATCTCTCCTGTAATTCCCTAGTTCTTCAAGTAACTTCACTTCAATGACTTGTTAGTCTCCTAGCCTTTATTTGCTTTTCAAATACTTCTGCTCTAAGCTATCGAGAATAGGATTGCATTCCTCGAATAAGAACATCTTCCGAGCGCATTTACTTTGATAAAGCAGCTGCATGTCTCCTGGAATTACTCCGATTGTCGATAGCTAAATAGGGATGTACACGAAAACAGCGGAGTCTTAGCTTTAAGTGGGTCTGACGATTTCTTCTTACGAGATATTCTCCATAGAAAAGTTCTTGCTTTGCAGCTTAGATAGCTTAAAAAACAAATAAGAAAGGGATAAACTACTTAAAACTGATAAAAATGGTATCTACTTTGGAAGAAGGCAATAGCTTGAGCGTCGTGGATCTTCTGAATTTTTATAAATTAAAGATTTGCTTTTATGTGATTCTCCTGGATGTTCTAGCTCTCCCCGTGAACAACATTGGAGAAGATGGTGGCGATATGTGTTCATCGTTGTATCGATGAAAAGATGTTTATTCCTTTAAATACTAAAAAATATCATTTTCACTGAATCTCCCAGATTCGCTGAAATGCACCATCCCTAAGAATAAATCACCACAGACAGTGTCCTATTCTATTTCCTCTATTGTATTGACTAATACGGCATCATTGATGATCCTATGCAGCTGCAACTCAAGAGCGCATATTCCAAGTGAAAAAATATCACTTTTTGTAGGATCAAAGTCAACTTGCTCTTTGTCTTATAAACAAGACTCAAGGATCCTCCTAACTTCAGGAGCTTTGTACTTATGACAGCAAGTCTGAGTTTTAGCCAAGGCAATGGAGAATTCACTTTTTAGCTACTCAGGTTTGCTGATTAATGCTGCTTCGAAGTTCGAAAGCAATATCCTCGAAAAGCACGAATTTGAAGATGATTTTTGTTTTTAAAATAGAATATTCTCAGGTGTGATATTGTTGTGATGAATCCCAATGCGCTTTAGTCGCTTAATTTACTTCGCAACTACTCTGACTAAATAAACGACTTATGCTTAAATCTCAATGCTGTCGGTCACAATTACACTATTTTTTAGTAAAAAATCTTTTAAGGAATAATCGATGTCTTCTAAGACAATCACGAAAGTCATTCCATTGACACCTCGATTGATAATGTATGAATCGGTGCAGCGATGGATACCACCTTCAAGCTATTTAAGTACTTCCTTATCAGCTTGCTTATATAGTTCTTCAAGATAATTCTCAGCAACTCGATTGGCAATGTCAGGGAGTTGTTCCTCGTTGTTAACTGACAAACAAGATTGTATTTCCTAAAAAAATAAATTAAATATTTCATTTTAAATCAAAAAAAATAAAAGAAATTGTGGTTTTGAAATATGGGAAATATTCTGAAATTATTCTCTTTTTTCTTTCTTTCTCTTGTATTGTATTTTTAAAATTACTGCATCTCCTTATGTCTTTTTCTGTATGGTAATTCCTTTATGGAAGTTCTAATCAATATATTTATATATGGCGATTTCTCTGAGAACATCAGCAAACTCTTAGTCATCTTCGATTGTTATGCATTTCAGTGTGTAGTTTTTCTTAGAATTCTTGTCATGGCATCGCATCATGTGGAATCGCTATCGAAATAATCTAGAATATCCTTCAAGTAAATATCTAGTTGTCTAATCGTAATGTTGTTCGTTCTAACCGTCTAATTGATTCGCTTTAAGATCTTCTTCTGGTAGATCGAAATACGGAAGATTATCGATTTCTTATAGAAACTCCCAAGAATACTTTGGATTATGGTTTAATGATACTCCAAGTGTTTTTCTTCTGCCACGAGCTTTTTCTTCAGGTGAGACATGAAAAATAGGGATCGAATGCGATGTCTCGAATTCATAGGAATTCATCACGGACTCTTCTTTAAGCTGATACTTTGTGAGCTTGAGATGAGTGATTTTCAAGTCAAAACTCATCATACTTTGTTTGTAACTGTAGTTCTTTAGAAATGTAGTTTCTTTTGTTTTCCCTATTTCATGCTACGAAGCGTTGTCAAATAATTCAAATACTTTCTCACCTTCTTTGCTATCATTTTCATTCTCCATGTCGATTGAAATGGAGTCACTTTTCTTATTAAAAACTGGGATAGAAGTCAGCATCCCAGGAGATTACATCAGTTATTATTATTGCTATTAGAATTGATGTAATGAAGACATCCCTGTCTTTTACTTTTCTTTCTAATTTGGGCTACATGTTGATCGCTGCATTACCAAGTTATTTTTCACTCCCAAGAAAGGCAATGCCTCTGAGATCCTTCTTGGGTTGAGATTATTGCTACTACTTCCAATCTAGTTTCTGAATCTCACTGGCGAAGAATTGTTGGCATTTGCTTTTTTGTTTCTGTGCAACGATTTCTGAAGATATGTGCGGATATCACCGAATGTTGCAGTTTCAATGTAAATGCATTTCAGCAGAAAATCAGAAACCTAGCGAAGTACACCTTAGCTGTGAAGGTATTTCTAAAAGAATTATGCGTCTTGAGTTGCTTCGCTCATAGCATCCAGACCGCATATCAGCTGTAGATATATTAAACCTAATTACTTCACATTCGGATTGAAAACGATCTTTTCTCGTTTTTTGGCCAGGAAATTGTTTTTCATCTTTAAATCAGAGGAACTACCTTTATTATCAATTCTCGACCAAAGGATTTCTTGTTTAGCAGTCAGATATGATTCTTAAAAATCATTAAATCTGATCTGCTATCCATCGAAGAATACATTGGTTACCTTAAGATTGAAATTCACATGAGGAGCGTTATTCGTGACTTCATCGAGTGCTGCTACGATCTTGCTTAATAACTGCACAGCTACTGAATCAGGCACTTTCATTTTATTTGAATGAAGTAGCATAGAGTACAAGCTCTGCTAGTGCAAGTATTCCTAAACAATGTAGATGTATTGATTTGTCCAGAAGAAATCTACCAAGGAAATTGCATAAGATTGTTAATCCTACTTTTCCTCCTACCGCTGAAAATCAGTATTGTCAAAGGTAAAGATATCAATTCGATGATTATGACCTATTTCTTTGTATTCTTCTTTTTGTTCTTCATGGAAACCATCATCTTATTTTTTTATTTAGGATTTTAGAATCGCTTTAAACTCATTTTTCATAAATTCTTATGTTTTATCTGTGACTCTCTTCCTGTCTAATACTTTAATCAGCACGAGCTCCTGATTCTTGCATGTGACGTATGATTTGCTCCAGTCATTGCTGCTGAAGATCTCCCTCTCGCAGAATAAATAATTCGATACTTTCGTTTTCTAACAATTTACAAAAAATAGACAAAATAAAATGTGAGATTGGTTTCGTGAGTTCAAAAATGAAATTACTTCTATTATTTCTGAGTGAATTGTGAGATTCGTTGGATGATGAGGGCTGTTAGTGATTTAATTGTTATTACTATTATTCTTTTATTCTTCACTTTAACCCTGTTATTCAATCTATTATTCGTTGATTGCATTCAAATGTTCTAATGGTAGATGATTAGTATTAATCGTCTGTTACGATGGCGCATTTGTGGTTTTCAAAATCATTAAATTATTGATCATTTTATCATCAATCGATTAATCTGAACTATCGATTTCTTCAGTCTCAAACCCAACACTTACTATGCCATGTTTTAGCTTCCCAGTTGAGTCATGTAACTCGTTGTGAAATGGGCGAGTTGATTCATTGGAATCGAATGAAGATGGCTGGAATTTATTGCGGTTTTAAGGTCCATGCTAGGATGATTTAGGTTGAGCTAGCTCTTTGAACTGATAGTAATCCTGCTACTGAGATTGTTACTAAGAAGAAAGATATCCTTCCTTTTCGGGTAATTTCTATTCATGTTAAGGTGATGCTATTTAGGTTCTTTCAGGATTTATTTCCAGTGGCTGTGCGTAGAACATGCTATTCAGTTAAGTATTCTCGTTTTAATATAAATCATCAAGCATCTGAAATTCATTATTATTGCAATCATCTGCTCCTTCTTGGTTAGTTATCATACACATCTCAATATCAGATGACACTCTCCGTTTATGATCATTCGAATCGAGCTCAAAGGGAGATCGCCTTTGATTTTATAGTTATTGCTATTAATCCATGTCATTTTGTTGGTTTTATTTGCTTGATAGCTGTTGTTTTGGATGCTCCTGCTCTTTATCCTAAGTTCTCTGATTGTTGACGTTGATATGTTTGTCTTGATCTAATAACCCAAGGGAGAATTCTTCCGCTTCTCCATTGAACAATATTCTATCCTTGGCATTACTTTGCTTGACAGCTCCTTCAGTTGACTATTGGATAATTGAAAGCTTTTCCTTTGTTGGAAACTCTGCAACAGGTATTGCATAGTCTTCCTCCTCCTCAGGAGGGTCATATTTTGAATGAAACAGACTCGAATGTGAATTCATGCTGTTCGCTTTAGCAGTGGATTTACTTTATGCAAAGGTTCTCCTATTCTTAGAGAGAGTCCTCCCAGTTTCTTCCGAGCCAAGTGTCAAGACTTTTCCATCCTCCGGAGATAACATCTAAGGAGTCTACAGAGTAGATGGATATTACTGTAACTGCTGCTAGGTTTTCTTCTGATTTTACACTGAATTAATTGCTTATTTTGAACGTGGAGACCTGCTCACTACGATTACAGACAAACAGTTACAAAACACCATATGAAATAAATATAACAAAAGTAAGAAATCTTTTTGTTTTATTACTCTTTTTCGGCGAGAACATCTGTTATGGCTGCTGTGAATTCAACCAGATCTACTCAAACAATAACATAATTCAAACATTATGCTTTTTTATTTCCATCTCTACAAAATATCTTACTTGATTGTTGTCAGTTAATCCATAATCATCTGAGATTTACTCATCGCCAACTACATTATCCTCTGCATCGCCTCTGATTGATAGCTATAACACATTTCCATACACACAAAAAAAAACTCATTTTCAAATCATTGCAGATGCTTGCATGAATCTTCTTGATCTTTTTAGCAATTATGATATTCTAAAATTACATGATTTTCACCATTGACTGACTTATCATTGGAGTCTTTCATTCTTCCAGCTAATCAAAGTGATTTTTTCCCCTAATGTTTTTGTTTCTTTACAGATAAAAGGCTAGAAAAGATGCCGTAGCTTATCAGTCTCTTCTAATCAGTAGCTTCAGCAATTACGACAATTGGACACTCTAGAGTATTTGCTTTTAGCTTTCACTCTCTCTCTCTCTCTGCGAACGTTTTTGAGTAACTGAGTATTTTTTATTATTAAAACTCCCTTATTTTCTTCAATCTTTTTGATAAATGCGCTAGACTCCAGAAATGACTATTCTCTCTCTCGATGCGTTCAAGCAAGAAAAATTCTCCTCCTATCGAAAATAATTAATAACCTCGAACTGAATCAATCAAACCCTCCAAAAACTTCCAAATAACGATTATTATTCTGATTAATATTCT
>Ga0302271_10000884_pt1 | contig 29583 bp, 12 predicted proteins | sample III_Bog_N1_1_FD_198767 | JGI IMG/M metagenome (GOLD analysis project Ga0302271, IMG submission 198767) | Peat permafrost microbial communities from Stordalen Mire near Abisko, Sweden - III_Bog_N1_1 | ecosystem: Environmental > Terrestrial > Soil > Wetlands > Peat | place: Sweden: Abisko... | reverse complement strand
TTCTTGTACGTGAATAAGACATCATCGAAGACCTACGTAGAGGATCTGTAGCTTGAAGTGTAGAATCTTCGAGGAGATACGCATGAAATCGATGAAGTAGTGCACTTGGAAGTACCACCGTAGTCAACGCAATTAATTAATCTTCTCACGATTGATCTGAATGAAGATATCGCATATAAACCCAAAATGACTTATTACCTCAGATGAATGATTTCAAAGAGAGAGGGGGAGAGAGATAATTAATATTTGCATTTTTTGCTATTGTAATTCAGTTAATGAAATATTCCTTTTTTAGGCTGTTTGGGGATCAAAAAAAGGGGTGGGAAAAAGATTATCAATAAAATATCAAATATATAGTTTTGTGATTATTTGGCGTTGCTCTCTCTTTCTATTACAAGCTTCTTCACTGGCTAAAATTAAGCTCCTTTTACGTTAATCCTTCCTTTCGAATTGTTTTTCAAACAGAGGTAATGATTCAGATTAAGGAAAGCATTTAGGGGGCTTCTATGCAAAAATCATTTGCATTTTCAATCTAAATTTAAAATATGCAAAGAGAATGGTAAAGTCCAATTCAATTTATGATCTTTCAATTTATTTTTGACAACCATTATTTAAGGTAAAATTCTGGATTCATAAGAAGATTCCTCTAAAAAAAAAGAAACATGAAATTTTAAGTTTAAGGGAAGTCTGTTAAGCAAAAAATAATTATTATGATTTAAAGTATACGCACTCCCAATCTATGCCCCCGAGGGTTTTGCATGCTTTGTATGATTTCTACTTATTTTGAATTACATTCCTTAACAAAACGTTTGTCCTCCTGAGAAAACTCCCCAATACCAAAAGGGTTAATCCAAAAAGCAAAAAGGATCAAGGGGTAGTTACTAGTTGCAAAAAAACTGATTTTGTTTGGGTTAATCCCAAAATTAATAAAAATAATTATCAAATTGGACAGAAGCGAGCATCTAAAATCAAGCCAAACAAAAAAGAATAACTTCCCCCTTGTTAAGATCCTTACAATTTCTTAGAACATTCAATCCAAGAACTACACCTCTAAGGACGCAAAATCCTAGCATTTTATGAGCGAACTCGATCGGAATTCAGAGATTGACACTGTAGGTAATATCCGAAAGGGATCGTTATTGCAAGATAGTTCCAGCAATAAAGGATCTCAGAATCACTAGCATAAACTTCCAGATCTAGATAAGGATAAGCTCAGGAACAGCGATGAGGATGGGAAGAATTCTATAGCAGAAAATGAGAAAGCAGAATTGAGCTCAAACTAAGCGATTTCTATTCAGGAAAAAGATAAAAGTGAATAAGTATGAGCAGTGCACTTTTTTACTCTTTTCTTCATCACTTTTGTCATTGCTCTCAAAGCTCCTAATTGGTTTTAAATTGATTGGTTGTTGTTCGATCTAAAATAGAATTCAAATCGACTTAACAACTCAGTCAACTAACGAAGAGAATCCAAAAGCGTGTATTCATAACCAGCGCGTTCAAACCCCTCAAAACGGCTCTCTACATTCATCGATCCAAGTCTTGTTGTTGAAAAGTAAGTAATCTAGAGACAAAGTATTTTAAAAAGATTTAAAAAACTAACTTTTCCCCCAAATTAATCACCAATCCCCTAGATAATTCTAAGGAAATTAAATGAAGTTCTAAATATTTGAACTATTCTTAGTTATTCTCTCTTTCTTTTTCCAAAGAAAACCTACATATGCTAGCTGTAACTCTTATCTCTTATTTGGCTAATATTATTATTTTCAATCCCCTCCCCAAAATAAGCAAAGAATAAATGTTTTTTCTCTAATCTAATAATAAGTTCTACTTATAATAACTTTTTAAAAAAATAGGCACAAGTTTAACCTTTGGAAAAGTGTCAAGAAATTCATTAAAGGCAAGTACTTCGATTATCTTATCATAGTTCTGGTGCTATTCTACACGAGCATCATTTTTGCATACTTTGCACTGGATACGAAAGAATATGATGGGAATGACAGCATCAGTCTAGCGCTCTATGTGATTTAATTTGTAGAATTGGCGATTTTAATATTCTTCTGCTTAGAAATCATTCTTAGAGTGTGCGCTTCTTCGTTTGAGGTGAAAGATTAATTATTATAATATGATGAAGGGAGAGCAAGGATAATTGAGGTCAACAACGAAAATTTATTTGCTTTTTTTGATAAATAGGATTACTTTAAAGATCGATTTAATGTTATGGATGCAGCTTGTATTGTTGTTTCTTTGGTGCTCACAATCATGGATATTATTATCACTGAAAACACATTCTCTTAGATTTCAAGGATAATCAGGAGTGTTTTTAGATTCGCAAGGCTCTTTTTGGTCTTTAAAAAGGTTTTTAGATTACTAATTTTCATTATCTTTTACAACAAGATTTAATGATGTTCAAACAAAAAGTTTTTTGTTGTTGTGTGTTTAACAATTCTTTTTAGGTAAATGAAATTCATCAAATCTAAACCTTGCACATCCAAGGACAAATCAAAACACCAGTGGAGAGAATCATGGATATTATGCAGAATCTCATGGAAAACATCGAAGAAGAAGATCTTGCAAAATAGCTTAAATGGTAAGAAATTTTGTTTTGAATTTAGTGTAAGTTCTTTTAGTCTGATTAGCATTGTTTGGTTCTGCTGGGGGTTGGATTTAGGTGTATGGAAATGGTGAGCAGTAATAAACTCTATGAACCTATTCTTGGCGACGGTGAAGCAGCAGTCTGGGGAAATATTTATGCATCTCAAAAGAAAAAAGGAACACCTGTTGTGAAAGCAGCTCCTTCGGCTGGAGCACCAAGCACGATTGATAGCAATACACCTTTGATTTTCAACTTCAAGCCTATTCTTGTTCCCATGGAGGTAGATTTTAATTAGTTTAAAGTTCTCAAAAATGTCATTCTAATTGTTCAAACTACTTTGCTATTTCTCTTCATGTATCTGCTAATAAAATAATATTTTTTCAGCACATAGAGCACTTCAAGCACATTGAGGAGCTGTCATTCGAGGTGTTTAAATATCATGATGCAGTTAAAGAAAACAATCTGTCGTATTTACTCATTCACTTGTTCAACAAATAAGATGTATTCTTTAAGGCTCATATCGAACCGTAGCATCTGTTTAGCTGGGCTAATCATGTGTCTGCTGGATATCTTGATAATATTTATCACAATAAAATACATGCTTTCGATGTTACACAAGTAAGAAGAAATATTTGACAAGTTCGATAATAAGTTCCATTTTAAATGTTTAACCCTTTTGATGTTCTACTAACTAGATGATGCACTACTTCTTGCAATCGATGAATTTCATTACAATTAGTGAGTTAACTGGCCTTGAAATAGGGATAATGTACATGGCTGCAGCTGCACATGACTTCGAACATCCTGGATTTAACAATCCATATTTAGTGAGCACTCGCCATGAGTTTGCTATTCGATACAACGACAAATCTCCCCTTGAGAACCATCACGCTGCTTCAGTTTTTAACCTCATGCTTAGGGATAATTCTAATGTGTTCGTGCATCTTTCAAAAGAAGACGTGAAGAAATCAAGAGAAAGAATCATTCAGATGATTCTACACACGGATAACTCCTTCCATTTCGCTGATCTAGCCAAGCTTAAAGGAAGATTGTCATCGGCAGGTAGAACAAATAAAAAACTAATCTAATCTTTATGATATTAAGGCTAAAACTCTTGTAATTTGTTAAAGATTTTGATCCAAAAGACAAAGACAAGGACATAAGTATGGCATCCTTGATGCATTCTGCGGATGTTTCCAATCCATACAAACCATGGTAGATATGTAAAGTATGGACAAAGAAAGTCTTAGATGAATTCTGGAATCAGGTAAAAAAGGAATTTACAATATAACTTGGAATGGCAATCAATACAATTAACTGCAGGTATTTAATTAAACTTTATCAATTTCCAATTTAGGGTGATAGAGAGCGAGAAGCTGGATTGACTATAACTTATCTTTGTGATAGATTCACTACTAACACAAGTAAAAGCTAAGCAGGTTTCATCGATTTCATTGTCAAGCCGTTATACGAAACTGTCAATAAATTTTTACCTCTTCTCGATTTAACCCCCTTTGCGACAAACAAAGCGAAGTGGGCTGAACTAACTGATTTCTATGAAGAAGAGCTAGCTAAACTTAAGAAAGAAATCCAAGATGGAGATTTTATAGAAATTAAAAATGCCTGATTCTAGGTAAAGATTGCAATATAATTCCGTATCTATTTTCGTTTATTTTTCAGATCATTTTAGAATTATAAAAAAAACCTGCAAAGAAAGAGAGAGATTTTTGAAATAAAGTCATTTACTCTAGAATTGCTTGCTATGAATCCTGAAACTATTTTTTAGAATCTAATCATAACATAGGGTGGGGGGAAAGAAAAGCAAAGTACAAAAGTGCATTATTAATTACCTTTTATTTAGTATTATTTTAAAATTAATATGAAAATTACATATTTCACAAATGAAATATGTTGAAGTACATTTCTAGAACAATTTTTAATCCTTACAAAATATGAAAATACACATTATAACATGCAAAACTATTTTATTTTTACACTTTCATTTATTCAAGTTATCTAACAACGCTAATTTTGCTTTAATCGAGTCAATATACAGATCATTAGCTTATTCTTGTAGTTCAGGGTTCATGTGATTCTGCATCTCTTTTAGCTTAGCGTTATGTTCTAATCTAGCAGCGCTTTAAAGAATATAAGAATATTTTTCTTTTTACGAAAGAGAAGGATCGTATTTGTATTTCTCCCAATCCTCGATTTTAGCTTTTTTACCAAATTTCTACTCAGTAGCTTCTCGTTGTTTTCGTAGAATAGAAATGTAATCAGATCCATTTTTCTTCATTGGAGGACGATATACTTCTTATTCCTCAAATGGCTTTGATTTAGGAGGCCTCTATCTAGATCCAGAGGAGTATGTTGAAAAAGCCTGCTTTCCTGAATGCGGCTAATTGAAATTATTGTTATGTTGATTCTCAAAATTGCTGTTATTTTCTTCAAAAGGTTCAAAACCTCTTGGGTCAAATTCATTTTAAAGAGGACTAGTTTTAGATGTTCCCATCCCTGCAGCTTCATTGAATGTTTGCTCAGACGATCTATTTAGATTATCACCTTGGTTTTGTGATTTTTTAGTACCATTCTGAGTTCTACCAATTCCCGAGTTAGGTGTTAAATTCTTTGAAGAATCACTCCCACCAGGATTTTAAGAAAAAGGTTTTGCTTTTTTCAAAGGAGGGTAGTTAATCACAGGTCTTTTTGGCTTTGGAGGAAGTTATCTCTAGGGGTAATTATTATATCTTACTGAATATTCATTTTCAGGATCCTCATTAATCCCACCGTAATACTATTATTCTTCAAAATTCTTTTGTTTAACTCTCGGTACGTGCACTTCCTTGACAAGTTTAGCATATTCTTTGCGTCTTTCAATTTATTCCTTTTTCTTCTGCATCTCTAAAACATCCTTCATTTTGAATTGCTTATCTTACTCCAACACCTTATGCAGTGCATGAGATTTAGGTAAACTCTGTAACTCTAAGTTAGCGCCATATTCTGCGAGAATATTTGTTTTCGCTTGTAGTTTTCTGAGTCTAATTTCTTCATCGTGTCGTTTCGCATGATCTCGTATTTCCTCAATTCCTATTGGCTTATACATCTTTCTCTTTTCAGCTAATTCTTGTTTTCTTCTCTCAAGTTCAGGTAATTCTACTTCTTGTTTGTATCTCTCAGTTGGATCAGATATCCTCAAATCATGCTAGATTTCTTTGATTATTGAATTTGATTCTTTGTTTAAAACTCTTCTTTCTTGACTCCTCATGCGCATTTACTCTATTTTTGAATTTATTCTCTCTTTTCGTTCATTCATTGCTTTTTCTTTGAGTTATTAAGCTCTTTCAACTGATTCTCGTAAATCTTCTTGGATAATTTTACCAAATTACAATCGATCCTTTATCGATTTCTATTCTTTTTCCTTTCTTGCTAGATTCATTCTCCTAACTAAATCCAACGCACTCTCTTAAGCACCTTTATCCTCCGCAATTGCAAATCTATCCTTTTGATTTACTTTTTCAGGTACGTTATCATTCTCATTTTGATCAACTTATTGCTATGAAACTCCATCATTTTCATCTCCATTTTATCCTTTTCTTGTGGGCTATTTTTGTTTATGTTTTTTCTTCATTTGAGGGTTAGCAATTTCAACTATTTCTCCTTCTAATTCTCTTAACTCCGCTTCTAACTATCTCTTTCGTTTATTTGCTTCGTCTAAACGTCTCTTTTAATCCAAATCCTTAGCTCCTCTAGATGATTTGCTCTTTTCTTCTTCATTTTATTCATATTAGGATTCTCCTCGATTCTCAACACTCCTGTGATGCTTCTAAGGTGATTCCTTCTATTTCCCTCCTTGCTTCGACGGTGAATCATTACTTATCTTCGAATGATCTATTTTCTTATCTTCATCTTAAGGATATCTGTTATCCATTTCATTTTATTAATTCTCCTCTTTACTTTAGTTATCAATCAATGGAATGCTACTATTATTCTCATTGTTATTAATTAAAATCTTATTCACATTGTTATTATTAAGTAAACTCTAGAACTCTTCATCTTATGCACTCTCATCATCCATCCTAGGATATTTCCTCTCTTCTATCTCTGAAATATTCCCAAAATCTTGTTACTAACTCAATTTCGCATAACTTTTATTTTTATCTGCCTTTTCCTTCAATAAATCTTCTTGTTCTTCTTTCTCCGGAACAACTATTCCACCATCTTCAAGTTTCTCCTTTTAGCCATTACGCTTTTTTTCTGCTGTCTTTTTTAACGCCTTCCATAACTAATCCATTTTGATCTTCGATAAACTCACCACAACATCTTTGCTTCTCTCAAAGAAACTAAACAATCTCTCCGATGGAACTTTACTACTGCTGATTGCTGATTTGAATATTTCTTTTCCATCTCTTTACGTTTCAGCTTCAGCTTCTTTCTCTTCGCCTATTTCCTCAAACACTTGTCCTTTATTTCCTCCGATTTACTACTAAATCTTGGCATTTTCAGTAACTTTAGAATCATTTGATTCAACTAAAAAATCAAGAATTGGTTCTTTCTCCTATGAAGATTTTCTTCCAGAGACATCAGCTTATTTTGATTCAAGTTGTGATGCCTTCGAGAATGAATAATGCTTTTCCTGCAGAAATGAAGACTAATCATTATCAATCTCACTCTTCCGTGAAGCTCTTCGATTGTCAACTCCATATTTACTCATGTTTTCTCACACTCACTTAGCCCCTAACCTAGATTTATGAATATATTATTACTATTCTTCTATCTTTGTTTCTCTTATTTAAAACGGTCGGAATATATGATTCTTAGTTTATCAAGCAAACAGAGTTTAGTTTCAATTGGGCTTTCTATTTGCATTAAACAAATTTCTAAATTATTCTCTTACGAAATTTGAGTTTTTTTTCGCATTTAACCTATTCACAAAAATTTGAACGAAAAGCTAAATGATAAAAGGGAGAACCTCAATAATCTATTTAGCTATTCTTTGAAGGGTTCTGATAATAAAATAGAAGTCTTTATTGCCATTTTTGTACAACAATCGCTGCATTAAAAACAAAAATAATCTTAAAAAAACCGAAATAACTAATGCAAATTGCAGTTCTTTCTTCTTCTCTTTTTTAAGTCTGTTAACTTGTTAACTGAACTAATTTACTGCTAGGTTGATTTATCTGCTTCTAGTTATGTCAGTTTTCCTTTGTCTTGAGTAGTTCTACAGTCGATCAAATAAATTATTTGATTTTTTTGTCAAAGAAAATAAATAAAAATTCAAAAAATAACTAGTAAAAAAGCTTCATATGAAGATGCACATTAGAACTTGTCTTATTACAATACTCTGTTTAACGAGCTGTGTGTAAGGTTCCAATGATTAATGCTAGTTATTAACATGTTCAGAATCATCCCCCACTAACAGCGCATCATGCTTGTCTTAAAATCTAGATGAATAATAAATAAGAATGCACAGTTGTCATTTTGGATGCAAGATTTTACTCAGTGATATCCTGACAAGCGAAGGAGAAATTTCCTTTGAAAATTTCCTACACATTGAACAAAACTGCAAATAATCAAAGCCATAGCTTGATCGCCTTAAATACAGCGAAGAAAAATGTGACAACGATGCACAATGCTACTCTAATAAATGCACTGATCAGCGATGTGCAGGTGCAGCTGAAGGAGAAGCATGCGATGATGCTAAAAAATTATATTGTGATCAAAAACTCGCTTGCCATGAGCTCAAATGTAAGAAGCTCTTAGATCTTGAATAACCTTGCTTAAATTCATCGCAATGCTAGATTAATGCTTTTTGTGATGCTTCCAAGTTAATTTGCACTGAAGAACCTACCAATATTAGTCTGTAAGTAAAACTTCAGGCATTAACTTTATCTCCATATTGCAAAGATTTTGAAGTAACTAAGGCTTCAAAGTGCGTTGAGTTAGGTGATCCTAGTCAAAGAAGCAATAACCTAGCTGTCTTTGCATGTCCTAAGAATCAAACTTGTGAAGATTCAAATGTTCATTGCAATATTTTTAATTCGCAACACAACTATGCACAAACTGGAAATATTCCTTCTGGATTATACTAATACTTAACGTCTCTTCGAAAGGCAATTCTCACAAAGAATGCTTTCTGCCCTAAATCACTGGAATTCTCATAGGATTGCAGTCTCATCACTGACGAGCTCATTTAGTTTAAAGAGGCATCCGTTATTTTCCATAATTTTGCTACACTCCTCAACATGCCTTCGTGTCTCCTTTCGAATCTGAAATATCCCTAAATCTACAAATTACTTTTATCCGAACATGAATTAACATAGATTTCAGAAGAAACAAACAGTTTCTCGCATCGTTGGATGATATTTGCTGGTATGATAATTCTTGGAATTTTAGCATATGTCGGAATGGTAAAATATAAAAAGAAAAATGCAGATTCTTCGTCGCAACAAAAGCAAAATGGAGATATCCTCCCTTAAAGCATTCTCACTGATAGAATCGTTAGTGATGGCAAATCATCTTCCGCCAATGTATCTCTCCGAAACGACAACAAAGAATAATTGAATTTAGAACGAAATCCAACAGCTGGAAAGATTGAAGAGTTGGATATTAGTCATAATCAAGATAATCAACTGGTGAATCAAAAGAAAGAAGGATTTGAGCTAAGTATACACTAGAATTTCTTTAGCATCGATGGATAAGATGAAGAAAAAGAAGAGAAAGAAGTAGAATCATTAGGTGATTCTTAAAGTGAAGGTGATATGTCATATGAAAATGTATTTAACTTAGAAGGGGAGAATGTAGAAAAGCATTAGAAAAAGAGACGAAGAGCAACAAATAGAAAGAAGATTATTAAGAAAGATTCAGAAAAAAAATATGAAGTCGTGGAGGAATGAATAGAATGCAAGAATTAATTAAAAATAATTAAAAAAAGAATAAAAAATTGAGTGATTTACGCGCTTTCATTTGTTAGATAGATGTCTTCTTTACTTTTGTGTTTGGTTTCCTTAAAGCAAACTGTTAATTTGTACTCAGTGAAGTTCCTTAATCAGCCATATTTTGTCTTTTAGGCTCATATATCTTTCTTTCAATGGGCGAATAAACAAAAACACATATAAAAGTCCACTTTTTTTTTAAAAATTTCTTATGTAAAAAGAATATCAAAATTAAGGAATTGTGTCCAGTGTAATCGATATGTAGTTCTTTGGATAAATGAAAGAAATAAGCAATTAATTACTTGTGCGGGAAAGGTGAAAGGATATTAATTATTATAATAATTTTGAGGATCATATCCAACAACACAACACACAACAATTTGTAAGTTCATTAAGAGGAAGATTTGATTTCCGTGTTGCTTTGGCAGTAATAATTCTAGTGCAAAAAATGGGGTATAAATTCACACTTCAGCAGACATAGAAGAAGAAACAAGAGAAACAGACAGCAGTGACAGGATGTGCTATTAGTCGAGAAAGTAGCTATTTTTGTGATTTTTTGGTTTTGTTTCTCAAATTTAAGATTTAGTAATATTTTTGTACGGAAGGAAGAGGAGGAGAAGCTGTTGAGATAATGGAGAAATTTAGTGAGCGAATTGAGGATTTGAATTGCAGAGATGATGTGAAGGTATTACTCAAAAAGTGTTTGTTCAGAATGGTAGCTGCGGAGAGTGTCGAATCTGAAATAAGTTTCTTAAGTGAAATGCGATTGGTTTTAGATAAGCCATCTTCAGAGGAGGGATTATTATTCTAAAGTGATGAAATGAAAGAGTTAAGTAGTTTGGTGAGAGAAATGTATGAAATTGCTATTGATAAACAGATAGATTAGGATTATCATAAAAGTTCAAGATACATTGATCACTTAAATGTCCTAGATGATCGATTTAGACTCTACGCATTGAGCACTGTTTCAACGTATCCAGATGAAATCATGAGATAGATTCACAGTCCTGAGATTAATTTATATAATAGAGAGGAATTTGAGGAAAGAAGAGGGGATAATTAAGATGAGAGAGATGAAGATGAAGAGAAAGAAGAAAATGATAATCAAAATGAAGAAGAAGAAGAAGAACATATTAATTTACCAAACAGAACAGATGAATATGGCAGTGAAAATGACAGCGAAAATGAAGATGCACATGAAATTCTCCCGCATTCGTTTTATAGATAATATGAAGAATTAGATCAGATTTACAATATCCCTGAAGAGTCATCTGAGATAGTTCAAAATGAATAGCAGGAGAGAGGAGATAATCAAGAAGAAGAAAAGGAATTTGAATAAAAGAATGACAATATCTTAGAAAAAGATACTTATGAACAGTTAATTTCACGTCGAGCTAGTTGGTTTACTAGAGAGGTATCAAGTAATATCCAATGGCCAAGTGATTTAGAATAATTACACAGATATCCAGCCTAAGAAGAAGAAGAGAACACAAGTGAATAAAGTTGAACACATTTTCAAAAAAAGAACACATTTCATTCGAGATAATGACCAGATTAAAGAAAGTAAAAAATCTGTAAAAGAGATTTGTAAGCACGAGAACTGCAAAAGAAAATTTTTATAAAAACTTGACCAGCCTGTTGCGAAATTGACCTGAAATACCTAACCATGAATTTATAAATATGACAATGAATATTCTCAATATTACTTTATGTTGTCTAAAGTCTTTCTTAATACTCTAATGCAAAAAAGTGGAAGTTATCATCTCACTTATAGAAAAATATTTTATATAATAATTATTTTTTCAACCACTATATTTAATTATGTATTTTCCATACAAAATAAATATTTTTTCTGTCTTTATTTCGCCTATTGGCATCCATTAAGACCTACATCTAAATAATTAACAAAATAGAGCTATTTTTGAAGCTTCTGGAAATAATTTTAGAACTTAATTTTTCGCTGCAAATGTATTTTAAGTTGAAAAATGATCACAAAACATAAACCAAAATGATGCTTCAAATTCTTGACTGATAAACAACCATTTTCTGAATCTCGCTCTGATGAAGTCCTTTGCTGTTATTGGTTCAAATCAAAAAATATTAGATAATTAGTTATTATCGATAAACAATCTCAATTATTTCTTACTTGACAGCATTAGTGTAGCTATTCTTCGTGAGAGTAAAGTCCTTTCTTTCAGCTTCTCTTCTGTATTTTTCTTCAGCATGTTTAGCTACCAGTTTCTCTTCATTTAATCTGGCGAGTTGCTGTTGATGCTATTCGAATCCTTCTTCGCCGAGTAGCGCTTTCATACTTCCCTCTTGACTAGCCATAGGTCTGTAGAATTAACTGTAATATCTGTCCATCGAGCGATGTCCTAGAATCTTCCCAGAAGGCAATTCAACTTCTCCAAGAGCGTTAAGTGTAGCTTTCGTTTAGATTTAAGATTTCTTATATTTCAGATACAACTATTATGCTCTTTCCTTAAGAATCCGTTACTCATCACTGATTGATCCATCCTTTTCACAGAGTTCTTACATTTCATGGATCATTGCTGTTGTGCTACTTTCAGTTAAGATCTCAAAATTCGATGTAGATTCTGATGGTTCAACGACTTATTTATGCTCCGAATCTTCACCAACTGAGTTAGCAGTCTATGTATCTTTCGTTTTGTTCTGAACACTATCACGCAATGCTTCTTCGATTGCAGGAGTGAAATCATAAAACGCGCAGTACAATTCAAAGAATAGATCGTTATTCATAAAGCAATGTCCTTTAGATAGTAGGTGTTTCTTGACTCCCTCTGAATCAGAGAATTTCTTGGATTTCTCGCAATCGCAATAAGGACAAATGAGATCTTAGTTGATTTGCTTGGCTAGCAACAAAAACAACCCTCGAACGTCTTTGATGTATTTTTCTTCACAGATAAAGAACCCATGGACATTCTCCATGTGACTGATATTTCTGATTATGAGGGAAATATTCAATTAATAACAAGTTGTACTGAAATGTTGTAAAAATTTACTCTTCTAGATCATTATTGATTTTATCACAGAAAAGACATATTGAGATATCGTCTAGTGTTGTCCTGCGTTGTTCGTTTTAGATCAAATCTAAATGTATCTCTCTCTCATCAGGTTTGTATGTTTTGACATTCTCCAAGTGTTTATTGCTCTATAAATGCTGCTTGTAGGTGGAATGGGATCCAAATTCCTTTCTTCAAAAAATTATTAAACAAAAAAATATTATGCATTCACATTTTTATTTTAATAAACTTTTCGCTATTTTTTACTTGCAAATGGAACATTTCAGACAATCAGTGATGGAAGTCGATTCTGATTTCTATCCTGAGCTCATGAATTCTAAGTGTGGTTTAAAAGCATTATTACTCAGTAAATAACTATTGTGTTTTAAAATTTCTTCTTACATTTCTAGAAATCTTCAAACGAAGCTGGATGTAAATCGAGCATCTTTCTTTTTAGGTTATACCGATGGAAATCAGACTTGAAATGCTACTTATAGTTCGCATCATTGTCGAATTCCAACTGACAATTGTAGCATTTAAACCCTTATCCTCCTTTGATAATCTCCAAATCCATTTTGATTCTGCTTTTTCTCTTTGTGTTTTTTTGTAATATTGATTTAAGTTTTTTTCTTTTCTTTTTCTTTTAGTTTTGCTAAACCCCTTTCTGTCTCTCGTTTTCCTTAGACACTCATATCAGAACAGATAGCTTTAACTTATCTCTTTCTCTTTCTCTCAGCTACTAAAATGAATTCTTTCTATGGGTCAATAACTCATTCAATCCTGATAATTAATTCTTCCCAAAAAAGAACAAACATATTTTTCAAATCTATAAAAGTAATTCTATTTTGGGCATCCTGATAAGTGTTATTTGGGGAAGAGGAAGAGGATGAGCCGTAAATCAATATTATTATAAAAATTATTAATCTTAGATCTCTCATCTCTTCACATGAGAATAATCTCATCAACATCTTCTAATTATTTGACTTATTGTTTTGAAACCTTTTGTGTTAAGTAATCAGAAAGATTTACTTTTCTTCTACTTTGATGAACTAAATTTCCATTCTACGAGGAATACTGCACCATATCTAGTTATCTCGTATTCGAATATGGATGCATAATTTAACTTGATTCTCTATCTGTGTCTGCTTTATGTGATGTTTATCCCTCCGAAGAAGGTTTAGAAGGTGTATTCAGTGGTTAGACTTTGCTTCTGCTAATTCTTAAATACTTTATGTAATAAACTATTGCACTTATTAATGCAGCACCTGCTAGAGGAGCGATAATCTCAAGTAATATGTTCTTTGCTTCATACGTTGTAGTAAATCTCACAATATCACTTTTAATCCCAGGGAATTAATACTGTGTGTTCGACACAGTGAGATCAGTCATGAAGTAATAAGCGTAATAATCAGTATCCTTGGATGGGATAGTGAAGTTAACTTATGCAACGCCATGCAAATCGAGTGGGAAGATGAACTTATTTATGGTTTCAAATTAATTTTGAGCTAAGAACGAATCCACAGTGTATGCAGCGAGTTATGTGGAATCAAGCTAATTGCTTGAAATGAGCACATACAGGATTGACGATCCAGCTGTTTATTCGAAGACAAGCTAGCAAAAGAGTAATTAATTACAAGAGTTAGAGACAAGTTCGATGGTGGGGAGTACAACATTCCCGTAGTTCTCAATGAATGTGAACATGTAATCAGTTTAGATAGGACATAATTTCAAGTACGTAGATGTTGGGTATTGACCGAGGTCAGCGAAATTGAGATTTTAGAATCCTTTATTTAGAGAATCCTACAAATAAGCAGTGTTCGATTGCGATTCCATTTCGATTACAAGTGTCATGTCATAGTCAAAGGGTATGGGACCGAAGTTATATTATTACTGATATTCTTCGTTGTTGCGATTAAGTAAGTTATTCACGTAGTCGCAAACATATGTCTAGTCATTTAGGATATTCTGTTTTTATATTTAAAAGCATATCAATGTAAAATAAGGAGGGAGGGGATCATTTCTGCAAAATGAGTATGGTTTTTGGAATAATCATTAAAATGGTTAAAAATATCGATGTTTTACAGATGAAGATGCGAATGGATCAGGATTGGTGTCAGTATAAAGCGAGCATTTCGCAGTGGGATGTGCTAGAAACCTTAACAGATGCGGTGGCACCCTGAAATAATACGCTAGATAGCAGAGATATTACGACATAATCATCTAAGCATCGGGTGCTGAAGCTAAATAAGATTATTGGAAGATTAAGAGTTTGATATGCACGAATTTGACTGGCCCAGCAAGCGTTGAGAAGCTAAGAGACGAAGAGTAGCCATCAGATGAGAGCAATTTCAAGCTGTAATTCGTAGATGAACGAAGAGATTTGACTGTGAATTATTGAGTTATTGGAGTGCTAGATGATGGCTACTAGCAGATGATACTCCCGATTTAATGCGTAGAATCGCTGGTAGAAGAAGTAGCAAGAACACTCTATCGATTTAGGCCATTTGCAGTGCTAGACATTAAGTTACTAGCAGATTAAAAGCCATTTGCTCGTTCGGCAATATCAAATTCATAATACAGCACAGAAGGTTTGTAGCATTTAAGTGTGAATACAGCTGTGTTGAAAGTTGCGGAAATAAATCCTAAAGAAGATATATCTTGGTTGGGAGAATTTGGGATGAAGGAGGAGGACGTTGCGTCAACTATGATAATGATTGGTTTGATTCGAAGAGATGTTGTACCAGATATTGTAAATGAAATCTCAAATGCAGAGCTCATTGTGACAGATGGAGTGAGAGTTAATGTGAACATAATCGAATAATATGGTGAGGATGCTTGTAAGGGAAGAAACTCAGCAACGGAGGCGTATGATGAAGAGACAGAAGGTGTCACATATATGCTTAGAGAATTATCTGTTATTGTGCAATTATCATTGAGGGTAATTCTGATAATAGCTGATTTGGAGGCAGGGATATAATATGCTGTTTGCTCTGGGGTGACTTCACAAGCAGAGTAGGAATTGAGATAGGCTGTTGTAGGTAAAGTTGCAGAGGATTTAGTGAACTAATTTGAGTTTTTGTAGGTTAAATCAATTGATGTCGAATTCGCTGGTGCAATGGAAGATTTAAAGCAGAGGGATAATAAGGAATTATAGGAGAACGCAAAAAGAGTTTTAGTTGATATTAGCGTTGTTAAATCAGAACCTGATAGGTTTATCAAGGGGAATGCTTATCTAGGTGTGAAGCTATTCAACTCGGATATCTTGTAGCTCACTGAATTATCAGTTATTTTGTAAAACAACCCGATACTATGTAAGTAATCTCCTTCGCTGTCGACTAAGAAAAACAGTTTTTCTTGATTTGCAGCTTGATTCGATGAAGATAGAGCAGCTAATGAGAAGGTGTTAGCAATGTGATTGGTAGTCAACACAGCTAAGGAAGGATTGAAGATTTACATGATAACGGGGGAAAATAATATATTTGAAAATTCAGTGTCCCTGCAGGTGACGATATTACTGAATGTCAGGAATATTTGGGTGTCTGCTGAGATTGGAAAGGAGAGTTGTTGATATATCAGACCGTTAAGCTGGACTAATGAGGAAGCAGTTAAACTGGAATTCTATTTGATGTTGATTTGATTTCCAATTCCAGTGAAGATGAGAATTCCTGAATTACTTGGAATATAAACAGAGCTTGAAAATACGATTGTGAGATCTGATAAGCTGTTGAAATAAGGAGAAGTTAAGTTAGAAGAGATTATTGTGATCTCTCCAGGGTTGTTATCTACAAAAGAGTTCATTGATAGGAAGAAATACGCGAAATCAAGAACAGGATTGGAAATTGAGAACAAATTGGAATATGATAATGAATTGTAGTTCTAGTCGATGAAAGGCATCACGAGTTCCAGGTAAAGTTGTTTAGAAATGGTAGCTACTTCGTTGCAGAGACTTTATGTGATGAACACAGGAGCGAATCCTAGTTGAAATGATGATTTGGTTATTGCATCGGATGATATTTTAAATCGAACGGCGTGCTCATATGGGAGATACTTCACTGTCGCTTCGAGAGTAGTCGCGTAGATCTATTCGCTCAAGTCAAAACTTGCTGGGAGATACATGATAATTTCGTAGAATAAACTTTTCTAGATGATAGTGAAGTCAAATGCTACTGTAGCAGTAATTCCATTTAGACCTGCTTGGTCAGGGAAATCAAAGGAAACTTAAGATATGAACATACAGTTAAGTCGCTGAGAGAGTGATGAACTGAATGAAGAGTAGAGTATTTCGTTTAGTTTATTTGTCGATGTGATTTGATCGAAAACATTAATTAAATCGTAATATTTGAAGCTGTAGGATGTACCAGAAAGGCTTGTATCGCATACGCTGATGCCATAGCATTACAAGAAGAATGTCTTGGAGCTCAACGAGAATTGTTACTAAGTAGAAAATATGTAGCTATTGTTGCTGAATATGCTGAATCCAGCGATATTGTGATCGAGAATAGAATATGAATTAGATGTGTAGAATAAGCAATTGTCAACTGAGAATGAATATTTCTTTAAAAACCCTAGATTTAAGAGGAATACTTCGCTCAGTGTATTGTAGGAAGTTAGCTTTTCCGATGAGGATATTGTGATTGGTATTCGCATCCTGGTACGCGCATTTTCCATTGGATTTTTAAACGTTGGAGTGTCAATCGTAGCAGATATTGTAGGCTGGTATGTTTCCTCGTATAAAGAAATTAAAGGGCTGACTAATTGGGATAGACCTTGATATTTACAGAATTAAACAAATTGTTATTTTGTATTGTTTTCCAGAAAAAAAGACATCAAAATATTTGAAAAAGTTTCACTTGAAAGGTTAAATTTTTCTTACTGAAATCTAGGTTGTAAGGGGATGCTACAGTTGGTGACTCATCGATGGAGAAGTACATTGTGAATTTGAATGGAATAGAAGAAGAACCAAGGGTGGCACTGGCTGTAGATCTTGTGAGAGAAATGTTAAGAATTATTGAGTTTATTTGAGTATAAAAAATCGATGAGGAAGGGGAAATAGCTAAGATTGCTTGATTAGAAGTCTATGTAAAGGTTGAATTTAGCGCGAGTAATGAATTAGCCTACGCTGTGAAGGAAGTAATCACATAATTCCCCTAATAAAAATCATTTGGGATTTCTAATTCGATTTTCAAGGGATGTTGGATGTAGAAGCGATACCCAAAGTTGCTCAGCTAGAAGGAGAATTGCATGGAATAGAAGATATTGCTATTGAAGGGCGTAACACTCGGTAGTAAGTTGGAGATAGAAGGTGTCATAAATTGAGTTGCTAGAGATAAATGGACAGGTTACTGGATAATATTTCTACCGTATTTCTCGGAAACACTGATGTAGAATGTTCTGTCTGCGTCAGAATTCGCAGATGGGAAGAATGGAAATAGTGAAGAAGTTGATGAGAACGAAGCAATCGTCAAAGTACTTGCGTCAGGTGTAGTGCTACTGTCGAATGGGCAGAATACAGCGAATCTAATAAGGGAATTGTATATTCCTTATGGATCTGATGGTGATTGTTAAGCTAACGAAGAATAAAAGGAAAGTTTATAGCATATTCCTGTTTAATCTGGGAATACTCCATAAGAAGATGTCAGTGTCACTTATGATTAAAATGGATCACTTCCTACACAAGTTAGCAGCAAGCCAGCTCCGTAGTAGTTCCCTGAAGATTTGATTTGAGAAAGATCTAGTGAATTTGTGCTGTCTGCGAAAGTCAAGAAAAATGAAGATGATGCCGATCCAGAGTAATTAATGGATTAATACGGAGCATTATAGGTGTATGCTTTCTCATTTCCTGTTAGATTTTCAGCTAAAACCAGAGACATTTCGATAAACGGCTGATATAATGTCTAAAGCGATGGACCACTGGAGGAAACACCTTGTAAAGTTATTAGGCGTTAGATTACATAGCAACTACTTCCACAAGGAAACGAATATCCTCCTAGTAATTACCCATAGCCTACATGGACGTTATAGGCATCCAAGACAGCTTATGAATTAGGGTTAAGTGGGATGAGAATATCGAGGAATGAGCAAGGAGATGTGCAGGAGCTCGTTGAGACAATGATTAGATTGTCCAGGAGATAATTTGTGGAGTGAACTAAATTTAACCCTTTAAAACCGAGGCAAGTGTTCTAATCAAAGTGCGCTAAGGTGTTCGCTTAGCTTATGACTTGGCATGAATACTTGAGCTGATCTTCATCTGTAAAGCTGGTTAACTCTACAGCGCCATCTAAGAAAATGAAGATAATTCCGCCAACAACTGGATTTGTTACGCGAAGTCTAAAAAGAGCAGGATTGTAGACGTTCTAAGCTGATTACGATAGATTAATGTAACTTCCTAAGAACGAAATAGTCGACGAAGCAGGAGGAACAGAGAGAGCATAGCCATTTATGAGAGTTCTAAACAGAATAGTTTAGTCTGCGCTTGTCAAACCATAAGGGTCTTCCAATGAGAAAGTTATCATAAAATCAAGTGTTTTCTCATAACTCGCTGATAGTCGACTGGATACGAATGTACTCCCGATGCTTACCTTCTCAATGAGAAACACTCCACCCATTCCATTTTCGTAGGTATTCAACGTTGCTTCCATGCCCTGAAGAGAGAGATAAAGAGATGCAAATTATGTCAAAAATCAACAAATTTTTTGTTTTGCAAAAGAAAAACAATGAAAGTAACAAAAGAAAATAAAGAATGATGTGCATTGTTTGTTACTTGAAACATCTACCCGCAGTTTGTTCCAGGTTATGTACCTGATGATTCTACTCCACATCGCAATGTGTACCTCGCTGTTTAGGTGGTAGAAGAAATACTTTTGCCATTCATTGTTGACATAAAACCATTCAACTCTTCTGATGAAGATCCATCATAGCAACCTACTGAACCTGAGCTGCATGGTTGGGATAAAAACTCATACGCAGAAGTTCCAGCGTTTTAAGCAGCAAGACGGACACCAGCAGTGTCTGAATTACCAAAAGAAAGAAACTAATTATTTGCTAGCATTGTCATTTTGATGATTTTATTCAACGTTGCGCATGTTCCTCCGCATAATGTAGTTGAGTTAATTGTGAGAAAGAACACCAACGTTTCAACACCACGATTTACGAATATTCCACCACCTTGATTAGATGTGACCGAGGAGAATGCTTTGCTGACAAGTGTCCCAATGGATTCTGAAGTTGTGTCTGCTACACTGATGATTTGGATGTCACCCAGATATGATGACCAAGATGGTTTTCCAGAATATTAGCTTGTATCGAAATTAGTTGCGAAATCTAAATGAACCAAACATGAACAATTAGAGCAAACAAAAACAAATAAGATAAATTAACAAAAAGAGGTAATTCATTAATTTAATTATTCCTTACTGGGGATGACTGTAACGAAAGAGGGCGATAGTGTTAAAACAGGTTAGCATTCTTTGATATAGCAATATTGAACCAACAGAGAATTTAATTAAAACGTGTTGGGGCTGAACACAACAACTCTAAAAGAAACCATGTAGATTGTGCTCGCCACGATTTATTTAATATGATTGAATGTAATTACGTTGCTCGCTTGCTTGCAGGTTATTGGATATGCAGTTATTTGCTCAAATGTCGTAGCACATGAACTTTCAAGGACGTTAAAGCCTGAACCTAAATCGATCTTGAGTTGATATTGCTCAGTGTTTCCAGTTGAGATTAATGTTAGCAGCGTGTCAGATGAGAAAGTGATGGAAATCGTGTTGTAGACATATTTACTTGAGCTTGATATGAATACGTTGATTTCTTGAGCTGTGTCTTTATCTAAACCCCAGTGGTAAACCATATTATCGAAGGAGATTATCCCGAAAGAATTGACGTATTGTTATGTGTATGATGTGTAGACTGTGTCAGGTAAGTTAATTGAGCTTCCATACGCTGCTGGTGCTTTGCTTAAGATAGTTGTAGTCACTGCGAATTATATGAATTAGTATCTTAACGCGAGATTGATTATTTCAGGGAATATTCTTGAGTAAGTGCCAGTGAATGGAAGAATCAACGAAAGGGCGTCAGAGGAAATGACGCACCCAGAAATTAAGCAGGAGGACATACGAGCAAGTGGCTAAGCAGCGAAGGATGTTGGAGATATCGCAATGTGAATTAACCCACCGTTTTAAGAGGCTATCTAAGAATACGCACTTAAATCCGATGCGATTGCAACTACTAATTACTAATAGTTATATTACGAAACATACGCTATTTAGCTAGCAACATATTTGTTTAATAAGTTGAGTGTTGCGATGTTCGACGAATGAGCATAGACTAATCTACTAATTGGGTCAGGGTTACTTATGGCCTTCATGGATATTGCGTCAAGGGAATAAAGTACACTGGGTGACAAAAATAAATTGGGCTCTGGGATGATATCCATGATGTAGAGCTGTTTGGCTGAGATCGTTTGAGTAAGTTTAAAATAAACTTGCATGCTTGTGCTTGATTAGTTGCATGATTTGAAGATTTATGGGAATTAAGAAGCGTCATACAATTCCAAGCCATGATAGGAGTATGCTGATGTATAGCTGGAATGCGAGAAGATTCTATACAGCGGATAGGACGTGTTCGCGTTCCGTAAGGTTACTGGGAAGAGCACTTCGAGGTAATCATAATTGCTGACGAGATCTACATCAAAGCTGAGAAATAATCTGTACGCAACAACTTAACTCAAACCAGATTTAAATCCTTGGACAACTTAATACCCTTGACTATGGATCATGTGGGCAGAAGTGGTGATGACAAATTAGATAAACACAAGGAGAGAAAAGATGGTCTTCATTGTGTGGTTCTTCAATATGTTACTGCTGCTGGGGTGTTCTTGAACTTGCTTTATCTACTAATTTAAGATTTTTTCCTTTTTTTTAATTTACTTATCTTTTGTGTACAAAGCGTTTGTTTTGCATTACTCGTTTTGGCTCTGCATTACTAGTTGTGGGCTGATATTGTTAATGTACTCATAGACTTTATTTTAATGCAAGAATGATCTCACAAAAAGGTTTGTTTTTTGAGGTTTGAATTTAGTTCTACTCTTATTAAAAACTTGAATGTTTACGAAAATCTGCATTTTAGTAATATCAAGGCAATTTAAGAAGAATTATGCCTGTTTTGTCTTAATAAGCTATCTACAACACAAATGTTTGTTTTTGTTTTGAATTATTCTGCCATTTTTTAAATAAATTGTTATTCTCTTTTTCTCTCTCATTTTACATAATTCCCACCCACACATCAATCAAATCTTCAATTCAACGCCTTACAACTTACTCTTAAATAAAGCATTTTCATGGTACATCAAACAAGGGAGCATTTACAGAAAATGCAATATTACTATCTAATAAAGGATATCCTCAAAAATAAAACTCAATTCCAAATGCATATCGAATGATCATTGCTCCCCGAGATCAAAATCTACTTATCTTAGAAATAACACAAACTACTGACAGCACTCATATGTCCTTCAAGTGTCTTGACACATAGTGCTCCATTTCCATGTCTGGAATCCTAACTGCTTTCTAAATTCTGTCCTTCTTCATAAGCCCATATTTTGATTTTATTATCACTTGAGCCACTTGCTATGTAATGATCATCGATTTTGCAAAGTGCGTAGATTGATTAGCCAGCAACACGAATCACCTAAGGGAAGAAAAAAAGAGAGAAAATTATATAAAAAGGGAATATATTACTATTAATAGTCTCTCTTTTTGAAAAACTTAATTAATATGGATTTCTTACCTTCATTTGTGTTTAAGTTAGATAATTCCAAATTCGTATCGTGGAATCAGCACTCCCAGCAGCAAGCAGAGTCCGCTTCAAATAACAAACTGTATAAACCGCTTATTTAGCTTGAGTCAACACAGCAATCACAGATTTTGTCTAAAAATTATAAACCTTCACCGTTGTGTCTTTACTGCAAGACGCAAGTAAATCTGAGCTATTCAGTGTAGCGATCTAATAAATCGGCATGGAATGGTGGTTTTCAATCTAATTCACAATCTACTCTCCCTTCCAATCCCACACGATTATGCTATTATCCGACCCGCAGCTGCATAGCATTTCTTAGCTTAGTAAAAGCATAAAATTAACTCCACCTCGATGTCCTTTCAATTTCTTGACAATAATCGAACTTTCCCATTCCAAAATCTTTATTAATTTATCAGATCCTCCTAACGCAATGCACTTCTCATCTAACTTGCACAATGACAAAATATGCTGCTTCGGGATTGTACTTGCATTCCTGTTAGTAGCAGGAGCACTTGGATTCTTGTTGATGTCTTGTTCTTCTATTTCCTGCCAAGTTTGAGTTGGCTTCATTGAAGTAGCACTCCAGAAAATGACTTTTCGATCTGAAGAACAAGACGCGAAGATGTCTTGAGATACTCGTTCAATTCGCCCAATCCATCCTTTGTGTTCAGTCATTTTCTTGAGACATATTCCCTTGATTTTGAGTTACAGTTTTTTTCTAACAAGACTGCTTTAAAGTGCTTCCTATTTCAGATTTAGTTCTTCTTGTTTCTTTTCCCTTGCTCTTCGCTCCCTCCAGTCGTACTCTAAGATGTCTGAGCGTTTGTTTTCACTAGGGGATCGATTGGTAGTCCTGTTGTTGTTGCTGTTGTTTTTCATTTTTTGTGAAGCACTTACTGCATTTTTAGGTGATTTTTCAGATACTATAAGTTATTTTTACTGTTCATTATCAGGTTAATTCTGATCAATTTTTGCATCGCCATGCTCTTCATCATAATTCCCATTATTTTCTTCTAAATTTTCATCTTTTAGCTTCCTTTTTAGATCATTCTTTGATATCTTTTCATTCTTATTCCTTATGTTAATTCTTCCCTCTTCAGAAGGCCTTTCTTTATTATCCTTTCTATTTTTAGTATTCCCCTCATCAAATTATTATTCTTCTTCCTCCTCATCTTCATCATCTAAATCCTCTCCTGATTCTTCTAATTCTTTTGTTTTATCCTCCACAACTCCAACCTATTTCTTTAAGTCAAACGCATTCAGCACATTGATTTTGAGATGATTTATCTCTGCTGTCAACTCCTCAACAAAACTACTAAAGTTAGCTTAACTTGTGTCTAACGTCTCATTGCTTTCAGAGACAAATAGGCCTAGAGCAATTTGAACTTATCGTTTATTATTCAAATCGATATCGTTATCTTCCGCTAATTTTGCTAATGTGCCTCTGCAATCCTCTGAAATACCTTAATTTGCATCTTTGAAGTAAATGTCATTGTAACTACTGAAGATATCTAAGCCCATGACATTAGCTGAGTCCAATTACGTTAACTTATCCTCCCTGAACTACTCTAGCATACTCAGAAACTAATTCTTCAGATCCTCCATAATCTCGCAGAGACTTCGCTTTGCTTGATCTTTGTTGATGGAATCAAAGATATTTAGGGCTTTTTTTGCTTTTTCTGTGATGGCCTGTCGGAATATTTCCGATTTAACAAGCTCATGCTTAGGATGAGGACCTTCAACATGGCATTCAGCGCAAGCAATCCTAGAGCTAGCCTAACAATTTGATTCCACGCAGACATATTTGTTGCGGATCCCATGGATGGAACATATTTCTGGCCATTTTGAGGGCTGTTCTCGAGTTGTAAATGTATTAGATTTGTTAATATTAGCTGTTTCATTTAGTTCTGGTATGTTATTTGATAAGTCAGATTATCCTTAGAATCTTGGGGAGACATTCAAATGGAGAAGAGACTGAGAAGTTTCAGAAGGAGTAACTCCAACAGCAGCAGCAAACAGTTTCTGGGATGATAAGATCTATTATGGATCTTCACGAATAGATGAAATATCAGGGGAATTCACTGGAAGATTGTGAAATGAAAGCTAGTCAAGTTGAGCTTATGTATGATTGTCTCTCGTAATTTCTTGTAAATTCTCAAAATTATGGATGGGTTTATTATCATTTGGATCATGATTCTTTTCTGCTTATTCTTGCGTTAGTAGATCTTGTCCTCCCAGTTGTTGTTGTAGCTGCTACTACTCAGCTGGTAGAGTATCCTCGAGTTAATTATCCATAAATTTATTAATTTTCAAAATATTCATTTAGGATAACTTTTTTTGGGCATTTGATTTACATAATTTTCCAGCGAATAAAGGAATAATAAAGGGAAAACAAAAAAGGAAAACGATAATTAGAAATTGAGTTTCCTTGCATTAAGCAAATCATACATTAAAAATAGGTTTAGGATTATCTGATCTTTGCATTTCTGTGATTCAGCAAAAATGGCTGACACAAGTTTAGAATTAACGGTTGCAAAGACGAGGAAGAAAAAACCTGCGATTTTAACTACTATTTAAGAAAGCGCAGACAGTATTATGAATACACCTCAATAAACGAAGCAGGAACTACCAAATAATGATCATAAGGGGATTACAGAAAAATAATAGAAAATAAATTTGAATCCTACCGGACAACTCTAAGAATAAGCAGAAAGATAGTTACAAGATGGAAATAATTAGCAGAATCTTGAAGAAAATAGCAAGATAGATCATAAGAGTAGATAAACACAAAGCGTAGGATTATTCAAAGAAGAAAATATTGATTTTGATAGCAAATCGTCTAAAGACAAGAAAGATAAAATTCTACCGAAAAAAGTGAAAAAAGTTGCAATTAAAACAGAGGATAATAGCAAATCTACAGCTAAAAGAAATAGCTCTAAGGATAGAAACAATAATATTAAGCATACGATATCTAAAAGCAGAAAAGAAAGACCAAAAACTGACTCAAAGAAAAGATTCCAGGAAGATATACTCATAGCAAGTTAAGTAAACTTTGAGCTAATGGAAATGCAAAAGGCATAATTTGGAGATGAACACGATTACGGAGAAGATGAGGAGTTGATGAGGGTGAAAAAAGAAGAAGAAAAAAAAGACAGCGAAGATGTGAAGGAATATGAGGTTCAATGGAATTGGCTTCAGTTCTTCTGTGACAGTAAATATTAATTACAGAGTTGATGTTGTTGGGGGGTTTAATTAAATTGAAGACAAATTTTTATCTGGCAAAAAATAGCCTCAAGTTTGAAGCAAAAAATACTGATAATTAAGCTTATTAGAGTTATTTCAGGCTGAAAATGAATTATTGTGATTATCAATTTACGATAAATAATTGGCTATTTTCGCTTTGGGTTAACTAGACAAAATTTAAATTGCTAGATGTTTTTATCCTGAATCTCTCTCTTTTTCTAGCTATTTTAGAGCTAAATAGCAATACCTTCTTCTTTTGAACTTTTCTAATTCTCATTGAACAATAACCTACCTTATTTTTGTTATGTTTATTTGACCGTCAAATCTCTTTTGAAATAACTAATTTGGAATATTCTTTTTTGTTGATTAGAACGAATTCAATGGAAGGCGAAGTTAGTATTTCTGCTAAGTGCTGGATTAGTTTTAAGTGATTCTGGTGCATGCATAGCTAATTTTGTGCAATTCATAACATCCGATTGCTTTGGATATGAAGCTGAAGTCGAACTTGTAGACTATTTCAATATCATAATGTCGATGATCCTGAAAACATGCTGCTTGAATATTCTATCTCAAGAAGTAACAAATACACTGCCTGGAAACATCTAACTACCATTTCTCGTCCCTATGATGATTATGGGGATCACACCTTGTTTGCAACTAAACTAATATGTTTATTCTTTCTCCTCTTGCAATATGCTAAATCCAATAATTTCTTACAACGCAGCGAGGAAAATCACAAGGATAATATCTTACTCACTGATTGGAATAGCTGCGTTATCCTGCCTTGCTATCACTCTATTGTAAGTGCATATCAACAGAAGAGCGTGGAAGATCATAAAGAATGTTGGCATCTATATTTTAGTTGGATTGTATTTGCTAGTACTTGTGTTTCTATTCATTTTTCTCAGTGTATTGTAGCTATACAAGGAGGTCATTGTTGCTCTTCTTCTAGACAACATATCCTTCTGGTTCTTCTTCCTTCTCGCATTTGTCTTTTCAGTTTAAAAGTTTATGTGCAAGGTAGAACCCTTTTCGTTCAATCCACAGCAGCTTTCGAGACTTTAGTCATAAAATAAACAAGACATCGAGAAGACAGGAAGTAAGGATTTACCAAATGAACCGTTAAAAGAGCAGGTAAAAGTGATTTCGCAACTGAATTCCAAAGATAATGAAGATCCGCATCAAGAAAATAACCAAATAAATACCAAGAAACACAAGAAAAATAGAAAATAACTCACAGATGGATAAGATAAGAATCTACTGAGCGTCAAATAGGAAAATGGAAATAATCGTGATGAGCATTTGACTATTTCTAAATTAGATTTAAGTCGAGAAATACGAATAATCCCTTCGAGCAAATCTTAAGGAAACAATCAAGAGTAGTTTTTCTAAACTGCATAACTCAATGAACTAAAGTCAAAAAGAAAAAAGAAATTCTAATTTACCTCTGATTTATCTTAATTCAAGGATACTGCATCGTTGAACTCCAATCACAGTCCAAGGGAGAATCTCTAACAATAACCTGGGTTTAAAAATTATTTCCCTTCAGATTAAAACAGCGATTCCCATTCGTTGTAAATCAGCACGCATGAAGAAGGATCAACTCCACCACCTTTAGAGATAAACAGCAGTAAAAGAAAACTAATGTTTGCAAATCAAACTAAATCTAACTAACCATCATAGTCTTCAGGTGAAAGTTCTCTTATTTCATAGCTTTAAAAGAGCAATTAAAATACTCCTGATTCATTATCTTCCCCGTCAGAATTACTAGGTAATTCCACTACCCACAGTCATCGAAAATAACGAGTAAAAAATACTAATCCACAAGAACAAGTCATTTAATTTACAGCTAATTAAATCATAAACAACAAAGACGACACACAATCGCAAAGATCTTATAAATCTGGAGCACACAATAACTCCCACCACCTCTCAGAGACATCTAGTGTGCTTTCAAATAATCATTACATTGGAGATTACTTAAATAAACCAGATCAAGAACTGTTTGCACTGAATAAGCCGTTTTCTTAAGTTATTTTAAACACTCGGACAAGAGCATTCTCGTAGTTCTCAGGTGATAAAAACAAAGGTAGGACTAAAAGTTAATTCTCTTCAAATGGAGAAATATGCTTAAGTAAGAGGAGTGATTAATTAATTTAAGTGGATGATAAAAGTTCTAATGTATCTTCGAAACAAAACTCAGGTAGGGAATTACCTCTTGAAATAAACTTATGAAAACCTCATATTATGAACTGACTTGTTCAATTTTTTAAGAAATAATTTCGAGATGAATCAAATGGCATAAAGAACAAAGAAACATGTATTTTATATTTTCTGTTATTGTATTTTCATTAGTGATTCTCCCACTAACCAATAAAGCATTCTAAAATTTTAGGAAGGCGAGAGTTTGTTGTTCAAAAATACAAATAATTATTTAATTCCTCTCAAATGGGAGATCTTCTTTATCTTTATTGAAAGGTAAAAAGTGGCATTTTATTTGTTTAAAACTAGCAAAGATCCTCCCCTCCCCTTCCTTTTCCCTTTTTGAAACTCAATTAAACGATAAACACTGGATTAATAAGAAGATCCTCATTGCAGTAGATGAAAACATGCAATAAAGACAATTTTTTTAACCAAAATGTGATTATAAAAAAAGAAATTCAATGTATGCATCTGACTAATTTGTTCATTATCTCGAACTCAATCGAATAGCTTTATCCTTTTCACTCAGAAGAGATTAGTCTTTTTCATGATTCTTACAAATTCTTCTTCATCAATCTCTCCATCACCATTTCTGTCAGCTTCATCGATCATTTCTTGAAGTTCTTCCTCAGTCATGGCCTCACCTAGTTCTCTTGCGACTCTCTTGAGGTTCTTGAGCGAGATCTTTCCAGTGTTGTCATCATCAAATAATCTGAAAGCCTTGAGGATCTCATCTCTAGGGTCTCTCTCAGCCTGAAGAATTCAGATAAGTTAGAGGATATTTTTGAATTTTAAGAAAGAGGAAATTTGTAAAATAATTGAAGTGACACAAAAGATAAAAGGCATACCATTTTAACAGTCATGAGATCAATGAAATCCTAGAATTCGATAACTCCACGACCTTCACGATCAACTTCAGCGATCATTTTCTTTATTTCTTCCTTTTTAGGTTCGAATCCGAGTGCTCTCATGGCGACTTTAAGTTCTTTAGCATCAATATAGTTGCTGCCTTCAGTATCGAAAAGATCGAAAGCCTCTTTGATTTCTTGTTTCTATTCTTCAGTTAGCTCTGAACGAGTCTTGCGGGTAGCCTTGGTAGGTGGTTTAACTCCTCTGATGGACATTTTTGAAAAGGACAAAGAATAATGGAAAAAACGAAAATGATAAGCGATTTTTTTAAATTAATATTTATTTTGAAATTTCGAACTGACCTTCTTCCCCTTTCAAACTAGCTCCCAGAAATAAAAAATAATCCCCAAATAATTTGTGTTAGTCTCGTATTCTTCTTCTTTTATGGTACTTCTTTCTTTTTCTTGATATTGCTATGTGTTCATTGCTTTCTTATTATGATTAGCTGATCTTTTATTTTTGAATAAATGGATTATTTAAAAGAAATCGAATTGTAGGCTCAAATTAAAGCCTTAGAAGACCTTTGAATAGTTGAATATTATTGTTCATTGTTGCATTTGTAGCATTTTTGAAGCTCTTTAATTATTTCTCAAAGATTAAAACCTTTCCATTAAAAAAGATTTGAATCAATGTTCTCTTCCTTATTGACATTTAAATTTGCTTTTAGAAAATTAATCAATTTACTTCAAATCTTTAGGGAAAAACAATTCAAAAACTTTCTTATTCTTTTATTCTTGAATTCTTGTGTGATCGAAAGTTTTGACTGGGGAAAGCAGGTATTACAACAAAGGCAAATTCTAACCCAGATGTGTAGAGAGTCAACCACTGGACAAAGTTAATAATGATGTAAAAGACAACTTGCAAAACAGATATTTTATTA
>Ga0302271_10000883_pt1 | contig 29589 bp, 24 predicted proteins | sample III_Bog_N1_1_FD_198767 | JGI IMG/M metagenome (GOLD analysis project Ga0302271, IMG submission 198767) | Peat permafrost microbial communities from Stordalen Mire near Abisko, Sweden - III_Bog_N1_1 | ecosystem: Environmental > Terrestrial > Soil > Wetlands > Peat | place: Sweden: Abisko... | reverse complement strand
AGATAATTTTAACAATCAGCCAGAATTCATTTTTAAAAATGTATGATTATCATCACGACTAATTATAAAACTGCTAGTACCTGCTGCTCTAGCTAATTTACCATTACTTCCAGGAAAAGTTTCAATATGATGAACAATATTTCCTGTTGGTATATTTAAAAGAAATGTTGATGAACCTATTTTATTGTAATTAATAAAACCAGTTATTAATGTTTGTTCAACAAAATAAGAAAAAGAAGATAATAATATATAACAAAATAAACCATTATCAAAACATACTAAACCAACTAAACCTGTTCTAGTTATATCTTTTTCAATAGTCAATAATAAACTATTACCAACAAAATTACGTTTAAAATCGATTAAACGTAATTTAACTTTTAAACCACCACCTTGAGTAAATATAGTTTTTCTACCAAAAAAATTTTTACCAGCACGCTTTGAAAATCCAATAATTAATTGCTTCTTAACTTTACTAACCAAAAAATTATGCATATTATTCAAGAATTGAAACAATTACTCCTGCACCAATAGTCAATTTACCTTCTCTCATCACAAAACGTAACCCAACATTGATAACAGATTTTTCCATCAAATTAACTTTTATATTTAAATTTTCACCTGGCATAGCTAAATCTGCATCATTTTCTAAAAATATAGTACCAGTTACATTAGAAACTCTAAAAAAAAATTGCGGTTTATAACCAGATTTAAATGGTTTACCTCTTCCTCCTTCTTTTTGAGATAGTAAATAAACGCGAGCAGTAAAACTAATATGACTTTTCATAGTATTAGGTGTTGATAACATGAAACCTCTATTAACTTCTCTATTAGGTACATTTTTTAATAAAACTCCAATATTATCACCCACAAAAGCTTCAGTTAAAATTTTTCTAAACATTTCTAAACCCATACAAACAGTTTTATAAACATTTTTAGGGCCAATTAATTCTAATTCATCACCCACTTTAATTTGTCCTTTTTCAACTTTTCCTGTAACAACTGTACCTCTACCTTGTGCAACAATAATATTTTCAACTGGCATAATAAAACTAGAATTTACAGATCTTTCTGGCATTTTTATATAATTATCACAAGTTTTCATTAATTCTACTATTGTAGCAGAATATTGTTTATCACCTTCTAATGCCCTTTTTGCAGAACCTCTAACAACAGGAGTTTCAGCAGAAAAACCATAACTTTCTATTAATTCACGAATTTCCAATTCAATAAGATCCACCATTGAACCATCTTTTACTGCATCTATTTTATTAATAAAAACAACTAAATATGGTATTCCTATTTCTTTAGCTAAAATAACATGCTCTCTAGTTTGCACTTGTACCCCATCAGTTGCAGAAACAACTAGAATCACTCCCTCCATTTGATTTGCACCAGTAATCATATTTTTAATATAATCTTGATGTCCTGGACAATCAATATGACTATAATGACGTGTTTCAGTTTCATATTCAATATGTGCAGTATTAATTGTTATACCTCTAGCACGTTCTTCAGGATGATTATCAATATCACCATAATCTTTAAATAAAGTATTACCAATTTCTGATAAAACTTTTGTAATTGCCGCCGTTAATGTTGTCTTACCATGATCAACATGACCAATCGTACCAATGTTACAATGTGGTTTTGTTCTCACAAACTTTTCTTTTTCAACTTTTTTTGCCATAATTTAAAAAATAAAAAATAAAATATCGAATGATAAAAAAACATTTAACTCATTATTAGAATTGTTTCTAATAACATATTCAATAGGTAAAAAATTTGTTTTATTATTAACAAAAAATAATTTCAAATTTAACTTATTTAAAAATAAATTTATTAAAAATTTATTTAATAAATTCAAACTAAGTTTATTGAAAGCAAGAGACATAGATTTAGAAACAATTCTTAAAGCAAAAAAACTATATCTAAAATATTCTAGATAAACTTTATTATATCCTAATACCAATTTGCGAAAAGAAATTAATAATTTAAATAAACTAAAAAAATTTAAATATAAATTTTTTGTTAAACTTCACATATAATTATAAATAAATAAACGACTTTTTTTGTAAATTAAAAAAAATAATAAAAAAATAGTAAAACCAATTAACACATCCACACTAGAATTGCCAAAGAAAACAAAAAAAATAGTCCTAAAAACAAGATAAAAACAAACCAACACACTCAAAAAAAAGTACAATTTTCCTTTCCCAATTTTCATTGTTATTATTTGAAAAATTTATTTAAAAATTTTTTACCGCTTTCATAATTATTTAAAAAATTAATTATATAGATATCTTTTATTTTTTTAAATCTTAATAAATATACAGCAACCATTATTTTATTTGTAACACGTAAATTTAATTTATTTAAATTTACTAATGAAACAAAATCAATAAAATAATTTGTTTTTATAACATTAGAAACTGAATATGCTAATCTAACAATTTCAATTTCATTTCTAACTACATGTAATAAATATGAAGATACATTATAAATTTTATAATATTCTAAAGTAATTATAATTAACATATAAATAAATAAACATAAACCAAAAATTGAAACTAAAGCTCCAATAGAAGCGACAAAATTTCAACCTAAATATATATCAGCATAATCAGGAATACGTCTAGGCATACCAGCAAGACCTAAAAAATGCATTGGAAAAAACGTTAAGTTTACACCCACAAAAGTTAATCAAAAATGATAACGAGCTAAATGTCTTGGATAATAAACTCCATAAAATAAACCTAATCAATGATAAAATCCTGCGAAAATACCAAAAACTGCACCCATCGATAAAACATAATGAAAATGAGCAACAACAAAATATGTATCATGCATAGCTAAATCAATACCACTATTTGATAAAACCACACCAGTTAATCCACCAACTGTAAATAAAAATAAAAAACCTAACGTAAAATACATAGGAATACCCATTTCAATAACACCACCAAAAATAGTAGCAAATCAACTAAAAATTTTTACACCTGTTGGAACAGCTATAATCATTGTTGCAGCTGTAAAATAAGCACGTGTATCAACATCCATACCGACTGTATACATATGATGTGCTCAAACAATAAATCCAAGAATTCCAATAGAAGACATAGCATAAACCATACTTATATAACCAAATACAACCCTTCCTGAATAATCAGCAACTAAATGACTTACAACACCAAAAGCTGGTAAAATTAATATATAAACCTCTGGATGACCAAAAAATCAAAATAAATGTTGATATAAAATTGGATCACCACCACCAGCAGGTGAATAAAAACTAGTATTAAAATTTCTATCTGTTAATAACATAGTAATAGCTGCTGCAAATACAGGTAAAGAAAAAATTAACAAAAATGCTGTTAATAACATTGCTCAAATAAATAACGGTAATAAATGCATATTCATACCAGCAACTCTCATATTAAATATAGTTGTAATAAAATTTATAGAACCTAATAATGAAGCAACACCAGCTAAATGTAAACTAAAAATAGCTAAATCAACACCATCGCCTTCAAAAGAAGCTAAAGGCGGATAAACCGTTCATCCAGTACCAACACCACCATCAATCATAGTAGAACTAACTAATAAAAATAATGATGGTGGCATTAATCAAAAACTTAAATTATTCAATCTAGGAAAAGCCATATCAGGTGCACCTATTAAAATTGGAATTAATCAATTACCAAACCCACTAATTAAAATTGGCATAACCATAAAAAAAATCATTAATAATCCATGAGCAGTAATTATAACATTATAAAATTGAAAATTACCAGAAAAAAAAGGAGAACCGGGAAATGCTAATTCCAAACGAATTAAAACTGAAAATAAAGAACCAACTATACCTGCAATTAAACCATATAAAATATATAACGTACCTATATCTTTATGATTAGTAGAAAAAAATCATCTATTAATAAAATTAGTTACTTGATTCATCATTACTTAAGTAAACTTTTAACATATTTAAAATAAAAACTACTAAATCTTCAGACAATTCTAATCTTCCTACTTCATTTAAAACATCGAAAATATGAGTATCTTGTAAAAAAAAAATAATTTTTCTTTCTAAAATACCAATTAAATTAACATCAACATCACTGAAAAATCCGTTTAAACCACCAAATAACATAATAATTTGTGCAATCATATTAACAGGATTATTATTAGGTTGATTTAATAATTGTACTAAACGTCTTCCTTTTTCTAATAAAAATAAACTAGATTCATCTAAAGATAAACCTAATCTTGCAAATTCTTCCATTTCTCTATACTGAGCTAATTCTAATTTTAAAGAACCAGCTAAACCTTTTATAACTTTATTTTGAGCAGAAGAACCAACACGACTAACAGAAATACCAGGACTAATTGCAGGACGAATACCTCTATTAAATAAACTTGCTTCCAAAAAAATTTGACCATCCGTAATAGAAATAACATTTGTAGGAATATAAGCAGATACATCACCTTGAATTGTTTCAATAATAGGTAATGCAGTTAAAGAACCTCCTTCAATAAGTACACCATTATCATTTGTATCACGTAATTTAGCAGCTCTTTCTAATAAACGTGAATGAACATAAAAAATATCACCAGGATAACCTTCTCTACCTGGAGGACGTCTTAATAACAAAGACATTTGTCTATAAGCAACTGCATGTTTACTTAAATCATCATAAATAATTAAAACTTTTCTACCATTATCCCTAAAATATTCACCAAGTGCACAACCAGCATATGGAGCTAAATATTGTAATGCAGCTGAATCAGAAGCACCAGCAGCAACAATTACTGTAAAATCTAAACAACCTTTTTCAGTTAAAGTTTTAACAACTCTAGCAATAGATGATTTTTTTTGACCAATAGAAACATAAATACAAATAATATCAGTACCTCTTTGATTCAAAATAGTATCAATTGCAATAGCTGTTTTACCTGTTTTTTTATCTCCAATAATCAATTCACGTTGACCACAACCTATAGGAATCATACTATCAATAAATTTAATACCCGTTTCTAATGGTTCACGAACTGGTTTTCTATCAATAATAGATGGAGCATTTTTTTCTATTTCTGCATTAATATCAGAGTCAATTTCGCCTTTCCCATCTAAAGCTTCACCAACAGGATTAACAACACGACCTAATACATTATAACCAGCTTTTATTGTAGCTTGTTTAAATGTTCTAACAACAAGTGCATTCGCTGTAATATCAGTAGCATCACCTAATACAGTAATACCAGCTACGCCTTCATTATCTAAATAATTTACAATACCATATAAATTACCAGAACCTACTTGAAAACGAACCATTTCAGACATTCTAACGTTTAATAAACCTTTAGCATATACAATATCATCACTAACTTTAAAAACAACACCTTGATTGTCTAAATCTTCATTATTTGTTGTTTCATTACTACTATCTGTGCTATAAAATTTTTTTTGACTTAAAAATTTATTATTTTTCATTGTAACTATTGGCAAATTTTTAAAAAATTTAACAATATTTAATAAATTAAAAAATTTTACTATAATATTTGTAAAAATTTCAAAAAAACGTTTTAATACATATAATAAATATACAGAACTTAAAATTTCTGTTCATAACGATTGTTCTAATAATACACGACTTCTTAAACTTCTATAATAAATAGGTAAAATTCAACATACTATAAATCCATATCATATTAAAAACAAACCCACAACTCAAACCAATACTGGTAAAAAATGAACACGATCTACTTGAGACATATATTCCTTTAGTATTTATAAAAAATTTTTTGAAAAATTAAATATATTACTATATTAACCTCTTAAAAAAAATTATGCTTATAAATTTTGAAAATTTTTATCTTAATATCTTTTTATTATTTATACAACTTTTACAAATAAACAATGGCTTAATTTTTTTATAAGAACTAACTAATAAAAAAACCAAAAAATAAGATAACTAAAAAATAATAATTAAAATAAACCAAAATTTCAAAAATAAAAAATAAAAAAATAAAAAAAAATATAATCAAAAAAAAATAATTATACAATAAACCTGTATTTAATATTTTTATAAAATTATTTAAACGTAAAAAAAGAGAAGGTATATAAATAGATAAAAAGAGTTCAAAAAATCCTTTTTCTATATATTTATAAATATATAAATAAGAAATTTTCAATAAATTAAAAAAAAAAAAATCAACAAATAACAAATCAAAAAAAAAAGAACGAGAAAAAAATTTATATAATAAAATAAGAATATTATTAGAAAAAAAAATAAAATATATTCTTTCAAAAAAATGTAAAAACAAAAAAAAAACACCTATACCTAATAAACTAATTAATAATGGAATATATTTAACAAAAAATAAATTAAACTCAGCATCAAAAACACTGAAATTATTGAAAAAAATAAATATAGAATTACCAAAAAAAGAACTTCCAATACCAATAAAAGCTTCACTAAATATATAACCAACAAAAACACTAAAAAAAAATAAAATAAACATAGGAAATCACATATAGAAATTAGGCTCATGAATAAAATAAAGATTAGATCTATAAAAATTAACAGGCGATAAAAAAACTCAATAAATTAAACGTGTTGAATAAAAAGCAGTAAAAAAAGCTGCAAAAATACCTAATAAATATAAAAAAAATCCATCTAAAGTAAATCTAGCATATGTAAATTCTAAAATCATATCTTTAGAATAAAAACCAGTTAAAAAAGGAATTGCAAGTAAAGATAAAGAACCAATCATTACCATGACATAAGTAAATGGTAATAAATTTACTAATCCACCCATTCTTCTAAAATCTTGCTCATCAGACATTGCATGTATAATAGAACCCATACTTAAAAACAATAAAGCTTTAAAAAAAGCATGATTAAATAAATGAAATAAACTAACGCTATAGTTTGACATACCACAACTAAAAAACATATAACCTAACTGACTACATGTAGAATATGCAACTATTTTTTTTATATCAAATTGAAATGCTCCAATTATAGAAGAAAAAAAACAAGTAAATCCTCCAATTAAACCCATAAAAATTAATATATTATTTGCATATTCAAATAAAAAAGAACAACGTATCACTAAAAAAACCCCTGCTGTAACCATTGTGGCTGCATGAATTAAAGCAGAAACAGGGGTCGGTCCTTCCATTGCATCAGGTAATCAAATATGTAAGCCTAATTGTGCAGATTTACCCATAGCACCTAAAAATAAAAAAAAACAAATTAAATTAATCAAATCAAAATAAAAGCCTAAAAAAAAAAATTTCATATTTAAAAAATACGGAACTAAAGAAAAAACTACAGAATATTTTAATGACCCAAAAAAAAAGAATATTATAGATAAACCAACTAATAAAGATAAATCACCAATTCTATTAACCAACATAGCTTTTATAGCAGCTTTATTTGCTAAAAATCTTGTATATCAAAAACTAATTAATAAATAAGATGATAAACCAACTCCTTCTCAACCAATAAACATTTGCAAAAAATTATCTGCTGTAACTAATAATAACATAAAAAAAGTAAACAACGATAAATAAGACATATAACGAATAAAACCATTATCATGACTCATATATTCAATTGAATACAAATGAACAAGACTAGAAATCAAACATACAACAAATAACATGACTGCTGTTAATGTATCAAAAAAAAAAGAAATATCTAGTACGAAGTAACCCATATCAAGTCATCTATAGAGATAAATGATACAATTAGAATTACTTAATGAAACTTCAAAATTAATTAATAATGATAAAAATAAACTCAAAAATAATCCACCAACTGTTAATAAACATGAACCCATACGACCAATTCACCTACCAGCAATTAAGGTTGTAAAACTAGTAATCAACGATAAAAAAACAATTAATAAATACATACTAAGGATAAAAAAATTCAGAACCTACTTGTAAATCCAAATCAATAGGATAAACTAGATCTTTCAATTTTGGAAATCTTCAAAAAAAAACAAACATAAAATTAAAATTTGCAAATAAATAATTAGGAACTTTATAAAAAATATTATCATTATCTAATCTCATTAATAAATCTGTATGAATTAGACTTTTATAATCGAAACTTACTTGAAAAATGTCTCCAGGTTTCATAACATAATTATAATGACGTCTTACTTTACCATTTATAGTAAATAATCCTTTTTCAATAACATATCTAATTAAAAATATATTAGTAATAAAAGTTGATCTATAAGCCATCATAAAAATTCTACCTTCAAGTAAAGTAAAATAATTACCATAATAATAACCAACTTTTCTATTTGCAAGATCCATATATTTACGTAAATTTTTATAAGTTAAGACTAAATAAAAGTTACGTAAATATCTACGATTAATAAATTCATCTTTGAAACGTTTTGCGCGACGAAATCTTCTACGCCTTCTATATGTAAAAACAAATTCACGACGATAATATCAATATCTAGCTTTACCTTCTGCCTTAATAACACGCATAAAATTTATCGCTTTACTTATTTTAAAATATGTATAATGATACCCTCATAAATCAACTAAAGTTTTTTTATAAAACTTATGCCTATTACGTACAATACAACCCATACTATAATTTTTTATGTTTTATATCCTTTTTATCTTTTGAAAGTTTATTTTTAAACTTACTAAAAGCATCTAAGTCAATAAAATCAAATTGTTTATTTTTTTTTCTTTCACGTTCTTTTTTTATATTTTCTTCATAAACTCTATAAGTATCAACATTAAAATCTTTATCTAAAACCAAATGAACTTTTTTAGAAAAATAATGATAAAAATCAATAAATCATAAAGATCAATTAAAAATACATAAAAAAAATAAAATACTTAAAAAATAAAAAAAAATATCAACTAAAACAAAAATAATAACCGACTCTTTACATTGACGTCAAGCATCAATATAAAAATGTCAATATAAAAATGATAAATTATCATAACGAAAATCATCATGATTAATAATAGAAAAAATTCATAAAAATTCATTTTTTGATTGTACAAACCTTGCATGTTTACCAGTTCAAAAAGAAAAATTATCAATTAAATATAAATCAAAAACATAAGTTCTAATATACGTTCATGGATTAAATCAATAAAAATGCTCATAATGTTCTAATGTTAATAATCTATGAAATAATACAATTTCCGCTGTTTGTGGTAAAAATATTCGATATAAAATAGAAGATAAAGCATCTCGAACTCACAAATGCGGAGCAATATATTTATGAACATATGTATATTCCTGAAATATTACTGTAATCATAATAATTGGTAAAAATAAAGTTAAAATAGTTCATGTTGTACTATGTTTATGCCCTAAAGTAGGATCATCAGTTAAAGCAACAATACTAATAGTTGGATCACTTGAACTAGCAAAAGTTTTATCTAAAAGATCAAATAAATATTGTTCTGTTGCAACCCTACCTAAATCTTCATATTGATATAACTCACTGTATTTAACCCCAATAGCATTATCACTAACACCTAAATCAATTGTATTTTTAACAATTTCTGCATCTAAATGCGTTCTAATTGAATGAACAGGTTCAATAAAACTAAAAAAACCAAAATCAACAAAATTATTTAAATACGTAGAATTTATATTTCTCAAATTATTGTAATAATGTTCAAGTTTATCAACTCAATCACGATAACCAACATGAGCAAATAATTCAAAAATATCTTGACCTGGCGTAACATAAACTAATTCTGTATTTCAACGACTTAATGCTATTCTATGCAAAAAATAATTACTATCTGATGCTTTATTAGCACCTGCATTTTCAAATAAAACATCATCATAAAATTCAGGCTCAAAAAATTGAAATTCAAATAAATCATAATTCATACCATCTCTATTCATTTCATAAAAACTATATGCTTTGAATAATGATTTTTTTAAGTTTAAATAAAATTCTTTAGTCACTTCATCTCTATCTAATACTCTACAAAAATTTCAATTCCTATAATAAAAAAGTTGAGGAGTTGCAAAAAATAATCAATAAATATCAGCATAACCAGCTCCTCTCACCATATCACGTTTAAAATTAAAATCAAATTTTTTTTCATCCATTTGAGGAATAAATAAATCAAAATATGAAAAAATTTTTTTATGAGTCTCCTTATTTGAAATAGAATAATTATAAAAAATAAAATCAATATCCTTAATTACAGATAAATAACGTTGTAAATAATATCTTTTATATAATAAAAATCGATTTTGATTTGCAGTAGCACTTAAATAACGTTCTTCTGTAATAAAAAATCTATTTAACTGATTATACACATAATAGCCAAATTTAACATCATTTTTATCAAATACACGCATATATAAATCATCAGAAAAATAACGATCAATATAAAAATCAAATTTTTTCAATCAACGTATATTATATAATCAATAAAATTCATCTCTTCCAACTAAATGTCTATTTTTTTTTGTAAAACGCTCTCATTCAAAAAAAGGTGATGAACTCAAAATAGAATCATTTTTAAAAAATATTCTCAATTTAAAAGAAAAAAAACTTAATACTAACAACATTAAAACATAATTCAAGTATAAAGAAAAAAAAGAAAAAAAAAATAGATTAAATGTATTAACTTTAATCCTATTATATACTAAAAAATTTTTAATTAAATCTTTTTTCATATAAAATAAAAATTGCCTAAATTTAAATTCAAAACTTATAGTACGATGTATTATTTTATACACGCTACTAACAGCCATATCTTTTTTTGTTCAATCCCCAAGGCGATGACGCGTTCGATGTCTAAAATGTTTACTTAATATTCTACCATATTCGTCTAAATCATAATTCAATGTAAATAAATAATCAAATCAATTAGAAATAAAAATATGGAACTTCGGAATAAAATTCAAAGAAAATAAAAAATAATTATAAAAAGAAATAAGCCCAAAAAAATTTAAAACAAAATACACAATTTTATAAAAAAAATAAAAAAAACCATAACAAAATTCAATTGTAATAAAATAAATACTATCCAAACATAATTTTAAAAAATTTATAAAATCAACTATAACCATAAAACGAACGCTTTTATATATTCAAAAACAATTTAAAGCTTCATATGTTATAAAATAATATCTCATCGTTTTACTTACTGTAAAAAAAAAATAAAAATAATAATAATAACAAAAATTAAAAAAATTATAATTCAATTTATAATAAAAATTATAAACATATTTCAAAAAAGATAAAACATATGAAAAAAAAATAGTATCTTTTGTTTGTATTAGAAAACTAAAAATTATATAACTAAAAGAATATTTTCAAAATCAATATAACGGAACAAAAACTTTTGACATAAATACAAGATATTTATAACGTCAATAAAAAGTTCAAAGAATTGGTAACGTATTAAAATATATATCAGGCATAAAATGTCTAGCTGGATGACCTGCTATTCAAAAATAACTATGCATATAAAAATACAATTCTCATGGAAAAGAACCAGGGATTCATTGTCTAAATGTAACAAAAATATAATTAAATTTTGTTCATTGCAAATAATATAAACGACGTTTAAAATACATATCAAAAAAAAGCATATTATAATGATATCTACGTCGACCTAAATGAGCAGCATCAACAATAACTCTCCCAAATAATTTTTTTAACCTAACCTCAAAATAATTACAATACCCATTATAAAAATTAATAAATTTTTGTGGACTAAAATAAGGTACTCATCAATTATCTAATACTTCATTAAAATATATGAATTTATTATATTCAAAAATTCTATTTAAATAAAAATAAAAATTATATGTAAAATATTCAGAAAAAAATAATTCTTTTATATAAGGAACAGTAGTTAATACAAAAAAAATTAATAATATTAAAAAAAAATTAAAAAGAAAGTTTCTAAAAAAAACAAATATATTATAAATTATATTATATTCAATTAAATAAAATTTTAACATATAATATCGATGTCAAAAAGAATATCCTCTACCTAAATCAGTATTTATAAGATAAGAAAAAAACTCAAATAATATTTCAAAAATATATAAAATCAACAATTTCAAATTAACAAAAAATAATGTAATTATATAATGAAAAAAAATATATACAATAAAAAAAAAATAAGCTATATATTTTAAAAAAAAATATTTATTATTCATGAATAAGATAAAAAAATATAAAATATTTTTTCAAAAATATTTTAAAAAAATATAACTTTTACCATCAAAAATAAAAATTATAAACATATTTATTAATCTAAAAATAGAATAAACCATACAAAAAAAATAATTTATGTAAAACATAAAAATACCATATTCTTTAAAACGCGGAAAAAAATAATAACTAAAATAATAAAAATAATAATATATTTTACTATAAACCAATAAATAATAAAAATTATACATACTTTTTGTATTAGCTCTAACATGTAAAGGACTATGTATATAATTAAAAAACATATATAATTGATGAGTAGATAATAAATTATACGAAAAATCTGTACCATAATATCAAAAACGAGTAAAAAATCTTGATTTTTGAATTTCATAAAACTCTAACTCTGGATCATAATTACCAAAAGTTCTAAAATAAAAATAATCATAATATTCTTCTCTACGCTTATGTGTAGCAGCATTCAAATTTATTTGATAAATATAACCAATATACTCTTTAGCCAAATCTTTATACTCTTTCTTACTATAAATATTAACAAAATTCAAAATACGTTCTATAGTATCAAATGCAGTATAACGTTCTAATTCACGTGTATGAATAACTCTCGCACTAAAAAAACGATTAAATGAATAGTTACTTCTTGCATTATATAATGTTGAATGTCTTATACGACGATTCAATTTTAAATAATAATAAATATGTATCTTATAAAAAGCTGTTTTAAACATAGAAAAAAAACGAAAAGGAATATTTAAAATAATAAGACAAATATACACATAATTTTCATCTGTATCATAATCTTTTACCAACCCTAAAAAATTTTTTTCTACTTTATTTCGATATATTCTTGTATTGACTATATTATCTAAATATCAAACTATTAAAGGTATATAAATAAAATTTTTTATCCCTCTAAAAATCCTACTTTCCAATTGACGTTTACTTTCTAACTCAACTCCTTCTTTTTTTAATCTCTTCAATAAACGTAATTTAACAAAATGTTGTATAGATGCTATATGATTAAAAAATATTGAATAAAGTCACGTATAATTAGGCATATGTTCATCCAACAAAATTAATTTTACCATTTTTTTTTTATTATAAATTAATGCAAAAAAAATACTCATTCAGAAAAGGAATATATAATAAAAAAACATTCTAAAAAAAAAATATAAATACATTTTTATAACTTCTGTACTCCCAATTATTGGGCCTAACAAAGCAATAGAATCTCTAAAAAATTCAAATCTATAACTTATAACTCTATATTGAAAACCATTAATAAAATAATCAGAACTTCAAAAACCATAAACAATGAACGGACGAGATCTATCTGAATTATAAAAATGATAAGTTCAATATACTCATTTTCTAGCATAAGATATAACTGTACCCGAACTTGAATAAACACAATTTGGATTTAAAATAATAAGTTCAGTAGAACCTTCAATTCATTTTAAATTATATAATAAATATTCAAGCCTATATGGTCTTTCACGAAAAAAAACAAAACCTCGTCATTCACGATGATGCTCAAAAAGTCAAATTAAATTTCTATCAAATTGTTGATTAGAATGATTAAAAATTAGAGAACAATCATATTTTGGATATTCAGATCTAAACACAACCATTTCTTGATGATTGACGTAAAAATCTCTAACCAACTCATTAAATAAACCATATTGGAAAAATTTATAACAATTAGGAAGATATCCTCATCAATTATAATATTTCATTCATTTTCTTGGCATAAAATATCAAGGAATTAATTTAAAAAAATAATTTCTTCTTAATAATTTACGCCTTCAAAAAAAATTATGAGCAAATTGTTTTTTTTTTAAAAAAACATTTTTTGGACCATAATCAAATGGGTAATAAGTGCTTTTAAACACAAAGCGATTACTTAAGCTACATAAAGATTCATAAAAATTTGCATAATCAAAAAACATTATGCTCATATTAAGCTCTTCATATAGATTAAACTCGAAAGTCTCATAAAATATAATATATTCTGAGATAAAAATTTTCATGTTAATTAATAAATTTTATATAATGTTTATTTTTATAAAAATAAACATTATAATATAGGCTCCTATTTTTTAAATTACCTCAATTTATAACTAAGATAATAGAGCCAATCATAGAAACTAATAAAATTAAAGCTAAACATAAAAAAAAAATACTATAATGCGTATAAATTAAAGTACTGATCAGAATTATATTATCTTCTAATGAGACAAAATCGACTCAATCAATAAACCCAAAGCTGAAATATGTATAAAAAAACTCTATATAAATAAATAAACATAACTCAAAAAAAAAAAAAAAAATAATAAAACTACCAACTGGTAAATAACGTAAATAATAATTACGCAATTCAACAATTTTTAAATTTAACATCATAATAATAAATAAAAATAAAACAGCAATAGCACCAACATATATCAAAAATACTAATAAAGAAATAAACTCAATTCCTAACATCATAAAAAGCATTGAAGACAATGCAAACGAAACGATCAAGGAAAGTAACGACTGAATAGGGTTACTCACATAAATAACACTTAACGAAACACACATACTCAAAATTATCAAAATATTTTCTATAATATTTAACATTTTTTTAACGACAAATTTGTTCTGATCAACATCAGAACTTTAAGCAAAAATAAATTAACACAAAAAAAAAAATAATAAAACAAAATAAATGAATTTAAAAATAAACAATTTAAAACATTTTCAAAATTTAAATTATAATTTAAAAAATAATTATTATAACATATACCAAACAAATCTAATTTATATCTACTAAATCCAAAATGAATCAAATCTACTAGAATTGTAAAAAAATTTTTTGAATCAACAAAACAAAAATAAGTATTACCAGAAAATAGGTTTAAAACATCTTTTTTAAAAAAAAAATTCATGACTTGTTTTGAATGCAAAATATTACTAGAAAAATAAGTATAAAGAGTATTTATATCTTTTAAATCATTAATATTAAAAACAAAAAAATAATTATTTGTTTTTATTAATTTTGACAAAAATTTTTTACTTATTGTATTATTTACTTTTAATAACATTTAAATCCATAGATTGAATAGTACCTAAAATTAAACGTAAAGTACAGTCATCACAATAGCCAAATTTGAAAAAAGAAATCAAAAATATATCATTTACTTCTACTACTTTATATTTAAAGGGTCTATAACCACCTGAACCTTTGACTAAAAAATTTTTATCAAAAGAAATTAAACGTAATAAAAAAGATATACTAGGTTCTTTTAAAAAAAAATCATAACTTTTATCAGTATATATATTAATTACAGCTACTAACATAAAATAATCTGGTAAATCTTTTGTAAATTCATTAAAATCTTTCACAAATTTAACTGTATTTATACCAAAATTACCTAATATAGTACTTAATGGCGGACCAGATTCAACTTTACCAGAACGTAAAGAAATACTAAATGTTTTTACTATTTCTTTATCCATTATCGTCGTTTAGACACAATATCATCGTAATTCAATAATATTTTTTTTTTTTCATAATCATTTCTTTTATTAAAGAATGATTTAAATGCTGTTCTTTTATAATTTCTTAAACTAATGAAAGAACGCCTTCTATTCATATATAATAAATGTTTACCAGATAATGAATATGATAAATGTTGGCGTTTTAATTTTATTAATAAACCTTTTTTATAAACAGCATCAATAAGATGTTTTGAAACTTCTTTAACACTAATACCTTTAACATTTGTTTTATCTTTTTGTTTTTTTAAAATTCAACTTATCATAATAACAAAACGTCTTTTACCAACAGCTAAACTTGGTACAGCATGATAAATTTTACCCATTTTTTTTTGCGTAGAAGACAATACAGGGATTAGATTATTTATAGCTTTATGTAATTCTATAAACGGATCTGATTTAAATTTTTCTTTAAAATTTCATAAAATATCATTAAACATTCTCATAGCAATACCTTTTTTACCGCGAGATATTAAACTACCAAAAAATTTATTTAAAAAAAAATTAAATTCATTTTTTTTTAAAGCTAATACAAAATTATATTTTCCTGTTCTTGAATATTCTTTTAATAACATATTATTTTTAAGATTTTATTAATGGTCTTGGAGTACCAAATTTTGAACGACGCTTTTTTCTTGCATATTCTTCCAATTTATCAAAATCATAAACACCTCTAATCAACGTATAATTCACACCAGGAACATCAGGAGGACTTCCGCCTTCTACAAGAACAATTGAATATTCTTGTAAACCATGTTTGCCTATACCAGGAACATGAGCAAAAATGACTTTTTTTGCAACAATCATACGTACCTTAGCATATTTACGTTTTGCTGAATTTGGTTTTCTAGGAGTTGTTATACCCATTTTTACGATAACTCCTTTTTTTTGTGGTGCACCTACTAGAGCTGCTACTGCACAACGTCGTCTTTTCAATCTTCTGCCATAAAATGACAATTGTCTTAATGTTGGCATTAATTTACTTAACCATTATTTGACGTATTTATCATTCAATCTTCAAACTTATCTAAAGAAACAGCTTGAATTACTATTGGCATAAATCCATGAAAAGGACCACATAACTCACTACATTGACCATAAAAAACACCTGGACGTTTTATTTCAACGATAAATTGATTCAATCTACCAGGAACAGCATCGACTTTTATACCAAGACTAGGAACAGCTCAACTATGTAAAACATCAGAAGATGTTATTAACAATCTTATAGGAACACCAACAGGCAAAAATAACCTATTATCAACTTCTAATAATCTATGAGTACCTTTGATCAAATCATCTTCACTAACTAAATTACTATCAAAATCTATACTTATAGGTAATGCCATAGTCGAAACATGTAAATTATATTTGTTATAATCTTTTACAGAAACATAACTAACTTGAGACTTTAATAATTCTGCCGCAGCTTCATCATTTGTTTCTGTAAAATTATCAATTAACGCGTCAATAGAATAAGTTCAATATCATTGACGTCCTATAATTTTTATTGTATAAGCAGGATCAACACAAGCATCTAAAGAAAAAATTAAACTAAAAGTAGGTGTTGAAATCATCAATAAAGAACCAATTGGCAATAAACATCACACTACCTCTAAAACACGATATTCTGAAATTTCAGAAACTGTTAAAAAAGCTCTACTATCATTATTATATCATAAATTTAACCCAACAGTACTTAATCCAGCTGTACTAGTTTTTATCAAATTTAATCTTTTTAAAACAGAATTTGCCATAATTTTATCATCTAAAACAAAACTTACAGCTAAAAAATATTCTAAACTAATAGTAATAAAAGATAGATATAAATTTGAACTAAAATATATAAAATTTCAATTAAATAAATAAACAATTCTAATTAATAAAACTAAAATAAAAAAAACAACAAAAATCAAGATAATTCATACAATATTATATAAATGAATTAAATGTTCAGCAAATGCTGAGCTTGGATCATAAAAACTAACACCAAAATCTAAAACAGAATACATTTTAAAACCAAATAAAACAATTAAAAAATAAAACACAATACCTAAAGTTAAACCAGTTGCTACATTTTGCATAACATTATTTTCCCCATATCATTCTTGATAATCATTTGAACTAAATTTTAAATTATTGACTGATTTCATATTAACCTTTTAATAAATTTATCAAATCTAAAGAAATACCTCCCCTTAAACGATAAAAAATAACCAAAATAGCAAGACCTATTGCAGATTCTGCTGCTGCAACAGTTAAAACGCATAAAGCATAATATTGCCCTAAAATATCATCTAAAAATACAGAAAAAACTAAAAAATTATAATTAATAGATAAAAAAATTAATTCAATAGATAATAATAAAAGAATAATATGTTTCCTAGTTAAAAACAAACCCATAACTCCAACAAAAAATATAAATGTGGATAAAAATAGAAATTTTAACATTATTTAAAAAAATAATAAAATCTTAATACATATTGCTCAATAATACTAGAACATGCAAAAAAGAAAAATAATAAAAAATAAAAAACTGTTGCTGCTTGACCAATAAATAAATATGGTTGACTAACAGGTTGTCCGCCAATTCAACCTAAAATTAATAAATCTAATACAAATAATAACATTAAAGGTTTATATAATGGCTTGAAAAAATTACTTCTAATCATATTAAACTTATTAACAAAAAAAGGTAAAAATAATAATAATAATATAGCTAAAGCTAAAATAATTACACCAAATAATTTATCTGGAACTGATCTTAAAATAGCATATAATGGTAAAAAATATCATTCTGGTACAATATGAGGAGGTGTAACTAATGGATTACCTAAAATATAATTATCTGAATGTCCTAATAAATTAGGAACTGTAAAAATTAAATATCCTAAAAATATAAACATAAAGTTAGTTCCAAAAAGATCTTTTATAATATATAACGGAGTCATAAAAGTGAAATCTGGGCGAAAAAATACACCAGAAGGATTATTAGAACCAAATTCATGTAACAACATAATATGTATAATAGATAACATTAAAATAATAAAAGGAAAAAAAAAATGTAAACTAAAAAATCTATTTAAAGTAGCATCATCAACTGAAAATCCACCTCATAATCATAAAACAATATCATTACCAACTCAAGGAATAGCAGAAAATAAACTAGTAATAACAGTTGCAGCTCGGTAACTCATTTGGCCTCAAGGTAAAACATAACCAAAAAATGCTGTCGCAATCATCAAAACAAAAATAATTACACCGGAACCTCATAATAGTTGTCTTGGATAATTAAAAGAACCAAAAAGTAAACTTCTAATCATATGTAAATAAACAACTAAAAAAAAAACTGAAGCACCATTAGAATGTAAATAACGAATTAATCAACCATATTGTACACTTTTACAAATATAATCAACACTAGCAAATGCTAAATTTAAATCACTTTTATAATGCATTGCTAAAAAAACACCTGTTGCAATTTGTATGATCAAACAAATAAGCGCCATAGAACCGAAATTTCATCAATAACTAAAGTTGGCAGGACTTCCATATATAATTCAAAAATTATAAAATTTTGTTAACAGTGTAGTTTTATCAAAGAATCTTTTCATAAATCTTTTTAAAAATTGTCCTTACATAAGAAAACAAAAACTTAAACTCATTAAATAAAAACATATAAACAGTTATTATCCTTTTTTTTATTTTTTCATTTCTAACTTCTTTACGTTTTAACTCAATATACATATCGATATCTTTGAAACATAAACAATAAATATAATAAACAATCCCATAAGCTACACTAAAAGTTAAATATATTGATCATAAAAGCACAAATGGCATAGCAATTATATAACAAATATATATTATACCCATAACAAAATGTATTAAAAAAAAAAAAGAATGAACAATTATACTATAAGGATATAATACTTTTCAAAGATCAAAAATTCCTATATATTTACGCTGATATCTAGTATCTTTTAATAAATCATTTAAATATATATATATTTTCAAGGCTTGTTTATCTATTTTATCAGGCGTTAACTCTCTATTTAAATATTTCCTTCTATAAACTTGATATGATAATTTTGCTTTATATCAAACAAATTTATCTTTACAATCAGGAGCAATAAAACCATTTTTTTTTAAAAGACTACTCATATGAAATAATGCTACATCATTTAAATAATATGGTCCACCAAATTTAAATTTTAATAAGGTAATATAATAACGAACACGCAACAAAATACCTAAAAATATATGATAGTATGCCATCTCTAAAAGAGCTAACAATACAACATCAAATCCACTAGCTATAACACAACCAAATATGTTTAAAAAAATTAAAAAAATTTCAATTAATTTAAACACAGGATATAATATATATCTTATTTTTAAACGCCTTCTAAGTAAATAAATATTAAAATCAACAAATTTCTCAAATATATATACTCATAAACGTATATTTTTTTTTTTTAAAACTTTATTTATATTAACAAAAAACATGAACAATATGATATATCTAAAAAAATTAATTATTTTTTTTAATGTCACAGAAATAAATCCTTCACCAAAAATAATAACATTTATTTTTTTTAAAAATTCAAAAATTCTCTCAAAAAAAATAAAATAAAAATTAAATAATGTTCTAAATAAAAAAAAAAAAAAATCATAAATAAATTTAAACACAGGATAAAACAATAATAAACGAATAATTATTTTTATATATTCTTTATTTCATGGAAAAAACAAGTTATATATGTATTCTTTAAATGATAAGGAAAATAAATAATCAAATTCTTTTTTTATATTCTTCTTTAAAACTAATCACTCATTCCTAATTAAATTTTCTATATTCTTAAATTTCATTTTTTTATATTAAATCAAAATGCATACGTATATGCTCTTTTGGAGATTCTTCCGGTATAGAAATATATAATTCATTTCTATAAATAGAAAAATCTTTAACAATTTCTGACTCTTGTAATCAAAAATTTATTGTTTCTGTAATAGAAATATTAAACGGAATTTGTGCCTGTCTAATATTATCAAAAATTTTAAAAAAATTTTTTTGTTCATAATTTCTAAATAAATTAGAATATACATAAATAAAATTATTTATATTTCTAAATTTTACAGGTAATTTAACAATTTTTTTTACCTTTTTTTTTCAATTATAAACAAATAAAACTTTACCAGACAATAAACTTCTAGAAAGCAAATAACAATAAAAATTTACACAAATAGAAGAATCATCATTACCAGGTACAGGCATTAAAATATTTCAAGATGGGACATTTGAATCAACAATTCCTACACAAGGTAAACGAGCTGCTAAAAATTCATCAACTGGACCCAAATTATCAAGAACACTTGTTACAAAACCTGCAGCAGGTAAACGACGTCTATGTACAACAAGGCCAAAAAAACTAGCCAATCTTTTTTTATCGCGAAATCTTAATTTATATTTATTTCTCATCATTAAGCGAACAATTAATTGATTTCAACCTAAAATTCTATAAAAATTAGTTAATGTCCCAAAAATTCATCAATAAATATTAAATACTTCACCAGAAGCAAAACCATAACGTGCAACCATTGGTCCAAAAACTGAACGAATACAGACAAACACCACTGGACGTTGTCTTATTGCACAACTACTAAATAAACTAACGGCAAAGCGTAAATTCAAAAAAGTTTTATATAAATTTATAACAAAAACATTTTTATATCAACCAAAAAAAATTCACGAAGATAAAAATATATAATTATTAATGTCATGTCCGATATGTATCCCGAAATAACATAACTGTCTAAAAGAGATTAATATTACCGGCTTATTCATTTTTTATCAATTACCTCAAAGGTAAACAAAAACATACAAAAATAATCAAACAACATCAACAAAATGTCAATATCAAGAAGCAAATTCAAAACCTAAATGATGTTTTACTGTAAATTCATTATTTAAAAATCTTATATAACAAACTCCAATAAATATACTTCCAATAATAACATGCAATCCATGCAAACCTGTTAATGAATAAAAAGCTGAACCATATACGCTATCTGACATATTAAAAGGAGCCGTTAAATATTCACCAATTTGCAACATTGTAAATAAAACTGCTAATAATAACGTAACAATAAAACCAGAGTTAGCCTCAACTGCGTTACCCGAAATTAAAGCAAAATGTACTCATGTAATTGAAAATCCAGATAATAACAATAGAGCAGTATTTAACATTGGAACACCAAATGGATTTAACCCAACTATATTTACAGGTGGTCAAACAGCACCTAATAAAATAGAAGGAGATAAACTAGAATGAAAAAAAGCTCAAAAAAAACCACCAAAAAATACAACTTCTGAACAAATAAACAAAATAAAACCAATTTTTAAACCTCGTTGAACTATCAATGTATGATTACCTTGATAAGTTGATTCCCTTATGATATCTCTTCATCAAACATACATAGATGAAAGCAACACAAATAAACCTAACAAAAATAAAAACATACCATATGAAATTCTATGAATATAACAAGCAAAACCTGATGTTAACAACAAAGCTCCTATTGAGCTAGCTAATGGTCAAGGACTTACATCAACAATATGATATAAATGAGTTTTTTTCATAAATAATTATTTTTTAATGATCAGCTAAATGAACAGAATCATTTAAATACATACACATTAATGTGATAAATATATACGCTTGTAAACAAGCAACACCTAACTCTAATACAAAAATAGCTAATAATAATAAAAATGGCAATAAAACTAAAATAAATTTTAAATTAGCCATAACAACAACAAAATCTGCAATAATATGAACTAATGTATGACCAGCTAATAAATTAGCACTTAATCTAATAGCCAAACTAAAAGATCTAATTATATAAGATAAAATTTCTAAAATAATCATAATAGGAGCTAAAAATAAAGGAACATCTAAAACAAAAATTTTAAAAAAATGAATTTTATGTTTTAAAATACCAACAAAAAAAATACCTAAACATATACTTAAAGAAAAATATAACGTTCAAACAAAATGACTTGTAGCTGCAAAACTATAAGGCAACATACTAAATAAATTTAACATCAAAATAAACGTAAATAAACTAAGAACAAATGGAAAATAAATTAAACCTTCTTTACCTATTTGTTGATAAACAACTCTATAAACAAACATAAAAATACTTTCTAAAATAACTTGTCAACTTCTCGGAATAATTTGATTACTATATAATCAAAAAAAAATAACAATTCCAATTAAAACAACAAAAAATACGGTCAAACTTAAATTTGTTAACGAAATTTCATTATTACCTATTCATAACGGTATTATACAAATCACATCAAATTGTGATAACGGAGACATATTCATTTTAACGATCTATTTCACCAAAAACAATATCTTGTGTGCCGATTATAGTAACTAAATCAGCTAATAACAAACCTTTAGCCATAAAATCTAATCCTTGTAAATGTAAAAAACCTGGAGCTTTTATTCGACATCTATAAGGTCTATTAGTGTCATTAGACACTAAATAAACACCAAATTCACCTTTAGGTGCTTCAACAACAGAATAAACATCGCCTTTCATTACAGAAAAACCTTCAGTATATAATTTAAAATGATGAATTAAAGATTCCATGGAAAATTTCATTCATGGTCTACTTGGCGGAACAACTTTATTATCGTTAACATAATTCTCTTGTTTATCACGCATATTAAATAAATCAAATATAACATTATCTATAATTGATACACTTTGACGCATTTCTTCTATTCTTATAACATAACGATCAAAACAATCACCAAACGAACCAACAGGAACAAAAAAATTATATAAACCATAACCATCATATTTTTCAATTAAACGCAAATCTCAATTTATTCCAGAACCTCTTAACATGACTCCAGTAAAACCTCAATTCAAAGCTTGATCATAAGATACAACTCCAATATTTCTTAAACGTTCATTTCAAATACGATTTCCAGTTAACATATCTTCAATTTCATCAATTCTTTTACGAAAATGTTTATTAAAAACTAAAATATCTTTTATAATACCATAATAATTTAATCAAGAATTAACTCCCCCCGGACGAATAAATGCCGCATGCATTCTAGCACCAGAAACTCTCTCATAAAATTCCATTAATTTTTCACGTTCTTCGAATGCTCATAAAAATGGCGTCATCGCACCAACATCTAATGCATGTGTTGTTAATGCTAATAAATGATTCAATATTCTAGTAATTTCACAAAATAAAATACGAATCAATTTAGCTTTCAAAGGTACATTTATCTTTAATAATTTTTCAACTGCAATAGAGTATGCATGCTCTTGCGCCATCATAGAAACATAATCAAGCCTATCAAAATAAGGTAAAGCTTGAAGATAATTTTTATACTCAATTAATTTTTCAGTACCACGATGTAATAATCCTATATGCGGATCAGCTTTCACAACAACTTCACCATTTAATTCTAAAACTAATCTTAAAACCCCATGAGCAGCAGGATGTTGAGGGCCAAAATTCATAGTCAAATTTTTTATTTTTTTAGAAAACATACTTATTTTTTTCACGGATTTTCAAATTTAAAATATCTAAATTCTTGTGACAATTCTAATGGTTCAACTACAACATACTTATTTATTTCATCGTATCTTAATTCAACATAACCACTTAATGGAAAATCTTTTCTAAATGGAAAACCTAAAAAACCATAATCAGTTAATATACGTCTTAAATCAGGATGACCAATAACAAAAACACCATACATATCTCAAACTTCACGTTCTAATCAATTTGCTGAATTATATATATATGATAAAGATCTCAATGACTCAAAAACTGAAATAAATCCTCTAATAAAAACTCGATAATTAAAAATAGTACTTAAAAATACATAAACAAACTCAAATCGTTTATTTTTTTTTATAGCCATCTCTAAACGATCTACAACTGTAAAATCTAATAATTGATTTAAAGAAAAATAACAACTTTGTTTTAAAAATAAAACAATATCCAAATTATTAGATTTCAAATAAACATGAATATGATTATTTTTTTTTATTAAAATACTTGCAATATCTTTTATAAAAATATGACGTAAAAAATTTGCTAATTCATAAGAATTTAAAAGAATATTATCAATTTTTTTTTCATTAAAACTCATATCATTTTTTAATAAATTTAAACTTATTCTCAATCTAAAGCACCTTTAAATCATTCATAAACAAATCCTACAGTTAATACAAATAAAAAAAAAATCATAGAAAAAAAACCAAAATCTGACAAACTATCTAAATTAAGAACTCATGGAAATAAAAATACAATTTCTAAATCAAAAATCATAAATAAAATTGCAACAATATAAAAACGAACCTCAAAACGACTACGTGAATCTCCGAATGGACTAAAACCACATTCATAAACAGATATTTTCTCAGAATTAGCATTTTGATAAACAAAAATAAAAGAAACAAAAAATAAAGCTAAAGCTAAAAATAAACAAAAAAAAAAATATTTAAATATTAAAATATATTCAAGTAACATTAATTAAAAAAAAATCAATAATAAATAGATGCAAAACTATAATCAAATAATAAATTAGGAAATAAACCAAAAAATATAGTAAAAAAAAATAAAGGAAATAAAATAAAAAATTCTCTTCTAGTCAAATCACCAAAAAACCTAATAAAATCAACTTTTATAAACCCATTTACAACTTTAGTATATAAAAATAATGAATAAACCAAAGTTAAAAATAAACCAAATAAACAAAAAAAAATTATTAAATTATTAACTAAAAATGAACCTAAAAATATAGTAAATTCTCCCACGAAATTAACAGTACCTGGTAAACCAAAATTCCCTAATATAAAAACAAAAAAAAACACTGATCAAAATGGCATTAATAATACTAAACCACCATAATAAAATATTAATCTAGTTTTGTATCTATCATATAAAATACCAATACTAGAAAATAACGCACTTGAAACTATTGCATGACCAAACATCATAAAAAAAGAACCAAAAATTGCAATAAAATTACCACAAAATAAACCAATTAATGAAAAATTCATATGAGAAATAGATGAATAAGCAATAATTTTTTTTATATCAATTTGAGCAAGAGCAGAAAACGACGGCAAATATAATCCTAATAAAGAAATAATAAAAATAAAACTCATAAGAATAGATAAAGCTCCATTAAAAGTAAAAACTAATAATCTCATATAAACATAAAAACCTAATTTTAACACAATACCAGCTAATATAACTGATCCTGATGTAGGTGCTTCAACATGTGCTTCCGGTAATCAAACATGTATTGGTACAATTGGAACTTTTACAGCGAATCCTAAAAACAAAAATAAAAATAAAATAATTTGATAATTTTCTAAAAAAACTGAATTTAATAAAAATATAAAATTTGAAATACCTTTATTAGAATACAAAAAAATAAAAGCAAATAAAGCAAAAATTGAACCTAATAAAGTATAAATAAATAATAAATAAGAAGCATATATTTTTCGATCCCTTGAACCTCAAATACCAACTAATAAAAATAATGGAACAACAATTAATTCAAAAAAAAAAAATAAAATAAAAAAATCAGTAGTTAAAAAGATATTTAATAAACAAAACATCGCTAATAAAATACAAAATAAATAAATATTAATTCTATAAGATCAATTTCAACTTATCAATAAACATAAACTCAATAAAAAAGATGACAATATGACAAAAAAAAAAGAAATACCATCAATTATAAAAATATATTTTAACTTAAATCAATAAAAACCAATAATTTCGTAAAAATACTGTATCCCAAACATAGTTTTATCAAAAAATAAAAAGTAAATCAATATTAATATTGATATCAATAATAATAAAAAATTATTTAGAATTCTTAACATACAATTTAATCAAAATAAATAAAAACTCACTGATAAAAATCACCCATAAAAATTCAATAAAAAACAGCAACAAAAAATAAATAAGATAAAGAAATAGGTAATAAAACTTTTCATCCAATGTTCATTAATTGATCATATCTATATCTTGGAACAGTAGCTCTTACAAGAATAAAAAAAAAAACAATAATACAAACTTTTAAAGACATTCAAACTCAGCCAGGAATAAAAAAAAAAAAAGCAATATTAAATAAAGGCAATCATCCGCCAAAAAAAAATATGGCAATTAATGAAGACATAATCAATATATTAGAATATTCTGCTAAAAAAAATAAAACGAATGTAGTAGCTGCATATTCCACATTGTAACCAGAAACTAATTCAGATTCAGCTTCTGGAAGATCAAAGGGGACTCTATTTGTTTCAGCTAAAGCTGCAATAAAAAATAAAATTAAACTTGGTCATAACGGTAAAAAAAATCATAAATTATCTTGAAACTGAACTATATTAGTAAGATTTAATGTACTTGTACAAATTAAAACAGGCATAATACTTATACCAATTGAAACTTCATATGAAACAAATTGCGCAGCTGAACGTAAAGAACCTAAAAAAGCATATTTATTATTACTAGATCAACCAGAAATAATAATTCCATAAACACCTAAAGATGAAATTGAAAATAAAAATAATAAACCCAAATTAATATCTGATAACACAACCCCATAATCTAACGGAATTATTGCTCAACTTAATCAACTTAAAGTAAAAGTAAAAACAGGAGCTGCTATAAATAAAAACAAATTAGATAAACCAGGTATTATAGTTTCTTTAAATATTAATTTAAAAGCATCTGCAAATGGTTGAAGTATACCTCATACACCAACTACATTAGGTCCACGTCTTCTTTGAATTCCACCTAAAATTTTACGTTCAAATAACGTAAACAAGGCTACAAGTAATAATATAGGTATTAATGGAGGTAAAACTTTCAAAAAATCAACATCTAAAATAATATAATAAAAAATAAAAAATAAAGACAATAAACCAAACAAAAATGATTGTAAATAAATAAATAATAACATATAAACTAACAAAATACATTTAATTTAACTAAATAATCAAAAGAAGCTAAATGTAATGTATTGGAATTTCTCGAATACACATCTAATTTGTAATAATTATACACAAAACTATTTAAATTAGACTTTTCTAAAATAATATTATTCTCAATTAATTTATAAAAAGCTTTATAATTATAAAGCTTTTTAATTTTTAAATTTAAATCAAAATTCAATGAAAAAAAATCAAAATATTTAAATATTGAAAAAAAATTCTTAAATATACTAAAATTATGTTTAACATAGAGATCTTTAAAAATTTTCAAAAAATTAAAAAAATTAAAATCTGAAATTAAAGTATTGCTTGAACTAACAGCACGTAAACTTTTTCTTACTCGTCCTTCTATGTTCAAATATATATAATCACTTTCAAAAAATGTATGTGATGGTACAATTAAATTAGCTAATCTTGCTCCATTTTCAAAAAAGCTACCAGAATATACCGTATAAGAATCAACATTTATAATATTATTTAAAAAATTTTGATCATCAACATTTGATAAATAAAAAAAATTAAATTTATCAAAAAAAAATTTATTTAATCCACCATTTATTTCAAAAAAACTTAAATATCCAACAAAAGGAAAAATAATAGAAATATTAAATACGAAATTCAATTTTATTCATTGTTTAAAAAGATCTAATAAATATGAACTATTAAAAAAAAAATTTATACCAAAAAAAAAAACAAACTTATCACGCGTAATAAAATTATTAAAAATAGAAAAATTATAACTTGAAAATAATACTTCTTTATTAAATAAAAATTTAGATTGCAAAACTGAAACTAAATTATAGACAGAATTTCCATTCAAATGAATTGGTAAATTTAAATATGAACTATTTAAACCAAATCCATAAAATCTTAAATTATCATTTAATAAATATAACTTTCTTAATCGTGAATTCAATATAGGAGATTCTAATCTAGAATTAAAACAAAAAAAAACAAAACTAAAATTATTTTCTAAATTTATCAATAAACCATTTAACATAAAATTTTCTCTAAAATCAACATCAATATTAATAAAATCAGAATAAAATACATCAGAACCAATTGAATTAAAAAATTTTTTTAACGAACTAACAGAATTTAAATCATTAAACATCCCAACAAAAGGTAAAACACTAGAATTAATACTTAAACTTTTTAATAAATTTAAAAAAAATAAATAAAACAAACGCAATCAACCTATAACAATATAATTTCCTAATTCATTTTTTAATAATGGATTAGTTAATCTTTGTATATTATTAGAATCATAAAAAAATCTAACACGATTAGTTATTCAATCTTCATTTATATCTTTATTATATATTGGTAAAATTCTATAAACTTTATTATTCAAAAAATCAATTCTAACATTACTACAAACAGAATCCAAAAAATCAATACTTTCTAACGAATTTAATTCTCATGGCCTAGCAACAAAAGAATATGGTTTAGACGTCAAAGCTCCCACTGGACATAAATCAATAACATTACCTGATAATTCATCAATTAAATTATTTAATATATATGTACTAATTTCACTTGAACCACCTCTATTTATCATACCTAAAATTGAATTACCTGAAATTTCATTAAAAAATCTAATACATCTAGTACAATGTATACATCTAGTCATTATCATTCTAATAAAAGGACCCCCTTCTTTATCAATCACAGCTCTTTTACTATATTCATAATAACGACCACGATCGGAACCAAAAATCAAAGTAATATCTTGCAAATCACATTCACCAGCTTGATCACAAACAGGACAATCTAAAGGAT
>Ga0302271_10000882_pt1 | contig 29616 bp, 27 predicted proteins | sample III_Bog_N1_1_FD_198767 | JGI IMG/M metagenome (GOLD analysis project Ga0302271, IMG submission 198767) | Peat permafrost microbial communities from Stordalen Mire near Abisko, Sweden - III_Bog_N1_1 | ecosystem: Environmental > Terrestrial > Soil > Wetlands > Peat | place: Sweden: Abisko... | reverse complement strand
ATGAAGAGCACTGAATAAATGACTAAAAACTGTAGCAACAATGATTAATTTTAACAAATCAATTAATCATTTGTTTCCTTTTGAAATATAATTTAAAAACAATAATTTAATGTTCAAAAAATGAAGTGATAAAGAAGAACAATTTGATAAAATGCAATTAATAGCGCTCTCATAATAAAAGAAGAAAAAAGTAAATAGAAACATATTTTAAACTCACTTTTTACCTGAAATTTGATTTTCTAGAAATTAAAAATGAAAATACTAACTTTGCTGCCATCCATACATTTACTAGCACGCTCTTTCGAATCAAATTTGCAAGAACGCAATCAATGAAACCATCAAAACTAATTGATGGATGGTTTTAAAAGAATTTAGGTTCCCTGGGAGAAAGCAAGGTAGCTAGGTATTCAAAGTAAATAAGTTGCATAATAACAAAAGCTGTGAGGATAGCAATTTAATTTGAGGCTAATTGCAAGCTGCTGTTTATTTCTTTTCCAAGAAAAAAAGAGTTTTTTGTGTTCCAGTAAAAGTGGTGGAACTGGATTGAAAAATTCTTTTGCGGAAAACACTAATAAGTTCATAGCCCAGCAACGAAAATATTTATTGAAGGAAGGAGTAAAATCAAATCAGTAGCAGTACAACAAACTACAATAGGTATTTGAATACAACTGACAAGTAGATAGAGATAAATTGAAACTACAGGTTTGTTGACTTTAGGGGGGAACTAACAGATCAGCCATGAAAGTTACAAGCTTAAAGTAGTAGCCCTCTATTCAAGGAGACCAACTTGCAGATGTAATCGACATACCTTTGCAGAAAGAAAAGAATGAAGTCACATCTTTCGAAAATACCTAATAGCCTAATGAGAAATCAATAAATAATCTTAGGAGACAATCTAGCAGTAATGGCAACAATGACGGCAAAGATAAAACTCTTTCAAAGTAATCTCGATAGGATCAAAACACAAATAATATGCAGGAGGTAGCAGGTTTTGAAAACAAATCTCCAAAGTCGCAAGCAAATGACATTGTAAGCTTAGCTGGCAGTGATACCCATCAGATTTTGAAGAAAGACATCACAGTAGAGCCAGAAATGAACAGGAAACCTAGTGTAATTAAAGAAACAAGCAGTCTCAACAATGAAAAGAAAGTAATCGTGAATATTGAAGAAAACAGTCCTAAAGTAGGCTCGGAGAAAAACAACCCGCCCAAAGATACGAATGATGAAGTCAAGGAGAATCCTGTGAGCGAATAGAATCGAGGCATAGTCTCTTGGATTGCTGCAGGAATTGTATTTGTACTTACCTTATTCATAGCGATATTCTGCACTGTGACATATTTCGAACGAAAAGATCTGCCGCTGGAATACGATTATGTCATCGAAAACTGGAAAAATGCCCCTGTTATCAGCATCCGTCCAAGTAACGTTGGATGTGCTGAGTATTTAACAGAGTTTGAGTTTCCTGGGACAGTGGATGGATGTGATTGCCGGGCATCTCTGAGTGCTACATTTATGAATCAAATATTCCCTAGCTCATGCAGCACAGAGTAACTGTAAAATAGCTGTACAGCAGTGAATAGCACACCCACAGTGACATTTACGTCTTGGATGATAAATTCTTAGATTTTCAGGCTCTGCGTGGATAGGCTCAAAGGGTTTTCGTATACTGATTCAGATTGCAAACAACCAGGATTTAGGATCTGCGGGGTCTCCACATCATCGAGAACAAATATGTTCTGCTTACCAACGACATCGTCATGTCCGATAAACTCGATTACATTTGGGACAACTGCTCCCGATTACACGTACACTTCGATATTCAACACTGGCATAGGGAATATTTATGTTTCCAGTAAGCAAACGAACAGCTAACCTCTGTCATTTACGAGGATCTCCACAGGTAGCGGAGTCTGTAATGATTTTAACAGCTATCATTTCTTTGATTCCTCTGTGACACCTTATGCGCTTCTCAGGAACAAAGATAGCACTTGCTAATCCACTGAAACTGATCCTCGTTTTAATAATTTATTTTCCCTTACAGAAACTAATCTGTTCACAGCAAACAGCTATTTGTCAACTATTAGTGCGCTTCCAGCGTATCCTCTAGCGTAGAACTAAAATTACTTTCTTGTCACAAGATCGTACATCCCTTGGTAGCAAGAAGGAGATTGTCGATACACGCACATGTAACGATTTATGGACTTGGATTCATCTGTTAAAACGATAAACTACATTTGGATAGCGACTATAGTGGTAAGTTGGATTGTATTCATAGCCTTAGGCGTTGTTGTAAATTACGTTAGGCTGAAGTACAACTATTACATGAACAAATGGTAAGTTATCCTCATGTGGTTGGTGATAATTCTACTCTTAGGGTTGATTGCAGCAGGTTTTGCACTGTCACTGATTCTGAATGGTAAAATCAGTGATATGAATGATGCGCAATGTTCCGATCTTCAAACAAACCGAATGATTGCAGCGTATCGAGATGATTACTTCATGAAAGTTTTTCTGAGCTGGATAATTCTGTTTGCAGCGATTCTACTGCTAATCGTATTTTGTCTCATTTTGTTGAATATAATATTCTTCAAACCGAAAGAAAAAAGCACTGATGAAGAGGAGGATAAAGAGAAAGAGAATGACCATCTAGGAGATGATGATTTATTGCTAGACGAAGAGGATTAGAATAATGAGAGGAATACTAGAGATGGAGCTTCGAATCGTAACAGGAAGAGAAATTCATTGGGAAATGATGGCTCACATGGAAAAGGAGGATACAGCAATACATATTAAATAGACGGAATTAATAATAATCATAATGATACAACAAAAGGGATGACTTAAAACACGCTAATGAGAAAGAATAAACCAAAAAGGAGTAGTAGTAATATTGATAATGAGAATACTAATAATAACAAGGATAATAATCTTGGCAAGAGTAACAACGAACCAGAAAATAATAGAGTTTAAAACAATACCAAAACAAATAATTCTTCTTCACAACTGCAAAACTCCGTTTCTACTTCACAACCAAAACTCAAAACTATCTCCTACAATAAAAAATAAACTACTCACACTGAAATGGAGATTGTTCAGGAGGCAGGACGCCCTGCACAGGCTACTAGATCCCGAAAAAGCATCGATGCAGCAAGAGATCAATTTTTATTAAATCGCTATGGTGGAGGAACCAAAAATGGAGATGATTATGGTAATACTAATTAGATCTAAAGTTTAGTTTAAATGGAAGAAATCGAAGATCTTGAAGATCACAATGATTGGGAGTTTCAGATTGATGGCTATGTCAAAGAACACAGAGAAGCACGCTTGACATCGAAGAATAGAATCGGTGGTGGATATGATATACCTAAGAACAAAGACAAATAACCTTCATACAAGTTCTATCCAAGAAATCACCGATAATAGTTAAATTCTACAAACAATAACAATAATGAGCTAGATATTTTTGGAGAAACTGAAGCAGCTAACAATCGAAATAATCTGGATAGTTCTCTCCCTTATGTGGATTCTGAAAATACTGCACCATTAAAGCAGTCGTAAAACTTGCCTGGTGAGGATTCAACGAAAAAATTAGAATCAGGATAAAATAATGGAGCAGAAAATGAGAACAGCAAGAATACTTAAAATATTAAATGAGGAAAAAAATAAATTTTGTTCGTATTTAGATTTAATGAAAAAAAGGGGGATATTGAGTTGTCAAGAATGGATAAACTACAGGATTTTAAATCCATGTGAGAAATAGTACTATTTATGAGTTAAAAAATAATCTCTCTTTGTTTGCTTTTAAGCTTTTATGTGTTGATTATTAGATTCATTTGATCATGTGCCATTTCAGAGAAACATCCAATTTAATAATAGCTACAAGATCAACAAAATACCGAGGAATCATTGATTTGTCCATGTGGGGGGGGGGGGGGGGGGGGGGAGTGAGAAAGAAAGAAAGTGAAAGAAGGAAGGAGATATGATGATTCAGTGGGAGCAATAGATTTTGTTTGGGTTTTCGCTTAAAAATAATAATAATTTTTCTTAAAACAGAAGCTTTCTTAGAAGCTAAGGGTGTTTAGAAAGAGATAAAGAGACAGAAGCAGAAAATATAAAAAAAGAGCTAATAATTAGTTCTAAAAAATAACTACACAAGAAGAAGACGGCAGCTGAAAAAGAAAGGATCAAACTATCCCATCGAGGCTATCAAGTAGGGAGAAAGAAAAAGAATTGGAAGATTCATTTAGAATTTCAGCAAAAGATAGAAACTCTCTTTGTTGAGAGTGTAGATAATTCATGAGTTAACCTGGAGATTATTAGTCGCATCCATCTATTTATAAAATTAACTCCGAAATACCCAACACTAATGGGTAGCTGCACAGAGAATACTTTGAATCATATGACTAGCAGATAGGATAAGAGCAATCTAGAGTTTTAGAGAATAAATCTGAAGGATTTGATGGAACTTTGCGATTAAAATCCATTTCAATTGCTGTTCCTTCTTTTGAATGCTCATCCTTAAACGCGAATCTGAAGAGAATCAAGAGCAGTAGTCTCGGAAGTAATTCATAAGCTTTGCGCACAAGCGGAAGCTCAAGAGAAAATGGTAGCATGAAGTTTTAACCCCCTGGAATAATTTCAGAAGAAGACAACAGTGCCAATGGAAGTACCAGGCAATGCGCATATTCTTGCATATCGGTGTAAAACTAAGACTATAGCCTAGACATCGCAGACATGCTCCCTGGAGGTGCAATATTTGATGCGTAATTCATTTAAGACGATTCCATCAAGGAGTTTTGCGTGCATTTACATTTTTCTCAGCTAATGGAATGCAATCTTTATCGCTGGCTGTCTGTTTCTTCATCATAGAATCTATCAGAAAAGATTAAAGTTCTAGAGATTCCTGTGAAAAAACGATGGGGGCATGGGAAGAAGAATTCATTTGAAGCGGTGATTATGAAATTTAAAAATGGATCTAGTTATTCTAAAGAAATAGGAGAAAAGCTAGATGGATTATAGAAACTAATTTCTTAGTTCGAGGTACATAAGCAGAATGAGAAGCAAGCAGATAAATAGTCTGAGATCGAATAAGAACATTTAATTAATTAATAAAATATCTGTAGTAGTGGTCTGAACGCTTTAACAGACAATTAAAAGTTACTTTTCGATTCCAAAACTCTTTCATAGCATCACTACAAATTAGGAATACGATAAAAATAAGATGAAATTGGTGAGGAAAAAGTAAATGGAGAAAAAGAAGGAGAAACTTCATTGCACAAAGCTGCTGACAATCCCAAATAAGAATTCAGGGATATGATCGATTAGATTATCTTTCGTCATCGCTCGAAGTATTTTTCATATGTACTCGAATGGAAAGATCTCAAGAGATGCCAACTTAAGAAGCAATAGCCTTCGTAGAATGTCTAAAAAGAATAATCTTGGTCATCATCGATGTCTTCTTCCTGCGAGTGCAAATCTCAAGGATGTTATGAAGGATCTAGTGCTGAGAATTACTCCAACGAGAACTATCCAGAAGAGACGCAAATGCTGATAGGACATAATGAAGAGTTTCTATCGCTTGTTAGTTTAGACAGAGTGCATTTATCAAGTAAAATGATCAGGGTCAAGAAGTTTTGCTTGTTTTAATAGAAAATTAGCAGAGATAAATATAAAGATTATTTGATATCTAAGATCGATTGCGAGATGAGAAATCTAAAGGAAAAGGAAGGGCTTGGTTAGCATTGCAGATCTTGTTTGGAGAGTTACTTAGAATTATCCTTCGAAGGAGGAAATGTAGAATGTGGAAATCATAATAATAACTAACAAGAAAAAGGAGTAGATAAAGGTAGAAATACTAACAAGAAGGTATTTAAAGGTGTAGACATGACAACAATGGATGATATTGTTTTTCCTCTTGATATTAGTCTCATAGAAGAGGAGAATATGTTTTTTAAAATTGTGTTTTTTCAGTATGACATTGCAGATTCAAATGTTCAAAAAGTGAGCTAAATGAGAGTAAAGAATTAATCCGAAAGTGATCACTACGAGAAGAATGGGAGTAATAGTGATAAGTAAATTTCCAGAAAAAACAATAAAAGACATTCACTTAAAATTACCAAGTAGAGTTCGATTTCTAGAGACATTTCGATGTCAGCTGTCGGAGGGTAGTTTGAAATTACTGGGTAAAGTGGGCTTTAAGGGCAAGGAGGAGTAGGAGATAATTAGCTTTCTTCTTCGACGAGTATTCACAGATTATTTGAGGAAAGTTTAGATTCCCTTCATCCCAAAAATAAACATTACCAACAAAACAGCGAATAATTCATTTCGAAATATTATCCTAAATCAATCATGAAGAACAATAGCTTGAATTCATCAGTTAAAGAAGATAAGCCTGCAGTAACAGCTCCTCCTCCTCCTCTACCTTAGAATAAGGATATTAGCAATAACAGTAAAAGTAAATTAAACAATCATGTCCAAAAGAACGATCAATATTCCCAAGAACCATAGTAGACAGCACTCAGCCACAACAATAACTATGCAAAAAGTGAGCATGACTATGAGAAAGAGAAAGAATTGTATCTTGAAGAGCAATTTAAATTATTTAATCCGCAAGTTGAAGAAGATTAGATCAATCTGCAGAATTAATAAGCCTACACTGCAAGCAATATCCAACATATGAATTACCATTCATAATAATTTACTCCTTCAACCATTGTTACTTAGGATTATTCTCTGCAGCAGAAGGAACAAGTTCATCACTATTTCAATCAGCTAGCTTCAAAAAATATTGCTTAAACTCATTTGCCTATTCCTCTCAATTAATAAAATGTATAATAATACACTTTTCCTGCAAGATTACAGTAAGAAGCATCTCCTTTACCTTTAGAGGCTGCTCCTGTTCCACCCTATGAGTAAATAGTTCCAAAGATAAATGAGTTACAAAATGGAATCGCAACACTAAACGATTAAGAAGATATAACTTCGAAAAAAGAAACAAAAAAAGTCAAGACACCGAGAGCAAAAAAAGAGCCAATCACTCCGAAAAACGAGAAAAAACCAGGGAAAACTAAGAAACTAGAAAATGGAAAAGAAGGCATTTCCCTTGGTTCTATCAGCACAATCCTTACTTAACATGAACCTGCAGTCGCTTCTGTTTTGCTTCCACAACAGCAATAATAAATCCAAACTAATGAATTATTAAAACCTCCAGTGGCTACAGCTGTTACTAGCTAGTATCACACTGATAATCAATTACAACCACAGTAAAGTTCCTTGGTTGGAATAGATCCTTCATAAAATTAAATACCACCACAATAGCCTGTTTTTCATTAGTATCCTGATACACATTCTCCATACTTACTTTATTCAGATTAACCTTAATATTCACCTTACTTTTAAGCATAACCTGGATACTATCCTTAATCGTAATAGCAATAATAAGTACCCTCTTATTATCCTTAACCTCCACCAAATTATTCGCCCAATTCTCAGTAATTCATGACTGTTCATGGAATTCCTAATTTCTCAGCAGCTCCTCCTGGAACATAAGGATACTCTCCAAGGATACCTTATGCTTAATATTCACCTTATGGATACAATAATCTTCAATAAGCTTCTTACCAATAACCATAAATCGTTTAGTAGCAGCAGTATCAACAATAGCAACTACTTCATTAATAATAATAATAACACAATTTGAATAGTTCTCCTACTCGTAATGTCATAAGCCCTTTTCCTCAAGTGACTCCATAATTCCCTCCGTTAGATCTAAACGCCCAACCAAGCCTTCAATCAGTCTAACATAACGATCAATTAGTTCAGTAAGCTCTTGAATCTAAGGAGCTTATCAACGAAGAAGTTCCTTCGAAAAAAAAGAGAATAACTAAACCTAAAAAAGCATAAGGTGTTGGTCCAGAAGGAGATCTCGTTGGATTGAGAATTTCAGATCAATAATAGAATTAAATTGGATCTTCAGTCAAAATAGATTAGTCTCATCTGCAATCTAAGAATCTCGAAGAACAAGATAAATCACCAGCTCTTCAAAAGAAACCAAAACTAAACAGAAAATAATCTGCTGATAATAATAATAATAATAATAATATTGCCCCCTAAGGAGATTAAGTTGAAGGTTAATAACTCAAAAAAAAGCCAGGCCGTCCATAGAATAAGAAAAGTTAAACTAAAGAAGAGATAAAAGAAAAGGATACTTAAATACTATAAACACAAATAGGTGATATCGGGGATACAATAAATGACCAAAATCCTGTTTAAAGTGAAGGAGATTCTAAGAATCTTGAGGGTTAGCTAACTACTAAGCAGATAGATGAAAAATAAAATATGGAATAGCAATAATAAAAATGGGAATAATATCAGCAAGAGTAACAATTTTAATAGCAATCTCAGCATTAGCAATAATAACTGTACAACGAATTCTACTCGAATCTAAATCCTTTTCACTCGGGAGACAATAACAATGTCAATTTTAATCCATCCGTTAGCCCATACTCCACACCTTATTCATTTGGCTAGAAATTACCAGGTTTATCAGGTCAAAGTGGAGCTATGTTTACAGCTGGATCGTGTCAAAACCTTATGAGCAATCAAATGATTTATCCTCCTGAACATCTCCAAAATATGCACCCACAAATACTTCCATTTTCAGGGGAGTTCCCAGTTTAAAATCCTGATACGCTTCAGCCAGGATATTCTGAAAAGGAGCATCATTTTTACCAGCAAGAACCTTGATAAATGTAACTCTCTTTCCTATGCAAAAATGCTGTCATTTTATTCTCGATATCAATCATCTACCTTCTTCTAAAACACCTTTCATGTCTTCATGCTCATTTTCGGCTCGAAAAAACTTCTTTCTCCCTTTGAAAATAATCTCAGCTAATAGTGAGTGTTTAATAATTTATTTTTCATTAACAGATTTCATTGTGTAATACTTATTCAGTGACAAAAAAGCAGTTTTTATATTTTGATTAGATCAGATTTATGTGTTTTCAAAACAAAAAAAGAACTCAAATTTACATGAATATCTTGGGATGCTAACAATACTAAATGACTATTTTTTACAAAAATATCTCTCATCTAGAAGATGATTACTCTAAGATCTTCTTATCTTATTCATTTAAATCCTCTTTATCTTCTTCATCATCGAAATTGATTAATTCGAGTTATTTGTTTTTTGGTATTCCTTATCGCACAAGGTAATCTCCCTGAATATTTTCACTTTCCGAAACAGTCTGATAGTCAGTTCTACTTGAATCCCTACTTGATTGTAATCGAAGGACTTAGTTCATTTATGATTTACTAATATTTTATTATTATTAGCTACTAAAACTGGTTTTCTCACCATTAAATAACATATTTTGACTTACACTATTTTCACCACTCATTTTTCTAAACGATTCAAGTTAAATATCAACTTTCTTAGGAAGATCCTTTTATTCTTCAATGTTTTAAGATGATTTAGCTTTATTCCCTCGACTATGTTCTTTTTCAGAAAAGAACAAATCCTTTTTTTCAGGTGTTTTTTTGCCGCTTTTTATAAAACTATTGGAAGTTTGTTATTAGTCTTCTTCAACGTCTTAGACAATTATTGGTAGTTTTTCAGGGCTCTCTAGAAGATACTCCGTTGGCGTACTATGTCGACGAGAATGCTTCAAGAATAGCGGTGAATCAGTTTGAATTTTTAATAGTTCTTGTTCTTGTTTACACAGTGGCACACTGACACTAGCTTTTTTGAGTTTTGGAGTATCAATTTATAGAGAATCTGAGTGATTTTATTCAGTTCTTCTCCTAAGTATGATCTCCCCTTCTTATTTTCGTGGGATTTCAGCAGATGATGTCATATTGTTTTATTATTATTCAATTATTTCTGGAATCGCTTACATCTCTACTGATTTCTTCTATGGAATAGGTTTAATAATAACTTCCTCTTCATCTTCTTAATTCTCTTCTTTCAGAATCAATGTATTATTGATTGGATTACTACCTTAGATAATCTCACTTACCTTCCTTTTATCTGTATTATCACCTAATGCATCTTAATCATATCCTTTGTTTTATTAATTTATTATTATCAATGGAGGTTATTATAAACTCAATTATTTTCTCCAATTCTCTTCATTTATTATCATTCCCTTCACAAGACTTTTCTAACTACAATTCAATTAACCCTTCGATTCCTCATTCTTTGCCATTTCTACATTTTAAAACTTTATCTCTAATTATTAATGGTCTTATTGAATACTATTGTTAGCACTGAATTCTTCATTTTATTATTATTTCCCATTCATTTCCTTTTTAATCTCATCTTCCTCATCATCCTCAACAAACGCCAATGCGAAGAATTCATCGAATGGCGTCATTTTCGTTTTTTTCATTAAGCAATACTATCTCCAGAAATTGATCAAATGAATATCAGAACTCCAATAGCCTAAGCAGACAATCAAATGGAAGAATATCCCATAAAATGACAGATGACTTCGGACAACGTGAAATTAATCGGAAGATATTTTATCTGTACAGTTTCGAATGATAATCTCTTCACCGATTTCTCGCGTGTTAATGAGTTTATAAAAGAATATGCAATCAAGAGTGCACAAGCATAGCGCAACAGGGTATTTCAAGCAGGAATAGATAATGCTTAAGATTAAGTTTTATGAAAATCGCCAAGGATAAGAAATATCATTATTATCGCCTGGTTTTTTCTTATTAATTTTATATAAACTTTAGAGAATGTACCCAACGTCGATTAAGAGGATAATAGACAGCAACGATGAGAACACGATGAGGACAATAGCGATCCTCTTGAGACTCTAAATAGTTTTTCCAAGATCGATAACATCATCGAGGATATCTCTACAAGTGATCGCAAACGATATGTAAGATCTAGAAAATAAATCAAGTTTTACAGATTCTTGAGGAAGAAAGAACAAGGGGTAATTTGCTGTTCTCATAGCATGAAGGACACCAAAATGCTGATAGAACTGTTTTTAAGGCATTTAGAGGTCGGATTTTGTGAATCGTGTATCTCTCTTGCATATTTTAGATTATTTCATTTTCAAAAGAGGATTCACAATCAGAGTCTTGGAGAATAATCCCCAAACCTTTTTAGCATCGATACAAGGACCATCACCTTCGAATAGATTGAATTCACTTATCGGCATGATATCTGAGACGAATCTAGAAATCAACACGGAATATCCATTACTGAGTTTGAGCTCTTCTTCATATGTTTCAGTTGTTGATGCAACTTTATCTGATGAAATAATTGATATTTTTCGAATAGGGCATTTTTCACTTGCAGCACCACAGAACCAGTAGCTCTTATCTGAATCATCAGTACCTAGAACCAAATAAATAGTAATGATTGCTTCTTTTGGTTCATGAAAAACAAACAACTAAATGATCAATCACTACTTACCCTTGCAGAGAATTTGATTTTCATCGCATTCAGTCTGTTCTTCTGTAAAGTAGGAGTTCAAGAAATTGTGTGTTTGACTTCTCTAGATGCAAAGACTTATCTCTGTATCGTTGTCATCAGCTAAGAGACTTTAGATTGTTCTTGATGGAACTTCAGCGATTTGTTAGAAATATTCTGATTTATTGATGGTTTTGACAGCATCGCAATCTTTAGAGATGATCTTGTAATCCAAAATATCATCAAAGTCATCTGAATCATAGTCTTCATATGAGCTATCAGTGCTTTAGAGTATCCTATCGTCGAGAATGTATGCTTCATCATAGCTGCCATTTTTATCGTTGTAGGCGTTATCAAGAAGGGCTTTGATTTGAAATTCATATTCTTCATCACTTGAACCTTCTCTACAATCTTCACAGAAACAACCCTATGGTATTACAAGGATATTTAGTAAGTTCATATGACTTTAAAATACTATTACTATTATTATCATGTTCACATTTGTTATGAAAAATCTACTTTCTATGCGCCAGGGAAGTTATACGAAATCAATGGCTAGGAACAATCAGACGAAGTAGATTTCTCAGTGATATTCAGAATAAAGTTATTATTCCAATTATCTTCAATGTCATTGAAGACTTTGAGAGCACCATTTATTTGTATCATAAAATAAATCGAAGAGAGAATTATGCTGAGAATAAAAGTTACCAAAAAACAACAAAACGTCATTAGCCGCATCCCAGATCTGAGCTAAATTAGAGTGTCTGTTCCTTAGATTGTGTGGAGACTGTTGATGTTGCTGTGGATATTACTGTTACTTGCTTATTTTATGTCATTGCTTTTATTTACGATACTTTTCATTTTGCTCTTTTTTAGAGCTTTTTTCTTTCTTTTATACCCGTTATTGCTCTCTTTCTTTCTTACTTTGAAGTGTTTAAATAGAAATTTATTCACTCTCTCCTTTGATTGAGGTATTTTTTTTTAATTTCTGCAATCAAAATAGGCATCTTCTTACACATTCTGTCTCCTTAATGTCAGCCAATATTTTTTCCTTTTACTTATGCGCTATTTTATGAAGTTATTAGGTACGTTTTCATTTGATTTCAGTAATCAAAACAATCAAAAGGTGTAAGAACTTAATAATCTTTGATTCTCTTAAAAAAAGAATCTTAAGAAGACTTTTATCTTTTGAAGAACATCCTAATAGCAATCTATTAAGAAACCAAAGAACTAACATATTTCTCTCTCTTTTCCTTCATTAATTATTTGATCTAACAAAAACCATAATTTGGTGAGTAAAAATGTTTAATATTTCATCCGATGACTTTTTCATTTATTGAGATATATTTTTTGTTTGCATTACTTTTAATCATAATTTGTCTTTACATTTTTCGTTATTTTTGAATACAAACTTTTTCACACAACAAAATACAAAACAAAAATAGATATTTTAAAATCAAATAGGTATCATTACATTAAGATGTCTGTATTTATTTATTTGTTTTTAGAAAAGAATTGTTAAGGCCATCAGAGAAATTAGAATAAAAGTAGTTTCTCATTGGAGCATAAAAATGATTAGCATCTTCATGTATCTGTACCTTCAGATCACCTTGAGAAACATTGCTGATATTTTTTTACCTTGAATTAGCTCTTCCTGGATAATTAAGATTCCAAAACAAAGTTCAATAAATTTGTTCATTTCCCTGCTTTCAAAATCTACACAGTTTCATAGGGGAATCAAATATGATTAAATTGAGAGGTAGTTAGATCTTCCACATTCTCATGGCTTAAGATGTTGATCTTAGTTGTTTGCTTACGTTTGTTATGTATTTTACTCACTACCCTCGCTAATTAGCTGGTTAGGTTTTGGATCAAAATCAATTAACGGGATTTCAATGTCATTATCAAGATCAATCCCTTTCATTAAGAATGTGTCCCAATCTCTAGTCACAAAGAATGCCACCTAGAAGAGACATACAACGAAGTTTGAAACGAGATAGGATATCCAGATACCTTGCAGCCCTAGAGACCAGAATAAACCGAGGAAATATGTCAAAGGAAGGCCAATCAGATAAAACCCAATTAGGTAGTATCTTAGGTTGTAACTTAGCTGACCAAGACCTTTCATGATCCCAGCGAACATATACTAGTGGCTTTCCACAAAAATTATAAAGAATATGTACAGATTAAAGATAATATCGAATTGCAGTCCTTCATTTTCATCCGAAATCGAGAGAAAACTTTTAATCGGATTTAGCAGCCAATACCCTGCTAAGATCTAGATTCCGAAATAGATATTACATGCTATCACACCCATTAACGCAGCTGTTTATGCCTTTTTCTTTGCATTCTCACCTATCGACTATCCAACGAAGCTCGTCACGGATACTGCTGTCCCCAGCGGAATTGCAAATAGCAGTGGTCGCACATTCACAAAAGACACATGCGCACTCAATGCTGAAGGGTTGTGAAGATTCCCCACAAAGATCATCAAGCACTCAATGTAGAGAAAATGAAGATACAGTGCTAAGCCCCCAGGAAATATGAATTTAAAGTAATCCCACCATTTGGACATCATCATCAGAGTTGGCTTTATCCAGCTGTTTAATTTGAGTCTCGCGATGAAGAAATATAACAGCAGCACACCCACGACATCGCTGATATTCCTGGCTATAGCAAGACCTACAAGTTTGTGATTCCCCACGAGCATCTCCGCCATAAGCGTATTCAGCACGGTTATTGCAAGTTTAATGTAGAAAGGTAGACTAAAGTAGTTTTATCCACAGAGGTAGATCCTTCCGATATCGAAGATGCCAGAGAGCAAAACACTAAGTGAACTCCATTTTACAAAGGATATTGCTTGCGTCATGACTTCGCTTTCATTATCAACTCCAAAAACAGTAAAGATCTATTTAGCGAAGAAGATCGCGATGATCAATAAAATGAACAAAGGTATCTAGAAGGCAAGCCCACGCTAGAAGTGAACACCCACAGCAAATGGATCCCGTGCTCCATGCGCTTGGGCAATGAGAGCGATGAGATTGTTGTTGAATGCGAACACGAGATTGTATCCGAACAAACCCAAGAATGTCATCCCTGATATGAAAAAGAAAAATGTTACTTTTAAAATGGATTTTTAGAAAAAGATTGAATTTGGATTGCTAGGTAGCAAATGAACTGGTTCATTACACCTATATTATTGATATTATTGGCTTTTTTGTATGAATTTCTTGAAAATATTTTTGCTAACACATATCCTGCTCTTGCTTGTTTGCTTGGTTTTTTCTATTTGTAGATCTTCCCCATTTTACTCAATATATTTTTGTATTTCTAAATTCGAATCTCCAAAAGACATAATAATTACCAAACCAGAAGGAGTTGATGAGAGACTGCTCACAATTGCAATAGACATAGTAAACATTGATGAAATTTTAGAGAAACATAGTCCCGAATGTGAGGATAGGAGTAACTGAAGATATCAGTAAATATATCGTCCCACGTGCGATCAACGAAGGCTTCAGATCTGCTACGAAGCTGCCATATTTCGAGCCTAGAGTGAAATCTGGTTGAGATTTAGATTCTTTGTCTAGATAATCATAGCGCACTTGCATTTAGTGAAACTATATTTCTTGAATTTCCATGATTTATGAGCTTTTTAAACCCCCTCCCCTGCAAAGTACTACTCTTCTTGAAACAATTTTTATTATTCTTAATATCTATGATTCAGTACCCAAGCATCATTTAAGTCTTATTTTGAGTAGACTAGTAGGCATCCTTGAACTTAATAATTTCCCGCAGAATTAATAAATAATTGTTTTATCCCACTAATTATTTCAAAAAGTAATATGGAGATAAGAAGGTACTAGCTATGGGAGAGATACAATTGCGTTTTAATTTAAGTTTTGATAGGGAAAGATGTAAATCATAATCAATAAACCTAATTATATACCTCACAATTGTCATAATTCAAAGTAATAAAAAATATAAAGAACTGCGTTATTTACTTTATTACAAAATAACTTTTTTTAATTTTTATTGAGTATGTTTAAAAATGTATTTCTTTTTCATTCAATTTTTTAGGCTTTTTAATAGGTACATTTCTTAATCAATAAGATATAATTTTTCTTTCTCTTTAATTTGGTATGCTTTTTATCGAAAAACTTGCATCCTAACTTGATAACACTATATTGTCACAAGTTGCTTGTCCGATACGGTAAATTATCTCTTTAAATCATAACCATATGAGACTAAGCCAATGTACTTGCTTTACATTGCGTAAATAAATGAATTTTTTAAGGAAAAGAAGAAGATGACAATCATGATACACATCAAGTAACAAATAAAGTAAGTAGAAAACAAAACACAAATAATAAACTGAATTTTTGAAATAATTACACAAAGCTTAAATAAGCTTATACAGGATTGATGCAATCTAATTTGGACTTATCAGAGAGACAAAGTGTTCACAGATCTACTTTAGTTATTTTTTATAAATGAGATAATTTTGTTGACTTTGGATAAATATCCAACCTGGATTCTTTTCTTTTTTCTCTTGAGTACTCTGCCAATGATAAGCATTTCAAATTATTTTACCTCATAATTATTTATCTTCTTACCAATTCTATGAGACATAAGACCTTCTCAGTTATTGGCCAAATTAAATGTTATTTATTGTGATTTATTATTATGATTATTGCTTTTCGGTGCAGCTAAAAATCTCTTAACAAATGCAGACTCCACTGAATCATGTTAACCTCTAATGTGCTTCTCAAATGAAGGTACATTTATTGTACCTATGCTCATGCCTGGGGGTTCATATTCTGCTTCAGTTTTAACTCTAGTCATGATTGGATCGACTGATTCAGGATGGCAGTTTTTCCTTGTTATTTTTAAAATCCTTTCTAAACTTTTTGCTGGACTGAGAGGATTCAATGGTTACCCAAGAGACCCTTATCTACCTGCCCGGACATATTATCTCCTTCTTTGCGCAGAGGACTCCCTTAATTCCTGTGCTTTAATTTCTAAAATCTTAAATGAATCTTGTTTCCTTTTTAATTGCAAACTTCGCAGGATATCAGGATGAGTTGGTAACTCATTTTCAGATGTCAAAGTAGATTATTTAAGAGGCTTTTAAGTATCTCCTTAATTCCTGTGAGGCAGCATTAGTGTCTTGAGAATTTACCGTTTTATTGGAGATAAATCGCAGTACATTTAAGCAGATTATTCCTCGAAATTTCCTAAGCCATTAGAATTGCCATTCTTACCATCATCTTGCAGCTTTCTAATCGTAGATATCGGTGACTGCTAAATCACCAACTTCTAAGAAATTCCCTCTTCTTTTTCCCTTTCCCTATCTCCTTCTCTTTTTCCTTTTTTCGTTTTCTTATCTTGAAATATACTCCTCATATCTAAAGGCTGCAGCTATTATTACAGCGATTTATGAGATTTCAATTACAATTAATCACAACTCTCAGCCTGTTCAAAAGGTTCTGTGGGCATTTTCATCTAAATATTTGTAAAAGTCCCTACAGCGTTAGTATGTTCATGACTACTCAGAAAGTTAAATGCATCGGGTTCTGTCTTTAGAAGGATTGTACTCGATGCAAGAGATTTCTAATCTAGTTTCGATAACGAATCTGGATGGATATTAGGTGAGAGAGGCTATTTTAGTCTCCGAAACGATGGTGAAAATGCCTTAACCGGTGATGGGTTCTGCATGTGCAGTTGTCTATGGAAAAGAGTACCTTCAATATTCGGTGAAAATAGCAAAGAAGATGAAGAGTTATGCTGTTTTAGCAACCCTTTCTAGCTTTTCGTAGCTTCCCCTGAGTTTAAATATAAATTATTAGCTAGTTATACATTCTAAGGGGAAATACTTCTAGCTCTAGTTGATTACTACGCCAATTACTCTTAACAACTCTTCTAATTCCTTCTGTCTAATGAACACTCTAATCCTCCTCTTCTTTGTTATCCTTTACCAGCATTCTAATTTAACGCATCTTTGAACTCACTAGGACCACCATTTTATTTTTCCTTATCTTTCATTTAAAACAATCTTTTCCTAACTTTACAAATCAATCCACTTCGTAGTTTCTCCCATTTCTCTTTGACTGCATTTTCTTCATAAAAGACATCCATTTAACTGTGCTACTGAAGTAATTGCTCTATTACCTCCCAATCAACTTCATAAATCATAGAAGTTGGTGAAGTAATCACTGCCTTACGATTTCGAGTTATTTTATTTGCTAATAATTCCTCTTATCCGAAATACGAAGGAGCAGTGATTATCTTCAAAGAAGCTCTAGGATTGTTGGTATTATTAGGATCATTGTTAATTGTGATATTCTGATGACTTTTATGCTAGTTACTGGTATTATTCGATGCTTAGGTATTATTGCTGTTATTTTAACTACTCGATATCTCAATCTCTCCTTCTTATACAAAGAACAATGAATTCGCGATGTCTTACTCTTTATAAACCACTTCACTCCTTCCAAACTGTCTCACACGAAGACATTCATTTACGCCCTGCAATTGCTCTGGTGGGATTACTTTCAAAAACGAAAAACTTGCTAAAAACTCTATTTGGTATCGTTCTTCCAAGGCTTGAATTTTATCAGCAATGAAATCAACTCCTTCCTGGGTTATCTCAAGCAAATCACAGACAGTCTTGGCTGTAATGACAGCTCCCTTTAATGACAATTTACGCTTGATTTGCTTTGGGGAATCGAAAAGTTATTATTTTTAGTTTTTTTCACTTTTGATCATCTCCAGAATCTCGCAAGGTTTCAAAGGTTTAGTCTCATCCAAGGAAAGTAGCTCTCTCGATGAAGCTAAAAGACTTTTTCTATCTGATTTTAACTTTGATATCTGGGGAATATCAGGTTTTTTGATTAAATTATCCTGATTTCGATCTGCGGTAATAGTAATCCCCCCCTTATTTTCACTTTGAGTCTCTTGAATTAATTTTGCTCTTTTTTTGTAAATCCTATCTAGTAACTTGCTTTTCAATTCAGATTTCAAGCGGAGTCTATGGAATATCTCACAACCAAATATACTTCCTGGGATGAAGTTTATTTGTGATTAAGAATCAGCTTTTGCTGATTGATCAGCTGCAGTAATCGCAGTCCCCTTGATTAAAATTGAGAATTTCTCATCTTTTATTTTAAAATAACAAAAATGTAAAAATTTGCTTAAGTTATGGATATTTTGAGAATATCTTAGCAGATAAGCGTATTTAGTTGTTGAATTGAATACTCCCCCTAATAATTAAAGAACTTACTGTTTTATTAGATGACAGTGTTTGGTTGGATTTAGGAATATCGAAACTAGCTGAAAATCTCTTGATTTATGTCTTCCTTGTTGAAGCGTCTGATCTGCTCTTCAAGAAGTGGGAAACAATATGCCAGCTTCAGAAGGTAGTTCATCTCCAAATGTGTCTTGAAGTTCTTCTTCGTGATCCGAATCAGCTCCTGTCCCCAGGTAGATAGATAGTTAGTTAAACAGGAAATATTCATCTCATCCCCCCTCCCCAAGCGTAAACTCCTTTTACATTCACATCTTCTTCGCAATTGAAATCGATTTCTTTTTTCTTCATAAGTATCTCGAGTCTTCTTCTCACAGGACTTGCCCCTCCCTCAATATCACTAGACAAAATTGTAATTTTTTCATCTGATAATTTCTGCAATTCCGTTGCTTGTGCGCACATATCCTCGAAACCTTTTGCAGGTGTATTAGTTGCCGTTGCATTCTCTAAAAATCGAACGATCTTTTTCTCATGTGCACCATCTGTTGGAAACAGTTTACTCTAAAAAAAGACAAGCAAATCAAACTAGTTTGATTCTTACAATCATCTTGTTGCTTTCCTGTTAATGCACCTCCTTCTTCTGCCTGGAGATTTTCAAAAGAAACCACTTAGTGAAGCTTCAACGGCAAGCGAGGAAACGCTTCCAGATCTGCAGGAGATTATCTATTTCCTACTTGCTACTAGCTGTACTACCTGATCCTCATTTCAGGAGAATTTCCTTTGGTGCTCTGCTGAGGCTAGATATCCTTTGAGCTGCTTTGTTATTACAACAAATGACCATTTCCTTATTTATCTTCCTCACTTCTGAGCATCCTTGTCATTTCTGTAAATCCTCCAATATTTGTTACATTAGTCTCTTACTTCATTCTCCTGTATCGTATGCTTATTTATTAGTTGAAATTCACCGAATTATTATCTTAGTGTATCCGTGGATTTTAATAATTTCGATTGGCGATGGTTTGGGTGTCTCTCATTCGCTGCGATTAAAAAATATCGAATTTGATATTAACCACTCCTTATTCCCAGAATAATATATCTCATAAGATAAATACTCTCTTTCTCTTTGAAGAAATATATTATTATGCGCACACACTATCACTTTGTTTGTAGTTTATCTTTCCCATAATGTTACAAAACAATTAGTTTTAATGAGTTTATATTAAATAGGAAAGTAAAGAATAAACAAGTAGTTTCCATTATATATGTAGATAATAAAACAGTAATAAATTAAACGATCTAATTGAGCTAGTGTAATTTTTGGGTTAGTTGATTGCGGAATGGTAGAGATAGATTCTAATAGAGCAGAATGCCTTTTGAATCCATGGGAGAAAAAGGATAATGTAAACTAAAGTAATATAGGCTATTCAAACACTTCATAGATCCTTTTTGTTGTTGCTAATTAGATTATTCAGTATTTCCTATCAAAACCTTGAGGAACATATTCGTAGAACTCTTGATTATTCTCCTAATATCGCTTTCAACAACTTTAGAAAGAAAAAATAACCAAATTTTGCTTCGAAAAGTTTTTATATTTTCAGCTCTAATTAATATTTCGCATAAATATCATCACCGCTCATCAGAGGAATCAGAGCTGCAATTCCTTACAATAGTATTCTTAAATCTTGAGCGTTTAGCTAATATTTTACTCTCCGCTAGCCTAAGGTCTAGCCCTTTCGATGCAACCTCACAATCACTGTGAGTTTCAATAGGGGATTTCTAGAAATTCCTTTCCTCTACTTTGGAAGGGATAAATCTATCAGAACGAGCTTCATCATGACTGAAGAAATTGTTTTTAATTTTTTGATAGTAGTTATACTGCAGCTCAGCAGGATCAGCTAGGCGTATACCGAGTTTATCCAGCTAATCGTAGATCTTTCGCTCCTCAGGAGTTATCAGCAGATCATCAAATGGTTCTTGCTCTAGTCGATTTGATTGGTAATTATCTGTGTACTTCATCAGCTGTTCCTGCTGTTTCATCAGGAAGATACTTGCGTTCTTGTTGATAATAGTATTCTAAAATATGTTTCTCTTGAGTAGAATCTTGCTTTTTTCTTCTTTGAGTACTTTTGTGGTATTACTTTTTAGTTGTTACTAAGTTTATTATAGAGAAAGGTCATTTTTGGTTGCCACATTGCTCTTATCGAATTATTAGTTCTCCAGACACATGAGTCTCTTGAGGATAGCCTATTCTTCATAAGCCATAATGCCCTTCCAGTCTGAACCCAGTTTGTCTTCTCAACTCTTTGAGCTATGCTACTGTGAATAATTTAAGGGTAGAAGCACACAAGATGGGCTGCTACCTGAATTACTTGGATTTGAGGTAAGATTTAGTTTAGTTCTCTAAGAGTATTAATTATCAAACATATTTCTTTGCATTCTTGCTCTTCGCTTTATTTGAGTAATCAAACAGCCACAAACGTATGCCCGTTTTTCTTCTGCATTGAATCCTGTTGAATATCTATTCTATCAAGTAATTGATGTTTCATATATGAATTCTCTCTCTCTTTTTTTATCTTTCTCTTGATAACCTAAGCTGCTATCACATCTACTCAATGATCATTCAAGCACACACAATTACTTATTCAAGCGCATTAATATCCCCTGAGAACGGTTTGTTCACTTTTTAGAATAGACTGGTTAGATATTTCGTTTCAATTCCCACCCCAGACAACTTAAAGTTGATGAAATTAAAATACATAATAACTTCAAATAAGTTTGAAAGCGATAAACTATTAACCTTTCGGAGATAGAACTAAGATCTTTAGATTTATTGTATTAGTCCTTAAGTTCTCTTTCTATTTCATATGCTGTGTTTCTCCATTCATTTGAAGACAAGAAATTAGATCCACTAGATCTTTACCTCCTTCCAAAAGGACTTTTTAGCATTGTTTTTTCCTGAGAAATAAGAGCTGCATTTGCGACGAAAAGCTTTCATGAAAAGTACTGAATAATAGATACTCCTGAAGGCTAGATAAGAATAGTCACTTGGAAGCTTTTTCACTGGGAATCAATCAGCTTGTGTATTGATTAAATAATCCCCCCCTTGAAAACAAAGCAAATAGATTAATATTAGTTTGTTTTTATTGTTAACATACAACTCAATAAATCTAATAAATTTGAGGTCATCATCATCTTTTTAATTATGAAACCTAAATCAAGTAATTCTAAGGTTGTTGGAATCATTTATTCTGCAACAACAGGAGAGTTTACAGATTATAATAATAAAAAACTAATTATTGATATAGATTACGTAGAATTTTATTATAATGTGTCATCTTAGCTAAACTTTGAAAATATGATTAAGCAAAATAAATATCAAATAATTTATTGTTTTCATTAAGATAATTTCCATCAAATCAAACTGACAAAAACAATGCTAATGTTCTCAATGTGTTCTCTTTATTATTGGTAATATAAGCCACGTTCACAATTTGACAAACTTATCCCTGAGTCCGATCGTTAAGTACTGTGTTATCTCAAACTCCTTATACATTGATTCCTTATGGATCTTAGGCTCTCAATGCATTCGTTTAAAAAAGTTTCAAAACAAGTGATAATTTTGAAATTAACTAACAGAAAGAAATCGATTCTCCCACTTAATCATTTATGTGAATAAAACTAAGCCTTTTTCAAGAGCGAAACAAATACACAAACATAAAACAAAAAAGAAAACCAAAGAACAACACAACAATCTTTCCAGGTCAAAGGCATACTACTGCTTCTCTCATCTTCTGCAGGCTACAAAATAATTACAACATTTCCAACTGATAATTACTCCAGCCAGCAAAGAAAGACTCAAACATATTGCATTCTACCTTTCATCCCTTTCAAGATTGAGCTACAACTTTGTAAAAAATAGTTAAATTATTACAACAATCCATGGAAAAATCAGAGGAATCCTAAAAAAAGCAATGGTCTCTCTTCTAAGCGTTTTGCTGCGGTCCAAAAGCAACCAAGAAAAGGTCTTCTCCACCTTCATAGTAACCAGAATGTAATGTCCTTTCTCCTCGTTAAATCGTTGCTAGTGAAATAATCCAGAGAAATTCGCATAATCAGACAAATATTGCAATGCGACCAACAGCAATTAATGAAGACAATTAACATAACAATTATCAACATGGATAAGATATCGAGGAAGACAATTAAAGCCATTTGTCTTCTCACAAACTCCCTGCCCAACATAAACAGCAACCAACCTCACAGCTCTCTAGTCTTCCATCGAACCATATTGTGAATATCAAAACCAATTAAATGCAGCATCACAGATAAGCAAGTTAGCAATATGAGCCACCTAGTCTATAGATGCTCAAATCACTACAATAACAACAATAACAACAACAACAACAACAATACTAATAGTAATAACAATAATAACTCTAGGAGTTGCAATAATAGTCATAACAAGTTAGCCGATTGTAATCTCAATCTTTCCATAGAAGAGCCTTCAGCAACGGTAAAGAAGCAATCCAAAAAAGAAATATAAACTTTTTGTGAGTAATTTACTTAAGAATATTATTGTTATGCTTAGTGAATCCAAGTAGCAGCAATTTGAGATAGGCTGACGATGTAATACATGAAGTCGAACAATCTTAAGCGTATTCTTAACAATCCTAGAGGCTAGAAGAATCTCATTAAAGCATGAACTCAGCAAGGAGATAACCACCGCAGTAATCCTAACATCAGTAGTTCTACACGATGGAAAATCAATTTTTCAAGCTGAAAACTCGATATGCCATTCATGAAATTGATGTAAAATTAATCTGAATGTTAATAATATTTTGGAAGTTATTTCACAGCTTAAACTGATTATTGATAATTCCTTTTTCTTTGCTCAGTTTGTGGAGAATCGACCATAAGACAAAGAGTTCCAATCGTACTTTTTATTTGATTGTCCGATTTGTTTCAGACACTTCAATAGTAAGAATTATACAACTCTCTTTGTTCGCTTTCATTTATTTTTCTTATTCTAAAAAAACCAATTAGAAATCTTGAAATCAGATTGCTGCGATCATTATCTCTGCCATTACTGTCTCAGAGATATTTACAACAGTAACGTCACCACAAAATTCCAGATTGTTGACTAATATTTTTTGTTCTTTCATTCTAGAAGCAAAAGACAGCTAGAAAGATAGTTTCAAGTTCAGATGCATGTTCTGCTAGTTACCTGCTCCTCTGTATCTCGATGCAGATTGTGCAGCTGATAAAATCAAGCGCTACTCAGACAGTCCATTCGTAAACACTCCTAAAGAACAAACAGCTGGTGGGACAGCTGATGCAGTTTAACCATTCAATATCCATCTGAATAATCTCATCGAATTTGCTGAGGATAATAACAATAGCATCGACAAAGAGAATAATAGTAGTATTTCACATCACAATGAATAAAAATAGCATTTCGTGAATAATTGCAGTGTCTCTCATGCTATCAACAAACCACCACTACCGCATCTCTCTTTGAATTAAAAAATACAACCACCTTAATTACCTGCGATTGCTGTTTCGAAAAAAGACAAGAATTCAAGCTTCCAAGAAAACGAAAATGTGCATTAAAGTGCGCATAAACCAGCTGGACTCATCCCTGAATTCCAAAATAAATATCACTGCAATTACCTACAAAACAATGGAAATGCAGGAAATAACAATAATCAACAGTCGTCACTTTTGAGATAACAATAGTAACAATAACTACCAATATCCTAATCCTCCTCGTTGTCAATTACATAAAGCACTTCTATAAAGCTATTCAGATGAGAATAGCTCTAAAATATCACTTTTTAATAATCCTAGAGAGATTTCGTTTGGGAGAGCAAATTATCTCCAGAATGAAAAAGAAACTAACAAATATGTGCTGATTGTTAGAATCTATTATTCTTAATTGTCTTTGGTTTCTTGGAGATTGTGTTCCAATGTTGCATGTTTACTTATTAATTCATTTTGTTCTTATTTTAGTTATCCATATCCTGTTTTTATTAAGAAAAGCTGATAAATTCCATAGGAACAGCAAGTTAAAAAGGGGAAAATGTATGTTAGAATTGATACATATTAAACAGTACATGCATCCAGTAGTCAATAATGGGTTTGTGAGGATAATCTTTCTTTAGGTGAAAGAGGCACTTTGGCTCATTCAGGGAATGGCAGAATAATAGATTTGATTATGTTACTTAATTGAAAGGTTACTTTTTATTTGTGTCTAGCTTAATTATCTTGTTTTGAAAAAACAATAGATGGAATATTTAACTATTTTGCTTAACTATCTATGACAGATTTGGAGTAAGCAAATAGGGCTGTTGAATATAAATATGGTCAATATATTTACCAATTTATCTTTCTTAGAAAAATCTAATTTGAGTAAATATTTTATCAATACATTAATTTTCTTGTTTCAACTCTTAGATTCGTTTGTTTTTTTGAAGGAAAAGTCGGTTGGTTAATATTATGCAGCTGATTTGAGTTTAATTTACTTATCTTACAGCAATACTCCTTTGTTTTTTCAACAGATTCATTTTGTAACTCAGCCAAGAAATCAAGTAATTAATCACATCCAAAAAAAAGAAAAAGATTTTCCTGAGAGAAAAAAACACTCACATACTCACATTCTTAGAAGCTGAAATGCAGACATTAGCGTTCTCAGGAGCTTTCTCTATGGCATCTTCATAAAGAAGTAATCTAAACTCGAATATATCAAAAGATGTTGTGCTGATTTGAACGGGTAAAATCATAGGTAAATGGTATATAAACAGCAATAAAGATGTACCTTCTGCGATATATGATGTTTCCAGCAAGCAACCCTAAAGCATGCAATCGTAATACCAAGTCAAAACTGATAAATTCATTGAAAAATCCATCCATTTCTTTTGGATTGTTGTTTAGAATTGGAAATGGACCAAGGAGTTCGATGATAAGTGGCTAATACTTTCCAGGGCCTGGAGAATATGAAAATCAACCAGAAGTAAGATAGATTTATTGTATTTAAACTTACTTATCCTGTGTCTATACTTATCAGGATATCTCCAAGGCAAAAGGAATCAGAATCTAAGGAAGGCTGCATCAAGACCCAGCAACAGATTCTGTGAGCCCTGCGCAATATCATCCGAAGATTGATATTGTTCACAAAAATGACCCTTCCTTTCCATTCGCATTTCGATACATTGAATCATATTCTCTTAATACTCCTGGACCAGATCACTATTTTCGCGATACTGATCGCTCTTTCACTGCAAGTTTTAGGTAGGGTCCTACTATTAATAAACCAATATTTTTAGATTATGTTAGCTTTCTTTCATGTGTTCTTAAAATATCTTTAAAACTGTGTATTAGATCCAAGAAAAGATCAAGAGCCAATTCTCTTGCCAGTAGCCCAACTGAATCACAAAAAGAGGCAGTGAAATTCTCGCATAAGTATTGAGTTTATTATATTTTATTAGTGATTATTATTGATAGCCTAAAGGTTGAATAAAGGCTTCACTTTAGCGGAAAAACTCAAAACTTGTACCAATAACTCGCCAGGAATCGGATAATATGACATAACTACGCTGTACACAAGAGCTACAACTCCAACTTGCACATTCCAAAAGGGACTAAGATCACATTCTTATATGGATTCAATCACACCTGGACCTGGTATGATTATATGAATTAATGTGTGATAAAACGATTTTAACGCGAGTGAATTCATTTTATTCTTTGTTTGGTTTGATTTTACTTTCAAAAAAGGATCATTTGAGTTAAAAGACGACAGACCTCAGGGAAGCAGGTATTCTATGGGTTCAGCTGAAAGGCCAAGACCATCAGTTTTGTTTAATAATCCTGGACCAGGAGGTAACATTCTTAGAGTTAATGAAAAGAGAAAGGATGTTTTCCATATGAAAATGGCTCATTTATTTTGTCATTTAAAAGCCTACGATCCCAAAAAACTGCCCCTTGAGGAGAGATCAGGATATGTATTTGGAAAACCACCAAATTCTGCCTAAAAATAATTTAGTCGAAGTCCACATAGAAACGAAGAGCGGCTAAAAGAAGAAGAAAGAAGACGAAAAAAGGCAGAAGACACTCTACAAAGTAGGAAAGTGCCGAATCCTGGGCCATCGGATTATGCTTAAAAAGGGTACTTTGAGAGAAAAGCCGAAGAAGCTAGAATTCTAGGATATACAAGAGATATTGCTGAGTAATATGAGCAGCCACAAAGGTTCCGTGATATCAAGAGCGTTTCGGTTCCTGGACCAGGATAATGTAAGAGAGAAAAATTGATTAATCTCTTTTGTTTATGTTGTAAATAATTGTTGTGATTTTGTAGATGAGCAAACCACTTAGTTGGTACAGAAGCGATCCCCAACGTTTAAAATATCTGAAAAATAATAAACTTCAACTAGAGACGAAAGTAATGAAAAACCAGGGCCAGGAGAGTAACGATTTCTGAAAATATTTCAGTTATTTTAATTTTTGCAAGAAAGTAATTAGGTTATTGTTGTATTTTATCTGAAATAATCATAAATCTACAGGTACTCTTTATCCATGCTCCTAACAACAGTGCAGCCTCCATCGATAAGGATAGGAAGAAGTAAGAGACCAAGTTAAGTCAGAAATACATTAGCTGTTGGACCTGGATCATATGTTCCTAATTCTCTAGAGAAAACCAACAAGGCTTTTATCGGAACGGGATTGAGATTCGGACCGCTTGGAGATGGCAAACCAGGTCCAGGATAATGTAGATTTATCTTTGCATTTTTAAAATGAAGTTATTTTTAATAATTGTAGAATATTTATTATTTTTTAAATTAGATGATATTTCAGGAGATATTGGAAGACTTCCTTCTTACATGCAAAAACGGAACATAAAATAGAGAACAGAATCATATTATTATCCTTAGCAATAATAATAGAATTATTCAATCAATTCAAATAGCATTTCTCCTGAATATCATGAAGAAGATCAACTTCAATAAACAGATCATTATGAATTAAATCAGAAGGATCATAATAACTAAGTGCATGAGGAAGAATCTTTGGAAGCTCAAAATCACATAGAGGAGTAAATATAAGAGTAAAAAGCTGTAGCGGATTAAAAATAAAAAGAAATTATGGAAATGGAGTTGATCGAAAAAAATCTATGAGGGGAGGAGAGAAGTACTCATTTCTTATAATAATGTATTACTTGTTTTCCTCTGTAAAACTATGAAAAATTTGTTCTTAAAACTGATAAATCTTTGTTATTGCTATCTTCACTATTTAAAGACATCAAAATACAACTAATACAAGTGCAATCTTATTTATCATACATTTAGTTGGAGACTCATCAGCTCTGAAATAAATTAAAAAAGGTAGTAAACATCAAGTGGATGACATTTCCTTCATTCAAGTAGTTAATTGAGTTTCTCAAAAAGTAGCTTGAAATTCACTGGTTTAGTCAAAAAATCGTCTGCACCAAATTACATAGCTTTGTTGATTTCCTTTCGGTGATTGTCAAACCCAGAGACGATGATTATCTTGCAAGCAGGCAGATTGTTGAGTTTTTCAAATTTCCTAATCAATCTAGTCGCTTCGTCTCCGTTCATGATCGGCATGTTATAATCCATGAGAATGCAAGAGAAGGAAGTCTTCTGGTATTTCTCAAAAGCATCTTTACCATTGTAAGCTTCGATGATTGACAATGGCTTGTATTTTTTGAGGATGAGCTTATACGCTGCAATGTTGAATGGAGAATCGTCTACAATCAACATAGTTTTGAGTTACGATGTAGTTGTGAAATCGGAAGTCATTGAGATTTTTGAAATTTACTATGGAAATGAATTCCTAAATTCTGCATGGGAGTGAATGACAGTCTGCGGAAGTGAGTTCACAGCGATCTCGGAATCTTCAATTTTATTCTCCTCTTCTTCTTTGTCGAGAGAACGATTTGAAGGCATTTCATTTGACTCACTATCTTTGTAGTTTAATTTCTGAAATTGAAGATTTGCAGAAATCGAAATACTCCTGCTTCTCTCATATCCACTCAATTCCTGTTCGGCTATTTATTTATTCGCTTGATTTTTATGCCTCTCCAGCTGTTCCTCGTAATATTTATTGTTTGAAGCCTATTCTGCTAAATCATCTGATTCTTCAGATATCGATTTGTTATTGCTGTCGAGAATATCTGTGAGATCCAAGAAAACTTTGAATGAAAACACTGATCCTTTCGCAACTTCTGACTCAACTTAGATAGTATCAGATGGCCCTAGAAACGTTACTAAGCGCTTGCAGATCGTTAATCCAAGTCCAATTCCATTTTTGTTCAGTCCTTTTTAGTTAAACGTATTGAATTTCTTGAAAAGCTAGGATTTAATTTGATTTGTCATCCCTACACCTGTGTCTCTCACCAAGAAAGTTGCTATTTTATGATGGTCTATCTAACAAGTGATTGAAATAGATCCTTGTTGCGTGAACTTCAGTGCATTCCCAACAAGATTTATAAGGATTTACTTGATCCGATTTTTATCAGAGTTCATAGTGAAATTTTACTCCACAGAGGATATCAATTAGATGTTTTTTTAGTCAGCCTGCATTTAGAAAAGACTCATGACTTCGTTGATTGCTTCATTTGGAGTGAATGTCATCCTTAGCAGCCGTAATTTCCCCTTTTTTATCTACGAATAATCCAAAATATCTTGTATCAAGCACATCAGCAGATTTGCATTTTCAAGAATCATAGATATCGCTACTTCATCATATTCTTTCCCTATTTTCATCCCTTCAGCCATGAGAGTCATGCAATTCAATGGCGTCTTCAAATCATGTGTTACATTCGCTAACATTTCTTCACTTTTCTCTTGCTATTCCTTGAGTTTCTCATATTTTATTCTCTCATTGACTTTATTCACAACTATCATAATCGATTCTTCTTTGCCCA
>Ga0302271_10000881_pt1 | contig 29619 bp, 17 predicted proteins | sample III_Bog_N1_1_FD_198767 | JGI IMG/M metagenome (GOLD analysis project Ga0302271, IMG submission 198767) | Peat permafrost microbial communities from Stordalen Mire near Abisko, Sweden - III_Bog_N1_1 | ecosystem: Environmental > Terrestrial > Soil > Wetlands > Peat | place: Sweden: Abisko... | reverse complement strand
AATAATTTAATCCAGAGAATAATCCCACGATTGCAGCAGTCGTAGCAACGGGGCTGCCTTTTGATTTAGCTGTTTAGGGGTATTCGCTTTTTGGTGATTTTCCTGATCTGATCATAAACTACATTATCGAAAACTACTTCTGATCAAAATAAGGAATTCGAATAAAGAAATTATCGATGGATTCTTGTGTCTTTTAATGATGTTAATCCCCCCGAATATTTCTCCCTTCTTGCTATTGTTAACAACCTCACCAATTCCCTTAAAACTTCTAATATTGTATTCTTATTTTATCTTTTGTTTTGGTTTGGATAAATTTTTAATGTATTGATTTCTTGTTTTTAAATCTGATTTATTGATAAATTCTTAAACTACTTAAATAAATCGATAACAAAAAGGAATGTTGTGGCAGCTTGGAAGCAATCGAGGGGGGGAAAGAAATAATCTGTGGAATCTGAGTTATGCGAGAGAAAAAGAGAGAGAATCTTTTGATGGGGGTTATCTTATGAGGTGCTACTTTGTGTAGGTATTTTGGGTTTGTCTATTAGGGAATGCTTGTATTGAATTGATGATTTTAAGCTATTTTTGTATATTTAGATTGATTTGGCGATTGGCGTTGATGCCTTGTTATCCTCGAAGCTTGCCTAGAGTGGTAGTATATATGAAAGAGAGTTAGTTATGTTTTTTTTCAGATGAAATAACTCATAACTCTTTCTGCCACAACTCCAACAACGAGGAAAGAAACAAAAATTCATAGATCCTTAGCTAAGGAGTCGATGTCATACTTTAAGTTCACCTTCCAGTAATTGCAGGCTTCAAACTCTCTTTCTTTCGCTAATCTAATTGTCTCTTGGATTTCTGTTTCTCCAGCTTTTTCAGGTGTATCTCCAGTGTCTTCTTTAGGTTCTGACTCTTCTTGTTCTTCTTCTTCCTCCTTTGCTTTCTCAGCATCCTCAGTTGTTGGGCTTTCAGGTTTGTTGCCTTGGTACATACTGATGAATTTCTAAAGTACACATAATTCAAATTAGATTTTTTGGTAATCTACAAATCAAATAAATTACCATGTAGATCTCTTTGATAGAAAGATCGTTGTTTTATGTTGCCTCATCAGATTCCTTATGCTTTCGAGGATCTTCGTTTCCGAGATCGCGATTCTGCAAGCCGTTGATTTCCTTCAAGGATCCTTTCACGAGTTCTTCCCAATTTGGAGCTTTTTAATAAAAATAATACAATAACTCAAGATTATTCTGATAAAATATTCTCAAAGATCATTACTTTATTCAACTGCTTCCTTAAGCCAATCGAGTTGTGTTCTCTGCTCCTCAATTTAGTTAGCAAAATTCACCAAGAAACAGATGTATCCTTTGTTGATCGGCTTGCGGCTCGTTCTAAATTCAAAATAACTCAAAAATAACTTTAAAACACAAAAAAATGCTCTTCATACCCTGGAACAGTTTGTAGATTCATGCAATTGTTTGCCAAGAACGATAGGAATCTTGCTTTGACTACAATAGCATCTCTAACTCTGACATCCTTAATAGCAATCTTGAAACTCTCGATGATGATTTATTCGATTTAGTTGTGAAGAATGTTGTTCCACTCGTGCTTAATGATCAAATTCTGCAAAATTCCAAAATTAATGAAGGTTATTAGATAAAATATTCAAAAACCTATTAGAATTACCAGCAGATAAGTGAAAAAATCGCTTTCAACTAATGCATCGCACACTACTGTGTTTTCAGTCTTCAGAAGACACAGAATAAGATGCAGTAACTTAACTCTGTTGAGTCCAAATGGCTGTACTTTAGACCCATATTGAGTCTCATGCAAAGGTACTTCTTAGTTCAGCTTTTCTTCCATCAATGCTTTGATTAGATTGCTCATCTTGGACTGCAGATAAGCTAATGGGAACTCTTTAGCAATAGTTTCTTCGTTCTTCTTCCCAAAGTTCAAGCTTTCACTGTATCTAGATTCACTTTCTTCCTCAGCAGGCTAATCAAAAAGAGGAAAAGATATTGAGTTTATTTATCAAAATATTTAATTGTTTTCGTAAATAATAAATTACTTCATTGTAGAGTGTTTGACGGTAATGATCGAGGTAGCTTGAGAGTGTGAGTGCTGCCTAAGAGAATGACTCCTTGTGCTAAAATAATACCCATAATTTAACATCAAGAATGCTGTTCGATCTATGATTACTTGTTCGATTGCGTTGATAAGGATGTCAATGTGTTCTTAGGAGAAGAGACTGCGCTTGAGTTCAAAGTTCTGTGGTTTAAGAGAAGCCTCATTGATGGCGACAAGCGTTTCTTGCACATTGATGAGCACTTCATGATCAGTGCAGGTGTCTATTTTCTCATAAAGTTTCTTGACTAGGAGTATTCTTTCATCCTTTTTTAAATCAAATCATCAATCAGTTCTATTGGGTGCGAGAATTAGGTTTGTTACCAAAAATGGATCAGGATCAGCTTCAGTTCCATCTTAAGAAATGATAGCCAAGACTACTTTTGAGATGCTCTTCAGTTAAAAGTGGTAAATAAGGTTATCCATCACTTCTGGGTTGCTTCCAAGGTATTTCAGCAGCTTTTTATTAAAAAATAAAAAAATAATCTTTTTAACTTCAATTCTAGGGAAAATAATCTTAAGTTACTTTGCCTTCACGAGAATTGACAAGTTGAAGAGCTATTTTGCAAAAGTACCCAGTTGAAGTACTATTAAGCTCTTCATGTGGTTTAATAAAAGCAAAGAGCTCATTTAATAGTTCCTCACCATAAATAGTTTGAGAATTATTAGCAGCTTCTGCTGTGTCATTTTTAGGTTCTTCTGCTTCTTGAATATCTTATTTCTCATCATCAACAGGAGGCGTAACATTGACAATAGGGAGTTCTGAAGATTCTTCGATATGTTCAGCGATCATTTGCTCTAACTCTGTTGGTTTAGTAGATTCTTTGTTTTCCTGATTCGAATCAGTCTCAGCAGTATTAACTGAAGTTGCAGTTGTTTCAGCAGATTCCTATACAGCAGCGTTAAGGGTTTCATCAGCTTTGGATGCATCGGAAGAATCAACTAATGTAGCAGTTTCTGTAGCTTTTTAAGACTTCTTTTGGTTTGCATCTTCACCTTTTTCAGTAGCAGACTCCTTTTGGTTAGCATCTTCACCTGTTTCAGTAACAGACTCCTTTTGGCTTGCGTCTTCACCTTTTTCTGTAGCAGCTTCTTGATCTTCATTTTTCTGTTTTAACTCAGTTTCTACTTTCTCCTCAGCTGGTTCTTACTGTTCTGCTTTGGTGGAGGTGTTCTCAATTTACTCAAGATTTTCTTCCTTTTCATCTACAGTTTACTTTTCAGATTCAATTATTTCCTGTTTTTCTTCTGTTTTTTCGATTAATTCAGCCTATCCTTCGGATTAAGTGCCTTCCTTTTCAACAATAGTATTCTTTTATTCTTCAATCAAACTTTTTTGAGGCTTCTGAGAGAAGAAGAACTCCTACAATTTAGGAATCTGAATGCCTAGCAGCTCACTTGCAATGAATGGATACCTAGATTCAACCAAAAATGAAATTTACTCACTTATGAACAACTAAAATATTTTTACTTGCGTTGATGCTTATCATCGTCTGTCTCCAAGGGCAAGGAAATAGCATATCTTACTAGCGTTCTTAGATGCTGAGGGTTTGCTGTCATACTGCATTCGAAAATAGCAACAAAAATCTTTGAGAATGTAGCTAAACAAACCCTTTATTTATGAGTGAAAATCAGTATTTTACAAGTCTGCGAATTTGTTTTGATTCATTTTAACGTCGTTGATAATGTTGTCTTCATCTAATAGCTCCTCAACTTTGAAATCAGCCTTCGCGAAAAGAGTGTCCAAACAAGATTGGGCGAAGTAGCCCCACATTCCTCCTCTGTAATAAAAGCTAATCATGAAAAGAATTCAAATGGAAATTCAATTATGTTACCCGTAAAACATCGCGCTTTTTCTTTGCTGTAGTTTCTTTCTGATTTGCTTCTTATTTTATTTCTAATTTTTATTTATTTTTTTTTGATTTTAACGAAAACCAAGCAAGCAAATCAATCACCTTTTCCTCTCTCTCTCTCTTTTCAGCTCAATTGCGCTTTCATTCTTTTAAATCTTAGTGTTTTTTAGTGAAGAAATTGTAAAGCAAGCAATATTTTTATGAATTCATTTATAATCTATTTATCTTGAGATTTTAGGAGAAAGTTTGACAAAAACTAACTATTTTTAGTAAAATCCATGGATTTTAAGAATAATATTTTCCTGCTTTCAATCGATCAAAGAGAGGAGGTGTAAGCTAAAGATCATATTAATTTGAAGTATTTATTTTCTTTTTTTATGTTCTTCAATTTGAAATTGTGTAATCATTTCCTTCTTTCAATTTCGAGAAGAAATATCTTTGACGATTAATAGCGCTATACCCTCATCTTGATTTGTTTTTTATTTGATAAGTTATGTTTGTGCTTTGTTCTTCTTATCAGTAGTTTATGCTTTTATCTATCATTTTATGCATTTATTTTTCTGATTTTATTCATTCAAACAGCAAACAATTTCAAATAATAATTCTTGAAAAACCACAAAGAAAAATCATACATAAATATTAGTCTAAATAAACTCTGAACTTGGACATTAGCATAACTATCCAATCTGCTGCTTATCTGCCTTTTTAAATAAACTTATTTCCATACCATTCTTAGCTCTCTCGAATAGATTCTATGGTTATTCTTAGTTAGTCGTATGATTTCTTATCAAGTGATTATTGTTCAGCGATTTGATCAAGATATTATTCGCATCTATCTAAACCTTCCGCTTTTAGAAGAAACCTTTTGAAGCATTCAGCTTCCATTATGCTTTCATTTAAGATTTCTTCTTATCGCGAAGCAATGGAGAGGATGATTCTTCTTGTCTATTATGAAGTTCCTGTTAACTTGGCTAACCCAAATTATTTTATGAACAAATCCTGAACAGCTGGTTCTGCTAATTTGATAAATGCTGCAGATTATTATTATTAAATTGATTCATACCAAATCGTCCATTGAATTCGGAATAGAGCAAATTGCTTTTCTAACCCTCGGGGAGAATGAGTTATTCAGGATACGGTCGATTTTTAAGAATTTTGGATGGTGGTGATAAATTAGCTAATGAAGAATTCATAGGAAGAAATTTAGAGTGCTTAAACTACTATGAAACAATAGGATTTTAAACATTCTTGAATGTTTCTGGATTTGCTGGAGTAGTAGGCGCACAAAGGTATCTCCTTCTCGGGATAAGAGAAAGTTTTGCAACTTACTGCGCATTTTTTTTCAGTGAAATATTGTATTAATGCTCCAATTTATCAATTTACTTGGAACACTAGAAATCATTTACATGCACGTTGCTCATTGCAGATAAGATTTTAATCTCGTCAAGAACATCTGTTTTACTCACATTTGCTTCTTAGTATTGCTGTGAACGGACATAAAATAGCTAAACAAAGTTTTGAAAAGTGCTTGCTTCAAAATTACTATCAATGTCTAATCCTATTCCTTTATAGAATGAATTATCCCAAACATGATACTCCTCCTCTTATTCTCCTTCTTTTTCGTGTTCTTGGACATTTCCTTATTCGTGATTGAAGTTGTTTTCCATGCTGTTCATCTTAAAAAATCTACTTTGATGTTATTACCCTATGACAACATTTTCTAGAGTTATTTCTGAAGATTTTTCTTTTTTCAAGATCTATTCTGAGGGCTAGGTATCTAAAAGAAATAATTCGTTTGAAGAAGACGACTAGCTTAGAAGTTGCATGATTGTTTTCTTTTTCGGAGAGCCTTGCACCATTGAGATATTCTATTGTGAATGGAGCATATTCTTAAGATGAGGAGAAAAAAGAATATTTCGATTGCTTTTCGTGTTTATCTCAGGAAGCTTCTCGAATTCTTGCTGCCTAAGAGGAACCATATCTTTAAATGGCTAAAGATATCGATGGTCAACGAAAGGATTAAGTTATTTTTCTGGAGAATGAGAGTTGTTAGGTTTAAATGAAGATTCTTTTTTAAGGATAATAGGAGGTTCATTCAATTCTAGTGTATCCGAACTGTTATAAGATCGTAGAAGGTTGTTTTTAGAACTAGGCTTTAAAGTCCTCATTGCAAGAGATATTTTAGTTAAGAAGATTGTTGAGATTTTAAATTATTAGCTGTAGTATTCTTCTCTTTTTTTTTCTTCTAAAAAATATGTGGTTTTTTTGGATTAAATATATAATATATTCTTCAATGGTATATATATCAATGCTTAAGATCTCAGTTACTCAACTCCCACATTATCTGATTAGAGGGTATTCTTTTGATAATCGATGGTTTGAATTAGTTGATTATTTTTGCGCTGACTACCTTTTTACATACTTTTATTCTCAGCCGCTCAACATTGTCGATTTATTTATGATACCAACTGAAGTATGAATTAGTCTCAAATAGAATATTGTAATTGATATTTATTTGTTGAATTACTCTCTGAAGTCACAACAGGGCCTTACAACAAAAGAGAATTCATGTTTTTTATATTTTAGTTATTGAAAATAATTCTAATTTATTTTGTGATTTGTCTAGAAATAACTTCAGAACAATCATATTTTTAGCTGAATTATCTCATTAAATCAATACAAATAATGACTGGTGGGAAGAAATCTTCTCAAAGGCAAATGAGAAGAAATTATTAAAGTCTCTTAGAAACAAAATTAAACCTTTTTCACACACTCTTCTTTCTCATCACAGATTATAATTTGGATGCTATCAAAAAAGTAATCTAATGTGTTTCTAGCAGTATTCTCTCCCATAAATCACTTGTTATTTTAATTTCTTCTTTTAGCTTTCTTTGAAAAGAAGTTCATTTTAAGCAACTAACAACGACATTAAGCAGAATAACTCCATATCTCTTTTTTAATTCTAACTTCTATTGTTATGGAAACCCATCAGAAACTGTTAATGTAAGTAAGTAGTTGATTTGGCTCATTCAGTGAGAGGTTAATCAAAAAGCTTAAAATTATTTACAAATCTTTCCAAATCTAAAAGAAATATTCATTGTCAGTATTATTATTATTAATTATTTCTTTAATGGAAAGATAATAACTTCTTGCACTAAATTAGCTCAAGCAGATAATCAAATTAGTACTAAATATTACTGATGACATTAAATCTTATTTCTATCAGAAATATTCTTTTGCATCCTCCCCACAACTTTTACTAATCAGTTCATGCTTTAATTTCAGCTCTTTTGTTGGATTTTTCAGTAAGAAACGCATTACTAATTAGCAAATTCTTAATTTTTACAATATCTTACTTTGACTTTTCTTTGAATCATTTTCTTTTTCTTATCTAAATGAAAAATGCATCTATCGATCGATAAATGAGCCATTAACTATTGTTGCTCTTTGGGATTCATCTTTGGGTTCACTTAAATTATTATCTTTTTGTTTCAAGAATATTCTTTGATCATTCCTTTTTTTTATTTGTAAATGATTTAAGACATAATTACCTCTTTATTTTCCTAGCTAGTTGTGTACCTTTTTGCATCTATTGTTCAAATCAGAATCTGTTCCTTTTTATAACTTAAATGATTGATTTTTTATGCTTTGTTTCTAATTGTTTTCTTTGCAGAAATTTACTAATTCAAAAAATTATTGAAAAAAAGACAGGAAAGCTTGTCACAATTCAATAGGAATGGATAAAGTACAACACTTCAAATAGAAAGTCTGATTCTAAAAAGAAGATAATTTCTACATGACAAAATCTACTAAAAATACCTAAAACAATTAAAGAATGGATTTTGGAGAAAGAAAAATCAATTTGATTCATGAATTGATGATTGTGTTAAATCTTTTTGGTATTTGTTATATTATCAAGTGATTTTTGTTTCAATCTCAAAAAAGAATTAAATTGTTATTCACAGTTTTATTGGTGTTATTAGTTCGAAAATACACACTAATTTACTTGTCATTCCATTGGTAATTTTTTTTGATTTTTTTTGCAACGATTGAAGATAAAAAAATAACGAAGTTATTTATTAAAAAGGATAATATCTAAAAACATGAACGAGTTCTACTAAGAGTCTTTTATGTCTGCTTGTGATAGCGGTAAATGCACTCAAATAAATTGGATCTATATCTCTTGATTCCCTTCTAATTTACATTGTGCGTATTCAGGAAGCGTAGATGAAGTGAAGAAGATGATGAATAATAATGTGAATGTTGATTTTGCTGATAAAGATGGTAACATCTATTGACAGTTTAATGTCCTAACCCTTCAAGCAAATTGGATATTTTTATCATCAGGCAACAATGGCATGCATCATGCAGCAATGAATGGAAAAATAGAAGTAATGCGATTCTTATTATCAAACTCAATTAACTTGGAGACAGTGAACGAAGAGGGGAAGACTCCATTGCATTATGCTTGTGAAAAAGGAGACAAAGAAGCTATTCTTTTCTTGGTAATAAATAAAGTGAATCCAGAAGTGAAGTCAAAATCAGGATAAAAAGCTGGAGATGGCAATATGGATGCTAAAATGTTACTGAACAACATTGTATGTGAAGAAAAAGCATTCAATATCTTGTAGTCATAATAAAAAGCTAAAATCTTAGAGATCTTCTATGATATTGATTTCGATGGACAGAAGCATATCGACCTTAATAAAGCCAAGCGATTCAATAAATACATCGATGAGACAATCAATGAAAGTGCAGGCGAGAAAGATGCTAAGGATTTCATCAAATCATGTGCACTTTGCAACAAAGAAACAGTAAAATGATAAATGGTTAATATATGTTCATAATTGTGTTTTTTCTTTTGTTAAATCCCCAGGTAAACATTGACGAATGGATCTTTGCCTTTTCCAAATTATATGCAGTTGACTAAGGTGCGTTTGAAAAATTTGTGGAGGACTATGACAGCGCAGTGTCTAAAAAGGGCAAACTCAAGAATATCGATTTTGATGTGTGAAAAACAATAACCAATTTTAGTACTTTGTGTTTGTTTATTTAAGGGAGGTTAGGTATTCAAAACGAGAAACAAAATATAAACCTAAACATTATTTTGAAAGTGAGCTACTTTTTGTTAGTTTTTTTACAGTTTTTCTAGGGAAAAAAACAAACAATTTTTAGTTATTTATTCAATATTCTTATGACATAGATGAGTCCTTATCACTGGATTCTAATTTATTGATTTTATTCTACTAAAAGCTGCTCAAAGGTATTTTAGTTGAATTTGTAATTTGATGATACCCTCCTACAGGAGGAGATGCAGCAGAGAGTTTAGAACTTGAAAAACAAAAATCATCGTCATCAAAAGGACTTACTTGACTTATCGATGGGAAGATATTATGGCTATTTTGAATAAAAACCCTACGTGGATACATAGGTGATTTTAGGGGTAAAAAATGTGCCTTCTTATCAATCATTGTCGTTAATGTTGTCTTGAATTCATTCATAGGAGAAAGCGCATTAGCATCGATTTCAGTTGGAGTTGTCAATTAAGATAATTACGAAACAATATGTTTGTTTTCAACTACTGTTTTATCGATTCCATTTTCTTATGATGGAAGTGCTTGGATATTTTGTTAAGAAGAATTAATGTATTTCTGTCTTCTTTCTGAATAATTCCTAGCATCATTAAGAAGATTGCACACGATTGTGTATGATTTATTTCGATTCGCTGCTCGAGCCCATTTCGAAATAGGTTTGTTCAGATTCACATCGATTTATCGTTTTTTCTTGATTTTCAAGAGTACTTTATCGTAATTGAAAGAAGGAAAGTAATTCTTAAAGATCTTCATAGTATCAAATCCTGATTCAAACTTTGCATCCCATCGCAAGAATAGCGTTGTCTGTATTTGTTTTTATGATGAGCTGAAATTACCCATTTGCTCAATACTTGGTATGAGATTCTGTTAAGGTTAAAAGACATTTACAGAAGGCGCTTATTTTTCATCGGATTATTTCACAAGAATTTTTGAAGTTAAGCTTGAAGTATGATGAGGTTTTTTAGGTTATGCAAGAGTATTTATAGGGTGATGCATGTCTTATTCTTTGTGTTGATCTTGAAGGTTGCTGGAGAACGTACTTTGTTTTTCTTCAATTTGTTCTGAAGTAACGTTGATTGGTTAAATCGAATGTTTAGTCTTAAGACTTGGGAATTCTAGTTAGCTATGAGTTTACTACTATTTAAGTGCATGCTATTATTGTGAAGCAAGAGAAATAAAGAAATTATTTCCAGAAACACAAACAGATTATCTTTTTTATTTGGGATCAAATATCCTTGGTTGAATATTTGGACTTAACGTATCAGTGCTTTTGATGTCTAAGAAGCGAGCTAGATTCAATTACATGGCAAGTTATGATTCAGACAATGCAAATCTCTTTTTAGGGGGCTAATTCTGAAGAAGATTTGACTAGACAGTCTAAGGTGATTTCTTTTCGTTTGCATCATGAAGAATTTCTTTGGAATCTTGCAAATAATGCGTTTCATTGAGTGTTGGAATGGATTAGATTACTTCTAAATTTGAATATTCTCCATCTTTTATTGGCAAACAATCTTCTAAAGTAGACTTTCTTAGTAACAAATTTGTGGATTTAAGCTTGATTTTTAATCCTTTCTGCTCTGGTTAAACAGTCTCTTTCTCTGAAGAAGATGAAGATGAGGAAGGAGAAGACGAAGGAGAAGTCATCGAATCGAGTATCTTATAGAAATTCATTTTCTCTTCAATAAAACTTTCATTTTTAACTTAAAATCTAGACGCACACTGTTCCGCTCTAGCTATGTCTGCAAAGCTATTTTTATATTGAACTTTTCTACGAACGACATATTTTCTAATCGTAATCTGTTAACTGTAGTTATATCTGCTGATAGCTATCGTTCTTAAAGGATAGAAGTGGAAACACGAGCAATTCAATGGTGAATGATCAAAACTGCCGCAGTAAGCACATTTTTATTGAAGACAAGACATTTCATTTTGCAGCAACGCATCACGAAAATAGCAGAATGTCTCAAAATCCTCTTAGAAATGGTTGCTCTACAAGAAATCGATGAATTTACTTCTTTCAATGTAAAGAACTTTGCTGAAATTTCTTGATCTTGCGACAAATTTATTTGGAAGATTCGTGAAGAACGATGCCTCCCCGAAATACTCGCCTTTGCGGAGAGTCTACACTAGTTTCATTCGTTTCTTCTTCACAATCTGCGTCTGATTCCCTTCATGCTTAAACTTTTAGAAATGCAGATTCATGTTGTCAGTATCATCGAGCATTCTATCCAAAGCAAATTCCTAATAAATATCCACTTTCCCACTTTCTACAAAGAAAATAAGTCCATTCTTATTCTATTCTTCTTAAGAACCAACTAGTATCTCATACGGAGTCAGTTTCTTCTCCTTGATAAGATGAATCGATTTCTAGATTGCATTCTACGAAAAGTTTTTCTAAAAGAACTAGCAATCTTCAAGAATTATCCTGTACGCTTAAAGCAGCAGCGATTATCTCATATCTTCCGACAATTACCCTAGAATATGATGCTCCTTCTCTGTATTATCATTACTTTACTATTTCCAGAAATATTCTAAATATTCCCTTGTCGATGACTAAAGTTCCCTCGAAATACTCTTTTCATTCATGTATCGATTTATCACAAGAAGATTCTCCTTTTTTTCTTCGTCTTCTTTCTTTAATTCCATGAATATCGACCCTACACTGTTGATCGTGTAGCCGAATATCACGCATGCAATGATCATAATGAAAATACACGCTATTGTCTCGACTGCATTCTTCGGAACAATATCGCCATATCCAATTGTTGTCATCGTAACACTTATAAAGTAATATGCTTTTAAATACTAACTTATCCACGAATCGTTTTCCATTCCTTTCATCCAAGATACTGTGCCATTCGACGTTAACTGTCTCCCTAGAAACAGCCAAATACAAGCAAACCCATGCGATACATTCAGGATAAACAGCAGAAGTTTAGCTAAAGATAAAATATTGAGTGTGCGTCGCTTAAACGAAAATGTTTCCTCGATTTTGAACATAAACTTATGCAATTTTAGAACTTTCTAGTAGAATAGAATGCACAATAGACCTGTTTCTATGTATTCAAATTCACGTCTCCAATTATTATAATCAGTAGGGCTGTCATAATTTTCAAAGTTAATCTAATAAAAGAGAGCTTGAATAATCAAGAAATCTATTAATCCAGCTGATCTAGCATAATTTTTTATGATCTCTAATCTATTCATTTCAATCCTACCTCTCTAGAAAAACGCTGTGTTCAGATTAATCACCATGTCTAGGAGGAAAAATATCATACAGAACACTAGTGATTCAGATGAACCAAGATAATACGATAAACTGTAATCTTACACTGATATCTAAACTGGCACAATTATACTCATAAAAAGGATCATCACTGAATTAACTGAGTCCCAGAATAGTTTGTAGAGTGAATTTGGATTGATGATAGGTACTTTTTCAGCAAGAGCCTTGCAGAAAATGACAATTCTTTTCGAAGCACTTTTCGTTTTATTCTGAATGCTTTTTGTTGGAAATCTAATGAATCTCTCAGTGTTGATATTCTCATGACGTTCTTCTTCGTCATCTTCATCATCAGTTTTGTTGTTCGTTAAATAACTATTCCTGTCTTTGACATTTTCCCAGCAATAACTTTTATCGCCAATCAATTTGAAATGTTCTGCCTTTAAACTCTTCCATCTTCGCGAGGATAAAATACTCAGCAGTTTCTAAGCTCGAGCTTTGAGTTTGACGTTGAAAAAAAGATTTTTAATCGTGAACCGATCGTTCTTTTTATCACTAGATGTAGGGGTATTGTCTAATGGAAGAGTTCGCTATCTTTTGTAGACGATCTTAGGAGCTTGCTCACCTTTAAGGCCTCCTTTCAGCAAGGTGCCTTATTACATCGAAGGGAATTCTTATTAATTGTTACTTTGTTCTTTTGTTTGTGTTGCTGAATTAACTCGCGTTAGCTAAGGTATTAACAATATTGTTTTTTCTAATTGAACCTCTTTTTACAAGTTTTTCGTTTGAGATTCTATTAAACAAAAGAGAAAGTAAACGCCCTTTAGATTTTTTCTATTCTTTCAATAGACAATAGTAACATTCTTCAATTGGCTTTTTTCATTGTTTTTATCACATATTCTCAACAACAAGAACAAGTTTATGGATTAATTCATTTAATTACTAATAAAATAAAACTTTTTTGACCTTATTTTTGTGTTTTTAATCCCCATTTTAATTTTCAAATGCTTGAATAGTTTTAAGATTCTTTTGACTTTTGAAACTGCTAAATTGTATTAATTTTCAGCTAAACTCACTCTTCTATCTTAGTGAGGCCCGTAAAGTTCCCAACAGAATTTCTATGATATTGAACAGCGATTTCGTACTAGAAAACTTATTAATTTTAGCCTCTTTTTTGCTCTGATTGAGGATTATCATTTTCTCAAAACAAAAAGCACTTTTAGTTTAGAACAAATTGAGAAGAATTAATTCTCAAGTGACTGGGCTTGTTCTTTCTAATTGCTCTTTTGTTCTTGAATATTAAATAATATTTTTATTAATGTGAGTCTAATAGACTGCTATGATTCTATTAATTTCCTCTATTAAGTTTAAGAAACAATACAGATAGCAATACATTTTTTTCTCTTTTTAAATAAATCTATGTTTATCATACCATCAACTAATCCAAAAAGAATAATAAAATGGCATAATTTACTAATAATAAAGATCCTTTTTTAGACATTTCAAAAATAGATTGAACTATTTTTGTGTGTTTTTAGTTTTGAAGCCTGTTTAATAACAATGAAAATAAAAAAGAACTTGGAAAAGGAACTTCACATAATTTTCTTGATAGACAATTTGAAAAATAAATAATTTATTTCTGTGTTTTGTTTCTTCAAGAAAATTGCTTGCAATAATATGACAAATACACAAGATATTTCAGCTTTTCGAAATCTGCTCCCTATTGCAGAATTCAAGGAGAAGATCATATAAACAGTTCGTGACAGCCTCTTTTGCGTCATTACAGGAGAAACAGGTTCTGGAAAATCAACTCAACTGCCATAGTATGTGTTAGATTCTCCTGAAATCTTAGATTGCTTGAAGAAAAACTAAAAAATATATGAAGAAAAATATGAAGTTAAGAAATCCAAGCTTAATCATCTGCATGAAGACAACAAACTCAGCATTGTGATTACTCAGCCGAGAAGGGTTGCAGCTATTGCTATGGCGAAAAGAATTTGTTATGAGAGAGGAGTTAATCTTGGAGATGAAGTTGGATATACCATCAGATTCGATGATAAAACCAGTTAAAAAACACATCTCAAATATATGACTGATGGTATTCTAGTCAGAGAATGTCTATAAGATGACACGCTTAGCAAATACAATATTGTAGTGCTTGATGAAGCACACGAGCGCAGTCTCTACACTGATGTTCTCTTCGCTTTGATCAAATAAGCAGTACATAAACGATAAGGATCCCTTAAACTTATTGTAACTTCAGCAACTCTCAATACAAATTAGTTTTCTGCATTTTTTGATAATTGCCCAGTGCTTGCCATGCTTGGAAAGCTCTACAAGGTTACAACAAGATACCGTCCAAGTTTAATAAATCTCAGAATCGAAGAAAGTGTGAAATTAGTGATGCAAATACATCTTCTCGAAGGTCCAGGGGATATTCTTGTTTTCTTAACTGGCTCTGAAGAATGTGAAATCGCAAAGAATCTATGCATGGAGAAACTCTAAGCTGAATTAGAAAAAGGCACTGAAGTACCTGCGATGATGATTTTCGCGCTTTATGGGTCTCTTGGATCCGAAGATTAACAGCAGGTAATTATTTTGGAAATTTGGTTTATTTTTTGGATTTTTTGAATGAAAATGTTTTCTCTTTGAAGATATTCGTGAAAGCTCCACAAGAATGCAGGAAAGTTGTCTTTTCAACAAACATTGCGGAGACATCTCTAACAATCGACAACATTGGGTTTGTTATCGACTGTGGATATGTCAAATAAAAATCATACAATCCCCGTACTGGAATGGACGCATTAATAGTTGTCCCAATTTCTTAAGTCTAGGCGATCCAGCGTGCAGGTAGAGCTGGTAGAACGCAGGAAGGAAAGTGTTTCCGTCTTTACAGCTAGAAATTCTATGATGAAGAGATGAACCCACATACGATACCAGAAATCAAGAGAGTTTCTTTGAATAGCGTAGTACTAACATTGAAGGTAAATAAGGAGAAATAGTAGCGAAAATATGAATAAATAGCTTTGATTTTTCCTTTTTTAAATCAATTTTCGAATAATATTTGCAGAGTATGAAGATCGATGATGTGATCAACTTTGACTACATGGAACATCCTGACAGAGAACAACTCTTGTAAGCTTTAAAGCATTTATTCTTCTTGTAGGCAATCGATGAGGATGGACATATAAGTGACTTAGGTTTCGAAATGAATAAATTCCCTCTTGAGCCTTCATATGCGAAATCTCTGATTAGCAGTTACCTGATGAGATGTGAAGATGAAATGGTTACTCTAGTTGCTCTACTTTCTTCAGAACAAATATGGAGTAAACCTAGCAGATAGCGAACACAAGATTATGAGCGCTTTGAAGAGATTCTAAGAAAGTTCGCGAACCCTGAAGGTGATCACTTTAGTCTCTTAGATATTTACGATTCTTGGAAAAGGCATAAATGTTCAGATGGATTTGGCAAATCAAATTTTTTTAACATTCGAGCGTTAAAACAAAGTGAAAATATCAAAGTTTAGCTGAACGATCTGATCAAAACAATTAACCTTGATGTCATTAAGAAAGCATACACTGAAGATAGCATCTACCTGCACTACAAAGCAGCACGTGATGCAGAAAAACAGCGAATAAAATCAAAGGGAAAAGAAGAAGTTACGTCAAAGAAAACAGAGAAAAACAATGACAAATTTGACAATAAAAATAATTTATCCAAGCCTACTGGGTTGTCTAAAAGTGAGGTGTTGAGAATGTGCTTAGCAACTGGATTCTATTATAATAGCGCTAGAAAAGTAATAGGCAATAACGACAGCTATTTACTTTAATATCCTGAAGGTAATGTTGTTGATATTGACCCATAATCGGTTTACGCAGTTTTGTAAGATTTCCCACCTCATGTGATCTTCACGGAGTTAGGAGGGACAAGTTAAGTCAGAGGGATTATGAGGTAAGTATCTGTGATAGATCCAGATTGGATAAAACCTTATATTCCGTAAATTCAATCGGTTAACGCAAAACGTCTAGCTGGGTTAGATAAATTGGTTGTTTAACATTCTCACAGTCATTCTCATAAATAAAGTGAAGATGACATATCAAAGGAGAAACTTCAAAGAGCTTAAGAAATAGAAGAGAAAAAGAAAGCAGCACTTACACGTCTCAACTAGAGAAAGAAATAGCAAACTAACTGAGAGATTTTGAATCAAATCAAGATATATTTAAATAGTTCCTCTTTTGTTGGAAAATTTTTGAAGGGTCAATTTTTAGGATTTTAATCCAAAAATATTTATCCTGTTTTTGCTGTGATTTAAAAATGGTTTTAAGGTTTATCTTATTATTATTTACTGATTACACAAACACATAATTTAAATAAGTATTAAAACATTTTCAATTCGAACTTGCTGCGGATTTTTCTGATACTTTCTTTTCAAGAGAGACAACTCCAATAGGTATCAACCTACCCCATTCTGGCGTTTATGTAACTAAGAAATCTATGTTGCAATTGAATCCATTGTTTTCAATCATCGAAATAAACTAAGGTTTGAGTTCATCGAGAGTTAACATCTAGCTGAAGGAAGCACCTGGTTTGAGCGACCCTAGTAGGGCTTGATAAAACTCATTAGTAAAGAGAGAACACGACAGAGAATCAGCTCCACAAACATCTAAGCAATCAACAATAACGCCATCGAATTTCACATCACTAAGTCTAAGAAACTCAAATCCATCTAAATTAACAATTTCTATTTTTTCTTTCATTTCAGGAGTCAAAACTAGATCAGGGAAATACTGCTCAGTTATCTCGATCACCTGCAAAAGAATAATTAAAGATGTTTAGATTCAAAAGGAATTATGAAGTAATTATTATGTTACAGCTGGATCGATTTCGCAGATTGTGATTTTCTTAATGAGAGGATAATCTTTGAATAGCTTGTGAGCTATCTTGAGATCACCTCCTCCGATGATCAGAATATGAGCATATTCTGTTTGTTTATCAAGGATACTTGAAGTTATATCATTTGAGTAGTTATCAGGCAATCCACTGCACATTTAAACTTGCCTGTCGATAACAAGCACTCTCCCAAGTTGCTTTGAGTCATACACTCTGATGTCTTAGTAGGATGACTTCACTCTCTTGAGTATTCGTAGTCCCTTTAAGATATCTGCTTTCTAGGAGGAGTCATTCGTGATAAGCTTAGCCTCTGTCCCTCGATTGAGAACAATATTTGATGTGCAGCATTCCCATCCAAATGCATTACACAGTTCTTCTTCAATTGTCTTACAATTTAACCTGCTATTCTATCCACAATTGTAGAAATCCACAGTTGCACATTTATCTCTAGGCCAAGAATGGAAGCTCATATGTGATTCACTTAAGAGAAAGATCAGTGACACCTAGCCATCAGCAAACATCTTCACTCGCTTATCGCAGACATTACAGTCAGTCATTTTCAGAGTCCGTTCAAATATTTCTTGAATTAATTTCGCATCACCAAGATCAACTTTGTCTACATTTTAGAAATCCAGCATTATGTGACTGCCCATATTTTGAATGCCTTCCATTGCGTTGTTTATTGCTTTGAGAATTTGATCAAAAATATTGAAAATAAAAGGTTAGCTTTATTAAATGAAATTAGCCTTTTTTCTTGGATATTTTCAGCATTTCTGCTTTTCTTTTTAAATTGAAGAAAAAGGCATTTTTGGTGAGATAATTATCCGAATCTTTTATAATAATAATAATAATAATAATAATAATAATATTAGTATTGAATTGAGTTCCTTGAGATTGAAACACTTTAATTTAAACAACAACAAAAAAAAACAAATGAACAGGTTCGGAGACATAATCAAGATATATTTGACCTGAAATAACTTGATTAATCCACAAGAAACAGAAGAACAAGAAAGATATTTAAAAAGCCATCTTGATTGACTTTGGATTACAAATGAAATTCCTACTTCCTCTTTTTCTTTTGTTAGCCTGCGCAATCTAACTATCGCTCTAAATTCATTTACCACCTGAGTTTCTTGTATCGAACTGTGAGAGGGGATATGATTACTTCAGTGTAGGTGATATCGAACTGAGAGATGACAACTATTTGAAGATCATATCGCAGCAGAAGATACTAGTTATTGGAACTCTGAAGACGTGCTTAAGCTGCTGTAAGCATGAAATTACATTTAAGAAAATCTAAGACAATATCAAGTAATCAAGCGAGCTTAAAGACATCAAAATTGGACGCATTGAGCTGAGTTCTAATAGGAAATTTCAAGAATAATTCAAAGAAATCAAAAGATTTCCATTTCTGCTGTTTTTCGATGGCAAGGGTGGAAAATACACTTTCTACGAATTATTAGATACGGAACGAGTGATTCGCTTTCTGAAACGAATTGTTACACCTATTCTGCGGTTCAATACGTTCAGTGAAGTTAGTGCCTTTGCTGAGAGAGAAGATAACGATGCTGAAGGTAACAAAATAGAGACCATCAAAGTTATTGGACTATTCTACGATGGAGAAGAAATGCAATAGGAAATTTCTTAATTTGAGGCAACTGCTTTGAGCTTATTAAACCGATCAGAAGTGTATTTCTGCATACTGCATGATCCTCAACAGGTTCGTGCTGCAAAGGCTAGTTATCTTGATAAATGGTTTGATGGATCATCTCTTAATTCAATCGTAATCTGGAGAGGAAATGAAGTAGCTTCTGAAATATTAGATGTAAGTGAACTCATTGTTGACATGCGCGATTTGAAAACAGAAGTAACTTCAAAAGCGCTCCGATTAATCGACGAATTCACTTTAGAAAACTACCAATTTTATACCAAAAATGCAGTCCTTGTCGCAGTTGTTGATTCGATTCTTGAAACATCTGCGACAAAACAACTTCTTAGCTTATTAGAGCCAATCGCAAAACACTTCTCGCATTCTCTGCATGTCACATGGGTTGAAGGTAATCTCAATCCAGAAAAAAAGAAAATGCTTGGGATACCATTAAAAGCACCATTACCGTAATTAGCTTTCTTCCGCATAGACTCACCAATTAAACTCGTTTTTCCAACGAATATCTTGATGTTTACACATAAAAGCATCTTCCATTTCGTTGAGGACTACTTTAAACTTTCTCTAAGCTAGATGTAGAGCAAATATCTTGACCACACATAGCGACTTCTCTAGCAGACACTGAAATAAGCTCTTTCGTTGTTTTAGAATTTAACGCCTGAGAATATTCTCCAGAAATTAATAAATTTAGACATATCCAAGTAAAACTAGCCTTGCGTTTTACATTATTTTGTTAATTTTGAAGGCGCGCGTAACGAGTAGTCTCTTCATGAAATTAACCATGCTGCGAGAAGAATCAATGAGTTGTTCGGGAAGGATAGTATCTTGTTTTTTTATTCTTTTCAGAGTGAATTATCAGAGAGTGTTGATATGTAAGTCACTGAGTATATTTCGTAGCTGAAGCCAAATACACTGTATATCTATATTGGAGGAGTTAAGCCTATGCAGTTTAAAGGGAAGGTTTCTGCGAGGAAAATACTATATTTCATATCATCTAAAATTCCATAGAATAAAGGGAGATTTCCTTTACCTTAATATCCTGAAGTTCCAGAAGATAAACTTGGGTAATTTTTTGCTTCAAACAAAACAACCTAAGGTCTGTATTGAGGAGAATATTCTCAAAAAGACAATTGTTTTAATATAAATGTTGTTCTTTTCTTCTACATTTTGTTTTTCTGCCCACAATTGAATGTGATACTTGTTATTTATCTCTATTTACACTTTTTGTTGTTGCCTGACATATTAATATACAAAGCACATATGTATCAGCTATTTTGCAATGAAAAATACCATTAATTATTTAAAAAAGAGTTTATCTTAACCACTCATTTCTAAGATTTGAAAACATTCTTATTGATTTATTTAAGCATAGTCTGCTCATCTGAATTGAACTTCTTCTACACTGCAAGATGATCTGCTTATTTCTGTACTTTCAACTCTTCAAAATCAAGTTGAGATATGATCGATGGTCGTATACTAAAGATTTTAAATATAGCTAGACTCAAACTCACAGTGGTAATTGTCAAAGATGCATATGCCTTGACAAAATAAACAAAAAAAATTAAAAAAAATAATTAGGAAATTTAACCTTTTTTTTTTACTAAATTTATACAATGAATACTTTACCAAGACATTGAACTACCCCGAGAGAAAGGATATTTAAAGAATGATCTAAGGAATGTCTTTGAAAATAGTTCTCAGAAGCTAGTAATAAATGTTCTAATTAATTGATTACCCGCATATGTGAGGAATCAGTAACCTTGTTAGAAAATTATTAGGAATCTTTGTAACGTTGTAGGGTGAAACTACATTTAAAACTTCAGAATAAGCTACGAGCTCTAACTAAATCGCTGCTTAGTAGAATTATGTGATGTTATACCCTGGAAGTTGCTGTTTCTGGGGTAATCTGTTCCGTTAAGATTAAAACAAAGAGAGAAACCTATAAGCACTGAGAAGCTTATTGGAGCTAAGAACGATAAAAGACAGCATAAAAATATTCTAAGATCTAGTATGGAGGCATAACACAAGGAAACACCAGTTACTGTAAGCATTGAAGACTAAATTAACTGCAGATCAAGTACCAGAGGTAAATTATGTATTTGTAATGAATCAGAGATTAGTCAACTATCATCAATTTGATCTTCTCCCGCCAAGAGCCACTTCCAGACACATACATCCCAGGTGTTAGATGCAATACCTTCGCAAGAGTGTTCCTGACTAACATTGTTTCAGTGATAAAAATGCAGAGAGAAAAAATAATATATAGCATATGCGAAATCCATAAGATGCCAGACGAATCAGAAAATACAAATGGAAGACCTGCTGTGATACCATGATAAGGTAGAATCAACCAAATAAGAAAGCGCAAGGTCCTTTAGCTAGTTTGGTAATACTCATTCAGCATAATAGCTGAGTTATCGTATTTATAAAACACATCATCGTGAATTATCCAACGCAATGACTCAAATAGCAGATGCTAACATTTGTTTCTAAAGTAACTTCTGTGACTATTATTGTGATTTCGATAAAGCGCCTCTCTAAGGCTCCATGCGAGACTTGTGTTGACAAATACTGATAATTTATAGTCCATTTAGCAGGAAGTGAAATATGGATTCGTGAAACAAAACGCATAGATTGTTTTGATTGCACTGATTGAAAGTCCTTTGATTTCGAGTTCACTTGGAGGCATCTTTTGAATCCTCTCTATGATATCATACTCTTCTCGTCCGCTCATGATCTCAGTGGAAAAATAATATGGACACAAAACCCTGTAGATTTTTCGTTAAGTTGTTTTTGTTCCTCCATCTTTCAAGAAGAGTCTCTTAAAGAATTATGAATGTTTATCATTAATAAACGATGCATTCTACTCATTTGGAGAGAATAATCCATTTGAGCTACTGTAACTAGCGATTATATTAGGTTTCTATTCAGTTTGGAGAGATATTTGTGGATCATTTGAAATTATTTTAACGGGTGGTTATTTTTCGATAATGGAATCTTTATTAGGGGATAATTTTTCTTCTTCGTTAGGTATTGCAGTATTTGAGATTTCTTTGGGTAGAGGATTCAAGGTTTTCAGTAGTGCTGATGGTAGCATAAGTTATTTTGGTGTTAAGAAGATGTTATTATGTTACATCGGATTTGGAGATTATTATAATTAATTTAAAATTTTATGCGGAATTTTTCCTTTACTTGGGTTAATAATACCTACCGCTTATTGATTATTGAGATAATTGACTTATGGTGAATTTACTGACTTGCGGTTCTTAGGTATTTTCTTTGTTGCTGCTTGGATTTTATCTCTATCTTTGCCAGTTAGAAAAAAACTAGGCGAAGCTTGAATAATTGAAAAGAAATCATCCTCGGCATTGAGAAAGTAACTTGAAAGGCTTTTAACTAGCTTCACAAAGAAGTCCACGATTGACTCGCAAGGGTAGAGATTGCATGTTTAAATGAAAAATACATAGAGAGGATATTCAAAAGTTAAGATTTCAAATCCTTTTAGAGTGCGAGAAATATCAACTTTTCTGAAAGATAATGGTTCTGTGAGGACTTGTGGGATGGTAAAGATAGGAAGTCTAGGGTAGAAGTAATCCATATTAAGGTAAAAGACTCTTTTTCTCTTTTTTTTCTAGCCATCATGGATATATTGATCTTTAAGATATGAATCCCCGTAATGGATTGAGTTCGAATAAAGTGAGCTTGAACTCATTTTTTCTATAAAGCTCTTGTGTTGAGAATCAATATGGCCATTTGATTATTGGAATGATTGCCCATTATGATCGAAAATAGTTTCTTCATCGATTTAGTCAATATTCTAGCAATTTATATGTTTTCTTAGGATATTCAAAGCAATATAAAGATCTGCTCGAAGTTTCAAGTCATGCTTGAAGCTGTCGCCATAAAATGCTGATTCGAATTTCATGATGCTGATATCATTGTGAAGATATACAGCTACTGTTGCCTAGTTAGATGGCGATTTCCAAAAGAGTTCATCGAATTCTTTAGGAGTCATTTACAGGATATGTCCACTTTCTAGCTCAGATTAGAGTCCATTCTTCACAAATCCTTTCCAGTTATACCAAGGTAAGACAATCATCTTTAGAGTGGCTTCTTTCAAGCAGTAGCTTACAGATTAAATATGCGTGCTTATTTCATTGTTTTGTTTTTATCGATCGGAGAATGTTTCGTTGACAAATTTTTTCTTTATGAGAATTGTTCGCAAGCTGACAAAGAACTTGGATTCTCTGAAGGGCATTTTAGGTTGCCCTTCGATTCTGAGGTTTTCTAAAGATTTGGAGTGCTTTTCAAATAGGATCTTCAAGAAATACTACCAGTCTTCCTCAGAAACACTTTCAAAATCGGATATCTAATCCACAAAAACAAAAATAGTTTTCATTTGGAGTTAAATATTTTCTGTTGAATACCTAAAAATTAGCAAGTCTTAGCCCTTCTGCTTTAAGAATGCCAAAGGTGATTCCTTGAAGAGGATTGATTGAATCTTAGATAGGAATATCGGAATTGATAAACTCCGAAATTTAATTTGGTATTATTTATGGTAAATTATGTCCAAGATAAAGATTCTAGAGAGATGTAATTACAGATGCTAGACTCGGTAACAGAGAAGCGAAATGAAGTGGAGAAAATCTATTGTGAGATATATTAAGTGTTTAAAGTGATTTTATTTTAAGTCCTTTCTTAGCTAGTTCATTTATGCATTCAACAAACGCATTAGCTTTCGTTGTGTCTATGAAGCAGTTAGATAGGTTTATTTCTGCAATTTCAAGAAAATAATATGGTATATTTTCTAAGAAACTTTAAAGAAAAGACCTCGAATAACTGAACCTTTCAAGAATCTATGGATTCTTTGAAAAATCTACAGACCGAAGAGAGCATGGAGTAAAAGGGGAGTGAATCGAAAGAAGATTTATTTAATCAGCAAAAAATTCTGAATTGCGTTTATAAATATGGCAATTCTTCATTTAAAGTTTCTTTAGTCGGGGTGCTTGAAAAAGTAGATTGAGTAGCTTAAAAAGGTTTTGAGGCTGTTTAACTTGATTTCCATTGAAATTAAGTCCTTCGAGCCATTTGAGACGATGCAGAAAGAGGTTCGCGAGAATAAACTCCAGCTTTAAGTCATAAATGCAGCATTCACTAATATCAAGATATTTTATTTCGAATCTCCCAAAAAGTGTCACAATAATTTTCCCCCATTCTTCAGGGTAAATTGCAGGGTTTCTCGAAAGGATTAATCTTTACAAATGATGGGTATTTTCAGAATAAAGCAAAGCATTTATGATTCCTTAAACGTTATGCTTTCCTATACCACAATTCCGTAGAGACAACTATTCTAGTTTAGTATGATTAATCAAGTTTCTGAGAAACTCAAGCCAAGTAGATGCACTTAATCCTTGATTCCCAGATATATCTACAAAAGCTAAATCTAATAACTCTTTTTATTTAATTTCCTTTATCAGCATAATTGATTCAGCAATCTTTTTCATGATACTTTCATTTAAACCAGTATTTGAAAGAATAAGTTCTCTGAAACCCTCTTTTATTAGCAGATCTTAGAATCCTCCAAATATCAGTTATTCGTTCTTTTACTGAAAACTGATTTCATTTTATTTGTAATTCCCTTGATAAAGTTGATTATTATTACTCAAATTCAATGTCTCTATCCCTCGAATCTTGCATATTTCTTTGAAAGTTCTAGAATTTATCATGCAATTACTCAATTCAAGCTATTTAAAATGACAGAGATCTTTCATTTTTTCTAGAATTATTTTCCAATTCTAGCTTGAAATTGTTAGCTTTTCATGCTCGTTTTAGAACTCCTTTTCTGAACAAAAACTACCAAATGATTTATTTTTTTATTCATCTACAATCTCCTTTTTCCCTCCTTCATCACTTTTGACAAGCAGCACTGATTCATATTGTTGATCTTAACTTTAGTTCTTATCATCCTCTGATTCTAATTCTTTTTCATTATTTTAACTAATCTAATTCACTCTAATTTTACTGAACTACGATTTACCAGGACTCTTTGAAATATCTCTATTTTTTTCCGTTTCAAGTTATTAGGTTTCATTCTGTTATTTCTCCGTTTCTTTATTCTACGCCAAATTCGAGCTAGTCTATAAAACATCACCCAAGACTATTTGTAAGCATTATATTCTTGCAAAGAGTACTTCATCTACTTTATCTTCATCGTGGAATCCAAAAGAATTGAAATCAGATTCCTAATTAAACAAAAAAAATATCATATTATACATTCTTTAAATTCCCTGCAGAATTATTATTCTTTTACTTTTTATTTTCCTGATGATAGACTCACTAATGCATCTATGAATCTCTCTACATTTTCATGATTAATATGAATAATCAACTTTTCAATAACAGAGAATTACTTTAATATCTCCGGGATAATGAATTCAATATGCTTTGAGCACCAAGGGCCAATTATTACAAGATGTCCAGAGGGTTTAGAGTTATCTTCCCTAGTAAATTAAATATTCTATTAAAATTATTATCTCTTAAGATCAATATTCTACAGCATTTCAAGTGTATCCTGCTCATATTCCTGTATTTATGGTATCGACTCTTGCAGAATGTTACAAAGTAAAAAATTCTACTGCATTATTATCTGCATGCTCAACGAAATCGGATTCCCTGCTAGATCAATTTATTCTAAACAGCGGAGACAAATATCACTTGATTACCTATGAAATAAACCTTAAATTACTAAGTTATCTCACAATATTTATAAATATGTTTAATTATTCTTACCTTAACTTAAGATTCGCTTCTTTTAATCCATCGAGTATATATTATGATTTAATATCATTAATCGCGCAGTTCTTAAGACATATTGATCTTAAGCTAATTCTAGGTTATCCAAAGAGTGTGCTAATAAGTTTTAACCATCCTTCTTTCGCAATATTCCCATTTCTACTAAAATCCAATTCATTTAATGCTAACTCGCCATAACGATATTTCTATTTTATCGAATCCTCTTCAAGTTAGCACACAAACTCAAGTGATTTACATATTTCAAAGATATGTTTATCTTCTAAATGACATCCAGCAATGGAGAGCCTTTCAAGATATTTCCCTTACCTTATAAAAATCACATTAATAACTTTACTCCATAACGACACAGGAATATTTGGATTATCACTCAGATCAATAACTCTAAATTAGTTTTCTTATTACGACAGAATCTACAATAATTCCCCAAGGAGCGAAACACTTAAATCAAATTTAGCTAGATTAAGTGTGAAATTTCTATTCGCACCATTCATTATCTATTCAATCGAAGGCTCAATGTAATTTAGTTTCATTACATTTGGCAGCGATTTCGAAGGTGTAGAAACATTAAATTTCCTATTGAATATCTCCGAATAAGAAATATCTTTATTTCCATTGAGGTTAATAGTCTCATAATTCAGATTCACATTTGAACTCTTCACACTTAACATAATCCTATCAATCTATTCCACTTCTAATAATGTCATGCCTGTGTTCGATAAATCAACTTCTCTGAGACTATCCATATGAAATAAAAGATACAAAAAATCATTCATTATCTTTTTCATATCTAGTTATTCGTCTAATTGTTAATTCTGCTAGTGTTTAACACTCTCTGCCTTTACTCTCAGCTTATTATTTACTTCTTTATCTTCATTTTATCCCTCCCCTCTATTTCCCTCACTCATATTCCTATGAAGTATTTCTTCTCTCTTTATTAAACTCTAAATCTCATCAGCGATAGAACTTATTTCCGTAGTTGGTTTGGAGAATATTTCATGTTCCAGGACAATACTTGGAAGCTAATTAAAACTAGATGAATTTACTTTTTTAATTAATTAATGGTCTTATTACTTTTCACCTTCATATTGTACTTTTTTCCATGAATTATCTCGTTCTAAATGTATTAATGGTATCATTCTACTTTTATCCAAATGAATTGGTGATTTTGGGGGTGTTTTCTTTTGTTTTAGCACAACGCTATGTTTCAGATCTTTCTAAGAGTTCAATCGAAGTTAAGTTAGTTTCTAAATCTAACGCGAAAACGTAATTATCTATGGTAATTAATATTTCTTGCTACTTGAGCTATGTAGAAGTGCTCCACTAGGTAGTACAACTGATTAATCTTACCATGGTTAGGCCTTAGAATAAATGAAGGATGATCTCAGGGGATTATCTTTTAATACTATTTTTTTTAAGTTTTTGAGCTTGCTGATTGGATTTATTTATGCTAAAAATTCTATTGTCAGATCATTTTCAGATAAATTTAATTCTTCAAGCTGGGTATAACTGTTCGCTATCCCTATTAACAATTCTTGCCACGGACTATTGAAGAAATTACTTATTTACAAGATTAAAAGACTTCTTGATTACATCAATGAAATATCTTGATAGAATACTGTATTAGCTTCACTGTAGCTTGATCGAAAATCACTTTTTACATGAGCAGAATTATTTACATATTTTACAACACTTTTAGAAGTATTCCCTTGGAATTAATCAGTCTTATATGAAAGACGTAGCTCTTTAAGAGAAAAATTACTAATAAAGTCATTTAGGATTAAATGTAACGGCCTAAAGCACTCAGCTTTTTTAAATAGTATTATCTTATTGATTGTTTGTTGGATGATATTTTCTCTTTTTGCACTAAACAACCCATCCATAAACGCTTGAAAATTCGCTTCTTTTGATGCTAGATTAATCAATTAAAGTTCCTCTATTTTGAGTTCTAATAATCTTTTACCTAATTATCTCCAGGAGTAAATGTCGAGCTGTGAAGAGCTTCCAATATTTTTAAGAATAAAACTTTTCATTTCGATTTCTTCGCCGTTTTCTCGTCGTCTCTTTAAGGACTCTAATCCTTCTAGCAATCCTTTAAGCCCATCTTTGTTGAGTGCAGAATCTTTGAAATTAAGTTCTACTAGATAGGAAAATTACGCTAATTCAATTATGCTTTGAATACTCTTTTATCCAAATGTATTGTGTTCACTTCCTTCAACTTAGAGAATTTTTAAAACTTTTCGTTTGTTTATTTCCGAATTCTTCTCAGTTGGATTCGATTTCTTTGATGAATGCTAGATTACCCTTACAGAAGGTAGTGGAATCTCATCGTTGGATAAGTTTGCAGGCTTTAGAGCTGTTTTAATTTGTAATAATGTCTTTGTTTCTTCTTTGAAAATTGTTTATTTATTTTCTTCCAAACTCCCTTTCTTTGTGAGTTATTTATTCCCATTGTTCTCTTATCCAGATGGTTTTAGCATAGGCGTCTAGGTAGATGAGTTATTTTCGATTCTAAGTTAAATTAGAAGTTTATGAAGTAACTCAGCTGAATTCTAAAGCCGAAGAGTATGAAGTGATTTAGAATGGCAAACTGCTTTAATCAGATAACTCAGGATATCTTAAGAAGCTCCAATCAATGCAAATGCAGAAATATCTAACTCCGAGCAGAAGTTAGATTGGCTTAGCTTGAAAAGAAGAGTCTTCAATGGTTATTTAAGTTCTCTAGGAAACGCTGAGAACCTGGAAGCTTTGAGTGCATCGTGTAGAATCACCCGCTTCGGTTCAAATAATTTTTATTTAAACGAAAGTTTATCAGGTGCATTTTCCTTATTAAATTTTTTTATTTTCATGAGATGGTTTGAGGAGCTTATAACAGGTGTTTTATTCTTTTTGCTGAGGAGTTTAGTGAATTCTTCACGAATTGTTGCGAAAATCAAAGAACTTTCTTCTTTGTCATAACTCTTAAAAACTGCTTCGTTCAGCGAAACTAAATCGTTGATTGAGAATTTTGGGGAATGAAACAGACTCTGAAGTTGATAATCGCTAATCTACGCACGCTTAAAGACGAGTCTTTGAATGTCACGCTGACGCCAATTTAGTAGGTATCTAATTTACAAAATATTTTAATCGCTAAAAAGTACGTTTACGAATTCTAGCTCTTATAATTTATCTAATTCCCTGATTTTCTCGCAGAATGCTGTCATGGCGTTGCTTTTCATGTCGAGAATGTTCACAAAACTGATGCATGATAATGCTTTGGAATGCTTGCGGAGGGCATGCAAGGCATACTCAAATGCGAGTTTGTAATCAAACGCAAGTTGTTTTATCACTAGAATTCCTCGAGATACATTTAAGCTTTTCCGAAGAGCTAAATGTGTTCTGAATTCATTCTTGAGATCGTTCAGGCTCTGCTGGTAAAGACTCTCCATATGTTCCATACATAATCTTTCTTCTTGATGCACATGTAGATCATCTACTTGTAAGCGTTGTAGATTCACAAAATCCAGCAGAAGCAAATCTGTTTCTAAAAATAATCTTTAAATGGTTTCGAATCGTCTCAAATCACTTTTGCATCTTAGAATAATAATCTCTTCTAGCGTTTCTTTATGCTTTCTCATAAACCGCTTGAGTTCTCCAACCTTAAAGAATGTCTCTAGGAGGTAGATTCTTTAAGGTTCTAACTCCATGACTCCCAAATATTTGTCTTATGATCTCTCTCAAAATTAATATTAGATAACCAATCAGTATTGATTGTTAATTTGTTATTTATGCTTTTGAATTCATTTTCCTACTTCTGTGTATTGACCATTTAAAATTACAATATTCCTCACTCAACATGTAATATATTTTTTTTGCTAATGAAGCAAATAAGACTTATTAAGGAACTATTAATAATAACAATAATAATCTCCTAGATAGAAAAAAACATAAATATAACATCATTGATATCATGGGGTTGGGGTT